>ERZ1106943.455-NODE-455-length-54470-cov-5.366057_pt1 | contig 54470 bp, 53 predicted proteins | sample MGYA00403671_ERZ1106943 | MGnify/ENA primary metagenome ERZ1106943 (study PRJEB35170, sample SAMEA104062427) | human gut metagenome | biome: human gut; feature: human-associated habitat; material: faeces | place: Denmark | collected 2012-06-14 ...
ATAATTTTTACTAAAATCATTAATTGTTTTTCGTAAAACGGGGAAACTCAAAATAGTTTTATCTATGCGTCATAAAAATTATTCATTTGCTTGTTTTATTGATAAACCAATACGCTTTTTATTCACATCAACGCTAATAACTTTTACTTTAACAATTTCATTAATATGAACAACATCTAAAGGATGTTTAACAAAATTATTAGATAATTCAGAAATATGGACTAAACCATCTTGATGAACACCAATATCAACGAAAACACCAAAGTCCATAATATTACGTACTGTTCCTTTAAGAACCATACCCACCGTTAAATCTTTAATATCGATGACATCATTACGAAGTTCTGCAACTTCGACATCTTTTCGTGGATCTCTTCCTGGTTTAATTAATTCTTCAATAATATCGGATAAAGTAGGTGCACCAACATTTAATCTAGTGGCATATTCATTTATATCTATATTTTTAAGAAGATTCTTTAAATCTTCTGATCCTAAGTCATCTACAGAATGTTTTAATTCTTTTAATAAACTAATTGCAAAGTGGTAGCTTTCTGGGTGAACTGCGGTATTATCAAGTGGATAGCCATTTCTAATTCTTAAGAAACCAGCGCATTGTTCGTATGCTTTAGGTCCTAATTTATTAACTTTTAATAATTCTTCACGTGATTTAAATGGTCCATTTTTCTCACGATAACTAACAATAGATTGCGCTAAAGAACTAGAAATACCTGATACGTATTCTAATAATGATGGCGAAGCAGTATTTAAATCAACTCCAACACTATTAACAACATTTTCAACTACACCACCTAATACTTCACCAAGACGTTTTTGATTCATATCATGTTGATATTGACCAACGCCAATAGCTTTAGGATCAATTTTAACAAGTTCAGCAAGTGGATCTTGTAAACGTCTTGCCAAAGAAACTGCACTTCTTAAGGCAACATCATAATCCGGAAATTCTTTAGTTCCTAAAGGTGAAGCACTATAAACTGAAGCACCAGCTTCATTAACGATAACATAGTCAATTTTATGTGGTAATTCGCTTATTAATTCTCTTAAGAATGCTTCAGATTCTCTACCCGCTGTGCCATTACCTAAAGCAATCATATTAATATTGTGTTTATTAATTAATGATTTAATAATGCGCTTTGCGCCTTCTATGTCTTTTCTAGGTTCAGTAGGATAACATACACCGGTATCAAGAACTTGACCAAATTCATCAACAACCGCTAATTTACAGCCTGTTCTAAAACCTGGGTCAAATCCTAAAACGATACGATGTTCCACTGGAGCAACTAAAAGTAATTGTTTTAAGTTTTCTTTAAATACAACCATTGATGTTTCCTCTGCTTTTTCAGTTAACTCATTACGAATTTCATTTTCTAAGCTCGGAAAAATCAAACGTTTATAAGCATCATCAATCGCCGCTAAAACATATTTAGATGAGTCAGTGTCTTTATTTACAATTTTAGATTTAATACGTCCTAATATTTCTTCATCATCAATGACAATGTTTACTTTTAAACATTTCATATTTTCGCCACGATTAATCGCTAAAATGCGGTGTGGAGCAATACGATTTACGGCTTCTTCATAATTTTTATACATATCAAATGTACCTTTTTCATCTGGCTCATTTTCCACGGTTTTAATCTTACCAGTACGCATGATAAAATCTCTAATTTGCTTACGATATTTTGGATCATCACTTACTTGTTCAGCAATAATATCTTCTGCACCTTGAATAGCATCTTCTATAGTTAATACTTTCTTTTCTTCATTAATATATTTTTTTGCTTCTTCTAAAACCACTACATCTTTATTTAATTCTAATAATGTTTTAGCAAAAGGTGCTAAACCTTTTTCTTTTGCAACACTAGCACGTGTTTTCTTTTTAGGTTTAAATGGACGATAAATGTCCTCCAATTCGGTCATTGTATGAGCGGCACTTAAAGAAGCCATAATTTCATCGGTCATAAATCCTTGCTCGGTTATTGATTTAACAATTGTATCAAGCCTTTCATTAAAACCTTTAATATACTCTAAGCGTGTGTAAAATTTTCTTAATACTTCATCATCAAGACTACCTGTTACTTCTTTACGATATCTCGCAATAAAAGGAATAGTGTTTCCTTCATCTAATAAACCAATAACAGCATTTACTTGGCTTTCTTTAATATTTAATTCCTCACTTAATGTTTTAACTATATCCACGATTCTTACCTCCAATTATAGTCATAAAATATTTCTTGTCGCGTGTTAGAATTTTTATAAGAAAAAGCAATTTTCATTGTTGGTTTTTCTAAATCGCTTATAAAAGTAAAACGAACTTTAGTTTGGTCGCCTTGTTTTTCTTTTGTAGGAACTAAATTAAGTACATCATCATTAAAAAATCCAACATTTAGCGCACTAATAGTGGCATCACTAATTCTTTCATCTAACATTAAAATGGTGATATCTTCTAATCTTATTTTTGATTCTAAAAACATAATTTCAATTTTATATTGTGTATCATTATATAAAGTTGATACACCATTAATCGAAAAAGCAAGTTCATTAGAAGTAACGTAATTATGCGAATTAAGTTTTTCTAATTGTTGATAATATAAGTCTTTTTTATTATCGGAAGAACAACCAAACAACAAAAAAACTATTGGGATTAATCTTGCTTTTTTCATTCTTATCACCAATAGTTAGTTTAACATATTTCAGCCAAGATATATAGTTTATTTTATTAAAAATTCATATTATTACAGGTAAATAATTAATCACGAATTTTATAAATAATCATCGCTGAATATGAATAAATTTGATCTCCATCTGTTGTCAAAAAATGAGATGTTTGATACTTAATATCAATGATACTCGTATCAATTAATTTTTTGAGCAATTCATTGATATTATTTTCTAAATCCTCTTCATTTTCTTCGTCTATTATTGCCACATTAATCATTTTATCACCATGATTATTGTAAACTTTTATATTTTAAAAATTTGTCGAAATTATTACTTTACTAAATTTCCCATTGCTAAGGCTATTTGGATGGAATAACCGCCAATAAGAGCATCAACATCTACCATTTCACCTACTATATATAGGTTAGGTACTAATTTAGATTCCATATTCTTCGGATTAATTTCTTTAGTATCAATTCCGCCACTAGTAACAATAGCTTCTTCAATTGGAGCTAGCTTAAGGAAAGTTAATGGAAAATGTTTTAAGTATTTAATAAATCCTTTACGCATTTCTTTGGTAACTGCATTACATGGTAAATTATCTTTAATATGAAGTTCACTTAGTATTACCGAACTAACTAAGTAAGGAACAAATGCCGTTAAAGTGCGAGAAATTTCACGATTACTATTAGCCATAAATTTTTGAACAAGTAATTTATCTAATTCATCTTCGCTTACTCCTACTTTAAAATCTAATTCCATACTAGTGATTTCTTCGCGGTTAATGTAACTTGACATATTTTTAACAACATGTCCACTAATACGATCTTTATAAAATTTAATATTACCAATTAAAGATTTTGAAAAGTTTTTGCCAAATATTTTAAAACCAATTCCATCAAAAGAAAAACCATCTAATTTTTCTAGAAATTTATCTTTTAAATAAATATCACATAAGCTTGATCGAATTGGAATAATCGTGTGCCCAAATTCTTTAGCAAATATATAACCATTGCCAGTACTTCCAGTAGACGGATAACTTTTTCCTCCGCAAGCTAAAACTAACTTATCAGTCACAAAAGCATTATGCGGAACTTCAACCACAAATTTATTATCTTCTTTATAGACTTTATTTACTTTGTTATTAAGTAAAAATTTCACATTATATTTTTGGCATTCATTAACTAAAGCATCAACAATAGTTTGGGCTTTTAAGGATTTAGGATAGATTCGATTATCTTCTTCAATAGTTGATTCCACGCCTAATGAAGCAAAGAAATCTACCGCATCTTGACTAGAAAAGTGATATAAAGCTGTCTTTAAGAAATTAGCATTTCGAACAACACCTTTTAAAAAGTCGTTAACTGGTAATAATTTAGTATAATTGCATTTTCCGTTACCAGTAATTAATAGTTTTTTACCTACTTTTTCATTGCTATCAATAATAATTACATCAATATTTTCTTTAGCTAGTGATAAAGCCGCCATTAAACCACTAGGACCGCTTCCAATAACAATGGCGTTCATTAATTAGCCACCACACTAACGATTTTATTTTTAATTACGATAACTTTACGAATTGTTAGTCCTGTAGTATGTTTTATAACATTAGGTGCAGATAATGCTGCATTACGAATTTCTTCTTCATTAGCATCAACACTAACAACAATTGTATCACGAACTTTACCATTAACTTGAACAGCTAAAGTCATTTCATTTTTAACTAATTTAGCTTCATCACATTTTGGCCATGGTTCATAAGCAATAGTATTGTTATGGCCTAATTTCTCCCACATTTCTTCCCCAACATGTGGAATAATACAGCTAATCATTTTTACAAATCCTTCTGCGTATTCACGTGGTAATTTATTGACACGATATACTTCGTTAATAAATATCATCATTTGTGAAATCGCAGTATTAAATGCTAAATTTTCATAATCTTCTGTAACTTTCTTTACTGTTTGATGATAAACCATATCAAGTTCTTTTACTTCTTCATCAACGATAATATTAGCATCAACAATAATACGATATACACGATCAATAAATTTATGAGCTCCTTCAACTCCTTGGTTAGACCAAGGTTTACTTGCTTCAAGAGGTCCCATAAACATTTCATATAATCTTAAAGTATCCGCGCCATGATCACGTACAATATCACTTGGGTTAACGACATATTCTGGGAATCTTTTACCCATTTTAATACCGTTGGTGCCTAAAATCATACCTTGGTGAACTAATTTTTTAAATGGTTCATCAAATGAAATGTACCCTTGATTATGTAAGAATTTGGTCCAAATACGAGAATAAATTAAATGACCTACTGCGTGTTCTGGCCCACCAATATATAAATCAACAGGTAGCCAGTGATCTAATAATTTTTTATCAGCAAAGCATTTATCATTATTTGGATCAACATAGCGCATAAAGTACCAACTAGATCCTGCTGAACCAGGCATTGTCGAAGTTTCGCGAACTCCTTTGATACCATTATGGTCATATTGTTTCCATGCAGTAGCGTTTTCTAAAGGTGCTTTACCATTTTTACCACGGTAATCATCAAGTTCTGGTAAAATTAAAGGAAGTTCATCATCGCTTAATGGATAAATCTTTCCATCAAATCCATGTACGACTGGAACAGGTTCTCCCCAATAACGTTGACGAGCAAAAATCCATTCACGGAATTTATAGTTAACTTTCTTTTCACCAATCTTATTAACGCTTAAATACTCAAGCATTTTCTTAATAGCATCTTCTTTATTTAAGCCATTTAAGAAACCAGAGTTAATATGAATTCCATCTTGAGTATACGCTTCTTTAGTAATATCTCCGCCTTCTAAAACAGGGATAATTTCTAGATTAAACTTTTTAGCAAAAGCGTAATCTCTTTCATCATGAGCAGGTACAGCCATAATTGCACCCGTGCCATAAGTGGATAAAACATAATCAGAAATATAAATTGGAATATGTTTGTTGTTAACTGGATTAATAGCGTACTTTCCAATAAAGCAACCAGTTTTTTCTTTATTTAAAGATGTTCTTTCTAATTCTGACTTTTTGCTAGCAGCTTTAATATATTCTTCAACTTCATCTTTTTTATCTTCACTAACTATTTTTCTCACTAAAGGATGTTCTGGAGATAAAACGCAATATGTTGCGCCAAATAAGGTATCACAACGTGTTGTAAATACCACAAAACTTTCATCACTATCCGCTACTTTAAAAGTAACAAGCGCTCCTTCACTTCTTCCAATCCAGTTGCGTTGCATTTCTTTAGTTGATTCTGGCCAATCAATATGATTAAGTCCTTCTAATAATTGATCACCAAAACTAGCTTGGTCAATAACCCATTGCTTTAAGTTTTTACGAATTACTGGATATCCTCCACGTTCGGATTTTCCATCGATTACTTCATCGTTAGATAGAACAGTTCCTAATTCTTCACACCAGTTTACTGGCATATCAATGTATTTAGCATATCCTGCTAAATAAAGTTGTTTAAAAATCCATTGTGTCCATTTATAAAATTTTGGATCACTTGTTACAATTGTTTTGCTCCAATCGTAATCAAAGCCTAATTCTTTTAATTGTTTAGTAAATGTAGTAATATTAGCTTCGGTAAATCCTTCTGGATGATGATTAGTTTTAATTGCATATTGTTCTGCTGGTAAACCAAATGAATCATATCCCATTGGATGAAGGACATTAAATCCTTGCATTCTTTTCATTCTTGAAACAATGTCAGTTGCGGTATATCCTTCTGGGTGTCCAGCATGTAAACCAACACCAGATGGATAAGGGAACATATCAAGAGCGTAAAACTTTGGTTTAGAAAAATCATAAACATCTGTTTTAAATGTTTGGTTTTCTTCCCAATATTTTTGCCATTTCTTTTCTACTGCAGCAAAATCATATCCCATAATTTAAAATCCTCCTAAAAAAAACAAAACGCCCCATTAAGGACGTTAGATATTTAAAAATAGTTAATTATTATTAACGTCATAGATATTATTACTTTTATAAAAAGTAAAGTCAACAATTTTTACTTATATTAAAAGTATAATTTATGAATTTATTATGCTATAATTTGTTTTGAAAGAAGGAAAAACTATGATTATTATTAATGTTAAAAACTATGGGAAAATCAAATTAGAATTAGACTATAAAAATGCACCTAATACATGCGCTAATTTTGTAAACCTTGCTAGAAGCAATTTTTATAATGGATTAACTTTTCATCGTGTAATTAAAGGCTTTATGATTCAAGGCGGTTGTCCAATTGGAAATGGAACAGGTGGTCCTAATTACTCGATTAAAGGTGAATTTAAACATAATGGATTTAATAACGAATTAAGTCATAAACGCGGAGTTATATCTATGGCTCGCGCCATGAATAAAGATTCAGCGGGAAGTCAATTTTTTATCATGCACAAAGATGGAGAATTTTTAGATGGCGATTATGCGGCTTTTGGTAAAGTAGTTGAAGGAATTGAAGTTGTGGACGCTATTGCTCGCGTTAGAACTTCTCCTAGTGACCGTCCTTATGAACCAGTTATTATCGAAAACATCGAAGTAATTGATGAACCAGATAATAAAGTGGAAAAGTTAGAAAAATAATAAATCTAAACGATTTTTAAATTCTTGAATAAACTTTTCTTCGTCATCAGTGACATAAGTCATGGAAATACGAATATAATGACCTTCTTCGTCATAAGGAATAGTCATTATGCCAAAATTTTCTAATAAATACATTGCAAATTCTTTAGCACTATGAAATATATGTCCCTTAATTTCCGAAGGGACTTTAACATAAAGATAAAAAGTTGCGTAAGGAATATATGCATATAAGCCATGTTCAAATAAAGTCATGGCTATTTTTTTCATTCTTTTTAAGTATAAATTGCTTAATTCTTCACTTATTTCATCGTGATCAAGCGCAACTGCGGCCGCTAATTGGATGGGAATATATTGACCACTATCAAAATTGTTTTTAAGTTCTTTAATCATATTAATAAGTTTTTCATTTCCTGCTACAAATCCAATACGAAATCCAGTCATATTATGACTTTTAGATAATGTATATATTTCAATTCCGACGTCTTTTGCTCCATCTACACTTAGAAAAGCAGTCGGTTTTTGATAATGAATTCCAATATATGCGGCATCATTTACGATAATAAAATGATATTTTTTAGCGTATTTAATCGCTTCTTTATAAAATTTTTCATCAACAGTTGCCCCCGTAGGATTATGAGGAAAATTTAAATTTAAAATTTTTGTTTTTTTCCAAACATCTTCACTAATGCTAGTTAAATCGGGGTAAAAATCATTTTCTTCTTTAAGAGGCAAATAAGCAATATGCGCTCCTTTTAATTCCGCCGAACGCTCTAAAATCACATAACTTGGTTTAAGTGTTACGACATAATCATCTTTATTAAGAAGCATAAAAGGTAACATCGCCAATAATGATTTAGCTCCCATAATATGAGTAATTTCTTTATCAGTTACTTCTACATTAAAATTACGTTTTAAATAAGAAATTGCACTATCTATGAAACATGTTTTATCATTATCGGCATATTTATGATATTTGGGATTATCTAAATTATTTTTAAGTGCATCTAAAATAAGTTGATTTGGCATAGATTTTTCTTCACCTACACCAAAATCCATTAATTTCATTGGCCCATTATAACTAGCTTTTAATTTTAAAATTTCTTGAAATCGATTATAAAATATTTTATCAAAATCTTTTATTATTAAATCGTTAAAGTCCATTATATATTTCTCCTTTATAAATAAAATTAACTTTACCAAATAGACATAGTTTATTACCTAATTTTTCAATACGATAATTACCACCTAGTGAATGAAAACTTAAGACGTTTTTAATATATTTTTTATCGTGTAAATAAGCAAAGGCACAAAGTGAAGCGCTGCCACATGAATTAGTAATTCCAACACCATTTTCATATGTTAATATTTGTACTTCTTCATCACCTAATATTACTAAATTACTAACGTTCATACCTTTAAATTTTTCGCTTTTTCCATCTTTAATTAAAGAACTTTTAGATAAAAAATCCACTACTTTTACCGCATGAATGTTATTAATATTATATATATAATAATTATCTATTTTTGTTTTAAATAATGGATAATCCACTAATGCATAATATTCATCATTAGATACTCCAGCATAAGCAACAAAGTTATTATTGACGATTATCTTATATTCATCTTTTGCGATTTTTAAGATATTATGTAAAAAATATCCGACAATTTTTAATCCATTTCCACACATCTTAGCTTTACTTCCATCAGCGTTATAAATATCCATTGCAATATCATATTTTTTATCTTTATATAGAATTATGATTCCATCTGCTCCAATAGAAAAATGTTGCTTACATAAATTCTTAACATCTTCTAAGCAAAAATCTTCTTCGTAAAGTAAGATAAAATCATTACCCATTGATTCAAATTTATAAAATATCATAATATTTTTAACTCCAATAACGCTAAAGCAATCATAACAGCATTATAACTTGCACCTCTTATTAAATTGTCGGATGTTGCAAATAAATTAACTGTGAATTCGCAGTATTTATCCACTCTTAATCTTCCAATATCCACTAAAGGGGTGCCGGTAACAGATTTAACATCCGGATAATTTGGATATTCTAATAATCGTACATAACTACATTTTTGATATTCTTCTTTTAAAGCATTTAAATCTATTTTTTCCTTACACACTAAAGAAGCACTTATACCATGTCCGAAAAGGGTAGGAACTCTTACACAAGTTGGATTAAGTTCTAAATCTTTTTTATGAAGTATTTTTTTACTTTCATTAATGATTTTATTTTCTTCTTTGGTATAGCCATCTTCTTCTATTTCATCAACAATAGGAAGAATATTATTAAATATTTGTTTTTTAGTAGCGTTTTTACTTGGTAATATTTTTGGCTGATAGTTTTCATTATGGATCTCATTAATTAGTTCTTGTAATGCTAATGAACCAGCACCAGAAACTGATTGATAGCTACTTACAATAATCTTTTCTAAAGAAAATAACTTATGAACAGATGTAGCCGCTAGCAACAAAAGAATTGTTGTACAATTAGGATTTGCATAAATCATCGTATCATTTAATAAATCTTCTTTATTTATTTCTGGTATAACAAGAGGAACTTTTTCTTCCATTCGAAAATATGAAGAATTATCAATTACTCGTGCACCTTTTTTGATAAATAATGGTGCATATTTATAAGATAAATCTTCCCCGGTTGAAAAGAAAACTAAGTCAAAATGTGGAATATTTTCCTCATCAATAGTATCGACTTTGAATTTTTTTCCATTGCTTACTAGTTCAATATCTTTATGTTCTTTGGAGCCATAAATAACTAAATTCTTAATTGGAAAATTATATTTAAATAAATCATTAACAATGGCTTTGGATACTAATCCGTGTCCACCCACAACTGCTACATCATATAATTTAATCATAAAACCAACCCCTAACACTTATAATCTATGTATGAGAGGTTCTTTTTAGAAATGAATAATTACGTTATTGGAATTGTAAGTCGAAATTATGATATAAACTATAAGCCAATACTAGGCATATATCGTAGATATATAAGTTACTTTGAGCGCCTTAATTTTAAAGTTTTATTAATTACTAAAAATAATATTGATGTAGTATTTTCGCTTATCAATTCTTTAGCGTTAATTGGTGGCGGAGATGTTAATCCTTTACTTTATAATAAAGAAGTTTCACTTGTTTACGATGAAGATTTAGATAGTTTAGAATATCAGGCTATTAATTTAGCTTTAACTAAAAAAATTCCGATATTTGGGATATGCCGCGGTTTACAAATATTAAATGTATACTTTGGTGGCACTTTGAAAGAGATACCTTCTACACACATTGGAAGACACTTTATTATTAATAATGAAGAACTAACTAAATATACTAATTCTTTTCATCATCAGTGCATTGATGTTTTAGCGCCTAATTTTAAGTGTTTAGCTAAAAGCGAAGATTTTGTTATTGAAGAAATAATCGACAAAAAAAGGATGATACTAGCCCTCGAGTATCACCCTGAAATCAATTATGATTATGAACCATTACAAAAATTTATTAAACTATTTTTTAAATAATACTTTTATAAAGTGCTAAATATTTTTGACTTGATTTTTTCCAATCGTAATTTTGTTCTAAGGCATTATTACGAAGTATTTTCATTTTTTCTTTATCTTTATATACTTGTTCACACCAATTTAAGGTGCCACTTAAAGCATTATAAGTATAATCATAGAAACCAAATCCATCAGCGTATTTTAGATTATCATCAACATATGGTGTAACACTATCTTTAAGTCCGCCTACTAAACGTACAATTGGTAAAGTAGCGTAATGTAAAGATATCATTTGTGATAAGCCACATGGTTCAAATAATGATGGCATTAAGAAGAAATCACTAGCGGCATAGATTTTATGCGCCAATTCGTCATTATAACCAATATAGATAGATAAGTGATGTGGATATTTAGCGCGCAAATATTCTAAGTGATTTTCGTATTTAGATTCACCTGATCCTAAAATTATTACTTTGCTACCTCTTTGAAGTAATGATTCAACATTTCCTAACATAATATCTAAACCTTTTTGCCAAGTTAAACGCGATACCATTCCATAAAGTGGGGCGTCATCATTCACTAAATCTTTTTCTTTTAATAATGATTCTTTATTCGCCTTTTTAAAGGAAACAATATTTCCTTTTAATTTAGCAACGATTTTTTCATCTTTTGTTGGATCAAATTCTTCGTAGTCGATACCATTTAAAATGCCAACAAAATCATCACGGCGATATTCTAAAACATGATTCAAGCCACCAGAAATTGATTCATCGGTCAATAATTCAATACGATGTGTTGGCGAAACAGTTGTAATTTTATTCGAATATACAATTGCGGTTTTTAAAGTAGACACTGCACCATTAAAACATACCGAGCCATCGTTAAAGTATTTATCATTTAAATTATAGAAATTTCCTAGGAAATATTTATCAAATAAACCTTTAAATGCTGGATTATGAATTGTCAAAACAAATTTTGCTTTATTTAATGGTGAACCATAGTCGTCTTTAATTAATAAAGGCAACATACCTGGATGCCAGTCATGAACATGAATTACATCCGGAATTAAATTAATCATTTCCATAAGTTTTTTACTTGCTAAAGTAAAACAAGCAAAACGTTCGATATCATCATCATAGCCATAAACATTGTCACGATTAAAATATTGATCATTTTTAATTAAAAAATATCTAATTCCGTCAATTAAAGTTTTATAAACTACACAATATTGTTTACGCCAAGACATATATACTTCAAATGAGCATACTTTTACTGGGCGTTTTGTTAATTTAGCATTAACTTGCTTATAAAAAGGCATAATAATCGAAACATTGTTTTTTCTAGATTTAACTAATTCTTTAGATAACGAATAAACAACATCTGCAAGTCCGCCAGTTTTAACTAAGGGATTAGATTCACCAGTAACCATTACTATTTTCATATTAAACATTAGCTCCTTGTTTAATAAATACTGGGTTATCAGCATCACCAATTAATTCTTTAACATGAATAATTTTAGCGTATTTATCAACGATAACATTTTCTAAATGACAATCTTCGGAAATTACGCAATCAGTAAGAATAATACAATTATTAATTACTGCGCCTTCTTTAACAATAACCTTACGGGATAAAATAGAATTTTCCACTTTGCCATCAATAATTGCACCATTTGAAATAAATGAATTCTTCACTTCCGCATTATTAAGATATTTGGTTGGTGGAGTATCATTTGTTACTGTGAAGATTGGCCAATTATTTAAGAATAATCCTTGACGTTTTTTATAATCTAAAAGTTCAAGAGAATATTGCATATAATGACTTAAACTATCAAAGCAACGAACATATCCTTTATGTTCATAGCCATAAACTAATTCACTCTTTAATGAATAAGCAATTAAATCTCTTAAATTATATAAAGCTGAGATTTGGCTGGTTTTATAAATTAATTCTTTAAATTTTTTCATACTTATAACATAAGTTTCAAGAGAAATATTGACTTTATCTTTTGTACAATTATTTTTCTTTAAGCTTGTAATAGTATTACCTTCTAAACTCACTACATCACAATTTTCAAAATGTGTCTTAGCATTATCAACTTTTTGATAAACAACTGTTATATTAGCCCCGTTTTCAATATGTTTTTTAATTACTTCATTATAATCAATTGCCATAACAAAATGTACAGGAGCAATAACAACATAATCTGCGTTTACTTTATGCAATAACCAGTCATTTTCTTTAATGTTATTAACATCATGATTATATAATGGGTTCTTTGCTTCATTTTCATTATATAAAATGGTATTAATACCTAATTTAGTATTAATATTCCATACATTAGCGTTACCTAAATGCTTTACTAAAGAACGTTGATGTTCTTTAACTAAAATACCAACCATATCAATTCCCGAATTGGTAAAATTAGATAAAGTAAAGTCAATAAAAGCATATCTTCCTAAAAATGGTGTAGATGCAATAGAACGGCTTTCTGTTAGTTCTCCTAAAGACGGAGAATGATGTAAATTACAATAACCTAATACTTTATACATAACTTGCCTCCTATTTTTTAATTAGTACAATTTCTTTTTCATCTTTATTAATAATTGTACCTTTTTCAATTACTTCGTGATCACCAATAATGGCTTTATATACTTCAGCGCCTTCTTTAATTATTGCGCCAGGCATAACAACACAATCACGAACAACTGCACCTTCTTCAATTAAAGCTTCATTAGAGATAATACTATGTTCAACATGTCCTAAAACAACTGATCCCTGATTCAATAATGAATTTTTAACAATCGCTTTTTTGCCAACATATTGCGGAACTGATTTAGTATCTTCTGAGAATATTTTCATTTCTTCCGAAGCGTTATATAAATCAACATCATTATTATCATCTAATAAATCCATATTTGCTTGCCATAATGATTCAATAGTACCAACATCTTTCCAATAACCATTGAATCTATATGCAAATACACGCTTATTTTTATTAATTAAATATGGAATAATATTTTTACCAAAGTCATGGTCAGATTCATCGTTTTTCATATCTTTAATTAAGGCACTGCGAAGAACATCATAAGTGAAAATATAAATACCCATTGATGCTAAAGTTGATTTTGGATTTTTTGGTTTTTCTTCAAATTCATAAATCGACATATCATCATTAACGTTCATAATGCCAAAACGTGATGCTTCTTTTAAAGAAACATTTAATACCGCAATGGTGGCATCGGCTTTATTTTTAATATGATCAGTTAACATTTGATGATAATTCATCTTATAAATGTGGTCCCCCGATAAAATTAAAACATATTTGGGACTAACAGAATCCAAGAAATCAATGTTTTGCGCAATTGCATCAGCAGTCCCACGATACCAATTTGCGCCTTCTTCTGTTTGACGAGGAGGCAATATGGATGCTAATGATCTTACACCATCTAATCCCCACTTTTCTCCATTACCAATATAATTGTTAAGTGCAACTGATTCATACTGTGTTAAGACACCAACAGTGTCAATCCCAGAATTTGCGCAGTTGGACAAAGGAAAATCAATAATACGATATCTTCCACCATAATACACAGCTGGTTTAGCAACCTTTTTAGTTAAGGCTTCTAGACGTGTTCCCTTTCCACCGGCAAGGATCATTGCTACGATTTGTTTTGCCATACTTACCATTCCTCCCTATTAGTTTTTATAAGTAATGTCATATTTTCTATATAGTTTTGCAATTTCTTTAGCGCTTCAATTTGAGCATCGATAATTGCTATACCTTCTTTGTTAAATAGCGATTTTTCAATATTTAGTTTCCATCCATCGATAAATATAAATAAATTATCATCGAAAAGTGTTAATGTTAACGGCGAGCGGACAAATGTACCAAACTCAATTAATTGCTCTACCATACCTTTCTCAATATAATTATAAATCTTATTGCCTATGGTTGTATAGATAGCAAATCCATTATTCGTTGTATTTCCATCGCTTGTTCCAAATCCATATTGTTTTAATGAATTGTCCTCATAAGATAACTCACCTTTACGATTATCATTACGAATAATAATCATACCCTTAATAATAAAAGCTATTTTTGTTTTTATTAATACACCTGGATTGTGATTTCCATAATAGACTTGATAAATATCAAAATAGGCTGTTGAACTAGTTTGTGTTAATCCGTTTTTAATCAATAAATTATTAATTCCAACGTATTGTTCAATAATACTCTTCTCAACATCATTGAAAGGCATTTTATTTTCAAATAACGCTAAACCATCAAGCATTGCTTCTTCTTTTAATAATTTAGTATAAAAAGTTTGATATTCTTTATTTAGTTTGTGTTTTTTTATTAAAACTACAACAATAGATGATAAAATCGCCACTAGTATAGTTATTAATATAGAGGCAAGAAATGAAGCGCTATCGGTAACAATTTTTATATATTTATTAATAAAAAGATAAAATAATGCATATATAGCAGCCACGATAACGAAATTTAATAAAACAGTAAAAATCAATTTTAAGACACTTAAAATCTTTTTTGACCTTATTTTTTTACTAGCGTAACTTAGCTCCATATTAATCCTTTCAAAAACGCAAAATAGACCAGCGATTATTCTGGTCTATTAACCTTATAATTTAATCTTATTTTTTGTATCGAGGGATACTTTATCTTCTTCCGCATAAAGACGAACTCGAGAGGTATTCTTATCATGCAATACAACTAATGTTTCATCTACCAATTCAGAAATATCTGCAATCTTATCAGATGGTGCTGATAAAATAGCTTGCAAACCAAATTTTCTTAATAAGCGTACTGATTCTGAAATACGTTTGCGATCCATCTTAGAGAATGCTTCATCAAAGATAATTAATCTTGTGGTATTACCAAGTTCGCCTTCATCATTAACACGGTATAATTGAGCAAATGAGGCAAGGACCGCAATGTAGAATGGCGTTTGAGTTTCACCACCGGATTTTTTCTTCATCATGCGTGATAAACGTTGTTCTTGTCCTTCTTTATTTGTAACAATTAAATCGAAATCTAAGTAAGAACGATAATCTGTGAACTTAGCCACATTCGCAGCAAGTGCAGCTGTACGATCTCCACTAGTACCAACATCGACAATTTGACGGAATAAATCATTCATTACTTCAGAATATTTTTCAATAAATGCTGATTCATCTTCACCAACTTGAAGTAATAAGTCATCTTTAATCATATCGTAGTAACGATGGTAAAGTTGGCTTGGTCGACATGTAAAGCGATATGTATCATTACCAAATACTGATTGTGATAAAGCTTGATTTAAGTCATCAATTTGAATTTCTACACCTTCAATTGCAGAACGAAGTCTCGAAATAAAATCATCTTTAAACTGTTTAGTAGCTTTGTTATAAGCATCAGTAATTGCTTCACGATATTGTGGCAATTTAACATCGCGCATATCCACTAATTCCTTATCATATGCATCATTATCAGTTTGATTAGTATCATATGACAAGTGATAATCTTTAACATACTCACGACGTAATTTTGTTACATTGCTAAAGAATGTTTGAGATTTGTATTGTGCTTGAGAATATTTAGTGTTGTATTCAGTAATAATATCAACCGGTGTTCTATTTTCAACAAGCATTTGGTTAAATAAAGGTTCAGCTTCTTCAGCAACAACAAATGGATCATAATTGTTATCCAAGTGATCTTGACGATCTTTTAAGTGCTTCTTAGTTTCTGGAATTTTTTCTTCACGATATGTCTTGATTTGAGTATTTAAACGACCTTTTTCTTCAAATAAAGTGGTTTTTTCATTTTCTAAACCTTTAATATCATCTTCAACATCCTTAATACGACGGTCAAAACTTTCAATTTGGGTAATGTCATGTTTAGATAATTCATCATCTAAATAAGCAATAGTTTGACGAATACCATCAATTTGACAAATTCCTTCAATTAAAGAAATTGTCGTATTAATTTCATTACTATTAATGATTTCTAATGTTGAAGCTTCTGCAATATCACGATGGACATCTCTTAAAACACTAACAAGTTTATTGTTGCGATCAATTTCAGCACGTTTAAGAGCTATTTGTGCCTCTCCAACGCTTCTTCCAATATAAGTGGCAGCATATAAGCGAGGGTTTATTTTTCCCATAGCAAAATTACGATATATATCACATTCTGGTGTAATACCATTTAATGATTCACGAGCTTCTTGTGGACTACGGCATTTTTTCAAACGTCCAATAAGGAAATTCGTATAACTTCTTGCTCCATCATGATCAGTGGCAATTTCTTCTGCTAGAGAGCCTTTTTCACAAATATAATTACGTTCAATAATCTTTTCTTGGTCGACTAAAGTAGTGCCATAGAAATGGTTTCTAGCAAGTAATTCGCGTAAAATCTCATAAGCTTCTAAATAATATTGATTTTCAACAAATAAGTTGAACTTTTGATTATATAAATATCCTTCAATAGCATTAACCCATTTTGGAGATTTTATATCGATTAAATCGGCAAATAATGAAACAGTAATTGGCTTATTGTGACGTTCTGTTAATATACGTTGTAACTCATTTTTGATTAATGTTAAATTATGATCATATGACTTTCCACCATTGCGCATTTCAACTTCTTGTTGACGTAAATTAGCAGTTTCTTTATCATAATTTGTAATAGTACGTCCCAAAGAAACTTGTAAAGCCGACACTAATTGTTTGAATGTTGCTAATGAATCACGCCACTCTTTTAATGTTTCTACTGATAACATTTCAATATTTTGTAATTCATTATCTTTAAGATTAGTGGATGTTTCTACAACTCTTGTCGCAGCGGCTAATAAATCACTAAATTCATAGCCATGATCATCACCAATTAATTCATCTTGGAAGTTAGATAACTTTTCTACAATTTTAGAAGCAACATTAATAAACGATGTAGCATATTGTTCTAAGTTATTTTTAACAATCTCTGCTTGCCTATTTAAATTAGCAAGTTTTTCAACTTCTTCTTTTCTTTGTTCGCGTAATTCATCAGTTAAACGATATGTATCGTTACTTGCTTTGTCTTGAATTAAATGTGTCTTACGACGATTTAATTCTGCGATGTTCACGTCAATATCAGATAATTCAGTTTCAATTTCTAAAAGTCTCTTTTGTGCTTTTTCAATTGACGCTTCATAAGATTTTAAACGTTCTACCTCAACTTGAAGTTCAGCTTTTTCAACAATATAGCCATAAACACTCATATTGCGGAAGCTTGTTTTATAAGCTTGATAAGATTGAGCAATTTCATTTAAACGGTCAACACGTAAACCCATAATCGCAGCTTCATTTTCCAAACGTTTATATTGCAAAATATTTTCTTGCATTGAATCAATATTAATATTAGCTTGAGCATCACAAACATATTCAGTAATAAATGTAGTAATATCGGTAATTGGAGTAAATGATACTGCTTTTTTAAACAACGAGAAATATTTATCTTTAATGTTTCCAAATTTTTTCTTTAATAAATCTTGATATTGTTTATTAGTATCAACGAATTTATACTTTCCATCATACTCACTAGCAAAGTAAGTCGCTAGTGTCTTATATTCCATTGGAATATTATCTTTAATAAATTCGTTTTCTGGCATTTTATCTTCTAAGCAGAAATAACGATGTTCTTCACTACCATCATCAAATGAGTCAAATACACAGCCCATAACAAATGATTTATCATTTAAGTCATCGTAGAATTCTAAGGCAATATAAGAAGTAAAACGTCCTTCACGAAGATATTTAAATCCGCCATCTTCCGCATCGCCTAATTCACCACGTAAATAACCTTTTAAAGTACGTGATGACTTTTCACTTGCGGCTTTATTAAAGAATCTTCCTGATGTATCACCAAGTAAAATAACTTGAAGAGCATCAATTAAAGTAGATTTACCAGAAGCATTAAGACCGGTTAAGAAAACGATTGGTTCGACATTAATAGTTTCGTTCCAGAAATAGTGCCAGTTAATAATTTTAACTTTCTTAAGCGATTTCATCTTCTTCACCTGCTTTCATTTTTTCTAAAGCCTCAGACATAGCTTTGATTTTTTGATTATCAACAGCAAAGATAATACTAGGTAAAATGTAGAATGCTACATTTCCTTCATCATAAGAGCCACTAACTTTAGCAATAACATTATGATTAGCTAAGAAACGGAGTGATTTAGCAAATAAACGGCCACTCATTCTTTTGCCTGTCATAGTAATGCCATGATCAACCATAGTTTTTAATAATGTTGGGGTGGTAATATAGATTGATTCCCCCGTTTGACTAGACTCATTTTTCTCAGTTTCATAAATTAAGCGAAGAACAAAGAGTAATAATGATGTTTCACGATCCATTCTTAAACGGTTTTGTTCATTAGTGTTATATAAAGCAATAACACCATTCAAAACATCTTTTTCCATCATCCAACCTGTATATTTTAAATAATCACTGATTAAATCAAAATATCTTTCAATAAAACGATAATCAGAATTGATACGCATTGTTTTTTCTTTTGAATCAAACACATCACGCACAATAAATGATTTTAGTAGCAATGTATTAACGACACGAGCAAATTCATTTTGCTCACCATTAGTAAGTTTATCAAATTCATTTTCAAACATTATTTGCTATTCTCCTTTCGTCTAAAAATAAGTTTTGGCAAAATATATCCTTGTGATGTAATATATCCATCTTGTTCAATATCAACATCATAAAAACAGTTCTCATCATTTTTCTTTAATGTAGCTAATATTAATAATATAAAGGCATCATAATCTGGTAAACGAATTTCTTCAGCACGAAGTTCATTGGCGTCACCAAATGCCATTTCCATAAATTCAAGAACACGAGCATCCGTAAAGGTATTACGTGTTTGATCAAGGAAGTTTTGCATAATTAAGTCGCCAGCTTCTTCAAAGTTATTAACAATTGGAAGTGGTTCACCAATTTGACGATATTGACGTACAATTGGTAAAGTTACCGATTCTGGATCAATATATCCTTGTTCATGGAACATCATAGCGTCTTGCATTGAAGTTAATATCATTCTTAAATCTTTAGAACCTTCACCAGCATTAACTTTTGCATTCGCACGAGCATAAGCTTTAAATATAGTTTCAAGGTGTCCTTTGATTGTCTTATCGTTATTATTGAAGTAGATAATCTTTGAAGCACTAGACTTAGTATATTCACTATGACTTTCATCAATTTCATTAATCATCGTATTGAGTTGTTCATACATATCTTGAATATAGGTAATCTTGTTAATTAAATCTGCTTCCGCACTAGCGTGATCACGGTCCTTACGCCATAAAAGCGATTGGGCAATTAATGCCTCTCTTCTTTTTTCATCACGCAACCACTTTTGCAATATATTAATAATTGGTCTTTTAAATCTTGTGACTGAGTCAAAAGTTTTTAAAGGGTGATAAAGACGATCGGAAATTTTAACTTTATAATCATCAAAGTGATTTTTTAAAACATCATTAGTTGTAAATAGATTTGCTAAACGATGCTGGTAAATCTTAATTTGATGACCAAGTGTTACTAATTCTATACGAAGTTTTTTAGTATTTTCAAAGGCACGAAGCAATGTTGCATACATTAAATCATCCGGTTCATCATCTTCTATTTTTAATTCGCTATAAGTCGAGTGAACAAGAGAATTATAAGCAACTTCACTTTCTGTGCAAATATCTTTTAAGGCAGCTAGTATTTTTATCGTATACGTTGGAAGAATTATATACTCTTCAAACGTGTCATTATTCATTTGTATATCAATCCATCCAGTTTCTTCAAGGCGACGAAGAATAAATGCAACACGATTTGGTAAAGATGGATTAACTAAGGCATCATCTTCACCTTCTTCGCTTTCTAAATCAAGGCTCATTACTATATCCGTTGCAGTTTCTTTAAGAATACGTAAGAAATCTTGCTTTTTAATTGACATCTCTTCTGATTCAAGGCTCTTAAATAAAACATTTAATGCCATAGCATAAACGTCTTTGTTTTTGCTAGATAGGATTGAGAAAAAATTATCTGGAATTGTATCAAATAATCGCATGTATTCTCCTCCTAAACACTATTATGATTTTACCATAATTTAAAGCGCTTTGTAAATAATATTTACAAGCATTATCAACATATTTTTTTCTTTAGTTATATTTTTTTGTATGCTATAATGTCGCTGGTGATTAATATGATTATTTATCCAAATATGAAAAAAACATTATTATATTTTTTTGCTATTTCTATTGTCGTTTTATTTTTATTTTATCTAACTATTGACGGCAGTTTTACTTTCCCATTTCCTACGAAAGATTACATTTTTTTTGCCGGATGGTTAGTAATAACCCTCACTTATTTTATTATTACACTTAAAATGAGTTATTATCGTTTGGAGAAAAAAGGACTATATCAAAAACGAATGACCAAGGAATATTATTTCCAATATAACGACATCATCTACATTGACGAAGAATGGTCTAGAAAAAATAATATTCTTGTATTTGTCACAAATCGCGGTCATGCTATATATTTAATACTAGATAAAAAGCAAGTTCTTCTTGATGAAATGCTTAAAAGATGTCCAAATTTAACTACCAAAGAAGAAACAAAAATGCGTTTTCCAGATGTTAAAATATAAATTAATAATATTTTTTCAAAAAGTCATTGCAAAATGCTATAAAAGTATGCTATCATACAAAAGCATTGTGAAATGTTAAGGGAGGTATGTAAAAAATGTCAAGAGTTTGCCCAGTATCAGGTAAAGCACCTTTAAGCGGTAACAAACGCTCTCACTCCTTAAGAGCAACTCCGCGTAGATGGAATGTCAACTTACAACCATATAAGGTCGTCGTTGACGGACGTGTCCAAACAGTTAGAATGTCCGCACGTGCTTATAGAACCCTTAATAAATCTGCTAAGGGAGAATAACAAAAAATCACCTAACCGGTGATTTTTTTGTTGTTTGTTTTTTACATTAACACAGTAAATATCGTTATTATTAAATTTAAAGCAATTGCTAAAGCGATAAATATCCATTCATACATTGCTAGCATAATTACTTTAGGTCGCTTTAATTCGACTTTTCCATCTTCTTCTACTTTTTCCATAAACATCCATTTATATAATTTCGGATTTATACATAGTAACAAGATTATTAAAACAAACGCCAAACAAATAATTCCCATTGCTAAAGGATATTCGCTAGATTTAACAAAAAACACATAATAAGCCACTAATACGTAGCTTAAGAATGTTAAACCAAAGTTAATAACAGCAATAGCCATATGCAACGATGCACGACGCATATCAATAATAAATAATAACATAATAGCTATAGCGTTAATAATCATAAGTCCAGTTATAATACTTAAAATGGACATAAATGTTATATCAAAAGCATTAACGGCAAATAAAGACATTGCTAAAGCAAAAAACAAAGAAATAAAGCGAACATGCCAATTATATTTAGCATTAAACTGGCTTTGCATTTCATAAGGAAATGTATTTCTTAAATTAAATTTTTCTTTTTTTGCTTCTAAATAATTGCTTCTACCGACATTGAATAAAACTACAAATACAATAAGTGCCACTAGACAACTAGGTATCATAATCTCAATTTTCATCTTTTTCACCTAACTTTCTTATGACAATAACACTACCACTTTCAACTCTTAAAAGGGCAATTCTTTGGAAAAATTTAATATCTTTTAATATACTTTTGGATGTATCCAACTTATATTCATTAATTTTTTCAATAGTATAATCTAAACTTATAATAGCTTCAGAAAAAGGACATATTGAAAATGAAACAAATGATTCTTTATTTAAAATATATGTACCTTTTTCAAAATATTGTATTGATTCATGCTCATCCTCAAATTCCACACGAAGGTATGGGTATTTTTTTAAGATGCTAATAGTTTCAAAGATATTTTCAACGCTTGTATGTATATTGCTTAAAAATGTAATTTCATCAAAGCCTTTATGATATAAATACGTGATGATTTTATCGTATAAACTTCCATTACTAGGTTTTGAGGCTAGAATAACTCGGTGAGGATCATCAATAAGATTCTCTTCTTCTTCCACTAGTTTAAAATCCAAAAAACGAGCATCACTTTTAATTTCATCGTTTTTAGTAGAAATAACTAAATGCGGATATCCATTATATTTTTGAATTTGTTGATAGGTAGTATCATCACTAATAACTATTACTTTTCGCACTGTTATTCACCCTTTAATTCACTTATACGTTCTTTAGTATTAGTTTTATTAAATAAATAAGAACCGGCAACTAAAACATCAACACCTGCAAGTCGGCATTTACTTGCAGTTTCTTCATTAATTCCTCCATCAACTTCAATAAGAACATTAAGTTTATTTTCATCAATATATTTACGTAGTTGTTTGATTTTATCCAAACTATTTTCGATAAATGATTGTCCGCCAAAACCTGGTTCCACGGACATTACTAAAACTAAATCGATTTTATCTAAATATTTAATAATTTTTTCAATACTTGTTTTAGGCTTAATAGAAAGTCCAACTTTAGCGCCGCTTTCTTTAATAGTGGAAATAACTTTTTCAACTTGGTCTTCGTTTACCGCCTCATAATGGAAAGTTACTAAGTCCGCGCCAGCCTTAACAAATTGTGGGCCATAAGTTAAAGGATCATCAATCATAATATGAACGTCATTAAATAGTTTTGTCGTATGCGCAATTGATTTTAAAACCGGCATACCAAAAGAAATATTTGGGACAAAATGACCATCCATTACATCAAAATGAATCCACTCGGCGCCACTACTTTCCATCAATTTCAATTCTTTTTTCAAATTGTTAAAATCTGCAGATAATATTGATGGCGAGACTATAACTTTTTTCATATTAATATCGATCCTTTCTAAAAATTAATTCATCTAAAATTTTCAAATAATTATCATAACTCTCTTGAGAAATTTTTCCTTCCAATAATGCTTTTTTTACTTCACAGTCTTTTTCATTTATATGAAGACAGTTATTAAACTTACACTTATCATATAGCGCTTCAAATCCAGGAAAACATTTTGCCAAATCTTCTTTATACATTGGTAATTCTAATGAGGAAAATCCTGGAGTATCAGCAATAAAGCCGTTTTCATACTTAATCAGCACAACTTCTTTGGTTTGATGTTTTCCACGGCCTAATGCATTAGAATACTCGCCTATTTCTCTTTTAGAGTTAGGAATAAGTTCATTAAGTAAACTAGATTTTCCAACTCCTGTTTGTCCCATTAAAGCAACGATTTTATTGGCAAATAATTCTTTAATCTTATCTAGTCCTAATTTAGTAACATTAGAATATATAATAACTTTTACTCCAATTTTTTCTAAAGCATCTATTTTTTTATTTAGCATGACTTCATCATAATTTTTATCAGCTTTACTAATTATTACACATGCTGATATTTTAAAATAATTAGCGTAACTAATAAATTTATCAATAAGTAAACTAGAAAAATTAGGTTCACTTGTAGACATAATGATAGCCACTTCATCGACATTAGCAATGTTTGGTCTAATTAGGTAATTCTTACGGTCTAATATATCACAAATAACTAATTCATGCTCATCAACTATAACTATATCTCCCACAGCTGGTTTAATTTTTTTATGACGAAATAAACCACGTGGTTTAACTAATAGTTGGGTGTTATTTTCTAAAAGGACACTATACGTTCCATATTGGGAAGATAAAATAATTGCTTTCATGTTATTTTTTAAATAAACGGCTAAATAATGATTTCTTTTCTTTAATTAAATCTGGATTACGTAAAATACGTTCAATATCTTTACGCATGTCTTTAACAGTTTTATATCTTTCTTGTGGATTCTTTTTACAAGCTTTTAAAATAATTCTTTCGATTTCTTTTGGTGTTGAAGGAATATATTTTCTTGGGGAAGGAAACTTATCTTTGATATGACGTATAGCGACACTAACAGGTGTATCATCTTCAAAAGGTACACGTCTTGTAATCAGTTCAAAGAAAGTAACACCTAACGAATAGATATCACTTTGATATGATGCTTGTTGTCCACGAGAAATCTCAGGAGCAAGATAATGAACCGAACCAATAATAGTTTCGCTTCTTGTTAAGCGAGCGGAATTTTCAAAAGTGGCAATACCAAAATCCCCCAATTTGATCGTTCCATCCGCAGTTAAATAAACATTTTGTGGCTTAATATCACGATGAATTACACTATGTTCATGAGCATGCGCTACAGCAGATGTAAGTTGATACATAATATCGCAAGCTTCTAAGAAACCAATACTTCTCTTATCTAAAATATCACGAAGATTTTGTCCATTAATAAATTCATTAGCCATATAAGGACGACCTTCATATGTTCCTAAATTAATGACACGAACAATATTAGGATGTGACAAAGAAGCTGCAGCGCGTGCTTCCCTTTCAAAACGAGATAAATTTATTGGGTTCCCCATCATATCGCCTTTAATAATTTTTATTGCTATTGGTTTTTTAGTAATAATATCAGTTGCGCCATAGACAACAGACATTCCGCCTTCGCCTATTTTACGTTCAATACGATAGCGATCATCAATTAAATCATTAATATTCATCTTTTTGTACCTCCCACATTGCAACACAGGCATTGTCTTTTCCACCATTTTTATTTGCAGTATCAATTAGTAAATCACATTTTTCATAAATACTCATTGATGTAGTTAAGATAGTAAGCATTTCTTCTTCGCTTACCGCATTATATAAACCATCAGAGCAAAGCATAATGCGATTATTATTATAACGATAATAATCTATTTCAAAATTCAAATTTTTATATAATCCCAAAGCGTTTGTTAATATATGTCTTTGAGGATGTTTATCCATATCTTCTAATTTAATTCGATTCATATGGTATAAATAATTTACATATGTTTCATCTTCTGTTAAACGAATAACACTATCATCGATAATATATGCTCTTGAGTCTCCAACACTAACGATAAATAAAGCGTTTTTGCGAATCAAAGCCAAAGTTAACGTTGTACCCATTTTAGCAAATTTTTCATCATTATTGGCTAAATCAAATACAGCTTTATTTGCTTTTTTAATTGTCTTTTTTAAAAACAAGCGAACATCCATGTTGTTTAAAAAGCGATCAATTTTTTTAAACTCAGAAGTAATAACCTCACAAGTTATATTCGCAGCAACATCACCTTTATTATGCCCTCCCATACCATCACAAACAAAAAGCAAAGCATCACCACTAGCGTTAGTCATCGCCATAGCGACATCTTCATTTGTTTTACGTACAGTCCCAATATCTGTTTTATAGCAATAAAAACCTACTCTTTCATTCATTGTTTTGATGTTTGGCACGAAGTTGTCCGCATGCTGCATCAATATCTGTGCCAAATTCCTTTCTAATAGTTGCAGTAACGCCATTTTTAGTTAAGCGATCTAAGAATGCATGAACATTATTAGAACGTTGATAGCCATTTTCATTAACTGGATTATATGGAATTAAATTAACATAAGCTAATGTTCCTTTAATTAGTCTTGATAATTCATCAGCATGTTCCATTTTATCATTGACATCTTTAAGCAAAATATATTCGAAAGTAACTCGTCTTCCAGCAATTTTTTCATATTCTTTAACAGCAGGAATTAACTTTTCTAATGGGTGAGCACGATTAATCGGCATAATTCGTGAACGTATCTCATTATTAGGAGCATGAAGAGAAATAGCTAAATTAATCTGTAATCCTTCATTTGCATACTTAATAATCTTATCTGGTAACCCACATGTAGAAACTGTAATATGTCTTGCCCCAATTGCTAATGCTTTCGGATGATTAATAATTCTTACAAAATCCATAACATTGTCATAATTGTCAAATGGTTCTCCTGTACCCATAACAACAACATGAGTCACCCTTTGATTATTGCCTTCTAGGGCAAGTAAGTCATTCATTACTAATACTTGTCCAACCATTTCTTCAACAGTTAAATTTCTTTTTCTTTTTAGTAGTCCTGAGGCACAAAATGAACAGCCCATATTGCAGCCAACTTGGGAAGAAACACATATGACATTACCATAGTTGTAGCGCATTAATACAGTTTCAACTTTATCGTTATCTTTCATATTAAGCAAACACTTAATTGTTCCATCACTGCTAACTTGTTTTAAATAAATTGTCGGCTTTGTAAGTTCAAAATCACGCTTTAAAACTTCACGGAATTTTAATGAAACATCAGTCATTTCATCAAAACTAGTTGCTTTTTTTTCATAAATCCAAGTATATAATTGAGTCGCTCGATACTTTTTTTGATCAAGAGATATCATTAATTCTTCTAACTTGTGTATTTCTTGTCCGTATAAATTAATCATTAATATCACTAACCTTTCTATTATTTTAGCAAATAATAGAATTAATTCATAGATATAATAACCTAAAATTTAATTAAAAAAAGACCAAATTTGTTTGGCCTTTAATAATTTGTTAATTTTTGTGGTGATCGTGACAATGGCAGCATTCATGATGGTCGTGGTCATGATCGTCGTTATGATGTTCATCATGATGCTTAGTAGTTAAACATCTTTCGCCACATACACATACTTTGCCACATCCCGCACTTTTACCATTACAACAAACATGTTGATGTCCACATTCACACATTTTTTCTTCGTTAGCTTTTTGTTTCATTTTTTCTTCGAATCCCGCAAAAGCATTGCCTTCAAATAACTCTTCATCAGAAAAATCTTCGTCTTCGTCAATATCTTCTTCATCCTCATCTTCATCGTAATCATCTTCATCATGAGGTTCATCAGGGAAGAAAGCAGGATAATCATTATTTAATTTTTCATAATAATGACCTTCATCAACATAAACAAATTGAACATGGGCATTTAAAATATAATCAAGCATACTTTCCATTAAGTATTTAGCCACATTAGCCTCAAATGGGTGATATTTATGAGGTGCGTAAACACGCATTAAAACATGCCATGATGTTTGATCTACACCGGCATGAAATAATCTTAAATCTCCTGAATGAAAGAAAATTTCATCTTCGCTTGTTTCAAATAAATTAGCAATTTGTTTCGTATGCATTCTTGAATAATCCATGAGCATATAATGGTTCATTCCAATAACTTCGATTGTAATCATTTTTTTGTTCTCTCCTTAATCTAAAGCATCAATATTTATTTTAATACTAATGCCAGGTTTTTTCGATAGTATTTTAATAATATTTTCAATAATTTCATCAAATTGACTTTTATTTTTATATTTAAACATACATTGGCGTTTAAATCCTAATGTATCTTTATAAACATATGGCTTAGTTGGTCCAATTGTCACTACAGCGCCATTACTATTTTGAGAAACTAATTCCATAGTTTTTATAATATATTCTTCCGCTAAATCCTCAGAATTAGAACTTATTGTTAAAGTGGAAACAAAGGTATAAGGCGGGTTTTGCTGGATTTTTCGAATTTTCATTTCATTAGCAAAAAATCCTTGATAATCTTGTCTAGCGCCATAAACAATCGAATAATGTGATGGCATATATGTTTGAATAATTGCTCTTCCAACTTTTTCGCCTCTTCCTGCTCGACCAATGGCCTGAGTAATTAATTGGAAAGTTTTTTCACTACTTCTAATGGAAGGAAGCGATAATCCCAAATCAGCAAGAACTAAGCCAACTAAAGTAACATTAGGAAAGTCATGTCCTTTTGCAATCATTTGTGTTCCAATTAATATATCAGCTTCTAGATTAGCAAATTTGTTCAATGTCGTAACAATATTATTTTTCAATTTTCCAACATCACTATCTAATCTTAATGTGTGAGCGCTAGGAAATAATTTATGAACTTCTTCTTCAACTTTTTCAACACCAAATCCTATTTTAGTTAAATATTTTGAACCACATTTTGGACAAGTATGTGGCTCATGTTCAACATAACCGCAGTTATGACATTTTAATAATTTATCAAAGCTATGATAAACAAGCGGAATATCGCAATCTGGACATCTTATAATATGCCCACAATCTCGGCATAAAACACTTGTTGAATATCCCCTACGATTTAATAACAAGACTATTTGTTCTTTTCTTTTTAAGCACTCATCAATAGCATTTCTTAAAGGAATGGAAAATATTGATGAAGTGTAATCTATGTTCTTAAAATTTTGCAAGCTAACTATTTCGGTTTTTGGAAGTTCTCTTTCATTAACTCTTTTAAGCATTTTTAAATGATGATATACACCTTTACATGCTCGTGCTTCCGATTCTAATGAGGGAGTAGCACTACCAAGTAACACTTTACATCCCGCAAAGTGTTTAGCACGCATTATTGCAACTTCACGAGCGTGATAGCATGGAGTATTGTCTTGCTTATATGATTCCACGTGTTCTTCATCAATAATAATAATTCCAATATTGTCTAAAGGTGCAAAAATCGCACTTCTTGTGCCAATAACAACTTTGGCATTACCACGCAAAATACGGCGATACTCATCATATTTTTCCCCACTTGTTAATTCAGAATGTAATATTGCAACATTTTTCTCAAATAAAGTATAAAAACGATTAAGCATAACTGGCGTTAAAGAAATTTCTGGTACAAGTATTAAAGCACTTTTACCCAAGGCAATTGTTTCTTTTACTAATTTTATATATACTTCTGTCTTGCCAGATCCAGTTACGCCTTCTAATAAATACACTAAATCATTACTATCTAAAAACTCATTTTTTACTTGTTCTTGTAATGTGGTTAATGGATATTCTTTTAAATTTTTAATATTTTCAAAACGATAACGCATTTTTTCTTTTTTGATTTCTATTACATTTCCATTATCAATAAGTTTTTTTAAAACACTTAAAGATTTTACCTCGCTTTTTTTAACTTCAGCGCTTATATTTAGTAATCGTAATAATTCAATTTGTTTGCTTGTAAGTCCTTCTTCATTAGAATTAATGCATTTTACATATTTTTCATATTGAATTTTGGCATTATTAAAAGAAGAAGACGTGGGTTTAAGCGAAGGTGGAAGCATGGCTTGGTAAACACTTATTAATGGAGCGTGATAATAATCAGCAACTTCACTTGCTAAATCACGTAATTCTTTAGTAAGTATAGCCTCACTATCTATAATACTTTTAGCCATGTTTAAATTAAATCCTAATTCTTCTTCATATTCTTCTTTTGACTTATTAACTATTTCAACATTTTCGATATAGCCAACAATATCTTTATTATTAAACGGAACTACTACACGCGCTCCAACGCAAGGCAAAACTACACCATCATAGACATAAGAAAAAGGACGATTTAAGGCATACGCAGCATGTTCAACTAATACTTTTAGAACAATCATGGTATTCCTCCTATCATCCTTATTTATTACTATTACGACGGATTATATTTTTGATTTTATTTGCAGCATCTTCAACATTGTCATTTAAGACAACATAGTCATAAGCATCTTTCATATTCATTTCGCGACGTGCTTTTTCAAGCCTCTTTTGAATAATATCTTCTGGCTCACTACGACGATGACGAATGCGATTTTCAAGTTCTTCTATTGATGGTGGCATTAGAAATATCGAAACACGATTATCAGCTTCAGTTTTTGCTAACACTTGTTGGGCTCCATTTATTTCAATTTCCAAAATAACATTTTTACCTTCATTACGTAATTGTTCAACATAATCACGCGGAGTTCCATAAAAGTTACCAACAAATTCGGCGTATTCAAGAAGATTGTTTTCATTGATGTTGCGTTTGAATTCTTCTTCGCTCACGAAGAAATAATCCACACCTTCTTGTTCACGTTCACGTGGCTTACGAGTAGTCATGGAAATTGAATAAGCAAGATTCAATTTTTTATCACGCATAACAATTTTTCTTACAGTACCTTTTCCAACTCCAGAAGGACCACTAAGAATAATTAATAACCCTTTTTTCGACATTTATTAACACCATCTTTTCATATCGTTTATTATAATAAACGCATATAGCATTTGTCAAACAAAATAAATGTAAAATTCCGTTATTTAAAGCGCTTTTCTATATATTTTTTCACTATTTAAATAATAACATATAACTTTGTTATTAAATTTATGTTACTATTATTTAGGTGATTGTTATGGCTTTATCTAATAAATTTATTGAAGTATTAATTACATTAATCAAAGATGAAATTGTTGGCGCATATATCAACAAAATTACTATGCTCAATGATAGCGATTTTTTAATATCTAAATCACGAAATGGAAAAGAAAAAATATTTATAACTTTAAATAATCGCTCACCTTTTTTCACTTTAGTTGAAGAAAATAAAACGTTTATTTCCCGTTCTTCTAGTTTACTTATTAAACTAAAAAAAGAAATTGAAAATGGAAAGATTATCAATATAGAAAAAATCGAATCCGATCGTATTGTTAAACTTACAATTAATAAAACAACTGATGCATATAAAAAAGTAACCCGTTACCTTTATGTTGAGTTGATTCCTAATAATACAAATTTAATTGTTTGCGATGAAGAAAACAACATTCTAGCTTGTTATAAAACCACTTCTATTGATCATAATGGAAGATTTATTAGTGTTAACGCAAAATATATTGAGCCAACAACACATATTAAAAACGATTTTTCTCAATACGAATTAGAAATAATGCAAAATAATGATAATTGCAAATATGGTTTGTTCTTCGATGGAAAAAGTTATACCGTTATTAAAGCACCTAACAGTAAAGAAATAACTCCTAATAGCTTGTATGTTAATTATTTTTCTAAAATGGAAGATAAGCATCGAATGGATGCTAATAAGGATGTTGTGTTAGCTATTAATAGAAACTTAAAATCATTAAAAAAGAAACTACTAAGTTTAAATTCTGAATTAAAAAAGGCCCAAGATATGGACAAATATCGTGAATATGGCGATTTACTCATTACATTTCAAAATGATATATTAATCAATCAAAAAAAAGATTATATTGAAATTGAAGGAATAAAAATTAAGATAAATCCGCTTAAAAGTGTTTCAGAGAACGCAAATGATTACTACAATACTTACAAAAAAGCTAAACGTAGTATTGCCCACATTAAAGAACAAATAGATATTACTACTGATAAAGTTGTATATTTTGAAACTTTGCATAATCAACTAGAAACATCAAACGATTTAGATTTAAAAGGCATTGAATTTGAATTAATTGAAAATGGTTATATAAATAAAAAAGTATTAAAAAAACAAACAAATAAAAGTCAAGGAATGTCTCAACCTTATTACTTGATTGTCAATAATATTAAAATTGGATTTGGTAAAAATAATTTTCAAAATAACTATCTAACATTTTCTTTAGCTAAACAAAATCACTATTTTTTACATGTCAAGGATAAACCGGGTTCACATGTAATAATTTTCGATGACAACCCATCGAAAAGTGTTATAGAAGATGCAGCAAAAATCGCGCTTATTAACTCTAATATGGATGATGGAGAAGTACAATTTACACAAAAGAAAAATGTTAAAAAAATAAACAGCTTTGGGAAAGTTATTTTAAATAGTTATGAATCTTTTTATATTCGAAATATTGATGATAATTTTAAAAAACTAGTCAAAAGCATTAAAAAAATATAATAATTATCTAATAGTTATCACTTACTTGTTATAACATTTTGTTTTAGTGTTGTAATAAAATCCTTAGTAACATTGAATCCTATATATCCTGAATTGGACCATAGTAACGAAGGTAAAGAATAAATAACAGGTACTCCATCTTTGTAATCTGTTATTTTTTTTATACCATACTCTTCATTTTTAATAGCCATAAAATCCGCCAAAGAGTTGTAATCATCAATAAACGTTTCACTACTACCATCAAAAACCAAATGATAAATAATAAAATGATTATCACTAGCGTATTGAGCTATTTCACTTGTCGTGCCGCCATAACACGAAGCACAATTATCTTTGCCTTTTAAAGATAAATAAGAAATGATATTCTCATCACTTTCAAAAAGGTCTTTATATTGAGTTAATGTAACTTGTCTCATTCCACCAACTTCATTATATGACACTTTTACTAGTTTATTACTACTGCAAGAGCTAATTGTGGCTAACGAAAATAACAAATAAATAATTCTACTTCTTTTCATTAGCGCTATTCTCCTTTAATAAAAAATCTTCACCTTTAATAGCTTCGTAAGTCGATAATCCATAATAATTTTGTTGTCTTAACACTTCATATAAAACGACAGCAACAGCGTTAGATAAATTTAAACTACGTGCAGAAGGAGACATAGGAATACGTATACAACGCTCTAAGTTGCGCCTTAATAATTCGTGCGGAATTCCTGTTGATTCTTTTCCAAACATAATATAAAGTTCTTCATTAATTTTTGAAAAATCAAATTGATCTGGGCTCTTGTTACCATATCTAGTAACATAATAAATTTTTCTCTCATCATGACCAGCTAAAAACTCATCTAAATTCTTATAGATTGTATAATGAAGTTCTTGAATATAATCCATACCTGCTCTTAACAAGGCTTTTTCATCAAGAGAGAATGTTAAAGGACCTATGATATGTAGATGCGCATTCGTGGCAACACACGTACGCATTATATTACCAGTGTTTTGCGGTTTTTCAGGTTGGTACAATACGATATTAATCATAAGCGTCACCTCTAGTTTATTTTAAAACAAAAAACCAAAATTTAATAGTAAAACATAAATTAGTTTCTCTTTACTATAAAAATATACCTAAAATAGTATAGAGACTTAAATTAATTTTCTCCATATCATAAATTCTGCGTTCTAAAAAATAACGAATAATCAAGTCAAATGGGTCGGTAGGATTTAAACTATAACCAGCTGATCTTAATAGATATTCTAATTCATCTAATGTCAGTTCCAGTCCGATTCCTAATCTTAAAGCACTATTTTTGGAAATTTTATAATTCCCTCCACGCTTAATGCAATAAAATACATTTCTCGTTAAACCTGCGCGCTTATAGACTTCCGCATCTTTAAGCCCCCTTTTATCAATGTGGCCGAACATAATAACACGAAAGGTATCTTCACTACGATTTTGAGCAATATATTCTTCTATTGCCTCGATTGTACCCTCTTTTTCGTCGCGGAACTTTAGTGGCTTAGGATTGATAACTTTTGTTGCAACAGATGTCTCTTTTTTGTCTTCCATACTTTACACCTCACGATTAATGGTAATTTCTTCCATATATAATATAGTCCAATAAAAAATCGCTTTGGTATTTTAGCAAATGACAAATTACTTTTTTTTAAACTTTTTTACATTTTTAGATTATTTTATTTACAAGCGACATTTTGCGCTTGCATCAGCGTTATAAAAGCAGTGATTTTTAAATTTTCCAGCGTAAGTCCCCCAAAATCGTTTTCTACAAGTTTTACCTTTTCCAGGATTTTGATAAAATAAAGCGGAATATGCTGGATAAGCTCTCCAGAAATTAATTGTGTCAAGTGCCAATCTTCTTTCAACGCTTGTGGCATTTCCATAAAACAACTTTCCCGATATTCCTGCAAATTGACCTTTTTGATAAATTACTTGTGTGATATTATTTACTTTTCTAAAATTCAAACATTTTGCAACCACACGGTTAATAACAACATTACCTACTAGTTTCATTCCAAAACGACCTTCACCCACTGCTTCTGAACGCATAAGTCGCGCTAAAAGAGAAACTTCACTATTTGTATATTTACATCTTGGCATATAATCACCCAATTTATAATATGAACAAATTATGATTTGTAACACTTAAACAAAAAAATCAATCCTTAAATAATCTTTTTTTATGTTCAATAAGTTCCTCTTCACTAATAAAGCCAGACTCATACTTTCCATACAATATATCTAGTTGATTTTGATAATAAGAGTCTTTTAACTCCTTGTTTTTAATTTCATCTTTACTTAACAAATTTGTTTTGTCTAAATCCAAATAACTTTTCTTTTTATCATAGCTATTTTCTTCTTTGTTTAAATTAAAAGTCGTTTTTTCTAAAAAGGATGAATCAACTGGCAAATCTTTATATTTTTGAGAAATCTTGCTTAATTTTTCTAATGAAGCGTCATCTGCTGGTAACATATTCTTTTTATTAATAGCAACATTCAAATAATAATTATCAATAAATGTAGCAATTAAGATTCTTGGAATAATTAAAATAAATAAATAAGTAAAAATATCAAAATTGAAATGCGGATAAGCAAGAACATTAATTACGCTTTCATCAAGATTAAATAACATGAAAAATTTAATAACTAAACTTTTAGGCACCAAAAAAAGATGATAGACAAAACATAAAATACTATAAGGAAAACTTTTTCTCACTATAGTATAAATTGGTCCAAAAAACAAATACCAAAACGAAAAACGTGCTGGATATAGATGCTGTTTCTTTTTGCTATCAACCAATTTTACAAACATTGTCCTTATTAATATTTCCTTTCTGTTTTCAAATTAAATCATTTAATATAAAATTATTTAACAATATATATTTCTCTTAAATTATAGCAATTATGAACAAAAATAAAAGAGCCATATTGCAATGACTCTTAAATAATTACTATTTACGTAATCCTAATTTGCCAATAAGAGCGACATATCTTTCTTTATCTTTTTTAGCAAGATAATCAAGAAGATTTCTTCTCTTACCAACTAATTTTAAAAGGCCACGTCTACTATGATGATCTTTCTTATGAACTTTTAAGTGAGCTGTTAAAGCATTGATTTGTTCAGTAAGAATAGCAACTTGTACTTCAGTAGAACCTGTGTCTTTTTCATCGCGTCCATAAGTTTTTACTAATTCTGCGACTCTTTCAGTTGTTAATGCCATTTTAATTTCCTCCTTATTTATTTGTCCAGCTTAATCCAAGAAAAACGATGAGGATTCGTTATTCGTAGAATAAGTTACGAAATTAGTTTACACAATTGCGAGTCAAATAGCAACAAATATTTTGTTTTTTTGCTTTAAAACAAGCCACGTAGGCTTTTATATATATTAGTATCTTCAGTTTGTTGATAAACCGCAAGCGGATTACATTTTTCATCTATAAACAATACCACCTTATTATGGCCGATTAATTTCATTATTTTTCCATCTTTTATTTCTTTCGCTGTTTTTTCATCCACTATTATAGTATCCATATTTTTTAATGCTTCGTATGAATTAATAATATTTTCTTTTTTTACACTACGAATTGTTTTTGCCTGTTTTAAAGAAAAATTACCAACTCTAGTACGTTTCAAGCTAATTAAATGGCCAACTGTTCCTAGTTTTTCTGCAAATTGCTCACCAAATGTACGCACATAAGTTCCTTTAGAGCAATCAAGAGAGAATTTAATCAAATTATCTTTAATTGATATTAAACGAACCTTAATTATTTCAATTGTTCTAATCTTTCGATCTATTTCTATATTCGATCTTGCTAATTTATATAGCGGAACACCTTTATATTTTACTGCCGAATACATCGGAGGAAGTTGATTCAATTTTCCAATGAAGGAATGTAGGACTTTTGAAACTTCTTTTTTATTTAATTCTGGAACTTCTTTTCTTTCAATTATTTTTCCATCTAAATCTAAAGTATCAGTTTTTTCACCCAATTTTAATGTTGCAATGTAATGTTTGTCTTCTTTTTCTAAAAATGGAACAACTTTTGTTGCTTTACCCATTACTACTACCAATAAACCAGTTGCAAAAGGATCTAGAGTGCCAACATGTCCCACTTTTTTAAAACGGAACTTTCGCATTAAACAATTACATACATCTCTAGATGTAACGCCAGCAGGTTTGTTTATTAAAAATAATCCATTCATAGTATCACAATTCTCCAACCATTATTATAATATAAAATACTAAAATGACAATTAAAATTCAATGAAAAAACGGCCAAGACTGACCGTTAAATTTTCTTTTTGTGCTCAATAGCTTCTTTTTCACGCGCTAATGAAGCTTCTAATTTTTGGGCGCGTTCATAAGTATCATCAATTACAAAAGCAAGTTCAGGAACTTTATATATATCTAATCTTTTTGCTAATTCACTGCGTATAAATCCTTTACAACGATTGAGTGCTTCAAGTCTTTTCTCTTTATCGCCTTTTCCTAAAAAAGAAACATAGACTTTAGCAAAAGAATTATCGCTATTAACAATTGCTTCAGTAACACTTACAAATCCTACTGAAGAGTTCTTTAATTCAAATTGCAAAATTTCCGAAATGTTTTTTTGAATTAATGAGTGAATGCGTTCATTACGATTAGCCATAATTATTTTTTCTCCTCAACCATTTCGTAGCCTTCAACTATATCTCCTTCTTTAATATCGTTAAAGTTTTCAATAGTCAAGCCACATTCATAGTTTTCCGCCACTTCTTTAGCATCGTTTTGGAAACGTTTTAAAGAATTTAATTTACCTTCATAAATAACTACACCATCACGCATTAAACGACATAATGAATCTCTTTTTATAACGCCATTAGTTACCATACAACCGGCAATTTTACCAATTTTACTAGCAACAATTACTTTACGAATTTCAGCTTGACCGGTAATATGTTCCTTATATGTTGGTTTTAATAAACCTTTCATAGCGGCTTCTACTTCTTCAGTTAAATGGTAAATAATAGTATGTAAACGGATGTCAACTTTTGCTTCTTCGGCTTTAGCACGAATTTTTGCATCTGGGCGAATATTAAATCCGAAAATGATTGCATTAGATGTTGAGGCAAGTAAGACATCAGTTTCTGTAATAGCCCCAGCAGTTGAGCGTAAGACATTGATTTTAACACCCTCAACTTGCAAGTTAAGTAATGCACCTTTAACTGCTTCAGCACTACCTTGATTGTCTGCTTTAACAATACAATTAATTTCTTGTATTTCGCCTTCATGAATTCGATTATATAAGTCTTCTAATGTACCGCCACCAGAAGAATTACGTTCATCCATAGTTTTAGCAAGTTTACGTTTTTCAGCGATTTCACGTGCTTGCTTTTCTGTTGGGAAAGCCATAAATTTATCACCAGCAACTGGAACTTCTGTTAAACCAATAATAGCAACTGGTGTTGATGGACCAGCTGATTTTAATTCTGCACGATGTTCATTTGTCATTTTACGGACACGACCATAAGCCGCACCAACAACAACAAAGTCACCAGCATTTAAAGTACCATTTTGTACTAATAATGTTGCTTTAGCACCTTCGCCTTTATCAAGACGAGCTTCTAACACTGTACCTAAAGCATAACGATTAGGATTAGCCTTTAATTCAAGCATTTCGGCTAACAAAAGAACATTTTCAAGCAAATTATCAATACCAATATTTTTCTTAGCAGATATTTCACAGAAAATATTCTTACCGCCATATTCTTCTGGAATAATATCTAATTCCATTAATTCTTGTTTTACACGTTCGACATTTGCTCCTGGTTTATCGATTTTGTTAATAGCAATAATAATAGGAACATTAGCGGCACGAGCGTGATCTATTGCTTCTTTAGTTTGAGGCATAACCCCATCATCAGCAGCAACAACAATAATAACAATATCCGTAACAGAGGCACCTCTGCTTCTCATAGCAGTAAATGCTTCGTGTCCTGGAGTATCAATAAAGGTAATTTTTTTACCATTAATTTCTTTTTGATAAGCGCCAATAGCTTGCGTAATAGCGCCAGCCTCTGTATCAACAATATTCGAATTACGAATAGTATCAATAAGTGTAGTTTTACCATGATCGACGTGACCCATAATTGTGACAATTGGCGAACGTTCTTTAAGAGAACTTGGATCATCGACAATTTCTATGTCTTCAAAATTTTCTTCACTAACAACTTTTTCTTTCTTAAAATCATAACCAAACTCTAAACAAATTTCACCAATAAGTTCATCATCAAGGTTTTGATTTAATGTAACCATTTTTCCTTGCATAAACAAGAAACGTATTATACTAGTTGCTGGAATATTTAATTCCTTTGATAATTGGCTAACTGTTATGTCACCTGTATAAACGAATATACCACCATTAACCTTATTTAGTTCATTTTTATTATTATTTCGATTTGATGGGATATTGCTTACACGTGCTGTTTTGGATTTTTTATTTTTTCCATTAAACGACATATAAATCACCTGCTTTCATTAAGAATTTTTTCTTTTAATTTTTTGTCACATATACCAACTGCACTTATATAGTCTTTTCCTAAGGATTGGCCAAGTTCTTCTTTACTAAATAAGATAATATAATCTATTTTATAAAAATTAGCTTTATCCTTAAATCTTTTTAAAGTGTTCTCGCTTACATCATTAGCAATAATTATAAGTGATAATTTTTTATTTTGTCTAAGACTAGTTAATATATCATCACCTATAATTATACGCTTTCCTTTGTAAGCTAAACCTAATAACTGAAGAATGTTATTCATGAATTAACTTTTCTAAATCCGCATAAACACTATCCGGAATAGAAGTCTCCAATGCACGATCTAATATTTTTTTCTTTTGGGCAAGTTTTATAGTTTCTATGTTCTTTTTAAGATATGCGCCATGACCATTTATTTTACCAGTTACATCTACTATTACTTCACCAGTAGGAGTTTTTACAATTCTTATTAACTCATTTTTAGGGAGCATCTCATTACTAGCAACACAGCGGCGCATTGGCATTTTTTTCATTTGGAACATCCTTTCAGTTTAATTATTTTTCATCGTAGTAAGAATCAAATTCATCGTAATCGATATCATCATCGTCATCATCGTAATTTTCTTCTTCTTCACGATCTAATTCTGCTAATTCTTCTTGAGTATAAATATCCATTTTTTCTGTTTTAATATTTGAAGGAATGATTGAATTATCTTCTTCAGTACTAGATTCTTCATTTTTCTTTTCAGCTTTTTTCCATGGACGTCTATAATTATTAGAATTTTCACGACGGCGTTTTTCATTTTCGAGTTCTTTTTCTAAATCAGCAAGAGTCTTATTTGTTGTAACTTCTTTAATTTCTTTTTGTTCAGGCTCTTCTTTTTCTTCTTCAACAGGAACTTTTACTTCTTCTTTTGGTTCTTCTTTTATCTCTTCTTTTGGTTCTTCAATTACTTTATCTTCAGTTTTTTCTTCAATAGGTTCTTCATCTTTAAAAGAAGCATCAACAACATCTTCTTTTACTTCTTCGACAGGCTCTTTAACCTCTTCTTTTATCTCTTCTTTTGGTTCTTCAATTACTTCATTTTCAACTTCTTCAACAATATCATGATTTTCATCATCCGCTAGTAATTGATCTGCAGTCTTATAGTTAACACCTGAACGAAGTGCTTCATCTAGTTCTTTAATATCAATGTTCCAGCCAGTTAGGCGAACTGCTAGACGGGCATTAACACCCATTTTACCAATAGCAACTGATAATTCGTTGTTTTGAACAACTGCTACAGCTTTTTTATGTTCGTAATCTAATTGTACTCCTCTAACTGTTGCAGGTTTCAAAGCTTCCATGATATATAATCCTGGATTTTCATAGTAATTAATAATATCAATTTTTTCTTTTTCGTTGCCATTACCTAATTGAGAAACAATCTTTTGAATACGATTACCATTAGGACCAATACATGCACCAGTTGCAGGAACATTAGGATCTAATGAATAAACAGCAACTTTACTTCTATGTCCTGCTTCACGAGCAATGTTTTTAATAATTACTGTGCCTTCATAAATTTCATGAACCTCAGTTTCAAACAATCTTTTTAAGAAACCTGGATCAGTACGTGAAACAACAACTTGAGCACCTTTTGGTGTAGATACAACATCAGAAACAAATAACTTTGCTGTATCTCCTACTTTAAATCTTTCGCCTGGAATCATGTGATTACGTGGTAAGAATACACTTAATCTACCAATATTGATAATAGCGCCACGTTCATCAGCTTTTTCAACTTGTCCTTGAACCATTTCACCAATTTCATCTTTATACTTGTCATATAAAGAAGCTTTTTCGGCCTCGGCTATTTTTTGGCGTAAGATTGAAGCAACTAATTGAACAGAACCTTTTGTTAAAAAGTCAAGTTGATATGGGATTTCATAATAATCACCAACATTTAAGTCTGGATTTTTTTCTCTTGCATCTTCTAAAGAGATTTCAAGAAAATCATCATCAACTTCTTCAACAACTTTTTTGAGTTGAAAAAGTTTTATAGTTGATGCTTTATCATCAATATCCACTCTTACTAGCGCATCATCAAATTTGTCAAGTTGTTTGCGGAAAGCTTTTTCCATAGCTTCTTTTAGTGCGTTTAAGACAACTTCTCTAGATAGTCCCTTTTCATTTTCTAAAGATTCAAGTCCTTCTAAAAATACTTTTGCATTAATCATAAATAATACTTTTCCCTTCTGTTTCTAAAATTTAATTGCTAATCTTGCTCGATCAACATTTTCACGATTAATTATAATTGTTTTTGTTCTTGTTTTAATTCTAATAGTTAGCGATATCTCATTTTCGTTAACATTAATAATTGTACCTTCAAAACTATTTTCCCCTTCGATAGGATTAATCAAATGAAGATTGACATACTTGTTAACGTATTTTTCAATTTCTGATAACTTGATTGGATGTTCCGCTCCAGCAGAAGCAACATCAAGCATGTAATTATCATCTTTAATGATATCGGCCTCATCAAGCAATAAAGAAATTTTTTCTGAAACATTAACAATTTCGTCTAAACTAATGTTAGTTTCATCAGTTTTTTCTACTAAAATTCTAAGTATCATATCTTTACCTTCTTTTTGATAGGTAATTTCATAGATACTGATGCCTTGTTCATCTAAACTAGGCTTAATTAAATTAGTAACTTCTTCTAATACTGTCATTTTTTCCTCCTAACAAATCAAAGAGTGGGGAGGCCCCCACTCTGAGAAAACATCTTTGACCACGAATGATCATACCTACTCTCGTAAGCACATTGTTATTATATTAATAATAAAGTCAAATTGCAAGAATTTTTTTATTGTGTTTAATACTTTGGCGCTTAAGCATTAAAAAAACCGATATAATCGGCTTAATATTCAAATGGTGCCTCCTGCCAGAATCGAACTAGCAATAGATCCTTACCATGGATCCGTTATACCACTTAACTAAGGAGGCTTTACTTCATTAAGTGTAGTTATAATGTGTGCTTTTGTCAACACTTTAATTGTTTTTTTCTAGGCTATTTCATCAAAAACTTCTTCTACTTTAAGAATTAATTCGTTTAAATTATTAATTTTTACGGAATCATCATTAATCTTACCAAATCCATAAGCGGCATGAATAAACTTAACATGCGCTTTTTCTGATTCGGTTTTATCTTTTAGTGTATCGCCCACATAAATTACTTCATCTATTTTTTCTTTTTTCTTAAGATATAAAATGTTTTGCCATTTAGCTAATCCTAAGTCTCCCGCACAAATATGGCCCTTAAAATATTTTTCTTTATTACAAGTTGAAAGATAATTTTCAATATATCCTTTATCTGAATTAGAAACAACATATAAATCATATTTAGCGCTTAAAACTGATAAAACCTTGTCTTCATTTTCATAAATTATTCCCGGGTGTTTTGATAAATAATTAATCTCTTCTTTTACCAACAAACGAAAAATTTCTAATCCATCTTTTAAATTTTTATCATTAAATAATAATCGGCAAGTTTCTTCTGGAGTTAATCCCATAATTGATTTTACTGTTTCTAAATTAAATCTATATGCATAGTGATATTTTTCCATCGTTAAATTCCAACTTATTGTTATTTGACTTAGGGCATTCCATAAAGTTCCATCCAAATCAAAGAAAATTGCTTTTTTCATAGTTAATCACCTAAAAAATTATAATTTACCATAAATTAATTAGCAATTTATTTAATAATTTTTATTCAAAAAAGCAATTTTTATCGCTTGTTCCACTAATCTGATATTATCCTCTGATAAGGTGATTTTGCCACTTTCTCTTCCGCTCATTCTAGCAATGCGTCTTTTAGAAATCGATCTAATCGCATCTAGTTTTAAATATGAATGAGTATCTGAATCATCTTCGTTTAATTCTGGAATGACTCCAATATCAAAAGTTAGATTACTCCCAACTGCATCGCGACTTGATAAAGGGATAACAACAATATTACCTAAATCAACTGCCCACACTAAAGCATAATGTCCTTTAGTATTAAAATCACTTAATTCTGTGCCAACATTAATTCCGAATTCCACCCATACAATATCGCCACGTTGAATGTTATCTGGTTGAGTATTATAACCAGTTTTATTTATAGAATCTTTAAAATATGTTGTTTTTTTATCAAGCCATGCGATAAATTCTCCCGCAATTTCAGAATCAACTGATGATAGTTTTTTATATATATTGTTAAATGCAGTTTTTGCATCTTTTTGTTTGGATTTGTCTAAAGAAAAACGCACTATTAATCACCACTATTAATATATGCGTTATTTTAATTTCTTCTCTAATTTAGTTTGATTCCATATAAATCATAACTAAAAGCATTAGTTATTTTAACTTTAATTTTTTGTCCTATTTTCAAAGGTTCATCCGATGTAATTATAATTTTACCATCAACATCATCAGGAGCATTCCAGCCAGATCTAAATTCATATTCGCCATTTTTTAAAGTCTTAGCCACTACTAATCCTTCCATAATTTCACCAATTCTTTTTTTGTTTAAATCATAGGAAATCTTTTGTTGAATTCGCATTAAACGATTTAATCGAGACCTTTTTACATTTTCATCTACTTGATTATCCATTGTATCCGCAATAGTATCTTCTTCTCTTGAATAGGTAAAAGCACCAAGATGATCAAATTTAACATCTTGAATAAAGTCTAATAATTCTTGAAAATCTTCTTCTGTTTCACCGGGAAATCCGACAATAACAGTTGTTCTTAATGTTGGATTATGGATAATTTCACGCGTTCTTTTGAATAAATCATATAAAAAGTCTTTATCACCACGACGATTCATTGCTTTTAAAATACGTGATGAAGCATGTTGAATAGGTAAATCAAAATACGGAGTTAATCTTGGTTCATCATTCATTAAATGGAGTAATTCATCACTTACTTCATTTGGATATAAATAAAGCATTCTAATATATTCTAGTTCTTTTATTTTTAATAATTCTTTTAACAAACTAACAATGGTTGTTCCATCTTTAAAATCAGAGCCATATCTCGTTGTATCCTGCGATATTACAACAAGTTCTTTCGCACCATTTTTTGCTAACATTTTAGCTTCGCTAATTAAATCATTTAATGGAAAAGAACGAAATCCACCACGAATAAGCGGAATTGCGCAATAAGTACAACAATTGTTACAACCTTCAGATATTTTTAAATAGGCCGTAAAACTTGGTGTTGAAATAACTCGACGCATTGGACATAATCCTTCTTTTAAAGAATCATCATTAAATAGAGCATTTATACGGGCATTTATAGTTGGATAGTCTTTGATTGATACAAACAAATCAACTTCTGGAATTTGTTCTTTTAATTCTTGCTCATATCTTTGAACCAAGCATCCCACTACGATCAACTTTTTATGGTATTGAGCCATTTCTAAAATTGTATTAATCGCTTCTTGCTTAGCATCTTCAATAAATCCACATGTATTAACAATTATTCCATCTGCTTGAGAAGGATCAGTAACAATCTCATAATTGCCTTCTTTTAACATACCAAGAATCATCTCAGAATCTACTAAATTTTTAGCACATCCTAAAGATACCATTCCTATTTTTATCATAAAATCACCTAATTTCAACTAATTTTATACTAAATAATTTCTAACTTCAACTCCCTTAATTAAAAGAAAGTGCTTAAATTATTCATGTTTTTTAACTCATAGTCTGCATATATTTTGTTATATTTATTCATGATCCATTGATCTTGAATAAAAATTGTTTTAAATTTTCCTTTTTTAGCGGCTTTTAATCCATTAATTGAATCTTCCACAACTACAATATCTTTTGGCTCTACATTCATATAACTTTGGGCTTTTAAAAATATATCTGGGTTCGGCTTACCTTTTTCGACCATATCATTAGTAACAATGACATCAAAATATGGATATAAATTAGTATAAGCAAAGTATTTATCTAGCAGTTTTTTAGATGTTGATGTCGCTAAAGCGACGGGAATATTATGTTCTTTTAAATACTTCAAAGTTTCAAGAACATATTTTTTTAAAGGCAAAGATTTATGTCTTTTTATGTATTCAATAGTTTGTACTTTACGATAACTAGACATTTGTTCATATAAGGAATAATTACCTACTAAATTATAAAAATAACTAATAGCTTCTTTTTTTCCTAATCCTAAAGAAGCAGTAATGTCTTTTTTGGATAAATGATATCCTAATTTTTTACTAAGTTTCAACTTATAATATACATTTAATCTTTCAGTATCTAAAATAACACCATCTAAATCAAATATTACAGCTTTAAACATATCGCATCACCAACTATAAATATTTTATATATAATATTTATAAATAGCAATTTTTTCTTGTACTAAGAACAAAATATTATTATAATATAGCCGTTGTTTACAAATTTACTAGAGGTGAACTATATGAAAATTAGAAATATTGCTATTATTGCCCACGTTGACCACGGCAAAACCACATTAGTAGACCAATTACTTCGTTGCTCAGGAACTTTTAGAAGTAATGAAGATGTTGCGGATCGTGCAATGGATAGTAATGACATTGAAAGAGAGCGTGGAATTACAATTTTAGCTAAAACCACAGCAATTAATTATAAAGATTATCGTATTAATATTCTTGATACTCCAGGTCACGCTGACTTCGGCGGCGAAGTTGAAAGAATCATGCATATGGTCGATGGCTGTCTATTATTAGTCGATGCCTTCGAAGGTACTATGCCTCAAACTCGATTTGTTTTAAAGAAAGCATTAGACGCTGGTGTAAAGCCTATTGTTGTTGTTAATAAAGTTGACCGACCAAACGCTGATCCAAAACGTGTTGTTGATGAAGTGTTAGAACTATTTATTGAATTAGGTGCAAGTGAAGACTTATTAAACTTCAAAGTTGTTTATGCTTCTGCTTTAAAAGGTACATCTTCTTACTATCCTGAACCAAGTGACCAAAAGCCTGGTATGGATCCAATATTTGATACTATTATTGAAGAAATACCCGAGCCTAATGCTGATGAAGATGGTACATTCCAATTTCAACCTGCATTACTTGACTATAATGATTTTGTCGGTCGTATTGGCATTGGTTGCATTAAGCGCGGTAGCGTGCATGTTAACGATATGGTCAGTTGTTTAAGATTAGATGGCACAACTACAAACTTTAGAATCCAAAAATTATATGGATTCTTAGGATTAAAAAGATTAGAGATAACAGAAGCTCATGCTGGTGACATATGCGCTATTGCGGGACTCCCTGATTTAAGTGTTGGAGAAACAGTTGTTACTGTTGGAAGCAAAGATGCTTTACCACTTTTAAGAATTGATGAACCAACATTACAAATGACTTTTGGAACTAATACTTCTCCTTTCTCTGGTCGAGATGGCAAATTATTAACCGCTCGTAAAATTGAAGAAAGATTATTCCGTGAAATTCAAAGAGATGTCTCTTTAAAATTTAGTCGCGTTCCTAATAGTGAAACATGGATAGTTTCTGGGCGAGGCGAATTACATTTATCTATTTTAATTGAAAATATGCGCCGTGAAGGATTTGAACTTCAAGTTAGTAAGCCAGAAGTTATTTTAAAAGAAATCGATGGAGTAACTTGTGAGCCTTATGAAGAAGTACAAATTGATGTTCCTAATGATTACTTAGGTACTATTATGGAAACAATGGGTAATCGTGAAGCCGAATTAATTACTATGGATTCTAACGATGTAACAACTCGCTTGCATTATATAATTCCTTCTCGTGGTTTATTAGGTTTTATGACAAACTTTATGACTCTTACAAAAGGGTATGGAATTATTAATCATTCATTCTTAGAATATCGTCCAATGGGAAGTAAAAAAGTTGGTGAACGTCCTGTAGGTGTTCTAGTTGCAACTGAAGCAGGACAAGTTACTGCTTATGCTTTACAAAAATTAGAAGATCGTGGAACAATGTTTGTGGTTCCTGGTGATGAAGTATATGAAGGAATGATCGTAGGAGAAAATAAATACGAAATAGATTTAGCTGTCAACGTTGTTACTAGTAAAAACTTAACTAATATGCGCGCTGCTGGATCTGATCATACTGTAGTATTAAAAGCCGCTCGTAAAATGTCTCTGGAAGCTTGCTTAGATTATATTAATACAGATGAATTAGTGGAAATTACTCCTTCAACTTATCGCTTAAGAAAAAAGATTTTAAATACTGTTGAGCGTAAAAAATATGATGCTCACCAAAAAGAACAAAAATAGCACCGTGCGTGCTATTTTTTTTGAGGCCAAATAATAAAAAAATCCCGACTTAGTGCCGAGATTTTTATGTTTTAACTATTTTGTAGCTTTTCTAGCTTGACGATTTTTAAGTTGTTTTGCGTAATTCACATTACCAACTTCACCTTGAGGCAAACCCTTAGATTCCATTAAGTCTGCAATCATCATTTTTGCTCTCTTAATTGATAAAGCTGATTTAACTTTAATCATTGTTGGAGTATTTGCAAAACATTTTTTCTTACTTTCATCACGTGCAGGAATTGTAGTGCCTTCGTATTTCTTTGGATCAGTAGCAAGATATAATTTTAAGTTTTTACCAACAAGAGTAATACGAGCATATTCTTCTTTTCTTAATCTGAATGTGTCGCTACCATGAGATAAACGAGACTTAACGCCATAACTTAATAATTCATTTTTTAAGATGTTATAGTTTTCTTTGATTTCAGAACTTGCCTTTGTCATCTTTTCATCAAATGGTCTTCTAACAACTTTTTTTGTAGAAACCGTTGCATCAGGTACTACATCAGTTTCAACTGAATCTTCTTCCGATTCTTCTTCTAATTCTTCAGGCTCTTCTTCATCTTCAGCTTCAACTTCTTCTTCAACAGCTTCTTCAACAGCTTCTTCTTTTGGTTCTTCTTCGACTACTTTCGCATCGATGTCTTCTTTGACTTCTTCTAATTCTTTAATTTCTTTACTTTCAATTCTTGCGGCTTTGAAAGAGTAAATCAATGATGCAAGTGCACAAATTGCATAAATTGCCAAGAAAATTAATTCTAGTACAACTAATAATTTGTCAGAATCTTTCCATACTCCCAAGCAGATACCACGATAGGCGCATAATAGAAGCATTGGTAATGCTAATGAAGTGATAGGTGCTAGCACTTCTACCATAGAAAGTGTACCCTTTTTACTAGCATGAATAATCCAATAAATTAATGATGCTAATGCTAATGCTGCTATTCCGAATGCAATGAATGACTTGTAATCAATTGGTCTTACAAATGTGAAATAGTAGACATAGTGGCATCCTCTACCAATGTAACTGAAGAATTCCCCACCTAGCATAGCTAAGCCGAAAATTACAACGAACAAGAATGAGAAGATGTTCAATAAAACAAATGCAGCGGCTTTACCTTTAACTTTAAATTCCATATTAAACTCCCCTTTTTTTTAAAGTACACTAATATTTTACATTATTTCTTTAAAATAACAACTATTTTTGCAACTTTTTAGTAAAAAAAAGCTATCTTTTCCCGTATAATTTGTTTTTTTAGCGTAAATTGTTGTTTTTAAAGCGCGAACGGATATTTTAGTAGCTTTATAGATTAAATTTTATTTATATCCGGCAAAACCGGATCATTGATTTTAACAATTTTGCGATCATACGTTAAAATGCCATTGGTTTCATCTTCAACATCGCTAATTTGTGTGTAAATACATCCTGACAACCCTTTAAATGCGTAAGGTAATATTTTTTCTTGATATAATTTATTCAACGACTTTTGATATTCTTCTTTTGTTTTAAATAATTTATAGCCATATGTACGTGATAAGTTATATGAATGCTCAATAACTTTATAAACATAACCACCAAATTCCGATAAAATAATTGGTTTCATTTCTTTATTAAATTTTATATCCTTAAAATAAATATGTTCTGAAATCACATCAGACTTGTTAGATTTAAACCATCCCGAAGTTGTATCAATAATACGAGTATTATCTAAATCTTTTACATAATCGTACATTTTATCAGCATCAAATTGTCCCCATCCTTCGTTAAAAATTGTGTAATAAACAACTGAAGGATGGTTATAAAGCATAGCAATAGTTTCTTTTGTTTCTTTTTTAAACTGTTCTTTAATAATGCTCCTAGTAGTAAATCCTTTTTTTAGTCTTTTTGTTAATCCTATATTAGGTAAAATAGTATCAGTTAAATAATTATAACTTCCATTATTAACAAAATCTTGAAAAACAATCATTCCTAGTTTGTCACATAAATAATAAAAATAATCTGTTTCAACTTTTATATGTTTTCTAAGGGTATTAAATCCTAGTTTTTTTACCATATTAATTTCATCTTCATATTTTTTATATGTTTTAGGTGTTAATAAACCATCTGGATAATACCCCTGATCTAATAATCCGTTAAAGAAATATGGTTTATCATTAAGCAATAAACACGGATATCCTTGAAATTCACCAACTTTAATTGTTCTTAAAGCAAAATATGATTCCACATAATCATCTTCACCTTTTAAAATAAATTTATATAAATAAGGATTTTTTGGTGTCCAATTATTTGGATTCTTGATTTTAATCTTGATCTCTTCACTTTTAAATCTATAAATTTGTTTTTTATTTTCCGAAAAAATAATTATTTGTTTTTTTAATATATCACCACAAACTTTAATCGTTACTTCATCTAATGTCGTATCAATTTTTATATTTTTAAAATATTTATTAGGTACGCTTTCAATCCAACATGTCTTCCATATCCCGGAAGTTTTGGTGTACCACATTCCCTTTGATTTAATAGCTTGTTTTCCATAGCCATACATTTTATTTAAATCATCTTGTACTTTTACAATTAATTCGTATTTTTCATTTTCTTTTTTAATACAATTTGTTATATCAACTTCAAAAGGAAGGTACCCACCTTCATGATGCATAACTAGCTTTCCGTTAATATACACATCACTTATTTGATCGATTCCATCAAAATGAAGTATAATTCGACCAACATTAAATGATTTTGAAATATTAAAAAAACGACGATAATAAATAAATTCCCCTTTTTTTAGCTCTTTATTTACTTTTGATAGTTTTGATTCAATAGGAAAAGGAACTATTACTTGCGAAAAATATTTAGTAGGCAATTCTTTTGATTTTGTAATTTCAACATCCCATAAGCCATTTAAGCATAAATAAGATGCTCTTTTAAATTGCATACGAGGATATTCTTGAAGCGGCACATCTTCAAGCGGATTATCGTCTAAATCTAAGTTGTTATACTTGTTTCTCATTTTTATTTTCCTTTACTCATGAATCTTTATAAAATCTAATTAGGACAATTGCTTTTAACTTTAAAATTATATTCTCTTAGGAATAAAACATTACAACATTGCTAATAGGTTTCTTTTAATAAAAGTTAGTTAGTAAATAAATTAGTCATTAAGTTTTAATCCATATTTATATTATTATTCATTTAAGCGATTTTTAAAATAAATTTAATCATTACATTCATCACCAGTAGGACTTACAATACTATTTCCGATATTTACTAAATGGTCCGCAACTCTTTCTAGATTTGATATTGTTGAAATAAATAGAGAATTTAATTCTATTTTACAATCTCCCATAGATAAGCGTGTATAATGCTCAGAAGTATATTTGGTTTTCATTTCATCAATTGTTTCTTCTATTTGATTTAAAGAATTTAAATGGTTAATATCATATGTATCAAATATTTTTAAAGCTAATGTGTACATTTCTTTTACCTTCTTAAACATTATACTTATATCATTCTTTCCAGTTGCAGAAAAGTCTACATTTTCTTTATCTAATACTTCTTCAATATCAACCATATTTTCAGCATGATCACCAATTCTTTCAATATCATTAACAACATGGAAATATGCACCGACAACTTTTTCATTACTGCCATCCATCAAAGGAGCTAGTTTAATTAAAAACTTTGTAATTTCTGTATTCATAAAGTTGATATATTCTTCATTTTGTTTAAATGTTATTAAATCAATTGTTTCATTATTTAATAATCTATTCATCGCTACATTAAGATTAGTCTTAGCAATGCTTGCCATATAATCAACTTCTTTTTTAACTTGTGTAATAGCAATTGAAGGTGTGCGTAATAAACGCTCATCAATATATTTTAAGCTTAAGTGAGCATTATTATTTTTCTTATCTTTAACAATTAAAGAAGCTAATTTAACAAGTAATTTAATAAACGGCAATAAAACAATAGTTGTAACAACATTAAATACCAGGTGAAACATTGCTATTTGAATTTCTGCATTACCACCAAAAAGTGAGTTTAATAAATTAACAACTTCATTTTGAAGTGGCCAAATAATGCTCGTAAATAATACTGTGCCAATAATATTAAATAGTAAATGAATAACACCTGTTCGTTTAGCATTTGTACTTGTGCCAATTGTTGCAATTATAGCTGTTATACAAGTACCAATATTAGAGCCTAAAATGATAAATAAAGCGTTTCCTGTTTTTAAAGCGCCTTGTCCAACCATAACAATTACTAAGCCTGTAACTGCTGAAGATGATTGAACAATTGCGGTAAACACTATTCCTAATAATATTAATAACAAAGGAAAATCAATGGAAGCAAAAATATTAGTAAAAGTTAATTTGATTTCTTCATTAGCAAAAGCATTACTCATTAAATCTAAACCAATAAAAATTAAGCCTAAGCCACATAATATTGAGCCAATATTCTTAACCTTTTCGTTTTTGAAGAAAGTCATCATGACACCAATAAATGCCAAAACTGAGGTAAATAAAGAAATATTTAAACTAGATAGAGAAACTAAAAGTCCTGTAACAGTTGTTCCAATATTAGCACCCATAATAATAGATGCCGCTTGTACTAAGCTCATAACACCAGCATTAACTAAGCCAATAGTCATAACACTGGTAGCCGCTGAACTTTGAATTAATGCCGTTATCCCAGCACCTATTCCTACTCCTACAATTGGATTATTTCCAATTTTTTCTAAAAGTTTTTTTAATCCTTTTCCTGTGGCGCGTTCTAAAGCACCACTCATCATATTCATGCCAGCGATAAAGACACCACTACCAGCAAGTAAAGATAATATACATACTAAAATAATTGGCATAATTTAACTCCTAAAAATAACATTAATAATATTAGCATATTATTGAGATAATTAAAATGAAAAAAAGCGCTAATTAATAGCGCTACATTTTAAGATGGATTTAAGATAGTCAAATAATACCAACTAGCTATCTCAAAAATTAACTCTGATAATGAAATAATACCATTATTCGAGAGGTTCATCTCCATCTAAAATACATTTAATTTCTTTTTTAACATAACTAATATCACTATTAGAAAGAAACGGAATAATCTTTTGGATTTGATTTGGAGTTTTATTCCACCAATGAAGTTTTTCTAATAATTCAATCATCTCATCATCAAATCTCTTTTTAATCACTTTAGCCGGATTACCAACCGCTACTGAATACGAAGGAATATTTGAGGCCACAACCGCGTTAGCGCCGATAATACACCCATCGCCGACATGGACGCCAGGTAAGAACGTAACATTTTGGCCAATCCAAACATCATTACCTATAATTGTATCGCCTTTATATGGTAAATCTTCTTTTTTAGGGGTATCTTGTTTCCAACCACTAAAGATATAAAAAGGATAAGTAGAAACACTATTCATTTGATGGTTCGCGCCGTTCATAATAAATTCCACACCTCTACCAATTTGACAGAATTTTCCAATAATTAACTTGTCACCAATAAAATCATAATGATGGGTGACATGTCTTTGAAAATTTTGGCCATCAAAGTATGTATATTCTCCAACTTTGATATTAGGGCAACTCATTAATGTTGGCTTAACATAAACCACACTTTCATCTTTGGATTTCAAAGGATGGATTCTTCTCCAGTCTGGTTTATCAGCTTTATCCGCCATTAGCATCAGGTCTTCAGTCTCTCTATCTGACAAATCCAAAAATTCATTCGCATTTACTTTAAATTCAAGAATCAACCTGATGACTTTGTCGAAAGACATATCAGTTAATCCCGTTTCAATCTTATTAATCATTGATTTATGGGTGTAGCCTAAAGCCTCCGCAAATTCTTGCTGAGACATATTATTATCTAAACGAATCTTCTTGATTCTATCTCCCAATACTTTGTATGCCATAATTCCTCCTTTAACCGCGTCGAATTCGACCAGTTTAAACCCACCCATTTCGAGGGGTTTATTTCTTTTCAATTCGTTTTATCGGCTTGATATTATTTTTATTAAACAATTCTTTTTCTCTATTCGCTTCTTTATTTAGAAAAACTAGTCTATCTTTTTGAGATAACTTTTGAGAAATGAACATAGAGTTTAAACATTCAAGATTACTTAAGATTGCTAATTCAATAGTGTTTGCATAATCTCTAATATTTCCTTCTTTGCCGGTATTTGTTTCTCTCCATTCTTTAGCTGTTTTTCCAAATAAAGCAACATTTAAAAGATCTGCTTCGTTAGCATAAATGTAACTTTTTTGTTCGTTTGACAATTCAACAGGAACCAAATATTCTTTAACAGCGTCTGTGTGAATTAAATAATTAAGTTTGGTTAATAACCTCTTCCCGTGCCACTCAAGCTGTTCAGATTCCTGAATCTTTAGTCGTTGGAATTCCTTAATTATGTAAAGTTTTATTTCTGCTGAAATCCAAGAAGCGAACTCTAATGCAATATCACGGTGAGCAAAAGTACCACCACCATGTCGGCCAGATTTTACTTTTATTCCAATGGCGTTTGTAATTTCTATCCATTTCTTTGGTGAAATAGTGAAGGCATTTTCTCCAGGTTTACTTCTAAACCCCTCGAAATCGGTGGGTTTAAAATTCTCATTATTAAGACGCTCCCAAATTGTCAAATACTGAAGAGAATCAACCCTTCTAATCCAATTAGCTATAACAGCATTAGGATCTTCCTCGTTTTTAAATCGAGCTATATCAGTTAGACTAATAAAATCATCATCTTCGATACCAGTAACATTAATTTCAACATTTTTAACAGTGATTTTATTCATAAAACGTTTCTCCTTTTATCATTAATATTCTACCATATTTATATGTGGCGTTCTACCTTGTATAAGAAAAAAAGAGATGAACTATAATAACATCTCTTAATTTTCTAAGTGCCAAAAAATAACAATTTTGATACAGTTGCGCCCCCTAGAGGCAAAATGCGTCCCCTTATTTATTCATAAAATTCAACTTGGCAATTGACAAATTTTGAGTGATTTATGGACACGGATGTGTTTTTCAATATATCGGATGGTAGGAGCCACCCGC
>ERZ1106943.463-NODE-463-length-53860-cov-9.103522_pt1 | contig 53860 bp, 32 predicted proteins | sample MGYA00403671_ERZ1106943 | MGnify/ENA primary metagenome ERZ1106943 (study PRJEB35170, sample SAMEA104062427) | human gut metagenome | biome: human gut; feature: human-associated habitat; material: faeces | place: Denmark | collected 2012-06-14 ...
AAAAGGAAGTCCCAAGACAGCGAATCTTAGTTTGTCTGCTGTCTGTCCTTCGGCGGTGGCTTGGCCTCCGCTCGGCTCACGGCTTGCGCCTGGTCTTTTATCGAGTGTGAATTGACTTGAGCGTCTCGGCGGCTGGCCGCCTCGACTTGCTTGCTCTTGTACTACTCTTGTCTATTGTAAGTCTTTCAATGTTCTCTTCAGCGCCCGGGTCTCGGACCCGAAAGCGGATGCAAAGTTACGGCGAGTTTCTGAATCTGCCAAATTTTCCGGAACTTTTTTTTGAAAGTTTTTTCGGAGCGCCGCGCCGGTCTGCCGGCCACGCCCTCCGGCGGCTGCCGCCGCACCGGAAAACGGTATGTCATGCTGTCCGCCGCGCCTCTGCGCGGGTCGCCTCCGTGGGACTTGCCCCGAAAAGCGAGTGCAAAGGTACGGAGTTTTTTCACTCCGGCAATACCAAGGACGTAATTTAACTCTAATTTAACATATAGGCGCCACAATCGCCCGCGCGGTTAACATAAGTTGACACTTGCCACGCCTCTGATACGATACTCTTTCCGGAAACTATAATATTATACGTACATATTCATCGCGACAGTAGTTCCTCGTGGTCCATAGTCGCCAATTCCCACAATGACATTGCGTTCTCCAAATTTTTTGTAGCCTCGGCATGGGCTGCAAAAAGTTCATCAGAAATCTCACCATTATTGAGCCGCTCCTCAATAGCCTTCACCTCGGCTTCACGAGCAGAGACTTCGGCTTCTGCCATCTCGACCTTCTTAGCCGCACGACGAATGGCTTTTTCACGCTCGCGTTGTTCAGCATAAGAGAGCCGGGGCCTGGTGCCATCACCACCAGTCTCCCGTTTGATCTGTTTTTCTCCAATAGGCTCAACAAATTCATGACGCCTCTCCGATGTAACATCCTTTTGTTTCTTCTGAAGGATTGATTTCGAAACAGGCGACTGAGATAACTGAAGTTGATCAAGAGACGCGATCTTCTTACGCTCGAGGAAATCGTAGATTCCACCAAGACATTCGCGTACCTGCCCCCCACCGAATTCATATACCTTCTCGACAAGACCATCAAGAAACTCACGATCATGGGAAACCACTATAACGGTTCCTGAGAAATCCTTGATTGCCTGTTTGAGAATATCCTTGGTTTTCATGTCAAGGTGATTGGTCGGCTCATCAAGAATAAGCAGATTGACGGGCTCCAGCAGGAGGCGAATCATAGCCAGTCGCGTCTTCTCGCCTCCGGAAAGGACCTTGACCTTCTTGTCCGATGCCTCGCCACCAAACATAAAAGCGCCAAGTATATCACGAATCTTCAGCCGGATGTCACCGACAGCCACACGGTCAATGGTATCAAACACAGTCAACTCTCCATCCAGCAACTGTGCCTGATTCTGGGCAAAGTAACCGATCTTTACATTATGTCCGATCTTAAGACTTCCTGTAAAAGGAATCTCATTCATTATGCATTTGACAAGTGTTGACTTACCTTCTCCGTTTTTTCCGACAAAAGCCACCTTCTCGCCACGTTTAATTGTGAACGTAGCATTATCGAAAACCTGATGATTGCCATATGCCTTACCCACATTATCGAGAATCAAAGGGTAATCGCCCGAACGTGGCGCCGGTGGAAATTTCAAATTTAGACGCGAGTTGTCGACTTCATCCACCTCGATGCGCTCGATTTTCGCAAGTTGCTTCATGCGGCTCTGAACCTGAACTGCCTTTGTAGCCTTGTAGCGGAACCGCTCGATGAACTGCTCGGTATCTGCAATCTGTTTCTGCTGGTTCTGATAGGCACGCATCTGCTGTTCAATGCGTTCCTGACGCAATTGCACGAAATGCGAGTAATTCACATTATAATCATATATCTTGCCTAACGAAATCTCGATAGTACGGTTTGTTACATTATCTATAAAAGCTCGGTCGTGTGAAACTAGTACCACGGCCTTACTTTTAGAAATCAGAAAATTCTCAAGCCACTGGATAGACTCGATATCCAGATGGTTAGTCGGCTCGTCCAGGAGTAGCACATCAGGCCTCTGAAGAAGAATCTTCGCCAACTCAACACGCATACGCCATCCGCCCGAGAATTCCGAAGTGGGACGGTCAAAGTCACTACGCATAAAACCAAGGCCAAGTAAAGTCTTTTCTGTTTCAGCAATCGCGTTCTCAGCAGAGGACATTGCCAGTTGTTCGGTAAGGGTGGATATTCTTTCAATCAGGGCCGTATAATCAGCACTCTCATAATCATCACGGGCTGCGAGTTCGTCATTCAGCCGCTGAAGGCGATCTTTCATCTCATCAAAATGCGCAAAGGCCTTCGAGGCTTCCTCAATCAGACTCACAGTGTCAGAAATCCGCATCTGCTGAGGCAAATAGCCTATGGTAACATCGCGTGGAACAGAAACAGTGCCCGAAGTAGGACTCTGCAGACCTGCAATAATCTTGAGCATAGTAGACTTACCTGCTCCATTCTTCCCAACGAGGGCTATTTTGTCACGAGGATTTATGACATAATTAATATTGTCAAACAGAGATTTTGCACTAAATTCGACAGAAAGATTGTTTATCGATATCATAGATTGTTTCGAGAAATGCTATATGGTCTTCCATTGAGAAAAAACAACGGTTCGGCACCGGGGCAAGTAGTGATTTCAAGAATGCCTTCGACATAGGTTGTAGAATGAGTCTCATGCACGAACGGGTCAATTCTGACACTACCGTCAATACCAACCGTGACAAGCGACAGACCATAACGGACCCCGTCGCAGACTACATTTCGGGCAAGCACGCGCTTCATTTCTGGCCGGGAATTTTATAAGTTCGCTGACGATATCGTAACGGATATTCCTGCGAATTAAGGCGTTTGCGAACTAACTGTACAGAATCCAGATAGACTGATGTCCCGTCCTTAGGCTGAACCGTCATAACACCGTAAATCCTCATGGGTGTACGCGTGGAATCGGAGAAGAATGTCATTTCCCTCCATCCGTCACCACCAAAACGTGACGAAAGATACTCCGTTGTACCATCAGTATAGTCAGCCACAATAAAGAAATTGCCGTCATTGCGGTTATTCAGGAATTTGGCACGCCAAGTATACTGATCTCCACTACGCCAATTCCTGTCACTCTCCAGATTAAAGGAAAGTAACGTAGACGGCGACCTCTGGTTTAGATGGAACGCCCTCGAGCCAGACCAGACGTCAACCGAATCGCCGGCAACAGCAACCGTGGAGGACGACGAGGCAACAGCCGAAGATTCATTGAGGCGCCCTTCCAAAATCTTCACCGCCGCTTCACAGACCTTATCATATTCCTGAAGATTCGCGCCGTACCATACCAATGACGTGTCAAGCACAGCCAGATCATATCCATGCTTGGCAAGGATAGACTGTTTGAAAGCCATGCGAGCCGAATCATCCGGGAACTTACTGTAATTAAGTTCCAGATAACTCTCACCCTCGTTAAGGTCAGCCATCACCTCAGCCATATCGTCCGGAGGAATGACATAATCAGGTACCCGGTTACAGGCAACAAGGAGGCCAAGGAAGGCCAACGGAATGATTATGTTTCTCAGCGTAAGACTCATTTGTCTTTTGCAGAAATTTTCTTTTCGGAATCGACACTCTCCTCAACACCGGACTCGGCAATTCCGGAGAGATTCTTGTAATAGAAGAAAATGAGTATGAAAATACCACATGTTATCGCGGCATCAGCAAAGTTGAACACCGGATCGAAGAAAGAGAATGTATCTCCCCCGACCCAGGGCATCCATTCAGGCCATTGAAAAGAAAACAGCGGGAAATAGAACATGTCAACAACCATGCCTTGAAATACCGTTGAATAGCCTTCGCCCCAGGGGACGAAAGTGGCGACTTCGGTAGGCATAGGATTTGTAAAAATCTCGCCATAGAATATACAGTCTACAATATTACCCGCCGCACCGGCCGTAATCAACGATATACATGCCATATAGCCCTTGGTAACCGCCGGATTCTTCGCAAGACGCGTCATATACCAGACCAGGGCTGACACAGCCACAATGCGGAACAGGGACAGAAAAAGTTTGCTGCCCAATTCCATACCGAAAGCCATACCGTTGTTCTGAATGAACCTCAGATGGAACCACGGAAATATCTCTACATCCTCGCCCCAGTAGAACGAGGTTTTGACCACAATCTTAATTATCTGGTCAATTATGATTACGGCCGCGCAGATTATGACGGCCAGTTGTCCTTTGCTAAGTTTCAATGGTCGGGAAATTAGATTGAATATCAGCGCTTGTCAAGTTTTGCGTCGATGGCAAGGGTAGCGTGAGGAACCGCACGTAGGCGCTCCTTTGGAATAAGTTTACCAGTGACACGGCATACACCGTAAGTCTTGTTCTCGATACGTACCAATGCGGCGCGCAGGTGATTGATAAACTTGCGCTGACGCTCGGCAATCCGGGCAGCCTCTTCCTTATCCCGGGTTCCGGCACCCTCTTCTAGGACTTTGAATGTTGGCGATGTGTCGGCCACGCCATTACCGTCATTGTTCATGACTATAGAACGGTAATATTCGAACTCGGCTGTAGCACGTTCAAGTTTTTCCAGAATAATTTGCTTGAACTCCTGCAGTTCGTCATCTGAATATCTGAGTTTTTCTGACATAATGTAGCAATTAAAGTGATGAAGTCTTTTCGAAGACTCTAACGGCCGTAGATGCAAAAAGTTTTCATCCCAGGGTTATATTTACGCAAACATCCGTACCGTCCAGGTCAAGATGCTCAGTATCGGGACCTTCAACAAATTCGCCGACAGCAACGCTGTTGGCCAGAACCTGACTGCCGATATACTCGGCAAACTCGGCAACGGGACCATCTGTCAGCGCGTTCGGAGCGAATAAGAGATTTATGCGATCAGTAATAAGGTAATCGCGACCCTTACGGATATTCTGTATGCGGTTTATGATTTCACGTGCAACGCCTTCTGCCTTGAGTTCGGCGGAGACTGTCACATCAAGAGCAACAGTGACAGCCCCTTCATTTGCAACGAGCCAGCCTGGAATATCCTCCGATATAACCTCAACATCGGCAAGTTCGACATGTGCAGGCACACCTGCCAGATCAAGATCTATGAAACCGTCTTTCTCAAAACGGCTTACCGCAGGAGTATCGAGCGCAGTCAGCGCGGCGGCCACGGCCTTCATCTGCTTGCCGAATTTCGGTCCAAGTTTCTTAAAGTCAGGCTTGACACGCTTAACAAGCATACCCTCGTCGGATGCCACGATCTTCATGTCCTTGACGTTAACTTCATTTAGTATAAGATCCTTGACTGCCAGCAACTGTTCTCGCTGACCATCATTTGTCACAGGAATCATAATTGACTGAAGCGGCTGACGGACCTTGATATTAACCTTACGGCGCAGAGCCAGGACCATCGAAGTCACTTTCTGAGCCAAAGCCATGCGTTCTTCAAGAGCCTTGTCAATCACATTATTACTGCAAATCGGGAATTCAGCCAGATGCACCGAATCATCACTGCCATTGAGATCGCGATAAAGTTTATCTGCGAAGAATGGAGCAATAGGCGCCATAAGCAACGAAACAGTCTTCAGGCAGGAATATAGAGTATGATACGCCGAGAGTTTATCCTCGGTCATCTCACCGCCCCAGAAACGTTTTCGATTCAGTCGGACATACCAGTTGGACAGATTGTCATTAACGAATTCACTTATGGCACGTGCCGCCTTGGTCGGTTCATAGTCATCGAGGGCCCCAATAACGTCCTTTACCAGAGTATTGAGCAAGGAAATTATCCCGCGGTCAATCTCAGGGCGTTTCGCAATGGGGACCTGCGTGGCTTGGGGATCAAAGCCATCGACATTCGCATAAAGGGCGAAGAACGAGTATGTATTGTATATCGTGGCGAAAAGTTTGCGTGCAGTCTCGCGTACTCCAGCCTCATCGAACTTCAGGTTATCCCACGGCGAGGAGTTTGCAATCATGTACCAACGCAGAGGATCAGAACCAAATTTCTCAATAGCGTCAAAGGGATTGACGGCATTACCCAGTCGCTTTGACATCTTGTTGCCATCCTTGTCAAGCACGAGGCCATTGGAAATAACGGCCTTGTAAGCGACCGAGTCAAAAACCATGGTTGCTATAGCATGGAGAGTGAAGAACCATCCACGCGTCTGATCGACACCCTCGGCAATGAAATTGGCAGGATATACCTCCTTATTGTCTAATGCGTCTTTGTTTTCAAAAGGATAGTGTATTTGCGCGTAAGGCATCGAACCCGAATCGAACCAAACGTCGATGAGGTCAAGTTCGCGATACATCGGACGACCATCATCCGCAACCAGTATAATATCGTCGACATACGGACGATGAAGGTCAATCTTGCTGTAATTTTCCTTGCTGTAGTCTCCGGGAACAAATCCCTTCTCTTTAAAGGGATTCGAGTCCATGACACCTGCATGCACCGATTTTTCGATTTCTTTATACAGAGTCTCTGCCGAATCAATTATTATCTCTTTCGATCCGTCTTCTGTACGCCAGATGGGTAACGGAGTTCCCCAATAACGCGAACGAGAGAGATTCCAGTCCTGCAGGTTTTCCAGCCATTTGCCAAAGCGCCCAGAACCTGTCGATGCAGGTTTCCACTGAATTTGCTCATTGAGTTCGACCATTCTATCGCGTGCGGCCGTTGACTTGATGAACCAACTGTCCAGTGGATAATATATCACAGGCTTATCAGTACGCCAGCAGTGAGGATAATTGTGCGTATGCTTCTCAATCTTGAAAACCTTGCCAACAGACTTGAGGTAAAGGCAGATCTCGACATCCAGAGTCTCATCGTTCTCACCCTTTTTGGGGTCAAACGCATTCTTTACGTATTTTCCTGCCCAGGGTCTATACAAGTCGACATTGACCATGCGTGAAACGAAATCCGGATCAAGGTCATCGATGTTGAAAAATTTACCTGTCATGTCGACCATAGGACGGATATTGCCATCCTTGTCTATAAGATGCAGCGGAGGAATGCCGCTCTGCTTTGACACACGCAAGTCATCCGCACCGAAAGTTCCGGCGATATGGACGATACCGGTACCATCGTCAGTCGAAACGTAATCCCCAGGTATCACGCGGAAAGCGCCTTCACCTGGATTCACCCAGGGCAGAAGTTGCTCATAATGCATGCCGACAAGTTCCGGACCTTTCCATTTGCCTACAATTTTCCAAGGTATGATCTTGTCACCCTTGACATAGGAATCAAGGTCAACGTCACATCCCCTGGGATTGAGCACTGAGTTCAACAGGGCCTCGGCCAATATGACAGTTTCTTTCTCTCCCGAATAGGGATTGAACGTGCGCACGGCGACATAATCAATCGCAGGACCTACGCACAATGCGGTGTTCGAGGGAAGAGTCCATGGGGTAGTCGTCCATGCCAGAAAGTATGGAGTCCCCCACCCCTTCATCTCCTCCTTAGGATCGAGGATAACGAATTGGGCTATACATGTTGTGTCCTTTACGTCGCGATAGCATCCTGGCTGATTGAGTTCATGCGAAGAGAGACCGGTTCCGGCCGCCGGAGAATAGGGCTGAATGGTGTATCCTTTATATAGCAAACCCTTGTTATAGAGTTGGGCGAGGAGCCACCAGACCGATTCGATATAACGGTTGTCATACGTTATGTACGGATCATTCATGTCAACCCAATAGCCCATCGAACTTGTGAGTTTCTCCCACTCGCCGGTATATTTCATTACCTCCCGGCGGCAAGCGGCATTGTAGTCATCAACCGAGATTTTCTTGCCGATATCTTCTTTTGTTATTCCCAACGCTTTCTCCACACCAAGTTCAACAGGCAGCCCATGGGTATCCCATCCGGCCTTGCGCTTGACTTCAAAACCCTGCATGGTCTTGTAACGGCAAAAGATATCCTTTATGGTACGAGCCATAACGTGGTGTATGCCAGGCATTCCGTTGGCAGACGGTGGTCCTTCGAAGAAGACAAACGAAGGGGCACCCTTTCGGGCCTTAACGGTATTCTCAAACAATGAGGCTTCGTTCCATTTAGCGAGGACCTCTTTGTTGATGTCTGAGAGATTGAAGTTGGAATATTCGGGAAAGCGTTTCATATCAATGCTTTATGACGTGATAATATTTCTGGATTAAGTGCCGTTGATACTTACTCAACATAACAGACGTACTAAAAGACCCGGAACTGCATATGGTCCGGAAACATTTCCGCAAAGGTAATGATTTTTCCTGATTCCCAATCTCTTTACCACCTTAAAAATACACAAACCTCATTACCTTGCTGCCGTCAGACAGATGAACGCCATAATGAAACAAAGTCACTACACGCACAATTAAAGCATGACAAAGCCCCATTCACCAAAAAGCACAGCCATTTCCGTCGCTTCAAGGATGGTTTTGCCGTCAGTCTTTATAACACCTAACGCAATACGAAAGAATATGTGTCAGGCATAGTATAAAGTCTCACTTATAAAGATAGCGCTTAATGGATTTCTTTGGAGTCTTCTCAAACGGCTCACTCATCAACACCGTCCTGCCGACTCGCTCAAATGGTGCCAGAGTACTGTTAATCTGCCTGATGGCAAGATCAAGGGCAGCCTGATATTTATCCTCGCTGACGCCGTCCGCACGAAGGGCATCATCATCAGGATATACCAACGCACATACTTTACCATCACGCTCGACAACTATACTCTCCGTGACATAAGGATGTACATTGATGCGGTTCTCAATTGCCTCAGGATAAATATTCTGACCGGACGGTCCGAGAATCATGGTCTTATAACGGCCCTGAATAAAGATGGTGACTCCATCCTCATCCAGATAGCCCATATCTCCTGTATGAAGCCAGCCGTCTTTCTCAAGTGCCTCCTCGGTAAGGTCAGGACGCTTGAAATAGCCTTTCATAACATTGACACCACGCACAAGTATCTCACCTGTGTTCTCGCCACGTTTCCGACCGGCTTCATCAACAGATATCCTTGCTTCCATCAGATCGGGCAACGTACGGCCGGAAGAATAAAGTTTATATTTGCGCCAAGGCGTATAACTGATCAGAGGGGCACATTCAGTCATGCCGTATCCTACGGTAAAACGGAATCCGATTTTCTTTAGGAAAGCCTCGACCTGCGAATTCATGGGAGCGCCTCCCACTATGATTTCTTCAAAAGCACCTCCAAAAGCACGGTTCAGTTTCTGACGCACCTGCCTATAGATAAGACGGTCTACGCCCGGAATCATCAGACCGGCGCGCACACTCCGTTTGCTGAGAGCCGGCACAATCAGTTTCTTATAGATTTTCTCAAGTATCAGGGGCACACACAGGACAAGATTCGGCTTTACCTCGGCGAAAGCCTTGATGAGAGTTCTCGGCGTAGGGGTCTTGCCAAGGAATGTTACATGTGTACCGACCGCCAAGGGCACAAGCAGATCGAAAGCACAACCGTAGGCGTGTGCCAGCGGAAGGAATGAAAGACATCGTGACCCACTGTAATGCAATTGGGAGTCAACACCAAACTTAACATTGCCGCCAAGATTATCCATGGTCAGCATAACACCTTTCGAAAAACCGCTCGTTCCGGACGTATAATTGATTATAGCCGTATTCGAGCCTCTGATTGACTTATAATTGATGTCTCGTGCGCCAAACTCTCGCCCGCACAACCATCGGCGCATTTCTTTGGCAAGTCCGGCAATGATATTACTTGCTTTTTTACTGCCTCGCTCAGCAAGGACCTTCAAAGAATCGTCAAGAGAGATAAAAGCCTTTGTCTCAGGAAATTTCTCAAAATTAAGATGACTGAAAATAGAGTCTGATACAAACATCAGAACCGCGTCGGAATGGTTGGCTATGGATGTTATGTCATCTGGCGAAAATTCATGTAGTATTGGTACAAGCACGGCTCCATATGTAAGCGTGGACATAAATGCAATAACCCACTCCGAGGAATTCTTGCCACAAATAGCAATCTTGTCTCCGGGTTTTATATCCAGTGAATTGAATAAAAGGTGCAGACCGGCGATGCGTTCCGCCATCATGCCATAAGTCAACGTCGGGTGGTCCGTATCATAGTCTGTCAGGGCAGGCAAATCAAAATTATCTCGAAACGAGGCTGCATAGGTTTCAATTAAATTATAGTCAAATTGCATCAGGCGGTATCAAATCAAGGTTAATAAATCATAGTATGCTTCGCTCCCGACAGACATTTATGCGGGAGCGAAGCCCAACGGATATTCTCACCATAAAGATATGGGACTCTCAGGCCTACACCTCGCTTCGGGGCATGAAAAAGTCCGGAGTATGTTATTCTTGAGGAATGCTATCAAGTTTGTCTGATATGTCGTTTGCTATGTCATCAACACTACCATGACCCTTGATAGACTTGTACTTGCCTTCGCTCAGATAGTACTCACGAAGCGGGCTGGTCTGTCTGTGATAAACGTCAAGACGTTTCTTTATAGTTTCTATGTTGTCATCGGCACGTCCCTCGATTCTGCCACGGCGCAACATGCGGTCTACAAGCTCTTCTTCAGGAACCTCAAGACCAATCACGGCATGAATCTTGGTGCCACGGTCAGCAAGCATCTTTTTTAGAGCCTCAGCCTGCTGTATGGTGCGGGGAAAGCCATCAAAAATGACACCACTTGCGGTCTTGTCCTTGTTACTGTCAAGTTCGTCAGCAAGTACGTCAATCATAAGTTCATCCGGGATAAGCTGTCCTCGTGAAATAAACGAATCAGCAACTTTACCAAGGTCCGTGCCTCGGGAGATATGACCGCGCAGCAGTTCGCCCGTGGAAATGTGATAAAGATTATATTTATCTATCAGTCGTTCGCTCTGGGTGCCTTTGCCGCTACCGGGAGCACCAAAAATAACAATGTTCAGCATTTGTCTTTTTATGTTAGAAAAGTCTTAGTGAATGCACAGACACCCGCACGCAGAAATACCTTTTACCGTAATTCAAAAGGCAAAACTGCAATGACTGGCTCTAAGCCTGCGCCTATCGCACCATCAGTTCTGTCCTTTAAGGACGTAGATATCATTGAGGTTTCTTGCAAGATCGTCCAGATCAAGCCCGAACCCGATTATAAATTTCTTGGGTATGGAGAAACCGACATAGTCGGGATGCACATCCTTTACAAGAGCCTCCGGCTTGAAAAGCAAAGTGGCGATTTTAACACTTGCGGGACGCTTTGCCTTTAGGTCATCAACTAGTTTGCAAATAGTATGGCCTGTGTCTACAATGTCCTCCACTATTATAATATCTCGGCCCTCGATGGATCGTTGAAGTCCGAGTACTTCTTTGACGACACCAGTCGACGAAGTGCCCTCATAACTCTTTAATCGTATAAAGTCTATCTCGGCGTCTCCTTCAAAAGCCCGGAACAAGTCACTGGCAAAAGGAAAAGCCCCGTTCAGCACACAGATGAACACGGGCTTTCTATCGGCATACTCGCACGAAATCTCTTTACCCAACTCTTTAATGCGGGCATCTATGGTCTCTCTCTTGATATACGGCTCAAAAGTCATGCCGTCATATGTTACATCTTGCATCTTAACTACTGGGAGGGGTTGTAAATTTGGGCAAAGTTACAAATTTTTCACGAACCAGCCAAGAACACGTTTCTTGTGTGTGCGTTTTTTAGGGAGGCAACAAAATAAGGACAGCCAAAACGCTGCCCTTAAAGTATTTTATGCAGTTATGTACCTACACGTTATTCTTGATCTGTTACCGCAACGCGTTTTAGCGTCAGGACCGTTTTACCGGTATTGTTGAGAAGCATGATCGTATCATGATTGCCGCGCACAACAGTGGTCGCTTCCTCAAGACCAACCAGCAGGTTGCGTTCCTGATCTGCTTTTGGACACGACATTCTCGTTACACCCATACCGGTGAAATTGATGGAATTCGCGACATTCGGATCAAACATGATCTCACCATTAAAGTAGTTGCAGCCGGTGTTTCCATGAACTTTATGTTCGGCCACATCAAAGAATATGTTGGCCTCCGGGTCATCGATACCAGTACCATTTATCTCCGTGAACTGCCATTTGCCATTCAGATATTCCATATTTGCTCGCCGCAATGTAAGCAGGACCTTGCCATCGCCCATCATATACAGATATGACTCATTGCCGATTTTCTCGAACTTCAATGACACAGGACGATTGTCTGCAATAACCTTATTTATCGCGTTTTCATACGGAACATCGGGACAAAACATCATTGTAGACGCAACGGATCCAAAAGTAAGTATTCCACCCTGTGTAATATTGAAATCACCATTAAGCACATTGCAGCCGTTCGAGGCATAGAAACGTTTATCCGAAGGCACAAAGTTTATGTATGGGATATTTTCCTCTGTCTGTAAGGCTGTTCCGTCAACTGCGGTAATCACCCATTCTCCCGCGAGGCTCTGACTAAGATCATGAGAAGACGTTTGTGGACTGGGGGTGGCGGTCTCTATTTTTTTTGCCGGTTGAGCAGAATTTCTTGAGGATCCGCCGAATACAGAACAACTGCTAGTAATCAACGAAATGGCTATTATTGGAAGTATATAACGCGTAGACATCATTTTCATCGTTTTTTAAGTTTGACATCATGCCGGCCACGGCCGCACTAAATAATAATTCATTATAGTAGACAATCTCTACGGCAAAAAGTTTAAGCAATAAATCATTTATCCGGGAAATCCTTGCCGCACCCAAATTTTTATTTAGTACGGCGCACGATATTTTTCCGGATCCGCATCCTCAAGGATGCTGAGATAGGAATTGTATCGCGACTGTGATATTCGCTGTTCTTCGAGAGCGCGCCTAACCGCACAGCCCGGCTCATGAGTGTGGGTACAATTCGAGAAACGACACCCCTTACTCTCGGCAAAAATCTCCGGAAAGTAATGAGGCACCTCAAAACGGTCAAAATCTATTGTACCGAAACCTCGTATTCCGGGAGTATCAATAACAGATCCTCCACCAGGCAAAGGATACATGGATGAGAAGGTCGTTGTATGCATTCCCTGGTCATGCGATTCTGACAAATCGCCGGTCCGAATCTCAACTCCCGGAATAAGGTCATTGATGATCGTGGATTTTCCTACTCCTGAATTACCAGAAAGCAAGGTGGTTTTATCTTTCAGCAGGCCACGCAGTTCGTCAAGACCGACGCCGGTGCGGGCAGAGACAGTCTGTACTTTATAGCCTATTGAATTGTATAGATATTCCACTGCGTCAAGCAACTCCCTATCCCCGGCAGAATCCAGAAGATCCACCTTGTTTATGACAAGAACAGCCGGCACATTATAGGCTTCCGCTGTCGCCAGAAAACGATCGATGAATGTCAACGATGTCTCAGGATGCTTCAATGTCACTATCAGGGCAGCAAGATCTATGTTTGCGGCAATGATGTGGGATTCTTTTGACAGATTCGATGCACGCCTTATTATATAGTTGCGACGGGGAGATATTGAGGTTATGAATGATGTATCGCTGCCCGGACCGGGAGGAAGGACTGTGACACGGTCGCCTACCGCCACAGGATTGGTCGTCCGTATTCCTTTCAGACGGAATTTCCCCTTTACCTTGCAGTTGTACTGGCGGCCATCTTCGCCTTCGACTATATAACTTGACCCAGTGTTGATTATGACACGTCCTTGCATATCGTCATGTGTTTTGCCGTTATTTGTTTTCAATGGCATAAAATTACAACTTTTTTTTGTTTCTGCAAGCGCGAATACTTCTTTGATATCTCATTGCTATTCAAAAACTTACCAATGACACAACAAAAAAGCAAATCAATTTGTTATGTATTTGTAGAATTATTTAACAAAAATCATTAAATTTGCGATATTAAAACACTTAGGAACATATGCCTGAACATCAGGTACCTTAATATATTCGGGGTCTTCACTGCCTCGCGATTATAATGAAAGTAAATTTAATTTATATCTGTCTAACATTTTAATTTATTGAAAGATGAATACAGAAACCATCGGCACAAACGCCGGCACAATCTGGAATGCTCTTAACGAAGCAGACGCCATGGGCGTAAAACAGTTAAAGAAAGTCACCAAACTGAAAGACAAAGAAGTCTTCACCGCTCTCGGATGGCTTGCCCGTGAAGGCAAGGTCCTGATTGATGTTGATCCCGCCGACCCCAAAGAGTTCGTTGTCGCCCTTACCACAGACAAGTAATATAATACAAGGGTACATCCGCCTGAATGACACAACCGTCTGGGACAGCGAAATGCTGTTTCGGACGGTTGATGTTTTAATGCGCATTCCGGTCACTGGACATGCAGGACCTCACGAAAGCGACGCACCGTTTCGGAATCGCCTGTATATTTACCTTGATCTTCGCTGAGTTTGCAGGTCGACATATAGAAGGGCCATGACTCAGTGATTTTAACCGCAAGCAGTTTTATTACGATGTTCATGGGACTGACACGCTTAAAGTCATTGGTGAAATGCGTGCCTATGCCGAAAGAGGGAATACATTTTCCCTTGGCATATTTATGTATCTCTATCGCACTGTCAACATTGAGACCATTGCTAAATACAACCTGCTTTGTTGAGGGATCAATGTTCAGACTGCGGTATTTATCGACTATAAGGTCAAGTTCATGAAAATTGTCTCCGCTATCCACACGCAGACCCTTGAACATATTCGCGAAATCCTCGGAGAAGTTCAATGAGAATATGCGCCAACCGTATGTATCGTACAAGAAGGTTCCCAATGAACCCCGATATGTACGGGTCCATGCTTCCATTGCCAGATGATTGGCCATCTGAGGCCCATAAATCCCGCCAATCGCACAAACCAGTTCATGCGCCATGGTCCCAATAGGGGTCAGATCATATTTCATGGCCAGATATACATTGCTCGTGCCAATGAATTTTCCCGGTCCCTTCATTAAGTCCTGACACTGCTTCATTGTTGACACGGCCAATTCTTGCGCACGGAAGGAAGCCCGTCTCCTTGTACCGAAATCGCTGAACATACATCCTGCCTCAATCATTCGCTCTGCCTTACGCATGCTTGTTTCGGCAAAACCTGCATAATCAAACGTCTCAGCCTGCCCTGTCATAATATAATATAATTCTGATATTATGGCCAGGACCTTGACTTCCAGAAGTATCGTGTTACACCAGCATCCTTCGAATGTCACTGACAGATGACCTTCCGAATCCTGCGATACCTTCACCCAGTTCCTGTCATAGCGGAAACCCTTCAAATAACTGTAAAACCATCTCGGGATATACGTGCACCTGCGCTGCATGAAAGAAATCTCCTCATCGGTTATGACTACTTCTTCAAGCATCTCTATCTGGCGCTTCAGTTCTTCTGCGAAACCGATTGGGTATATGGTATTGTCCCGGTCTACAAAACTATATCTCACCTGTGCTCTCGGGAAATTGTCAATCACCGCACAGCACATTGTGAATTTATAGAGGTCATCATCTGTAAAATGTTTTATGATCTGGCGCATTTTCCTGATTCTTTTTATAGTCGATTCTTCTATCACCTATATTAAAATCAAATACCCGCCATTTTGGTTCACCGAGCCTTAACGGAATGCTTGCATACGACGATAAAGCGCATGCACGGGAAGCCCCATTACATTATAGAAACTCCCGTCAATCCTTGAAATCGCGACAGCACCTATCCACTCCTGAATACCATAGGCACCTGCCTTGTCGAATGGCTTGTAGGAGCGAATGTATTCATCTATCTCTTCATCGCCGAGTTCTGCGAAACTAACTCTTGTAAGCGACGAGAATGACTCAGTACGGTCATGACCACGAAGTGTCACACCTGTTACAACATCATGTGTGCGCCCAGAGAGCCGACGTAGCATGTTCGCTGCATCGTCATAATCGCGAGGTTTGCCTAGTATATCCCCATCGACTATCACAACAGTATCAGCGGTGATAAGAATATCCCCACAGCCAAGATGACCACTGTACGCCTCTGATTTCTTACGCGAGAGGTATTCCGGCACTTTCGCTGACGGTAAATCCGACGGATAGGACTCGTCTACGTGATTAGGCAGATCTATCTCAAACTTCGGTACAATCATTGATAACAGTTCGCGACGCCGGGGGGAGTTGCTCGCAAGTATCACACGCCCGCTAAGCGGAGAGGCTATGCGGCATCTCTCGAATTTGTCTTCAAACGCATTCTTTGACATATACATTCTGTTTTTAATTCACCACCCGAAGGCATCGGCACTCGCAAGCCACTGACCTCTGGCCGCAAGAATCTGCTCAAGAAGTTCGCGAGCCACACCGTATCCACCATTTGCGACTGTAATGTAGCGCGCGAGTCCTTTTATCTCGACAGCAGCATCAGCGGGGGCCACCGCAAGTCCTGCCACCTGCATACATTCCATGTCCGGAATATCGTCTCCAACATAAGCGATATCTTCCGGAACGAGAGCATTATTTTCCAGCCATTGCGCAAGTACCTCAGTCTTTCTGGAAGCGCCTATATATACATCCCTGATGCCTAACGCATTATAACGTTTTTCCAGCGACTTTGTATTGGCACCGGTTATTATCGCGATCTTAACGCCGCTTTTCACTGCCAGTTGCAGTGCGTATCCGTCCTTGATATTCACCATACGCATTGGCACACCATTATCATCCATAGGTATGGTCGAAGGCGAAAGAACACCGTCAACATCAAAAACCACACCTTTGACCTTTGTAAGGTCATAGTCTGTCTTGCTCATAATCTGCTAAACTTTATCCTCCGGGAAGTGAGTACTTATGATACGGCGTGTCATAAGATCATAAATCTCTTCCAGTTCAGAATTTAATTTTTCTTTATGCGAGGCGATCACATTGCTGTCACGACGCATGGCAGGCCCCGTCTGTGCCGCGAATGGTCCTATTTTCAGGGCTTTGTCAAGTGTCTCCCGCAACAGCGGCCCGAAGACAGTTATGTCGTAACAGTATGGCCGGAGCAGGCTGTCGGCGTCTGCCCACAGACAATTCGCGAAATTACAGGCAAATACAGCCGCCACGTGCAACGCGGCCCTATGCCTGCTGTCAGCATCATAGACTTTTGACGAAAGCGCAGATGCTAGTTCATGCAGTAACTTATGGGACTGCGCGTCAGCCGCTTCGATAAAGAATGGTATTTCGTCAAAATCCACCGGTTTTCCCTTGGAGAAAGTCTGTAATGCATAGAATACCCCATTTCGCGGACCAGGAATCGCATCGGCCGGGACACTTCCGGAAGTATGTGCCACAACGGCACGACCTTTAGACAATGAGGCTGCGACCTCTGCGACGGCGTCATCAGAAACCGCTATTATCACGGCATCGACATCCGTATTTACCTCGTTCAGCGAAACGGTTACGGTTGCTGACTTGAGCATTGACGCGACTTCACGCGCCCTGGAAATGTCACGCGAGTAAACCTGCACGACATCTGCTACCCGGTCGAGCGCCGGAGCGATATTCGAGGCTACGTTGCCCGCACCGACAATACTTATTCTTCTTCGCCGTTGTCCTTCCATGTATCTATGTGCACCTTTTCCCAGAGCAGTTTCGAAGGATCGACCGGTCGGCGTATCTCGTCGCTATAGCCGAAAGTAACCAGACACTCCACTTTAAGGTATTCGGGTATTCCAAGAATCTGCTGGACATACTCACCGGCGCTTTCGCCGTCAGGTGCCTCGCGAAGTCGCACCTGAATCCAGCAGGAACCAAGACCAAGGGCATGTGCCTGCAACTGCATGAGCGCGGCCGCATAAGTACAGTCCTCCACATAAACATCACTTTTCCCCGGATCCGCTATGACAGCGACTGCGAACGCGGCTGTCTCAAGTGCATGCGCGCCATAGGTCTTGCCTTTCGACAGGGCCTTGAGTTTCTCGCGGTTGTCGACTATAACAAATTGCCACGGGCGTTTGCTTTTACTGGAGGGCGAGAGCAAAGCGGCCTCGATGATGGTTCTCGCATCATCGGGGCTTACTTCCTGATCCTTATATTTGCGTATTGAGTGTCGCGTAAGCAACAGGTCATGAAAACAGCCATCCATGTGCATGTCTCAATGTGTTAGTTTATATATGTATATCTGCGCGTTGGACGCTTTTACTAAAACCTTTTTCAGCGTCTTGTCACCCAGACTCCCTTGTAGCGCGAGATCTTGGGATAGGATGCGGCAGCCATGGCCTGTTCCTTGGTCTTGCCTGTGGCTGCATATATACGATAGCGTCCGTTCTGCTCAAGCACACCCATAACCAGTCCGGGATTGAGACGCGACTCGTCAAGTATAAAGCGGTCTGCGGCTTCGCTGGAATTAAGTGAGGCTACGACCAGACAGTAGTCGTCAAAATCGTTAAGCCTCGGCGAGGCATGCACTGGCGCATACACGGATTTTTTCACAGGCGGTATTTTCTCCGTGGATTCAGCATCATTACCGGCCAATTTTCCGGCTTCTGAATCATCCTCGCATATCTTGACTTCAGATATCTGTTCAGGAGTTGCCGGCGTTTCTATGGTCTCAACCTCATATTTATCGGTTTTGCCATGGCCGGAAGCCTTGATGCCATGAGACATGCTTACCTCCGGCAAACCGAGTGAGGCATACTGGGCATCCTTAATGCTTACTGGCGTCGAGACGGCTAATCCTATGGCAATAAGCACTGCGGCCGAGGCTGCCACTCGCATCAGTCTGCCGAAAGCACTGACACGTGGCTTTGTCTCTTCATCATATTCCGCCACGGGAGGTAATTCCGCAGACTCCTGCAAACATATCTCCGGATACCATCCTGACAGTGGTGTAAGGGTATCTTTCTCCGCGGCCTCGAATATCATGATTCTATCCTCATCGAGTGACAAAGTTCCTACCCGTCCTAGACTTAACGTACCGTCATGATCAAGTTGACGGCGCATAGCGGCTACTTCGTCCGCCACCATCCCTGCTGCATTCTCGTGGGAAATACCCAGAGCACGGGCAACTGACCCGACAAGTAATCCGTCACTGACGCTCAACATAGCGTTGAATGAATAATTGCGCCGGGGAGCAAGCCATGTATTTGAGCCACTAACTTTCTGGGCACAGACACTTTGAGCCAACACAGCACCAAGCCCCGGCACGATTACACAATCGTGACGAGAGATAAGATATTCCAAGTGCCGTATTGTTATATTCATACTGCAAAGATAGTTCTATTTTTTCGACCAGACCCAATTATATTCATTTAAAGTTTTCTACATAATTAACTTTTATTGTCAATAACATTCATAACATTTCTACAAGGGCCAATCCTGTTGAACGATATGGCGAACTTAGATATCTGTCTCTTGAGCGATGGTTCATGGCTGATTTTTTCACTCCTGCTGGATATCATAAATTATGTCCCGTCATAGGAATCACTTATTGAACAATGCCTCGACACGCGACCTCGGGATTCCATATTTCACGGCTGTCTCAGCATCACGATTCGCCGCCTCATTGTCATACCTGGCTTTATTAAGCCTTGCCCGGCATATATATAACTCGCCATCCTCTGGATAACGTTCGATGGCTTTGCCTATTACGTCCGAGGCATCGGCATAGTTTCCGCTTACCATATAGCAGTCGAACAGCATGACACAGTATTCTGGCTCCGGCTCAACGTCGACAAGTTTGCGCAGATAGGTTGCAGCCTCCGTCTCCCTCGATGTCATGGCATAAAGTGTGCCCAAAGCAAGATAAGTGGTTCGCGCAACAGGAACGATTTCCTCCAGCACCGCAAAATCTTTCTCTGCATCAGCAAGCCTTCCGTTGTGCAGGGCCATCATCCCATGATAGAAATGCGCGTCTGTATTCAGTGAGTCAAGTTCTATCACCTTGCCGTACTCATCAAAAGCTTCTTTATCCCTGCCGATTCCGACCAGTACCTTTGCCCTGTTCTCATGTCCGGCAATCAATCGTGGCGACCGGCTCACTACCTCGTCGAGACATCGCAGCGCCAGCGAATCCTGTCCGTTATAGTAATAGATCATCCCCAGGTTCGACATCAGGGCTACATTCAGGGGATTATCAGGTTCTATGCCCATGGCCTCTACAAGACGCCTAGCGGCATCGTCATACTTACCGTCCTTGAGGGCTTTTTCTGATTCATCTACAAGAATGAAGTACGGTCTCTCTTCAAAACCCGTGGAATCGGCAAGCGCCTCGGCCTTGATCTTGGCATATTCCGGGACCTTAAGTTCCGGCCCTCTGGACTGTGCGAGGGTCGAGCCTCCGAAAAGTGCAATCAGGAATGCTGCTACAATATATCTCATATTGATGTTCTATGATAAGTCTTATAGTTGGTATAATTCATGCAAAAATACTAATTCTATATTATGCTCCAAAGTCGTTACAGTTTTTTAACCAGAACATCGGTGGTTTCATAGAAACTACATAATCTCCATACAGGAACCTAACATACTAACATTTTTCCCGCATGTACGTTTTAATATTATGCCATCCGAAAAACAGAAAAATGCCCGTTTTGCAAGCCTTCTTAAAATACGTTTCAGGAAGGCCAGAACCGCTTACTCTGCCTTTACATTTCATTTCGCATCAAACATACGTAACATATCCAAGGCATTAAGCGTCACGACAGGCATCTGCTCTTTCATCTGCATCGGCGTCCTCATCGTAATGGTAGGCTTCGATCACCATCCCTCCGCCCTGCATACTATAGCCGTGACCCTCAGAGTCATACAGAGCATCTTCCTGTTCGCCATTCTATTCAACCTTATTTTCAATCTCCGGTACACCATCAGTTCTACGCGCACATTGAAATGGATTGTCGACATAGCGATGCTCACCACACTGCTGCCGTTGATCTACCCCCACCCGGAAAACCCATGGATTAGGTGGCTTGAGCAATTGCTCTATTCCCACCGATATATATATATTGTGATGGGCGCCTATTCGCTTGTAGACGGATGCTATGGCCTGATGCGGCTTATGTCACGCAGGACAAACCCTTCGCTATTGCTCGGGACGACCTTCCTGTTCTTCATAATAGCCGGTTCACTTGTGCTGATGATGCCCAGATGTCGGCTGGTGCCGATTTCCTTCACGGATGCCTTTTTTGTCTCGACAAGCGCTGTATCCATCACCGGCCTCACGACTCTCGATCTTACGACTACCTTCACTCCGATGGGGCAGATTGTCATATGCCTCCTTCTTCAGGTCGGTGGAATCGGCATCATAACATTCACTTCTTTCTTCGCCATTTTCTACAGCGGCAACCAGTCAATCTACAGCCAGTTGCTCATCAAGGACATCGTATACACCAAATCAATGAGCGATCTGGTCCCTACCCTGCTTACCATCCTGTTTTTTACGCTATCAATCGAACTCGTCGGGGCCGTGGCAATATATTTCACGATACCCGATTCTCTCGGACTCGACCAGCACGAAAAGATCTGGGCAGCCATTTTCCACTCCACATCGTCATTCTGCAACGCGGGGTTCTCTGTTTTTCCTGATGGCATGGCCAATCCGGCGTTGATGGGAAGTGGACAGGGCATCTATCTCGTGACTTCCTTCATAGTCCTTGCCGGCGGAATCGGATTCCCTATACTTGTAAATTTCCGAGAAATGACAGTCGCACATCTTCGCAGGTTCCTCACCCGAGTCATGACAGGCAAACACTGCCCGCGCCGGAGCCATATCATCGACCTAAACACCAAACTTGTACTGATTTCCACCCTCTCGATATTGGCCATAAGCACTTTGCTATTCTTTATCATAGAGTCCGGAAACTCTATGCGTGGCATGAGCCTGTACGAGCGCATATCCCAATCCATATTCAATTCCCTTACACCGCGCTCGGCAGGATTTGTCTCGATTGGTGTACAATCCTTCATGCCCCTGACACTGATGCTCGTCATGGCACAGATGTGGATCGGCGGGGCGTCCCAGTCCATGGCTGGTGGCATCAAAGTCAATACGCTGGCCGTCCTTCTTCTTAATCTCCGCTCTATCATCCGGGGCAGCAAAGGTGTCTCGGCTTTCGACCGCAACATCGCTATTCCCTCTGTACGACGATCGAACGCAGTCATCACCCTTTCGCTCATCTTCACGTTCACGGTCTGTTGCACGCTCATTGCTCTTGAGCCGGCCATATCGACTAAAGCGCTGATATTTGAATCAATATCCGCTGTCTTCACCGTCGGCTCATCCTTCGGAATTACCCCGGGGCTTTGCGTGGCCTCAAAATACATTCTCTGCGTGGCAATGTTTGTCGGTCGCGTTGGCCTTATCTCACTCCTTACTGGCATGTTCTCCCACGGTCCCGACCGAACACAGCACTACCCGTCCGAAAACATTGTCATCAGTTGATTACCTGAACACGTTTAATCCACATCTCACGCCTCCTGCCAAAAATAAAACATAATCCCAATTTAAGCCCAAGAATATGCGTTACCTGATTATCGGACTCGGCATCTACGGCACAAATCTCGCCCGCGACCTCACTGACATGGGACACCAGGTTATTGGAGTCGACATCAAGTCCTCGGCCACTGAAGTCCTCAAAGATTATATCTCTGCAGTCTACATTATTGACACAACTGTCGAAAGCGCTCTTGACGCTCTCCCGCTGAAGACCGTAAATCTTGTCATCGTCGCAATCGGCGAGAACTTCGGCGCTTCTGTCAAGACTGTCGCATTGCTTAAAAAGCGGAATATACAACACATCTATGCCCGGGCGATAGACGAGATCCACCGGTCGATACTCGAGAGTTTCCAGATCGAGCGAATAATAACGCCCGAACAGCGGGCAGCCCATGATCTGGCTTACGAGATGATGTTCGGCAGCGAGGTGACAACTATGCTCGTCGACAGCGACAACATTATCGTCAAATTCAAGGCGCCACAGTATTTCTGTGGCGAGAGTTATTCAAGAATAGGTCTCGACAACTATGGCCTGACACTGATTGCCGCTACTCGCCCCCATGAGCACACCAATATACTGAACCTTCAGTCCGAGAAACAGGTCTTACTCGACACAAACGCACAGGACGCCGTAGTTGCCTCCGGCGACATATTCACCTGTATCGGCACACGATCCGCCTTCAGGACCCTGATGCGGCGTACGACCTGAATCAACGTTACTGCTGACAAACGTAGTCCACGCAGGCCCTGGCCTCTTTATGACCGGCAAGCAGACCTGCCGCCGCGACATGTGCCGGATGCCTGGCATAGACATCGACATCCGCCATCGTCTCAACTATCGCAGTCAGCACAACGTCCCAGGTCTCGCAGGGATTCTCGTTAATGCCTACCTCTATCGACCTTAGTACCTCAATCTGCTCCGGCAGGGCCTCGAGCGCATCCTTGAACCTCATCGCAATCTCGCGACGTTCAGCGGCCGTACCGCTCAACTTAAACATTACCACATGCTTAACCATAGTCTATTACTTTCAAATAAATATTTTTCGCAAAATTACCAATTTCCATGAACCTTGCCAAATCCCTTCTCCGGGATTTCATACAATAATTATCACGAAAAAAGAGGCCGTACCTAAATAGGCACGGCCTCTACCAACTGATTTATAGTATTTTTATTTAACAAATACCTTACGGGCCGAACCGTCTTTGCTTACAAGGATATTGACCTTGCCCTGCTGCGGACGTGTTACTCGTACACCGCTGAGAGTGTAGATGAGGGTATTCTCATCGATATCATCTGCGTAAACTGAGTCTACGGCATTCTCCTCGGCATAAGTCAGGATTTCCTGAATGAGAGCCTCGATTTCGGCGACAGGAACTTCGTAACTGTATACACCTTCTTCTGCGACACTCTGATACTCTGCTGCCGCGTCAGCCTCTGCCTTAATGATGGCGTCATCTGCGGCATTGACCAGAACTGTTACATCAAGTTCGGGATATTCTGCGGCAATCTTATCCTTGACTGTCGAGAGTGACTCTCTTAGAGCGGCTATCTTGTCGAGGCTTGCCTGATATGCGGCTTCGTTGTCGGCTACGCGCTTTGCCTCGTCAGCCTGTTTCTTGGCTTCGGGTACAATGCCGGCAATCATTTCCTCGACGGGCTTGCTGTCGAATGTGTAGTCGTACTCACCTGCTGCGGCTACAGCGTCGAATGACTGGTTGGCGGCGGAGGTGATATCATCGATGGCGGCCTGAACTTCGGCGACCAGAGCTTCGACATTGCTTTCGGGATATGTGCTTTCAGCCTCAGCCTTGGCGTCTACGAGAGCCTCCTGCAGTTTGGCGATATCGGCAAGGGTTGCCTCGTATGCGGCCTTGTTGGCGGCTACGCGGGCTGCCTCTTTCTGGTCGGCGGCCGATGCGGCGATTGCATCGATGAGATTGTTGATACCGTCTTTGTCAACTGCATAGTTGAAGGTGCCTTCATTGGCTACTGCCTCGAGTGCCTTGGCGGCGTCAGCCTTTGCTGCGTCGATGGCGCTCTGTGCGGCGGCGACCTCAGCGCTAACGTTTGCGTCGGGGTACTGTGCGGCGACAGTTTCCTTGGCGGCGTCAAGAGCGGTCTGGAGGGCATCGATTTCAGCGACTGCAGCCTCGTAGGCGGCCTTGTTGGCGGCTACGCGCTGAGCCTCGTTATATGCGGCTTCCTGTTCGGCGGCAGAAGTATTGACTGCCTCGATCAGTTTGTTGATGCCGTCCTTGTCAACAGTGTAGTTGAAGACGCCTTCGGCGGCGACTGCCTCGAGGGCCTTGGCGGCGTCAGCCTTGGCGGCGTCGATTGCGTTCTGTGCGGCGGCGACCTCTGCGCTTACGTCAGCATTGGGATACTGTGTTGCGGCAGTTTCCTTCGCTGCCTCAAGCGAGGCCTGAAGAACATTGATTTCGGCAACAATGGACTCGTATGCTGCCTTGTTGGCGGCTACGCGCTGTGCCTCGTTGTATGCTGCCTCCTGCTCGGCGGCAGACTTGCTGAGAGCCTCGATAAGGGCGCGGATTCCGGCTTCGTCTACTGTGTAGTTGTAGACACCGGCCTTGTCAACGGCGATGTATGCGACGTTGGCATCGTTGCGTGCATTTGTGATTGCTGTCTGAGCCTTGTTGAGGACTGAAGTGATGTTTGCGTGCGGGCAGTCTTTCTCGGCGGCCTCGACTGCTGCGTCAAGTTCCTTCTGGAGTGCGTCGATGGAGGCGATGGCCTTGTCATAAGCCGCTTTGTTGTGAGCCTTGCGGTTGGCTTCGCTTCCTGCTACCGCCTTGGCGGTGACTGCATTGATCAGGGCCTCGATGTCAGCGACGGGAACGTCATAACTGAACACACCTGCTGTGGCGACTGCCTTGTAGATGGCGTCGGCGGCAGCCTTGGCTGCGTTGATCGAGTTCTGTGCGGCGGCCACTTCGGAGGTGACATCTATGTCGCCGTACTTTTCGGCGGCTTCTGCTTTGGCGGCGTCAAGAGCGCCCTGAAGGGCGGCGAGTTTATCTGTCACGGCCTTGTAGGCGGCTTCGTTGGCGGCTACACGCTGTGCTTCCTCATACTGTGCTTTGGCGGCAGCGGGGATTGCCTCGATAAGTTTGTTGATTTCAGCCTTATCGAATGTGTAGTTGTACTTGCCCGACTGGGCGACAGCCTGGTATGCGGCATCTGCGCCGGCTTTGGCGGCATCGATGGCCTGCTGGGCTGCTGTCTGCTGTGCTTCTGTGTCAGTATTGGGATACTGCTGGGCTGCGCTTGCCTTTGCGGCTTCGAGTTTGGCCTGAAGGGCGGCGATTTCCTCTGAGGTTGCCTTGTAGGCTGCCTCGTTGGCGGCTACGCGCTGTGCCTCTTCGTACTTGGCTTTGGCAGCGGGAACGATTGCGTCGATTAGTTTGTTGATGCCGGCCTTGTCTACGCTGTAGTTGTATGTACCTGCGTTTTCAACAGCGTCCAGAGCAGTCTTCGCGGCTTCGGCGGCGGCGTCGATTGCCTGCTGGGCGGCTTCTGCCTCTGCTTCCACGTCAGTGCCGGGATATTTCTGGGCGACACTCAGTTTGGCTGCGTTGAGTGCGTTCTGCAATGCGGCGAGTTCATCAGTGGTAGCCTTATAGGCGGCATTGTTGGCAGCGACACGCTGTGCTTCCTCATACTGAACTTTGCCGGCCTCGGTAATGGCGGCGATAAGGGCATTGATGCCTTCCTTGTCTACGGTATAGTTGTAGGTGCCTTCGCTTGCGACTGCTTCCAGGGCGGCCTGGGCGCCTTCTTTAGCGTTGTCGATTGCCTGCTGGGCGGCCTGGGCCTGGGCCTCTACGTCAGTACCGGGATATTTCTGGGCGACACTCAGTTTGGCGGCATTGAGTGCGTTCTGCAGGGCGACGATTTCGCCCATAGTAGCCTTGTAGGCCGTCTGGTTGGCGGCTACGCGCTGTGCGTCCTCGTACTGTGCCTTTGCGGCCTCGGTAATGGCGGCGATAAGGGCATTGATGCCTTCCTTGTCTACGTTATAGTTATAGGTGCCTTCGCTTGCAACGGCCTCGAGGGCGGCCTTGGCCTCTTCACCGGCTTTGTCGATTGCCTGCTGGGCGGCGGCTGTCTGTGCCTCAACGTCTGTGCCCGGATATTTCTGGGCGACATTCAGTTTGGCTTCGTTGAGAGCTGCCTGCAGTGCGGCGAGTTCGTCTGTGCTTGCCTTGTAGGCGGCCTGGTTGGCGGCTACGCGCTGCGCCTCCTCGTACTGGGCTTTGGCGCTGTCATCAATGGCAGCGATCAGGGCATTGATACCTTCACTGTCTACCGTATAACTGTAGGTGCCTTCGCTTGCGACAGCCTCGAGGGCGGCTTTGGCTCCTTCGCTTGCTTTGTTGATGGCTTCCTGGGCGGCGTTGACCGCAGTTTCGTTATTGGTGCCGGGATAGTTTGCGGCAGCCTGTGACTTAGCGGCTTCAAGGGCGGCCTGAAGGGCGGCAATCTCTGCCTTGGTTGCGTCATACGCGGCGTTATTGGCTGCTACACGGTTCGACTCCTGAAGATCGGAGTTGGCTGCGGCTGCATCCGTGATGAGTTTTGCAATTTCGGCGCTGATGGCGTCACAACGGTCGTTGAACCCTGCTTCCTTTCCTATGAGGGATCCGTCTGCAAAGGCTGTTGCGATTTCACCGCGGAGTGTCTCGATAGCCTCGCTGACAGCCGAACCGGTGAACTGGTCCTTGACTGCGGGATATTTCTCTGCGATCTCTGCCACTGCGGCATTGAGTTCGTTCTCAAGACCGTTTAATTTCTCTGTGAGACGGTTGTTGGCGGGAGTGCCGTTGATGACATTGACCGTAAAGTTGTTTGCATTTGCACTCTTGCCTGCGGCGTAAGAGACTACTATATCCTTGAACTCGATTGTGGCGTTCTCGGGAGCGCCCTCGGGTGCTGTGACCTTGAGGGTGAACGCTAAGCCCTCGTTTCCGCTCATGGGCGAGTTCGAGAGGGTGTAGTAGATGAGACGGTAGGTGTTGCCGTCTTTTCTGAGAGTCATGTTGGCGTCACCGGGGCAGCGGTCGCTCAACACGGCACGCTCGCCGAGGGTATAACCTTCGGGAACGCTTACGACAGCCTGGAAACCGATTACATCGCACTCGGCGCTGATGGCGATTCCGAGGTCGGAACTTGTTCCGGCATTGATGGCTACGGTCTCGGCCACAGGTGCGAACTCAATCTTATAGGGATTGTAGCTCGCTGCGACTTGGAAGGCGTCCTGCGACCATGATTCCTTGCCGTTCCATGTGGTGAAGGTGATGTTGCCTACTGTGATGTCACCGCTCATTTCGGTATTATAGCCGTCCTTCACCTTTACGGGAATATAAAGCAGCGCGCCGCTTTCTCCCTGCAGTTCGGTCTCGGCAAACGAGGCGATAAGGACTTTCCCGTTCTTCGGATTGAAACTGATGGTTGTGTTGCTCGTAAAACGAGATTCGTTACGTTCGACAGATTTGCCTACGAATTCGAGGAAGTCAGGCAGAGCCACCTGGAAGTCCATGCCTGCCACCGGATTGACCTTATCAAAGTTCACCTGCAGTTTGACTACATCGTGACTGATAAAATTCGCAGGTTCAATCGAAAGTCTGTTCTGAGCCGACATCGAGACTACCCCGAAGAGGGCGATTACGGCCAGAAGCAATCCTTTCAATGAAATATTTTGTTTCATGCGATTGATTTTATTAATTATGATTAATTCTCATTGTTCCTTCGACGTCGGGAAGTGCCGGGAATATCTTCCCGGACACTTCCTTTGTCGTTGGATTACACTACAGATTACTTGTGATATTCTTTTGTAGTCGTACCGTCAGACTTGCGGATGATGTTGATGCCGCGCTGTACGGCACGCAGCGTGCGGCCGGCTGCATCGTAGATGCGTTCCTTCATGTTAACGGCACCGTTGTGGATGGTGTCGACAACCGAGGTATTGCCGGTGTTCACGCGGACAGGTGCATGCTCTTCGTCGGCGAAGATACCGTTCGACAGAGTCGGGTTGCCGATGCCTTCGGTGATGATGTGCAGCAGTACGCCGTCGTTGCCCTGGATGGACTCGTTGGTCATCGAGATGATAACGATACGGTAGTTGCCGTTGCCGTTGTCTGCGAACATCACCTCGTGGTTGGCGGCGCGTGCGTCAAGTTTGACGTCCTTGATTGACATGCCGACGGGCAGTTTGACATCGAACTGGCCGGCGATGAATGTGTCGCCGTTGTTCAGTGTCAGGGCGTAGTCACGCTCGCCGTTCTCCGAGCTCAGCATGGCCAGGGCGAAGGTGTTGCCGCTTGTGCGCACACCGTTGCGTGCCATGCGCGGGGCTACCTTGCTGATCTCGACACCGTTATCCTGGTTGAGGATGAGTTCTACCTCGTCGGTGGCGTCGGCGATGTTGATGTCCTTGTCGCCGGTAAGGTCGGCTGCGGCAGCCTGGACAGGCGAAGCCTCGTAGAGCTGCTGATAGGTGGTTCCGTCAAGAATCCAGCCGATAATCATCTGCAGGTCGGTTGCGTTTACAATGCCGTCAGGATTGTCGTTGACATCACCCTTGAAGAAGATGTTCTCACGGGCAACAGTCTGGACGGCTTCTGCTTTGGCGCAGATTTCCTGACAGCGCTCGTCAAGTTTATGACAGCCCTCGACAAATTGCTCAGCAGATATCTTTCCGGAACTAAATCCGTTGACAAGATTGCTATGTTCTGTGGCTATGGCGCTCATTTCTTCTGCAAGTCCGTTAAGTACAGGCAGTTGCTCATCCTTAATCTCGGGCACGACAGTATTGTCGCTAAATATTGAGTATGCGCCGTTGATAATACCCCAAGTGTTCCTTCTCACATCATATACATGATAATTCTCAATATCGAGTGACAGATAAAGAAGGTCAGTTGAAATAGTATTATAAGGATAAACCAGTACCGAATTTTCGTTAAGCTGACATCTTGAATGTTCTTCGGCAAGCCATACTCTTGCATCTTCAATCCTGTTACCCAGAATGTCAAAATTCTGCTTATACGAGGTCACGAGATCATATTCACCTGCAAGTTCTGCAATTGCCTCGAGTTGTTCTACATAACCCGTAAGTTCAGCATCAAGACGTTCGTAAGCGGCGTTATTGGCTTCCATTGCGGCCTGTTTCTCCAGTGCTGCCTTGTTTGCGGCTTCCATCTTATCGCGAAGGTCCTCAAAATTGTCACGGATTGCCGACATATCGTTCTTGTATGTATCGGCATTGAGGACAACCTTGTTGCCGTCAGCCTCCCAGAGTTCTTTGACTGCCTCGAGGCTTTCCATAAGGTTATTGTATCCGTCGGGATATTTTTTCTGAACAGACTCGACGTAACGGTTGTAGGCGACTGCTGCGTCAGTGAGTTCGCTTTCGAGGGCAACATACTGCTCTGTGAGTTCGGCAATGATTCCGGGAACGGGATCGCCACCGATGTTCTCGCCTTCGAACTCTGCCTTATAACTGCTTTCGAGTTTGACATAGATATCCGAGAGTTCGCTTTCGATATTCTTGGCATTGGTGAGGAATTCTGCGAGAGCGGCGGCTTTCTCTTCTACGCTGACTTTAGTTTTTGTATATACCGAGTAAAGTTGAATAAGTTTCTCAATACCGTTTTCACCTTTCTCGATATTGTCTATCTGGTCATTGTAGGAGGCTTTCTCTTCATCTGTCAAAGTAGTTGAGTAGACCTTGGCATTGTTGAAAGCGACCTTTGTCTTGGCAAGGAGATCGTAGAGAGCCTGAATTTCTCTTTGCTGTGCCAGACCATATGCACCGGAAATCTGATTCTCGGCTGTGACAAACCGGTTCTCGATTTTTTCCTTATTTGCTACGAGCGAAGCCTTGTCTTTCTCAAGTTCGCCTTTGACATCCTCAATAGCGTCGTTGATATTATTGATACTGTTGGGAACTTCGGCTGTGATGCTGCCTACGTACTGAACCAGTGCATAGTAGTCGGCCATGAGTTGGTCGAGACGTTTCTGGAAATCGGCGGCAAGCTGTTTGTTTGCCTGATCGTTGTCGTACTCAGTCTGCTTTTTGCCGACAAGTCCTTCTGCGGCATCGAGGATGACCTGAAGTTTGCTTGTCTTCGAGGCGAGATTCTCGATATCGGTAGCCTGTACATTCAGGCCGCATGCCTGGTCGATGTAAGCGGCGAGTTGGGCGCGCGACTCATCCCCTTCGGAAGTACACTTCTCGAGTTTTTCCTTAAGAGCCTCAAGGCTTTCCGATGCATATGCATAATTTTCTTTCCACTGAGCGACAGCCGCAGCATCGAGGTCAATGCTTCCGGCAACTGCGTCAAGATCATTGGCCACGCCGTTCATGAAATCGAGAGCCAGGAGCGAATTGGTCTCGTTGGCAGTGAATACATCTACGGCACTGTTGATATGACCTTCTGCAACCTTAAGGGCATTGGAGGTGTTGATGAGGTTTACACCGGCATTCGCAAGAGTTTCCTTTGCCTGTTCGATTGTTTCGTTTGCCTCGGCATACGATGTTGCAGCATCCACAAACTTAGCGGTGTAAGTCTCTTCGGTAACACCATCATTGCCGGTAGCTGTAAATACATAGTCTTCGCCATTGTAGTATTTCTGGGCTGCCTCGTTGCACTGTCCCATCATCGTTTCTACCTTGGCTTCCATCTCATTGATAAGCGCGTTGGCTTTATCGACAGAGAATGCCTGGAATTCTTCAGGAGTGAATACATCCCCATCCTCATTGTATTTTGCGACTTTAGCATCGACTTCAGCCTTAAGATTAGTTATCAGTTTGCTGTACTCATAGATGTCGCGGTGGGTCTGGACAACGGTGAGGATATACTGGCTATAGTACGGGTTGTTGAGTTGGAAGAACGAGTTATAGGTCTCGATTGACTGACGGTAAACGTTGTCAGTGTAACTATAAGCAGCATCCCAGTTGGCTTTTGCCATTGTCTGGGCGTTGGTTTCCTTAACCTTGTTGAAGAAATTGTCGTTAAAGTCTGTCTCGATGGCCTTGGCTGCGTCTTCGATACGCTTGTACTCGTTTTTCACCTCGTCGTTCTTGGATGCGGACTGGCCTTTGCCATAGTATCCGTTAGCGACGAGGTCTTCGTTGTTGAGGTCATTGTCACGAAGAGATGTGAGAGTATTTATCCAGGTATTAAATGCCTCATTCAGAGGATTATTACCATCGAACGTGCCGGCTTCTTCCTTCTTGACCTTGATTTCGTCAATCAGGTCGTCGATATATTCGCGTACTCGTGCCGATTCAACGTTCTGAGCGGCATAGTTGGCATTGTTGGCATCGATATCCTTGTATGTCTGCTCGATTTCGTTCTTGAAGGCTGTAATCTTATCTTGGAGAGCCTGCTTTTTGTTATAGGCATTGTCTTCAGGCTTTTCTGCCGTACGGGCCAGTTCCAGTTCCGAGATAAGACTCTCACGCTTCTCGTAGAAACCGGTAGCGGGAACAGGAGTCTCATGACCGATAACCTCGTCTTTGTAGTATGTTTCGGCAGGATCGTCAGAGTTAGCGATGTTATAGTCCCAAAGAGCCTTGATAACATCCGTTTCGGGAACAAGACCGAGAAGTTCTTCATATGCGGCCTGATTGTCTTTGAGGGCCTTGACATCAGCCTTCTTGTCTGAGATCTTATTATATAGAGCCTGAAGTTCAGTATCGATATCGGAGTAGGTCTTGACGAGATCCTTGGCGTCATCGGCAAGTGCGTCTGCTGCAGCAATCTTGGCTGCGATACCATCAAGTTCGGTCTGAAGAGCCGAGAAGTCAGTTGTCTTGCCATAATATTCACCTTCGGCTGCATAAGCCTCGAGTTCTTCAAGTGCAGTGCTGACAGTCGTTTTGTTATTGCCGGTATAGGTCTTTTCAAACTCATGTACGGCTGCGGCGACCAGAGCAGGATAACCCTCGACATTACCCTTAAGTGTTTCCGCTGTCTCGTATGATACCTGAGGCGAAGTCTCTGTGCTGCGAACGGTTAGGAGGTCTTTAGTAACTTGGTCAAGTTTCTCCTTAAGTGTCTTGTATGTATCGGTTTCCTTAAATGCTGCAGGCTTGGAATTGTCGGCAACAATAAGTTTGTCTTCTATATTCTTATTAAGTCCGTCAACAAGTTTCTGGAACTCGCCCACCGATTTGGAAGCATCGACATAAGATTCCATAAGGGTATCTGCGAAGCCTTTACGTTCTTCGATGGCCGTTTTGACGTCTGTAATCTTATCACCATCAAACGGAGGCTGATTGTCTACGTATATGGCCTTGATGGCTTCGTCAAGCGATGTAATTGTTCCTGCAAATTTACCCATCAGGTCAAATTCGGAAACAGGAACTTTGGAGTCTGCCTGAAGTTTCTCGATATGCGCCTTCAGGTCATTGAGGTCGTTGATAAGACCGATAACGGGTTGCCAGGCTGTTACGAAATCTTTAACAGCAGTGAAAGCGGCAGTTGCTGCGGAAGTATCAAGAGTAGCGTCGTACTGATTGTCAACCTGGGTCTTGAGTGCGTTTACAGCATCTTCAGCGGCTTTCTTGAGGGCATCGTATTTTGCGACTTCTTCTTCAGGCAGGCCTTCGGGAAGTGCGGGAACAACCTCAGGATCGGCAAGTTTCTTGACTTCACCATTGACAGTCTCGACATTATTCCAGTATGTCTCCTGGGCTCCGACAGCAGCAGAAAGGATACCCTTTATCTTATCAGTGGCTGTGGTAAGGATTTCCGAATCACCTGCCAGATTCTGGCTGACGCCATCGAGTGCTCCGGGGACATTGGGATTCTCCAGTCGCTTAGTTGCAACTTTGGCAAGAGCGTCACTGTATGTTTTACGAACTTCTGCCTCCTGTGCGGCGACGTATGCGTCGAACGACTTGTTCATGCCTTCGGCTCCCTTGTACTCCTTGGCTGAGAGAGCCTCAAGAGTAGTGCTTGTCTCGGCAGTAAGTTTCGACTGAAGTTCCATCAGTTTCTTATACACATTCCAGTCGGCGATTGTAGCAGTTATCTGCGAGTCAAGGGCGGTAATCCTGGCCTTGATAACCTCACTCTTGTCCTCGGGCGCCTTTATTTCAGGATCATAAATATTTTCATAAGCCTTTTCGATTGCCAGTCTGAAAGTTGTGATTTCACCTTGGATGCCGGCGGCTGTACCCTCATTGGTCTTGGAAACGTATGCCCGCTCGTCGGCGTCTTTCATATTCTCCTCGTTGTAACGGGCTGTCTGAGCATCGAGAAGAGCCTGAAGACCTGTTTCCGGAGCATTGATAAGATCGAGAAGTTGGTTTTTAGCCTGCTCATTGGCTACGCCAAGCTGATACTTGTCGTTCTCTGCCTTAACTCGGTCATTATAGGCCTTAACGTCTTCAGCAAGTTTGTCAATGTCATTCTGGATCAAATTATCGTCTTTCCAGAGTTCATACGTGTCGTAGTCATCTTTTGTCTCTTTCAGGTCATCAATCTTTTTCTGAAGGTCGCTCTTACGTTTATCAAGCGCGGCTTTATCTTCACCGAGTTTCTTTGCTGCTTCAGAGTCATCGCCTTCAACTACGGAATTGATTACAACCTTATCGAGGGCAGCTGTCAGGGTTTTCTGAACATCTTCGACTTCGTATACAATCTCAAAGGCAATGTTTGCCAAAGAGAATGCTTCATCAGCCTTGGCACCTGTAAGAGTCAGAGTCCATTTGGATGTGGCAACAACTTCGAATTCAAGATCCTTATCATTAACGGATACTGAGTTCGTACCATCACTGACGGTTGCACGTACATTTGTAGGAGTTGTGAACTTCAGGACATATTTACCGGGATTGAGTTCGCCAAGGTCCATGGTCAGGACACCTGAGCCAATCGGACAAACTATGCCACCTTGCTGGAATGGGTTAGCACCGGAGATACCGGTCTGATTCCAGTTTTCTCCATTCCCTGCAAGATTTTCATTAACCGTAATATTGGCGAAGGCGTTAAACGCCAGTGGAGTCACCAATAAGGAAGCAAGTACTTTCTTTTGCATTTGGTAGATTTTTAAGTTAATAATTTATGGAAAGTTAAATTTAGTCAACTGTATTGAATACTAAGGTTTTACAATTTGTCGGAGAGCTCAGATCTGTGATTGATGTCTGATTTGGGAATCTGTGAATGCCTTTGTATGGGTACAATAAGGACTATACACTGAATCTCGTGGCAAAGTTAAACACAATTTTACATTTACCCCCCCATTAGTTAAATAACGTTAATTCATTCCTTTTGTAAAAGTTAAAAAATCCAACTGCATCCAATCACTCAAACTCACCTCTCTCCCATACCCTTAATTCCACTAAGTAACTTCATGAATATTATAAACTAATTTTTAAGAGTTACTTATATATAATAATGTGTATCCGCCCCCACTTGCATTTCTGATTTTCTGATTTTCAGTTTTATATTTCCAGTCCCCATTCCTGTCCGGATATTCGGGTAATCTGACAACCCTTGTTCCTCTGGTTTTCCTGACCTGCTCACGAAAAATATTTTCCCTCATGAATTCCGAATCATTCATTTTTTCAAAAAAAATCTTCCCTAAGAAAAATTTTTTTCATTTTTTGCCAATCTATTCAGACGGCGCACCCGTTTCGCCCTCCTGATGTCGTACCTTTGCATCAGGAATTATTGCCGGCACAATTTCCTGACATGTCTTTCCTGATTCGCGGATCCGGTTCTTTGGGAGGTTGAACCAATCCACACTTCCGGAACAGACAAATATAATTAACTCAATTCTTAATCTTGTTTTTAATCCTGTTTAGACTTAAACCATTAACCTGTCATCAATCAAAACATTTATGAAACACACATTACCGTGCCACAGACTGGCCCGATCAGACACCCTCTGCGCCTGAAGCGCTATTACCTTGCGCGTCATTGTCCTGTCGGCTTGACCGGATCCTGAAAGCCGTTACGTTCCCCACCCTACACTGTTTTACGTATTGCGCAATCAAACTGTTACAACTCTCGTCTCAGGATTAAAAACAAGATTAAGATTTTTACCTATGTGTCAAACTTCAGCCTGACCCCTGCGCTCTGGCTGAGGAGGTCCGTCATGTATCTGCCCGGTAGTGATACGCGCGTTCGAAAATACACCCGAGTCGCACCTCCACCTCAACGTGACTCTATGCCCCGTTATTACCACACCTTAAGGAATGACAAAAAATCGGGCTTTTTATATCAATTTTTTTATTACATTTTGAGTTTTTAGGCAATTATTTTATAACTTTGCCCCAACATTTGTTTCCATAAGGTTAAAAATCACATTATGCGCCTAGCATATTTTTAATTGAATTTAATCTCAAAAGCGATTTTTTTAAGCGTTTCTTTAATTTATTTTTAATTCCATTATATCACATCCATTAATTATGAGAAAACTTTACACTTGTTTTATGCTGGTTGCCATCAGCATGTTGTGTTCTTTCGTTGCGGAAGCGGCCAAAGTGACACTCAACATCGACAATCCCGAGGCCGTGAGCCTGCAGTTGAGTTCTTCTGGCCCGGTTGAGGCAAAAAGCCAGATTGTTATCGAATACGAGCCTGACTATTATCCCTCTCTGTACATCAGCGCCCGAAGCGGCTATAAAGTCAATGTCGTGGACCAGAACAACAACCAGTATTACCCGAACTACGGAAACATCACACTATACCTCAGTACAGCGACAGATGGCAACGTCTATACCGTGACCACTACCAATCTTGCCGAGAAGCGCACTGCCACTGCATATGTCAAGGTTGTGGGTAGTCCTTCGTTGATTGCGGCTTCGCGCAACGGTGGCGAGAGTTTTGACCTCACTGAAGGCGACAACGAAATTAAATTTATCCCCGGCGAGGAAAGCCCCTTCTCATTCAGGAACAACGACTACCGCCCGTTCTACCGGCTCGAGGTTGACGGCAAGACAATCAACATGGAGAGCAGTTATATCGATGTCGACGTTAAGGATGGAACCAAAATCGAGATCGAAGCCGCCTATCCCGCCATTCCGGTCGACTTTACCATCACTGTCCCCGAAGAGGTAAAAGGAATTGTAACCAATGTTTCCGCGAATTACAATACCGTCGAGGGATGGAAAGTAAACGCTCCCTTCGAAGTGAATGCAGGAAGCCAGATTACCGTGCAGCTTGATGGCGAGAACTATATGCTCGACGCCATCTATCTCAACGGCGAGCCTCAGAGCCTTACCACATATTTTTCATTCAATATCGGCACTGAACCGGTTGAGATGAAAATTGACGCCCATCAGTATGGCAATCTCAACTATACCCTCAATGTCGATGACCCCGCGCGTATAGCCGTTTACGAAGGCACCTCGACATACGGCGTCTCGCCCATCGACCTGACTGCCGGAGACAACGCTCTGACAATCAGCGAGAAAATCGGCGCGATTACAATAAAGGCAACTACCGGCAACGACATTGTCTCCATCACCGATGCCGAAGGCAATCCCCTGGCGCTCACATACGGCGCCCTCCTTCTCGAGGAAGGCATGTATGTGAAAGTCACCTCGCAGGAGCGCGTCTACGACGGTCAGTTCATAGTATTCGTCAACAATCTCAACGAAGTGGACACCGATTATACCGGTACGCTCAACGCATTCTGGTCATCCGAAAGCGACCGTGACGTCAAGAACCTCCTGAGCGAAGGTTATAATACTGTACGGATCGCCACTGCAGCCGCCGAGCAGCACATGGTTCAGGTCGCCACAAAGTCAAGTCCGTATGTGGCTTACGTCAACGGAGAACTTGTGGCCAACGACTACGGCTCGCAATACTTCTACTGGTATGGCGTACCCCGGCTCAACGATGTGATCAAGGTCTTCACCGACGGCGTTCCTGAAGAATACACTGTACACCTGGCAACGACAGGCGATGCCGCTGACAAAGTGACTGTCACAGTCGATATGGTGACTCCCGTGGCTGATATTGCCGAAACCGATGTCAAGGTTCTGGCTGGAACAGTTTTCACTGTCACCACTCCCGCCAACTCCACTGTGTCAGTCAAGGTTGACGACACACTACTTAAGGCCGATGACAACGGCATTTTCACTTTCTCTGCCGCTGCCGCTCATAACGTCAGCATAAACGCATCGTCCGGGTCGACCGGAATTGACTCGGTCACAGGCGAAGCAGGCCGCAACCTCGGTCCCGTCTACAACATGCAGGGCATCAAGGTGCTTGACGACAGCAAAGACATGAACCGGCTCCCTGCCGGCATCTATATCGTAAACGGCAGGAAATACGTCGTACGTTGATTAATTGTTATTTACCCACTGGCATCGTGACGCTGCGGAATGTTTCTGTCACGATGTCAGTGGTTATGTATACTCATTATACCAAGCAAACCGACTGATTGAGATATGAAGAAACTACTCACCGTAGCACTCGCCGTTTCAGTAAGTGTCATGTCCCAGGGCGATGCACTCGACCTCCAGGGCCGCGCGACACTGCGTCGACATGCACTCGAGCAGAAGGACGCGGGAAGAGCCGGCGCAAGACGCCTGCTTATGAAAAACGGCGGCACCGCCGATACTTCTTCCGCCAGAGTCACCCTGGCATTCGTCACCCTTGCCGACGGAGCGTCTCCTTCCGAACTCGAGGCGGCAGGCGCTGAGATCCTTGTCGACCGCGAGGATGTCCTGCTGATAAAACTCCCTTATGACAGCGTTGAGGCAATATCCGCCATGCCATGTGTCAGGCGTCTGCAACTTCAGAAAAACCTGCACAGGCATACCGATCTTGCTCGCGCCGCGACCGGAGTGTCTGACATACATGCAGGCGCCTCCCAGCTCGGCCGTCCTTATACAGGCAAAGGAGTCCTGACGGCAATCGTAGACCAGGGAGTTGACCCGAACCATATCAGTTTCTTTGACGAGAACGGGCGCAACCGCATCGGCTACCTGTCGCACATCGGACTTAACGCCTCCGGCACACAGATGTCAATCAACTGGTACGGTGACAATGTGAAAGACGCCCCGCCGATATCGGATTTCTCCACCGACACACGAAGCACATATCACGGCACGCATACTCTGGGCATACTTGCCGGCAGTTACAAGGGCAATGTAGACCTCGCCACCCCTGACCCGGCCGGGCATGCCGATATCACGACCTGTCCCAATCCTTATTACGGCGTGGCCACAGGAAGTGACATAGGTGTGAGTTGCGGCGATCTGCAGGACGGTTTCATAGCCTACGGCATCGACTATCTCTACCAGTACAGCAGGGACTATCTCAGGGAGCCGATGGTACTGAGCCTGTCCCTGGGCTCTAATACAGGGCCTCACGACACATCAAGTTCCATGGTGAAAATGCTCGACATGGTTGGCAGGGAAGCGATAGTATGCCTGTCATCAGGCAACGAGGGTGACCTGAAAATCGCGCTCTCAAAGAATCTCTCGGCTACCGACAATAAGATAAAGTCCATGGTGTATCCTTATGCCTACCGGCATAATCCGGACGAGCCGGAAGGCACCCTCAACAACTACATCCGCTACGGCACAATCTCGGTCTACTCCAACGACTCGACTCCATTCGAGATGAAAGCAGTGATATTCAATCGCAAGCGCGGCAGAGTCTCCTACAACATGCCTGTTGTCGGAGACAATATCGGCACTTACTACTGCAGTTCGGACGATTACAGGATGGATGAAACCGACATTGTCGGTGACGCCAATTTCAAACGTGCTTTCGACGGATATGTCGGCGTAGGAGGCAAGATTGACGAGGAAAGCGGCCGATATTACGGCATGGTCGACTACTACATCTACAACAACCTGACCACCAACGCCGACGACAATTACGTGCTCGGCTTCGAGATAAGCGGAAAGGACGGCCAGAGGATAGAATGCTACTGTGACGGCCTGACTACATGGATTGACAATTACGGTGTCACGGGATATGATGACGGTACGTGCAACGGCTCCATCTCCGACATGGCAGTCGGTCACAATGTGATTGTCGTCGGTTCATACAATACCCGCAACGTATGGGGAACACTTGACGGCAACGCATGGTCATACGAGGGCGCTGGTTTCAACCCGGGTCACATCAGCGGATTCTCATCGTTCGGCACTCTTGCAGACGGACGCAATCTTCCCACAGTATGTGCTCCCGGAGCCGCCATAATATCGGCAATGAGCAATCCATATCTCGACTATGCGACACAGGAAAGCGACGAGGCCACAGCCTCTGCATACAAGGAATACCTGACTTCGGCACGTGCCACTGTCAACGGAAAGACCTATTATTGGAAACAGGAGGTTGGCACCTCTATGTCCACGCCTTTTGTCGCTGGCAGCATCGCCCTGTGGCTCGAGGCTGACCCGACGCTCACCGTAGACGATGTGAAGGACATAATAGCACGGACTGCCGTACGTGACGAGGCCGTTGATTCCGAAGATCCGGTCCGCTGGGGACTCGGCAAATTCAATGCCCTCGGAGGACTCAAGGAAGTGATCCGCAGGGCCGCTGCCGGCGTTGAGTCAGTTTCAGCCGACGGGCACAACAGCCGTCTGATTGTAACCCCCGCAGGCAACCGATACTTCAACATATTCCTCGGCGAGGCCAATTCGCTTGACATCCGCGTATACTCTGCATCCGGCACCCTTGCCTTCTCCGGAAAATACGGTGGCGATGAGGCCGACATCGATCTTTCATCGTTACCGGCAGGCATATACGTGCTGACAGTCAACAGTTCTGAGAATAGTAAACTCTTACTTAAATAAGCGTATAAATTTCAATATTACCTCATATGAAAATCCTTTTTAGGCCATTTCTGGCCGTTATGGCTGTAATACTCGGCATGACCTCATTCGTACAGGGCGCAGCCGCACAGTCATCTGAAGAATCCCCGATTATCACATTCAAGACTAATATCTACAGTCAGTACGGGGCCGAAAACGCTTTTCACATCGTACTTGGTGCAAGCGAGACCGACTATTTCGATGTCGACTGCGGTTTCGGAAGCGCAGAATACGAAGTAGGTCCCGCATATTTCGACTCAGAATCCCAAAGCATGCTCGGTACCACAATTGCCTGTCGCGTTTCGGCCGAAGGAATTGTCAGGATATACGGCGATGCCTCGAAAATCGACTACATCGATGCCGAAGGATGCTACATCGACTGGATCGACATGGACAGATGCACCAATATCGAAATCCTCGACCTCTCGCACAACGAACTTAAGCGTCTCGACCTGTCGCCGTTCACAAAACTGCAGGCTCTGTATCTCACAGACAACACCTTCACAGCCGAGACTCCCCTGAAGGTGGGGGCAGACAAGCCTTACCTGACGATTCTCGAGCTTGACATCATCGATCATCTCGACCAGTCATTCAACCTCAGCGACTATCCCTCACTGGTGTCATTCGACGCATACCACAACACCGACCTCTACAACATCGACCCTTCCGGTTGCCCCAACCTGACAGTGATGTCGCTCGAACTCACAAATGTCGCCTCACTCGATGTCTCGAAGAATCCTAATCTCATACGTCTGAACATCTCGGACACACGAATACGCGACATAGACCTGAGCAAAAACACGGCTCTCACCAATTTTCTCGCACAGCACACATCAGGAACCATCAACACCGATGTCCGTCTCAGTTCAATCGATGTCACCAACAATCCCAACCTCAGTCTTCTGAATCTTGTCGGCAACGCCATAAGCGAGATTGACCTCAGCAAGAATCCGGGGCTCATCAACCTCAGCCTGCGCCGGAACCGGCTCAGTACAATCGACCTGAGCAACAACCCCGACCTTTACGCCGTCGACCTGGCATACAACGATTTCGACTTCGCCACGCTGCCTCTTCCGCAACAGGGATGGGGCGAATACTACTATCAGCGCGCCCCGATGTCATGCGACAAGTCGTATGCCTTAGGATCTCCCATCGACTTTTCCGGACGCGTTTTGCGCGAAGGCTACGAAACATATGCCCGCGTCATGCTTGACACGCCTGATGCCGAGCCGGTAGAACTTGACCAGAGTTATTACACATATGCCGACGGAAAGGTAACCTTTAACACCATACCGTCCGACTCTGTGTATATCGAGTTCGCCTGCAGCGCATTCGCCGACTATACCATCTCAACAGCACTCTTCAGGATAAAAGACCCTGCCTCGATGGGACTTCCCGACAAGGTGCTGAGTTTTACAACCACATCGGCAATGGCGGGAAAAACCATTTCCTTCAGTGCCGGACTTGAGTGCGCGTCCGGACAATCTCCGCGCGAGTTCTTTGTCGAAGTCAACGGCGAGCGTTCGAAGTTCACTGCATCGGCCGCCGATTTCACCGAGACAGACAATGTCACAGTCGCCCTCCCCGCCTCCGGGTCTGCCACAGTATCGGTATGGCTGCCTGAGGGTGAGCAACTGAGCGCCTTCGGCATAAAAGACGTGAAGATGACCTCTATCGACATCACGCAGGCACGAGAACTCCGCCGGCTTTCGGTCAGCGGCTGTAATCTGCTGCGTGTGGATGCCTCATACAACCGCAACCTGCACAGCCTTGACCTCAGCCGGAACCGTCTGACATCGTTCAGTCTTGCCGGAGTATACGGCGACTATGAGAAAAACCTGCTGACCGACATTGACCTAAGCGACAATTATCTGTCTTCCCTGACTTTTGTCAACACCTCCCATATCCGCCGGCTGAACCTTGCCAACAACCGCATGACAGAAATGCTGCTCAAGGACTTCGATGGCCTGACCGACATCAACCTCAGCAACAACCGCCTGAGTGGCGAGTTCAGCCTCACATATCAGGCGTCAGCCGAGAACATCGATCTCAGCGGCAACGCCATATCGTCATTGGTCCTTGTAGACATGCCAGGACTTAAGAGTTTTAACATAAGCAACACGAACCTGACTCTTGGCAATCTTCCGGTCTTACCGTCTGACGTCAGATACACTTATGCGCCACTCAAAGACCTGCAGGTCGTGGCATTTGCCCCGGCGATAAATCTTTCCGACCAGTACCGCGAGGTTAACGGCGCATCCACCGTCTTCACCTGGAAGAAGACTGACGGTTCGCCCCTTGTGCCGGGCGTCGACTACTCCGGCGAGAATGGGGCCGTCAGATTCCTTAACGACAAACTTGGTCAGGTCTACTGCGAGATGACCCATGCGGCCTTCCCCGAACTGAACGGTGAGAATGTCTTCAAGACAAGCGTCACCACCGTCACCGGAGCGCCGACAACCGTAGTGGCTTCCTTCACTACGACCGAAAACTCCGGCACCGGCCAGGTTGTATTCACCGGCCACAAGAAAACAGCCCTCTATATCGACTGGCGCGGTGACGGCACCGAATATATCCAGTACCCGGTCACAGACGAGACTTACACACTGTATCCTGAACAGACAACCTACGCAGGCGCAAAAGTCAAGGTCTATACATACGAATCGGCTGACGACATCTCGGTGTTCTCCATAAGCGGAATTGCCATGTCGGACATGGACGCCTCACCCCTGACACGACTGATTGCCTTTACTGCGGCAGGAGCAGGTCTCAGCGAGCAGACACTCGTACTGCCGTCACGTTCCGACCTAAAGGAACTGAATCTCACAGACAATAGATTCTCGACCCTGGATTTCGCCCGAATTTTCCCCAATCTGGTTACACTCGCTCTGGGCGGCAACGCCTACGAAAACTTTGACGCCTCGGAATACCGGTCACTCAACTGTCTGTATCTTCCCGGCAACAAACTTACATCGCTCACTCTCGGCTCAAACCCCTATCTCTGGGAATTGATGGCCAACGACAACCTGCTGGAAGAAATTTCGTTTGTCGGATGCCCCGCACTCTCGCAGATGAGTCTTTCAGGCAACAGGCTGAAGGCCGTCGACCTGTCGCCTATTAAAGACGTAATCCGCGCATTAGACCTTTCCGGCAATGCTTTCACCTTCGCCACACTCCCCGTTCAGTCTGATTATCCCAGCCTAAGTGTCTACTACTATGGCTCACAGGCTAAAATTGCCGCCGAATGCGCCGGCGGTCGCGTTGACCTCTCATCGCAGGCCATGGTTCAGGACAGCCCGACAACCTACAAGTGGTATCTGGGCGATATCGAATACAGTTCTGAGACCGGCGACTACACCGGCGAGGCTCTTTACTCGAGCGATGACGACCCCGAAAATCCGGAGTTCAGTATCTCCGGCGGAATCACGACCTTCCTCACCACTTTCGACAACCACGTTACAGGTGTGCTAAGCAACGAGAAATTCCCCAATCTCAAACTCGTTACCGTTCCCGTAACAGTTGACGAAGCGGGATTAGGAGACATCACCGCCGACAGCGCCGACATCAATGCTCCCGTCGATGTCTATACCATAGCCGGTGTCAGGATACTTACCTCGGCGACATCCGAGACCCTTTCAACACTCGCGCCGGGCCTGTACATCCTGAAATCACCCGGCGCACCCGCGCGCAAACATCTTGTCAGGTAAATCCTCCCGGTCTCTCGGAAAGATATTTCACTGACACATATTCCGGGCACAGATCCCGACCACCCTACAGAACATAATGCGCCGAGAAGGTCGAAAAACCTTTTCGGCGCGTTATGTTATGTAATACACTCTCAGTCGGTCAGGTCCGCGGGGAGAATTGGCATTGCGCCTTTTCTGGTACAGACGTAGGCTGAGGTCCGCACGGCACGCGAATGGGCCTCATTGACACTCTTGCCCTTAATTATCGATGCCATAAAAGCCGCGGTGAAGGAGTCTCCGGCACCGACGGTATCGGCGACCTCGACTTTCGGTGTAGGCTGGAACGATACGTTACCGGGAGTGAAAACATAACTTCCGTTGATTCCACAGGTCAGGATGAGCATTTTCAGGTTATATTTACCGAGAAGTATCCAGCACTTGTCCTGTAGGTCGATTCCGGGATAGCCGAACATACGGCTTACGGTGACAAGTTCCTCGTCGTTTATCTTCAGTATGTTGCAGCGCTTCATGGAATCGCAAAGAATCTCCTTGTTGTAGAATCCCTGACGGAGATTGACGTCGAACACGACGAGCGTGTCTTCTGTCTGTGGCATCGCGTCAAGGAAACTGTTGATTGTATTGCGCGACACGACATTGCGCTGTGCCAGAGATCCGAAACATACCGCCTTCGTGTTCCGGGCAAGCGCTTCGAGTCGAGGGGTCAAGGGAATATTGTCCCATGCCACGTTTTCCTTGATTTCATATTGCGGTACCCCGGCCTGGTCAATCTCGACCTGGACTGTTCCTGTCGGATACGGTACGGTCTCAATCAGGTGATTAAGACCTTTAGATGTAAAATTCTCGATGATTTCGTGGCCGAGGGCGTCATCGCCGACAGCACTGACCACACAGGCGGGCAAGCCGAACTGCGATACATGATAGGCGAAGTTGGCGGGCGCGCCGCCTATCTTCTTGCCTTCGGGAAGCACGTCCCACAGGGCCTCGCCCATTCCTACTACTATTTCATTCATGTCGATAAGGTATGATTTTGTTAAGTTATTGATTATATTTTTCTTATTTTCAAGGTATAATACATAAGATATACCACTCCCACGGTCATTACCGAAACGGCGCCGATCTGTCCGACCGCATCGGCAGCATATCCCATTGCCAGCGGGAAAACAGTGCCGCCGAACAGTCCCATGATCATCTGTCCGGAAACCTCGTTCCGTTCGTTTGGAGTATATACGAGGGCCTGCGAGAAAACCACCGAGAATATGTTAGAGTTGCCGAAACCGATAAGCCCGATACCGATATAGAGCGGAACAAGAGTCTCGCAAAATAACAGGATAAGCATACCTGCCAGCATCATGAAAACACTTATTCCAAAGAATCGTCTGGCCGGCATGGCCCTGAGAATGAATGCCCCGAGAAAACAGCCGGCCGTACGGAATATGAAGTATACGCCTGTGGCGAATCCCGCTTCCTCCAGAGGCAGGCCAATGCGTTCCATAATGATTTTGGGAGCCGAAGTGTTTGTTCCGACATCTATTCCGACATGGCACATTATTCCAAGAAAACAGAGGAAGATGAACGGTCGCCCAAGCAGTCTGAGACACTCGCCGACGCCCGATGCCCTGTCGCTCTTTTCCTCGTCAATAGGAGTCGCGGCAAGCAGGGATATCGAGAGGAAACTGATGACAGCATATATCACGAACAATGCTCTCCAGCCAAGACCGAATGTAGGGAAAACCGTAGTCGCACCCCAGGCTGCGATTATTGGCGCGAGGAATGAAGCGATCGCTTTTACAAACTGACCAAAGGTAAGGGTTGAGGCAAGTTTATCTCCGCTGATAAGATTTGTCACCAGTGGATTCAGCGAAGTCTGCATGATGGCATTGCCTATCCCAAGGAGTGAAAAAGAGACAAGCATTACAGCGTAACTGTCGCCAAACGCGGGAATGAAAAGAGATGCTGCCGTCACGACAAGACTGATAAGCACTGTATTCTTACGTCCTATTTTATTCATCAGCATGCCGGTAGGGACCGAGAAGATCAGGAACCAGAAGAAAACGAGTGAGGGGAACAGATTTGCCTGAGAGTCGGAAAGGCCTAAATCTTTCTGTACATAGTTTGACGCTGTTCCTACCAGGTCCACGAAACCCATGACGAAGAAACACAGCATCACAGGGATTATCTGGAGCAGAAACGATTTGCGGTTTGTGACTAGCGATTGTGTCATAGCCATAATTGTCTGTTGTTATTGTTTATAATTCTTTTATCGAGTATATCTTGAGATTTTCAATCCTGGCACTCCCGCCGTTGGCATTCACAGACAGAGTGGTGTAGGGTTTTGTGGGGAAAACGAGATTTGTCATGACAAACTTTCCGTTGTTGCCGAAAACTTCCATACTCGACTTGTCAATGAATATTCTTAGCGATACTTTCCTCCCGTCATCAAACGTAGGCGCGACAGTCACTGCCGGAAAATCCTGGCTGAAATCGACAATACCACTCTCGCGCCGGTCAAAAGAAAGCGTATGGTCTGAACTGCTATACCTCAATGTCACATACTCACCGGCCTTGTTGGAAATCTTTATATCCACTGAGTCTGCCTTTTTGCAGTCAAGGTCAAGAAGTATCTCACACACTCCGGTATTGGACGACGGGAGAGCGAACTCACGGGAGTTCCTGCCGACTGACTTGTTTCTGACTGAAACGACCGCCCTGTCGCGTAATGTCATAAGTTCCGGCGACGGAGCCGCGGACATATAAATCTGTCCGTCCGCCCCCTTGAAAAGACCGGCTTCACGGGGAAGTGTATTGGCGCTTCGATACTGCATTGTGGGAACCTCTGCCGCATACTGCCAGTTGCTCATCCAACCGATTAGGGTACGGCGATTGTCCGGAGCATCACTCCAGCTTACGGTTGCATAATGGTCTTTGCCATAATCCATCCATTTTGTAGGGATGTTACCATTTGCGTCAGTATCGGCCCTGAAGGCCTTGCCATCAAAATCGCCTACAAAATACTGCGTCGCGCTTCCACCAAACGGACCGCCGGGATTGATGTTACATACCAGCACCCATTTTTCTTCATCAGTTCCGTCAACCTTAAGTCTGAACAGATCGGGACATTCCCACACGCCGTCCTGTGCCCCGATTCCTTTTCCAAAGGCGCTCCGCAGTGTCCACTCTCTCAGGTCGGGTGAAGTGAAGAACAGCATTTCGTGGTCAAGTGCATGCGCCAGGACCAGTACCCAGCATCTGTTGGTGTCATCCCAGAACATATTGGGATCGCGCGCCTCGCTTTCTAACGTAATGACCGGATTCGCGGGATATATCTCAAATGTCTGACCTCCATCCTTGCTATGTGCCAGACTCTGGACCTGACTTACGCCTGCCGAGGTATAAAGGGAAATAACCGCATCTTTCCCGAAGCCGGCGGTATTTTCAGTATCAACGACAGAACTTCCGCTGAATACCGAACCAAGCCCGTTTGCCTCTATGGCAGTCGGCTGGTGTTCCCATATGACAAGGTCTTCTGAGGTCGAATGTCCCCATGTCATGTTCTGCCATTTCGAGCCGTACGGGTTCCACTGATAGTACAGATGCCAGACGCCATCCTTATAAAACATGCCGTTGGGGTCGTTCATCCAGCCGTATAGAGGGGTGTGGTGATACGCCGGACGATATTTCTCCCTGTCTGACGTGTCAAAGGTGTCTGCCAGCGCCAGGTTTTTCCAGCAGGCATCATCTTTGGCCTCCCGAAGATTCGAGCGGCTCTGAGTGGTCATGATGTTGAGAATCACTTTATGGCCCCTGTATGAATCAAGATTGAAAGGGACAAAGTAATCGACCTTGCTTCTGGCCAGCCTCACATTGATGGTCTTTTCCGATTTTCCATCAACAAGGACATCTATCCTTGCATCGTCATTTGACTCCTGTACGGGCATAAGAAGATATTTGCCCTCGCCGGTTATTCTGACGAGAGTGTTGTTTACGCCAAGGTGGTTCACTTCCACACCGTCGGATGCGTATACATCCGGGGGAAATGTCAATGTCCCAAGCAGGAACATGGCCGTGATGCCGTTTCTTATTCTATTCATGGTTCAGTATTTTTTGATTGATTCACTGATTTCGCCGGTCATTGCGTTCCGGTATTGCAAAACTACTATAAAAGCCGAACGATAGAATATAAAAAATCGTGCATTGTCTATCAAATATGTTGTGCCGCATAATTTTTAATACCTTATACACTCTTTTTCATAGGATTATGGCTATATTTGCAACACCTTAAACAAACTATGGATCATGAGAAGACTATTATTATACGGAATCCTATGTGGAATTTTGCTCGCCCTGTCCGCGTGCACGGATGACAAGGTCTACAAGATCGGCGTCTCCCAGTGCAGCCAGGATGACTGGCGCATGAAGATGAACGATGAGATAAATCGTGAGATAATGTTTCATGAGGACGCCGTTGTCGAGATACGCTCGGCCGATGACAGCAACGAGAAACAGATAGAGGACATAAAATATTTTGTGGATAATGACTTCGACATCATTATTGTCTCTCCCAATGAGGCCGCCGCGCTGACCCCCATTATAAAGGATGTGTACGAGAAAGGCATCCCGGTTGTCATATTTGACCGAAACATCAACGGGGACACCTATACTGCCCGTATCGGTGTCGATAACGAAGGTCTCGGGCGATCTGCCGCCCACTACGCACAGCATCTGTTAGGGAACAAGGCTACGGCAATCGAGATTTTCGGCCTTAAAGGCTCAACGCCGGCCGAAGGGAGGCACGAAGGATTCGTAAAAGAATTTGAAGGGAAAGGAGGCAAACTTGTGGCAAGCGTACCCGGGAACTGGAACAAGGAAGATGCGATGCCGGCAGTAGACTCGCTGCTGCGCTCGCATCCTGAAATCAACCTGATATACGCCCACAATGACCGCATGGCAATCGGGGCATCGGAGGTCGCCCACAGATACGGACGCGACAGTATCCGTATCATCGGTATCGATGCAGCGCCTAACATTGGTATTCAGGCGGTTGCCGACAGCGTGATTGATGCGACTTTCCTTTATCCTACCGAAGGTCGCCGGCTCATACAGACCGCGTTGGCGATCCTGAAAAATGAGCCGTACGGAAAAGAGACAATGCTGCCTGTATCTTCGGCGGTGGATTTGACCAATGCCGACATCCTGCTCCTGCAGAACGAGACCCTGAAGGAGGAAACCGAGAAGATGAAACTCCTGAAGGCACAGATAGATGACTACTGGGCCAAACATTCATCGCAGACCTCATTGTTCTATGCCAGCATCGCCATCATCGTGCTGCTGTTCGGTGTGGGCTTCCTCCTTCTCCGCGCATACTGGCAGCGCAGCCGGCACCAGAAGGAACTTCTGGTCCAGAACAGACTCCTGGAAGAGGAGAAAGACAAGCAGACCAGACTCAACGAACAGTTGCAGGCCGCGACGCAATCAAAACTGATATTCTTCACAAACGTATCGCATGACCTGCGCACTCCGCTGACCCTGATAGCCGAACCGGTCGAGCAACTTGCCGCCGCAGACAATCTGACTCCCCAGCAGAATACGCTCATCAAGATAGCGAACAAGAATGTCAGGATACTCCGCAGGCTTATAAACCAGATACTTGACTTCAGGAAATATGAGAACGGCAAACTGAATCTCAGACTGACGGAAATTGACTTCAATCAGGCCATCCATGACTGGATGGAATCATTCTACTCCCTTGCACGAAAGCGGGATATTAAACTTACACTTGAAACAGCGTCTGCCGACAAGCCAATGCCGATAGCCATTGATACGGAAAAAATTGAGCGCGTGTTTTTCAACCTGATATCAAACGCCTTCAAATACACGCCTGACAATGGGACGATAAAAGTCTCTTATGAATGCAACGATACCTCTCTCTCGTTCAAAGTGGCGGACACCGGCGAAGGTATAAGCGAACGAGACCTCGGAAATATCTTCGACAGGTTTTATCAGGTTGACAGAATCCATCCCAAAGGCTCCGGAATCGGCCTGTCGCTTGCCAAAGCCTTCGTTGAGTTGCACGGAGGCAGCATCAGCGTGGAAAGCACGGTGAACAAAGGCTCTGTCTTCACGGTAGTGCTGCCTGTACGACATGTGGCAGAAACCACGGCGGTAACGGAGAGTGTAATCGGACACGGAGATGCGGAAACTGAACTTGAAAATATCGAAGGCAAACTGTCGTTTGATGACAATAAACCGGTTGTCCTTGTCATTGATGACAACCGGGACATACAGAAACTTGTCGGTGAGCTGTTATGCGCCGAGTATAACATCATTACCGCATCCAACGGGAAAGATGGCGTGAAGATGGCCGCCAGATACGTTCCTGATCTGATTATATGTGATGTAATGATGCCGGTCATGGACGGTCTGGAATGTTGCAGACATATAAAAAATGAAGTGTCCACGTCCCATATCCCCGTGCTGATGCTGACGGCCTGTTCTATGGACGAACAGCGTGTGCAGGGATATGACAGCGGTGCCGACGGATACCTGTCAAAACCGTTTAACAGCAGTGTGCTGAAATCAAGGTGTTCAAGTCTGATATTAAACCGTAAGAGAATCATGGATTTGTGGAACTCACGGCCGAACGCCTTGATAAAAGAAGATTCAGGGAAACCTTCCCGTTCAGACGCACTCCCGACCGGAGATATTGATAACGAGTTTTACAATCGCTTTCTCGTGATATTCAGGGAAGGAATGGGAAACCCGGACCTTAACGTCGATATGATTGCATCGCAAATGGGGCTGGAACGCTCGCAGTTCTACCGTAAGATCAAGTCCCTCACAAATTATGCGCCGGTCGAACTTATGCGGCGGTTACGCCTGCAGCGAGGCCGGGACCTCATAATATCGACAGAGAAAACCATAAGTGAGATTGCTTATGAGACAGGGTTCTCCACACCGGCATATTTCACCAAATGTTATCGTGATGCCTTTGGAGAGACACCTTCTCAGGCCAGGGACAAACTGTCAAAGTGATCTCCGATACATCCCCGACACATCAACGCGTCTCATCAGATTCCAGTGAGACGCGTTTTTTGTTCACCCAAGATTAATAAAAACCGTGCATATCCTATCAAAAATCGTGCATTGTCCAAAATTTGATGGCCCGCACAACATTCTTTATAGTCTGCCCCACAGATAACAGGCTAAATTTGCGATAGAAATTTTAACAAAAGTATCAATAATATGAAAAGAACATTTCTCATTGCAATCATGCTGCTAATAATGGCAGTCATTGCACAGGCACAGAACATCACTGTGCATGGGACGGTGCTTTCAAAAACCGATGATGAGCCTCTGATTGGAGCATCTGTTTTGTGTGAGGCTACAAAAACCGGCGCAACGACCGACATCGACGGCAATTTTGAAATCTCGGTTCCTGAAGGAACACTTCTGAAAGTATCCTACATAGGGTTCGTTTCCACAGAAATCAAAGCTGCACCCGAGATGAAAATTTATCTTGCAGAGAATTCAGAACTTCTTGACGAGGTTGTCGTTGTCGGCTATTCTACTGAAAAGAAGGCCGACCTTACCGGTTCTGTATCGGTGGTAAAAATGAAAGATGTCGCCGACACACCGACCGGTAATGTTGTTCAGGCTCTTCAGGGTCGAGTGGCAGGGATGAACATCACAACCGATGGTACTCCGGGTGGCCTTAGCACGGGAACTTCCATCAGAGGCGCTTCATCATTCCGAAGCGATGCAAACGGGCCTCTCTATGTAATTGACGGAGTAATGACCCGCGAAAATCCAGGTACCATCCTCAACAGTAACGATGTTGAATCAATTCAGGTTCTTAAAGATGCTGCATCAGCATCCATATATGGAGCGCAAGCCGCCAACGGCGTAATAATAATCACTACCAAACGAGCAAAAAAAGGCGAATGCCGTGTGACATTTGACGCCACGCTAACCCTACAGACTTATCAAAGCGGCCTCAGCATGATGAACGCAGACCAATGGGGCGAGACATACTGGTCGGCTTATAAATATGCTTATGGCACGACTCCTACATCGGAACTTTACGGCAATGGAGCCACACCTAAACTCCAGCCTTATACTAATCTCAACGGTGTATTGGTAAATCCTCAGAATACGAATTGGGAAGATGAGATTCACAGGACAGCCCTTATGCAGACCTATAGCATAGGTTTGTCGAAAGGAGATGAAAATGGCTCTTCCTCACTGTCCTTAAGTTATCTTGACCATGACGGCATCATCAAGGGCAGCGACTTCCAGAAGGCCAATACACGTTTCAGTTCCGACTATGGTTTTATAAATAATCGTCTGAAAATCGGTGGGAACCTTACTCTCAACTGGTGGCGCCAACATAACGCTCCAGGCGGCATCGAGGAAAATGCAATCAAGATGCATCCTGCACGAACCGTTTATGACTCGGAGGGAAACTATAACGACCAAGTCGCTTTCGGACTCAATGATACTCCGAATCTGGTAAGACTGATCAATGAAGAAGCGACCAACAAGCATGAATATTGGAGAGTGTTCGGCAATGCCTATCTATCGGTAGAGCCGGTGAAAAATCTCATTCTCAAGACCAACTTCGGTCTTAACTACCACAATGGATCGGACAAGAATTTCACTCCTGCGAACTTGCGCGACAAAACTAATTATCTCTATCAGTATTCAAGCAAAACCGTTGACTGGGTGTGGACCAACACAGCTCAGTACAATATCGACTTCGGTAAGAATTCCCTAATGGCCCTTTTAGGCGTTGAAGCAAAACGCAACCACTTTGAAGATATGTCTGGAGAGGGAAAAGGTCTAGAAATAGAGGATCCCAATTATCTCTACCTCGGTAATGTGACAACAAACAAAAACACAGGCTCAGGTGCCTCGAACTACTCGATGTTCTCGGTATTCGGAAAAATCAACTACTTCTGGGACAATAAGTATCTGGCATCGGTAACACTTCGACGCGATGCATCATCACGTCTTTCAGACAGCCACAACTATGACTGGTTCCCCTCTGTTTCCCTGGGTTGGCGCATATCACAGGAAAAATTCATGGGAGGCACCCGCAACTGGCTGAATGACTTGAAAATCCGCGGCGCCTACGGCGTTAACGGCAACGACCTTATAGCCAACGACGCTTTCTATGCCAAATACTTGATGGATCTTGACCGAGCAGCCTATGCGCTCGGAGGTGGAAATACACTTTCACCCGGAGCCCTCCGTTCGCGCACAACTAATCCGGATCTCACATGGGAAAAAACATATCAGACAAATGTGGGCCTCGATGCGTCTTTTCTTAACAACCGCCTGTTCTTTACATTTGATTATTTCCATAAGAAAACCAATGACATGCTTGTCGAGAAACCTTATATCGCTACCATTGGCGAAGGTGGATACTGCTGGTACAACGGTGGCTCGATGATCAACAAAGGCGTTGAAATCACGGCAGAATGGCGTCAGACTCTCTCTAACGGCCTCAGTTACAACATAGGGTTGAATGTCTCTGCAATGAAAAACAAGGTCACAGACCTGATGGATGACATTTATTATACATGGGGAGGCGGCAATGGCATTGACAAAACCATAGTTGGCAATTCTCTCGGCTCATGGCTTGTATATAAAACAGACGGCATATTCCGAACACAGGAAGAAGTCGATGCCTATAACGCCAAATATAAGGTCGATTTCGGTCGCCCAGGTGTCGGTCGTGTGCGCTATGTGGATGCTAACGGAGACGGCGTGATAAACAACCGCGACCGTGAATGGGTTGGCTCAGACCTTCCTAAAGCCCAGTTTGGCCTTAACCTTGGAGGTACAACCGTCCGCGATAGCATGTAGGCCATATAAAGATAGCCGTCCAGATTCTT
>ERZ1106943.466-NODE-466-length-53499-cov-8.860583_pt1 | contig 53499 bp, 44 predicted proteins | sample MGYA00403671_ERZ1106943 | MGnify/ENA primary metagenome ERZ1106943 (study PRJEB35170, sample SAMEA104062427) | human gut metagenome | biome: human gut; feature: human-associated habitat; material: faeces | place: Denmark | collected 2012-06-14 ...
GGGGGGGGGGGGGGGGGGGGGGGGGTGAGCGGAGGGTGGCGGCGAGGTGAGTGAGGTCGGCCTGGAGGGCATCGATGACGGGGGCGAGGGAGTCGGTGGCGGCGGGCGACGGGATGAATTCGACGAAGGCCGTGGCGGTGAGCAGACGGCGGGCGTAGTCGGTGGCTATGAGTTGGACGGGCGTGGGGACGGCTCCGTCGGCGCGGATAATCTGGGTGTCGAAGTCGCCGGAGGTGGAGTCGATGGTGTGTGCCTGTGTCGCGCCGAGGTTCATGGCGGCACGCTCGAGGCGTGAACTCAGGGCGCGTGCAATGGCCGCGGAGTCGGGCGCGGGAAGGCTGATGACGGAGACGTAGACCGTGGCGTTGTAGCGGGGATAGATGATGTCGGCGGCGGCGGGTCCCTTGATGCGTACGCGGGCGGAGGAATTGGCCTCGAAACTCAGGGCAAGGGAGTCGACGGACCGGTACTCGGCGGGGTAGGCCTCGATGCGGGGATAGGCGCGCGGCCTGGGGACGGGTGCGGAGCCGCTGTCGGAGCTGCACGAGGCGAGCAGGCATAGGCAGATTACGGCAAGCAGGAGTTGTCTCATGGGGACGTTGTGGCAGACTGTGGGACGCGTGGTCATTCGGGTGTGTCCTCGGGGAGGATCTTGACGCGGACGAGTTTGATGCGGTGGGCCTCCATGTCGATGACCATGAATCGGCAGCGGCCGTAGACGAGGGGTTCCTTCTCCTTGGGGAAGTCGCCCTTGATGGCGAGGAGCATTCCGGCGAGTGTCTCGGCGTCGGCGGCGACGTCCTCGAAGTTGTCGGAATCGAGGCCGGTTATGCGGAAGAAGTCGGTCAGCAGGGTCTTGCCCTCGAACTCGTATGTGCCCTCGCGCAACTGGCGGTATGTCTTCTCGTCCTCGTCGTACTCGTCGTTGATGTCGCCGACAATCTCCTCGAGCACGTCCTCCATGGTGACGATGCCCTGGGTGCCTCCGAACTCGTCGACGACGATGGCCATGTGGATGCGGCGGCGGCGGAAGTCCTCGAGCAGGTCGTCGATCTGTCGTGACTCGGGGACGAAGTACGGCTCGCGCAGGAGTTTCTGCCACGCGAACGCCGGGTCGGGGCTCTCGCCGATGTACGGGAGCAGGTCGCGAGAGTAGAGTATGCCGCGGATGTTGTCCTCGGTGTCCTCGTAGACGGGTAGGCGCGAGAAGCCTGAGTCGATGATGATGTGCATGACCTTGTCGAAGGGCTCGGTGATGTCGATGTCGGTGATGTCGATGCGGGGGGTCATTATCTCGCTGGCGGTGGTGTCGCCGAAGCGGAGTATGCCCTCGAGCATCTGCTTGTCGCCCGGGGTCTCGACGTCGGTTATCTGCAGGGCCTGTGAGAGTTCGTCGGTCGAGATGTTTGGGGTCTGCTTGGTGACGACATGCTTGACGAATGATGATGATCCGACAAGCATGCGCGAGAGCGGCGAGAAGATTTTCGAGAAGGCCGTCATGCCGGGGGTGGCCATGACGGCGAAGCGCATGGGGTTGGCGTTGGCGAAGAGTTTCGGCGCGATCTCGCCGAAGAGCAGGATCAGGAAGGTGAGGATCACGGTCTGGAGTACGAAACTCAGCCACGGGGCCATGTCGTTGAATATCGGACCGAGGGCGAAGTTGGTGAGCACGACGATGGTCACGTTCACAAGGTTGTTGGCGATGAGGACTGTGGCCAGAAGCCGTTCGGGCTTCCTGAGCAGTGCGAGCGTGGCCTGGCCGCGCCTGGAGTCCTCGAGTTCCTCGGCCTGGGAGTCGGTGAGGCTGAAGAAGGCAATCTCACTGCCCGAGATGAAACCCGAGATCAGGAGACAGAGCAATGCGATGAAAAGGGCGATCAGTTGGGGAATGTCCAAAATGCAAGGGATTTATTTTCGGTGAAGGATTCCGAGGAGGGTCTGCATGCCCCGGGATGCACCCTGGGCGATGACGCTGACACCTGCGGGAACCTGTGCGGGATGCGGGTCGATATAGTAGACGGGTACGCCGGGACGCACGTAGTGGAGGAGCGAGGCGGCGGGATAGACGGCGAGCGATGTGCCGATGATGACGAAGATGTCGGCCCGGGCGGCAATCTTTGTGGCGGGCTCGAAGTTGGGCACGGCTTCCTGGAAGAAGACGATGTGGGGACGCACGCGGTGACCGTCGATGACGGTATCGGGCGAGGTCATGCACGAGTCCTCGGTGAGGGTATAGACGCGCGACTCGTCGTCGACGGCGCGCACCTTGTCGAGTTCGCCGTGCAGGTGCAGGACGTTCGACGAGCCGGCACGCTCGTGGAGGTTGTCGACGTTCTGGGTGATGACCATGACGTCGTAGTCCTTCTCGAGTTCGGCGATGGCCCGGTGGCCGGCGTTTGGCTGCGCCCTGAAGAGTTCGGCGCGGCGCGCGTTGTAGAAGTCGTGGATGAGTTTCGGGTTACGGCAGTAGCCGTCGTGCGAGGCCACGTCCATGACGTTGTAGTTCTCCCACAGTCCGCCGCTGTCGCGGAATGTGGAGATGCCGGACTCGGCGCTCATGCCGGCGCCGGTGGAGAATACTATGAGAGGTTTTTTCATTTGAGTCTGTATTTAAGAATTCGTGTAATCAGAGGACATCGTAGTTCATGACGGCCTCGACGAGGAACAGGTGGCGTATGTCGCGGCGGTTGATCTCGATGTCGTCATAGTCGGGATTGAGGCTGTGGAGGATGACGAACTCAGGGTCGTCGTGGCGGTGGAGGACCTTCACCATGCGGTAGTCCTGCGTGACGACCAGATAGATGCGTCCCCAGTAGATGGTTGCGTCGGTCTCGATGCGGCGGATGGATATGAAACTTCCGTTTGGAATCCTCGGAATCATGGAGTCGCCGCTGACGCGGACGATGGGGTTGCGCGGATCGATCTGTGGCAGGTACAGGCTTCCGACGATGTGCTCGGAGGTGAACATCGCGGCCAGTTCCTGCCTGCCTGCCGTGACGTCGACGTCGTAGACCGGGGCGCCAATGATGTTGAAGTGGCAGAGTTCGGGGTCGGTGACGGCATCGAGTCCGGTTCCGGCGTTGACCATGGTGACCTCGGGGGCATCGGTGATGCGCGGATAGGGCAGGCCCTGTCCTGTCTCGAGCCATTCGCGGCTTACGCCGCTGGCGGAGGTTATGCGGCTGATGGAACGCCTCGATACGGCCAGTCGGCCGGAGAGCATTTTGGAAAGACCCGCGGGATCGATTCCGCAGAGTTTTGCGAACTGGGCCTGGGTGCGCCGCATGACGCTGATGAGGTAGCGTATGCGGTCGGTTATGGTCGATTCGCCGTCGGGTACAGTGACCTTGGAGGCACGCCTCTCGAGAGTCTGTGAGGTAACTTTCATTTAAGTTATAGGTCAGAGTTATGAGTTATGAAGTTGTTTTAGGTCAGTAGTCAGGGTTACAAGTGATGAGATGTTTCGTAACTTGTAGCCCTGACTTAATGCTTGGCTTTAGCGGACGAGTACCTTGAGGGGCCTGTGCTGCGAGTCGGAGGTCACGAAGTAGACGCCTGCGGGGAGGGAGATGTCGGTGTTGTCGACGGCCTGCGGCAGCGAGACGACGGTCTTTCCGGTGGCGTCGTATACGCGCAGTCCGGTGTGGGGAGCGGAGCAGATGATGCGGAGTCCGCCGTCAACGGGCTGTACGGCGAGGGGCGAGTCGGTCTCCACGCCGGTGACTCCGGCATGCTCGACGAAGACGACGTTGGACATTGGCGAGCGGTAGCCGAGGCGTACCGACTGGACGGAGTATGCCTCGCGCTCGGACTCGCCGAAATCGTCAATCTGCAGTGAGTTGGTCTCGGCGTCGAGTTCCTCGGTGACGGCATTGCCTCCGGTGTAGCGTGTGCGCGTGACGACGTAGTAGTCGACGGTCTCGCCCCCGACGGGAGTCCAGTTGGCGACATACGAGGTCGGGGTTATGTCCGAGGCCTCGGTGGCGGTGGGAGCGGTGAGCGTCGGCACGGGCAGGCACTCGCCGATGAGGGCGATGCCGCGTGAGCCGGCGATGCCGCCGCCGGAGATGAGCAGACGCGAGGTGTGGCGTCCGGTAGAGGTTGGACGGTAGGTGACGGTGAGCCAGTAGCCGTCCTCGCGGTTGACGAGGGTCTGGTCGATTGACGAGGTGGACAGCGAGAACATGGCGGCGTCATCGCGGTAGACCTGGACGCGCAGGGGTGCCGTGAGGTTCTCGCCGTTGAAGAACAGGCGCGACTGGACGGTGCCCCCCTCGGCCACCTGGCCGAAGTCGAGCGACATGTCCTGGACGGGAGTCACGAGCAGGGGGTCGCCGGTGGGCAGCGAGGAACTGCCGGGATAGAAAGCCTCGGTGCGCCGGTCGCCCCAGAGGTATTCGGCGAGCTCGGGATAGTCTATGAATGGGTTGCGGTTGTTCTGGAAGCGGTAGACCCACGCGTTGCGCACGCGCTCCTTGTCTGAAACCGGGTCCTGGCGGTTCCAGGCGAGCAGGAGTTCGACGGACCATGGGTTGAGCGTCGGATAGGTGTTGTTGCTGACCATGTATGTGTATTTCCAGCGGAGGTCCTGGTAGGCCGTGGCCATGTAGAAGTATGTGCGGGCGAAGTCACCCTTGTACTCGTCGGCGGGCTCGAAGACGAAGTTGGCACCCCCACCCTGTCCGTGGACGGGATAGCCTACGGTGGTCACGCCGTTGTCGAAGTTGACGCTCGCCGAGCGGTCGACGGTGCCCAGGGGATAGTTGGACTTGGCCATGTTGGCGGCCTGCTCGGAGGGATACAGGTGGTTGAGGTCGACGTATGCCGGCACCTCGGTGCTTCCTCCCCACCATGACTTGGGGAAGGAGTGCTCGCGGTTGAGGCCGCGGAACGAGGGACCGTAGAGGGGGATGTTCGAGTACATGTCCCACCAGCGGTCCGACTCGGGATAGGTGTCGGTGTAGAAGAAGTACTGGGGCAGCGCGTTGTAGGACGATACCTCGGTGAAGTTGCGGACGAGGCGGTAGATGGCGGTCTTGAGTTCGGTGTTGCGCAGGCCGTTGAGCGACTTGTAGTATCCGGCGGGGATGGCGACATCGGGTGTACTCTGCGCCACCGCAGCGCTGAAGGCGGCCGACATGACGAGGATGGCGGCAGTCAGGCGCAGGCGTAGTAGGAGTGTCTTCATGGAAAGTATGTTTAGATTGAAACGAAAGGGTGTGGTCACTGTTAGTTATTAACGTTTAGTCGCCGGAGAAAGTTGAAATCAGTTAACAGGTCATGGTCATGAGTTACAAAGTACTTCGTCACCTGTGACTATGACTTAGTGCTTATATGTCCTTGCGCCAGGCGCGGCGGCGGCGGTGCTGGCGGTAGTCGAAGTATTCCCACTGTTTCTGGACGCTGGTGTTGTCCTCGAGTTCGACGTTCGACTCGGCGAAGCGGTAGCCGTTCCTGTTGTAGTTGGGGATGAGGTATGAGAACAGGAGGGCGTTGACGCCCTTGTTCTGGTACTCGGGGGCGATGGCCACGAGCAGCAGGTCGACAACGTCGGCGTGTCCGCGGATGGCGCGGAAGAGTTTCCACCAGCCCGTGGGGAAGAGTTTGCCGCCGCACGCGCGGAGTGCCTGCGAGAGCGATGGCAGCGAGATGCCCACTCCGACGAGTTTGTCGTTCTCGTCGATGATGAGGCAGACGTCCTCTAGCCGCAGCAGGCCGAGGTACATGTCGATGTAGTAGTCGATCTGCCTGTCGGTGAGGGCGACGTATCCGTAGAGGTCCTTGTATGCGTCGTTGATGAGGTCGAAGATGGCGCGTCCGTAGCGCTCCTTGACCTCCTGTCGCGAGGGGATGACGTATGGCCGGAGGTTGAACTTGCGGGCCACGATGTCGGCGATGCGCTGATATTTTTCGGGAATAGAGTCCGGGACGGCGATGCGGTACTCGATCCAGTCGGCGTCCTTGACGAAGCCCATTCGCTCCATGTGGTCCCTGTAGTAGGGATAGTTGTAGATGGTGGCCATTGTTCCCATCTCCTCGAATCCCTCGATGAGCATTCCCTCGTGGTCCATGTCGGAGAAGCCCATAGGACCTACGATTTCGGTCATTCCGCGGTTCTTGCCCCAGATGATGACGGCGCGGAACAGGGCGTCGACCACCTCGGCATCGTCGATGAAGTCGACCCAGCCGAAGCGGAGGACCTTACGGCCGGTCTTGTCGTTGTATCGGCGGTTGATGATGCCGGTGATGCGGCCTACGGGGACACCGTCGCGGTAGGCCATGAACGACTGCGAGATGCAGAACTCGAAGGCGGGATTCTTCTCGGGCAGAAGGGTGTTGATCTCGTCGAAAATCATGGGCGGGACGAAGTAACCGTTGCCCTTGTAGAGGTCGATGCCGAACTCAACGTATTTCTTGAGGTATTTCTTCAGCGGTATTACCGGTTTGATTATCAGGGACATGTTTCAATTGATTAATAGTTGAGCGCAGGGAAGACTCCTGCTGAGAACAGGGCCAGCAGCACGACCATCACTACGAGGAATGCGATGACCGTGAGGTATAGGCGCTTCTGCGAGGCGCCGGCTATCGCCATCTCCAGGGCCTGGACGTCGACAAAGCGTTTCTTGGGGTCGGATGATATGCATCGCGCGGCCACGCGCGACATCACGGGGTCGTGGCGTCCTGTCTTCTCCAGGACCTCGGTCATGACTAGCCCGTAGTTGAAGATGTCGCCGTCGGTCGAGGCGTGCGAGAGGGATTTCTTCTGGTCGAAGCCGACGTCGATGAGTTTCAGGTTGCCTATCTTCTCGGTGAAGATGATGGTCTCGGGGCGGATGGGATGGTGGGCCAGATGGTTCTGCTGGATGTATTCCATTGCCGCCGGGAGACGTGTCTTCAACTGCCGGTAGTGCTTGTCCTCGAGGCGGTTCTCGTCGAGGAGCCTGCGCAGCGAGTCGCCGTAGACGTCATCGGTGATTATCGACATGCCTACCCCCGGCACCTCCTCGAAGTCGTTGATCATGACTATGTTGGGATGTGACAGATTGTAGCGGACGTCGAATTCCTTCTCCAGCATGGCACGGTACTCGGGCTTGTCGCTGAACTCGGGACGGAGGGTCTTGAGCATGACCCATTTGCCGAATTTCCTGGCTGTGTAGACGAGGTAGAATTCCTCGTCCCATTGCGGAAGGTGTTCGATCTCGCTCCAGCGGGGCTGTTGTTCTTGGTCTGGCATGTTTCAGTGACGGGATTTGGATGATATCAGATGTCGTCGAAGGAGATGAATTTGGAAGAAGAGTCGTTGCCGGAGTTCTGCGCGGGACGCGTCGCGGAGGTGTTGTTGTTGAACCGTCCGCGGCGCGAGGCGGCTGTCTCGGTCTCGAGCGAGGCCATGGTGCTCTCGTCGTCGATGTGGTCGGGGTCGATTATCTTGAAGTTGCCGCGCGACATTCCTGCGGCCCGGTCGGCGCCGTAGGTGTCGTCGATGATGGTGTCGATCTTGCGCGGCTGTGCGGCGTCCTCGCTGCTGTCGGTGTCGACGGTGACGTTGAATCCGGAGGCGAGGATGGTTATCTTCACCTTGTTGCCGAGGTCCGGGGCCTTGTAGAGTCCCCACATGACGTCGACCTCCTTGTCGATGGAACTTATGAAACTGGTGAGCTCGCTGGTCTCGGACTGGAGGAATGGCTGGTTGGGGTCGTCGGAGATGTAGAGTATCATGAGCATCTTCTTCGAGCCGATGATGTCGGTGTCCTTGAGCAGGGGTGAGTGGAGGGCGTCCTCGATGGCCTTGGTCACGCGGTGCTCGCCCTCGCCGTAGCCCGAGGAGATTATTGCCGAGCCGCCCTCGCGGAGGGTCGAGTCGACGTCGTTGAAGTCTCGGTTTATTATGCCTCGCTTGGTGATGATCTCGGTGATGCCCTGGGCGGCGTTGAGCAGCGTGTCGTCGGCCTTGGAGAACGCGTTTATGATCTCGTAGTCGGGATAGATCTCGGTGAGGCGCTCGTTGTTGATGATGAGCAGGGCGTCGACGTTCTTGGCCATCTCCTCGGCGCCCTCGAGGGCCTTGAGGACCTTCTTGCGTCCCTCGAAGAGGAACGGGATGGTGACGATGCCTACGGTGAGGATGCCGCGTTCCTTGGCCATGCGCGCCACGACGGGGCCCGCGCCGGTGCCCGTGCCGCCGCCCATGCCGGCGGTGATGAACACCATGTCTGTCTGCGAGTCGAATATGTCCTGTATGGCCTCGGCGTTGTCCTCGGCGAACTGGCGGGCGACTTCAGGCTTGCCTCCGGCCCCGCGTCCGGGACCGATGACGAGTTTGTTGGGGACGGCCGACTCGTCGAGGACCTGGCGGTCGGTGTTGATGAGGACGAACGAGACGTCCTGTATGCCCTGACGGAACATGTGCTCAACGGCGTTGTTGCCGCCGCCGCCCACGCCGATGACCTTGATGGACTGTGTGGGCGTGGCTTCTGATTTGAATACTGAGGTATCTGTTATGCTATCTGCCATGGTGGCTTTGTTGTTATAGTAGTGGTGATGATGGTTGTTTCGGGACATTGTTGCGTGGAGTGGAGGTGTTTCTTACAGTTCGTCGAGGTCGTCGGTGTCGTCGGGTCCGGAGACAAGGTTGGAGAGCGAGCCCTTGAGGGTCTGGAGTCTTGTTATCCATGGATTTGGTTTCTCGCGCTTGAGTTCCTTCTGCCGCTGTTTCTGCTCGGCTGCGCGTGCGCGGTCCTCTTCCTTCTTGCGGCGGCGCTCGGCCTGGCGGCGTTTCTCGGCCTTGGCCTCCTCGTCGCGCTGGCGCAGTTTCTCGGCCTCGTTGTCATCGCTGAGCAGGTAGGGGTCGTCGTAGTCGTCGCGGGCGGTTCCTGCCGAGGCGGTTCCTCGCCGCTCGTACGAGTTGAAGTCATCGCTGTCGTCGCCGAAACCGGCGTATGTCCGCGCCGGGCCCTCGTCGATGGTGAACGCGGAGTCTTCGTGTCCTGGAGTCTCGCGGTCGTCGGTCTCGCGGCGTGGCTCGGGCTTTTCCCCGGGCCCGGGAGCGGTTGGAGGCTCCGGAGCGGGGGCGTCGATGCACGGGACGGCCTCGGGCGACCGGGCGTACCGCACGGCGTAGGCCGAGAGGGCCAGGAGGTCGGTCATGTCGCTCTCGACTATCGACGTGTCGGCTATCTCGAAGGGTACGCGGGGCGTGGCCTTGCGCACGCGCATGCGGGAACTGTTCTCGAGCAGTGCCGCGAAGTTCTTGAGTTTCGAGCCGCGGCCGGTGATGACGATGCCTCCGGCCAGGTCGGTGTTCTTGAATCCGGCGAAGTCGATGTATGCGACGATGTTCGCGGCGATCTCGCTGGCGCGGGCCTGGATGAACTTGTCGATGTTTATCTGCTCGACGGTCATCGACGATGAGTCGCTGACGGCGCTTCCGAGGCGTCGCTTGAGGCTCTCGGCCTCCTCCTCGGTGATTCCGAGACCCTGTGACAGGTCGCCGGTGATGTGGCGCGAGCCCAGGGGTATGGTGGCTATGTAGCGGAGCTTGCAGTCCTTGAAGATGGTCACGGTTGTGGTCTCGGCTCCTATGTCGGCGAGCATGCATCCGGGCTTTGTCTCCTCGGGCAGCAGACAGAGGTCGGCTATGGCTAGCGGACGCACGGCCCATCCGCAGATGTCAAGTCCGAGGCGCTGGCAGACCACGGTCTCGATGTTGCGCATGTTGCGGGGGTCGCAGTGGACCAGGGTGTATTCGGCGGCTATGCGCGAGCCGATTGTGCCCACGGGATTCTGTGTCGGCAGGTCGTCGACGGTGTATCGCAGGGGAATGATGCGCAGCATCTGGCGTCCCTCGGGAACGGCGCCCGCGGCCTCGTTCTCGAGCCTCTCGATGACCTGGCGTGATATGGGACCGTCCTCGGGAAGCGCGAGGCTGACGCGCGAGCTGACGGTGCCGAGAGAGCGGCCGCCTATGCCGACGTATGCGCCTGTGATCCTTGCCGGCGCGAAACCGGGGCGCCGGCTCATGGCGCTGACGGCATCGGCGAGGGCATCGGAGACCTCGTCGATGTTCTGGATGCGGCCGTAGCGCACGCCGCCGTGCAGAGGACGCGTCTCGACGCTCTCAAGTATGACGGTTCCCGACTCCGAAATCCCGGCGAGGCCGAGTTTCAGCGTCGAGGTACCTATTTCGAGTGCTATTATATGTCTGTTGTCCATGGTTGGATTGAATTATTGCATTGTCGTGGGAATCGAGGAGCCCTGTGAGGTCTGCGGGACGTCGGACACCTGCATCGTCTCGTCGGGAAGAGTCTCGTCGATGACGCCGTCGAGCTGGGTGAGGGGTATCTTCTGCCCGGCCTTCTTGCTGCGCCTGGTGGCGACGATGCGGCCGCGCCATTTCACCGAGACGGTGTCGTAGGTGTTCCATCCCTTGACGGGCATCACCTCGTGGTAGAAGCGGCGCACGCGCTCGAACTTGGAGTCGATGTCGGCAGTGTCGCCTATCAGCACCACGTGACCGAGGACGGAGGGGACGATGAGTATGTCGCCGCGCGGGGTCAGCGTGACCGACGAGGCCCAGGCGTCGAGTTCGGGACTGGCCTTGATGCGCGCGAGCATCGGGAGCAGGGCGCGGATGTCGGTGCGCGGGGTGATGTGGCCAGAGATGACCGGGACGTCGATGCGCGAGGCGGAGGTGGCGCTGATGCGCTTGCCCTCGGCGTTGACGTAGTAGGATGGTCCGTTGTCGGGGAACACGCGGGCCACGGGAGCCATGGGAGTGACGTCGATGCGCAGGACGCCGTTGTTGAGGATGACGCAGCGCGCCGACTCGATGTTCTGCATGGCGCTGAGGCGCCGCTCGATGTCAAGGGTGTTGACCGAGGCGCGGGACGTGGTGTCGAGCATGGCCACGATGTTGCCTGCCGCGGCGTCGACGTCATCGGCCGTGACGAAGCCCGAGCGCAGGGAGTCGCTGACCACGATGTCGACGCCGTTGAGCGGAGCGGCGGCTGTGGCCGAGCGGCTCAGGCTCACGGCAACCGCAAGGTAGGCCACGAGCAGAACCGATAATACACAACGTATGACAGCGCGTCTTGACATTTTCAAGGGAGAGGTCTAGAATCCGAATTACAGTCTCAGCGGGTACGGGCGTCGGCGGCTATGTCCTCGACATAGTCGACTATATCGCCGGCACCGGCCACTAAAAGAATCTCAAAGTTACGGTTTTTTATCGTATCGCGCAAATCTTCCTTGGCGATTAACGTCTTTTCGGGCGAAGTGACGCGGTCGAAGATAATCCGCGAGGTGACACCGGGTATGGGAAGTTCGCGCGCGGGATAGATGTCGAGGAGCACCACGTCATCGGCCTGCGAGAGTGCCCGGGCGAACTCGGGCGCGAAGTCGCGGGTACGGGTGTAGAGGTGGGGCTGGAACGCCACGGTGAGTCTGTGACCGGGATACAGGGCCTTGACCGAGGCTATCGACTGGCGGAGTTCGTCGGGATGGTGGGCGTAGTCGTCGATGACCACATGGCCTCCGGGCAGGGGCTCCTTGAGGTGGAACTGGAAGCGTCGCTCGGCGCCGAGGTACGAGGCCACGGCCTTGCGGACGTCGCCGGGTGTGACGGCTCCGGTGAGCAGGCAGGCCGAGGCGGCGGCGACGGCGTTCTCGATGTTTATCTCTACGGGTACGCCGAGTTCGATGTCGCGGATCACGCCGCCGGGGACGAGGTCTGCCGGACCAACGAGGTCGAAGACTATGGTGCCTCCTCCGCGGCGTATGTCGGCGGCGTGGAAGTCGCCCCCGTCGCGCGAGTAGGTGTAGACGCGGACGCCTTCGGCCGGGCGCGGCCTGAGTTTCAGGCCGGTGTGCAGCAGGAGTATGCCGTCGGGGGCAATGAGTTCGGTGAAGTGGGCGAACGACTCGAGGTAAGCCTCCTCGGTGCCGTAGATGTCGAGGTGGTCGGGGTCGGTGGCCGTCACTACGGCGAGCCAGGGCGAGAGGCGGTGGAAAGAGCGGTCGTACTCGTCGGCCTCGATGACGCTGTAGGGCGACGTGGCGCTGAGCACGAGGTTCGAGCCTGTGTTGCGGAGTATGCCGCCCAGGAAGGCGTTGCAGCCTGTCGCCGAGGTATCGAGGATGTGCGCGGCCATCGACGAGGTCGTGGTCTTGCCGTGGGTGCCGCTGAAGCACAGGGCCTTGCTGCCGCGTGTGATCAGGCCGAGAATCTCGGCTCGCTTGTGTATGTCGAAGCCGCCCTCGCGGAAGAAGGTGAGGATGCGGTTGTCGGCGGGAATAGCGGGAGTGTAGACGACGAGCGTGTCGGCGGGGTCGCGCATTGGCGCGGGGATTGTCGCCGGGTCGTCGGTATAGGTTATGTCCACGCCCTCGTCCGAGAGGTGGCACGTGAGCGGCGAGGGCGTGCGGTCATATCCGGCCACGGCCATGCCGCGCGATAGGAAGTAGCGCTCGAGGGCGGCCATGCCTATGCCTCCGGCGCCGACAAAGTATATGTTCTTTCGTTCCATTGTTGTTCTTTTTCAGGCTTTGGTCTTGTTCTTGCTTTCGGCGTCGACAATCCCGTCGATGCAGTCGACGATGCGTGCGGCCGAGTCGGGGAGCGCCATCCTGCGGATGTTGGCGGACATGACGTCACAGCGGCCCACGTCCTTGAGGAGTTCGATGACGGTGGGGGCGAGCAGGCTGTCGGCCTCGGCGTCGGGCACGAGCACGGCGGCCTCGTTGTCGACCAGGGCCATGGCGTTCTTGTACTGGTGGTTCTCGGCGACGTTTGGCGAGGGCACGAGTATGGCGGGACAGCCCAGCAACTGGAGTTCGCTGATGGTTCCGGCACCGGCGCGGGCCACGACGAGGTCGGCGGCGCGGTATGCCTCGGCCATCGACGATATGAAGGTGACGGCCTTGACTCCGGGGAGTCTGGCGGCGGGCGACGACTGGGCCTCGAGTCCGTAGGTCTTGCCGGTCTGCCACAGAATCTGTGCGCCGAAATCGGTTATCTCTCTGGCGTGCGCCATGAGCGCGTTGTTGATGGTGCGTGCGCCGAGCGAGCCGCCCACGACGAGGACTAGCGGGCGCTTGGGGTCGAAGCCGAGTCCGGCCTTGGCCTCCTCGCGCGAGAGGGCGCATTCGAGCAGGTCGGCGCGGACGGGGTTGCCGGTAAGGATTATCCGGTCCCTGGGGAAGAATCTCTCGGCCTCGGGATATGCGGTGCAGATGGCGCGGGCCTTTGCGCCGAGCATCTTGTTGGTGACGCCTGCGTAGGAATTCTGCTCCTGGATGAGCGTGGGGATGCCTTTGCCCTGGGCGGCCTTCAGCACGGGGCCGGAGGCGTAGCCGCCGACGCCGACGCAGATGTCGGGCCTGAAGTCGGCGAGAATCTTGCGTGCCTTGCGCATCGACCTGTAGAGTCTGGCCAGGACGCTGAAGTTGCGCCACAGGCGCCTGCGGTCGAAACCTGCCACGGGCAGGCCTACAATCTGATAGCCTGCCGCGGGGACGCGCTCCATCTCCATGCGGTTCTCGGCGCCGACAAAGAGTATGCGGGCGTCAGGATGACGGCGTTTTATTTCGTTGGCGATGGACAGTGCGGGGAAGATGTGTCCGCCGGTTCCGCCGCCGCTTATGAGGACATTCATGTTGTGCTGTATAATTATATTCGTTCGGAATGTTTTGTCTTTTACAGGGCCGTTGGGTTGTCGGCCTGGGGAAGGTCGGTGAGGGTCGAGAGTTCGTCGCGCACCTCCTGGCGGCGTCCCTTGCGCAGGGCGAAGCGGCTCACGCTGAGCATTATTCCCAGGGCCAGCGAGGTGATGATCACCGACGAGCCGCCCTTGGATATCAGCGGCAGCGGCTGGCCCGAGACGGGGAAGAAACCGGTGACGATGGCCATGTGGAACAGCGCCTGGAAGACTATGAACACGGCCATGCCTATGACAAGGAAGGCGGGATATGCCTTCTGGCACTGGGAGGCTATGCGTCCGGCGCGGGCCAGCAGCCACAGGTAGAGTATCATGACGAAGAGGCCGCCGACAAGGCCGGTGTCCTCGATGATGATGGCGTAGATGTAGTCGGAGAACGCCAGTGGCAGACGCGCCGTCTCGCGCGAGTTGCCGGGACCGACGCCGAAGATGCCGCCGTTGGCCTGGGCGATGTAGGAGTACTGTTCCTGCTGGTTGTCGGCGGTGATGGGCTCGCTGAGTTTGTCGCTGAAATAGTTCACGATGCGGTTCTTGCGCGTCGACGTTCGGTCTACCTCGCCGGTGTTCGTGCCGCTGATGATGCCTGTGGTCTGCTCGGTCTGAACCGCCGCCTTGCCGTCATCGTCGCCGCCAAGCAGCTTGTATCCCCCGTAGCAGCATCCGAGTACGGCATAGATGCCGATGACGGTGAAGAACTTGCGTACGCCCACGCCGCCGATAATCATCATCGACAGCGAGATGAACATCAGCAGCAGCGTGTTCGTCAGTCCCTGGTTGACCAGCAGAAGGCCGAACACGAGCACGGCCACGGCGCAGATCACGACGCCGCGTGTGGTGACGTCGTTGACACCCTTAATCTGGGAGTGCGACAGCACGCGGGCTATGAGCAGCGCCGCCGACAGTTTGATGAGTTCGGAGGGCTGGACCGAGATGCCCAGGAGCGCGAACGAGCGGCGGGTGCCGTTGATGACGGTTCCGAAGAACATGGTGTATATCGTGGCGATGACCGACAGGGCCACGATGACGTAGGTCCATTTGTAGATTTTGTTGTAGTGCACGCGCTGCATGCCGACCATGATGAGGAAACCGGCGCCCAGCAGTCCGATGTGGCGGATGATGGGGCCGAAGATGTTTCCGGCTGAGATCTCGCGCGAGGAGGCGGAGTAGAGTTCGACTATCGAGATGCACACGAGCAGTATGTATATGCCCCATATCTGCTTGTCGATGCGGGGCTTGGGGCGCACGGCGGCCATGTCGTCGCGGGCTGTGGTGCGGCGGCGGGGCGTCTCCTCGACCAGAAGGGGATTCTTTACAGAGAGAGGATCGGCCATGTCAGTGAGCGGCCTCCTTTCCGGCAAGTGCGCGCACGGCTTCCTTGAAGCGGCGTCCGCGGTCCTCGTAACTGCTGAACAGGTCGAAACTTGCGCAGCACGGCGACAGAAGCACCGTGTCGCCGGGACGTGCCGCGCGGCGGCAGGCCTCGACAGCGTCGGCGAGACTGTGGGTGTCGACCACGGGAACAGTCTTTCCGAAGAAGTCGACTATCTTCTCGTTGTGCAGTCCCATAGCGACGATGGTGGTCACCTTCTCGCGCACCAGCGGCTCGATCTGGCTGTAGTCGTTGCCCTTGTCCTTGCCGCCGAGGATGAGGACTGTGGGGGTTGTCATCGAGCCGAGGGCATAGAACGCGGAGTCGACGTTGGTGGCCTTGGAGTCGTTGACCCAGCGCACGCCGTCGACGTCGCAGACGTACTCGAGGCGGTGCTCGACGCCGGGGAAGTCGGACAGTGCCTTCTCGACCTTCTCAGGCTCGATGTCCATGAGGCAGGCGACCGTCGCGGCGGCAAGCGAGTTGTAGAGGTTGTGAACGCCGGGCAGCGAGAGGCGCGAGCGTTCCATGTCGAGGCCGTATCTGCCGGCACGGACGGTGAGGCGTCCGCCGTCGGTGACGCAGGCGTCAAGTCCGGGAGCGCAGTGCTCGCCGTAGGGGTACATGGTGACGTCTGTGCTCGTGCGTGCGAGTTTCCCGGCGATGACGGGGTCACCGGCCCAGTAGACGAACGACTGGTCGGAGGTCATGTTCTGCAGGATGCGGAACTTGGCGTCGACATAGTTCTCGAAGCGGTGGTCATAGCGGTCGAGATGGTCGGGGGTGATGTTGGTCATCACGGCTATGTCGGCGCGGAAGCGGTGCATGTCGTCGAGCTGGAACGAACTGAGTTCGATGACGTAGACCGGATGCGGGTCGCGTGCCACCTGCAGGGCGAGCGAGTTGCCCACGTTGCCGGCGAGTCCGGCGTCGATGCCTGCCGAGGTGAGTATGTGGTGCGTGAGCAGTGTGGTCGTTGTCTTGCCGTTCGAGCCGGTGATGCATATCATCTTCGCGTCGGTGAATCGTCCGGCGAACTCTATCTCGCTGACAACGGGAATGCCTTTCTCTGTGACGGCGCGCATCACCGGAGTCTCCCTTGCTATGCCGGGCGACTTGATGACGAGGCCGCATCCGAGGATGCGGTCCATGCTGTGGCCGCCCTCTTCCCAGGCGATGCCTTCGGCGTCGAGCATTTCCTTGTATTTCGCGGGTATCTTCCCGAAGTCGCTGACAAAGACGTCGAAGCCCTTGTCCTTGGCGAGTATCGCTGCTCCGGCGCCGCTCTCTCCGGCACCCAGCACTGCTATTTTCTCTTTCATCGTGATGTCTTTCTTAAAAATGTTTTCAACGTATCTTCAGTGACACGAAGGTGCAGACGGCAAGTATGATGCCGATAATCCAGAAGCGGGTGACGATCTTCGGCTCGGGGATTCCGTTGCGCGGTTTCCTGATGAGGCAGTTCACGGCCGGGTCGTAGTCCTTCTGGAAGTGGTGGTGGAGGGGCGTCATCTTGAAGACACGCGCTCCGTGGGTGAACTTGAAGTAACTTACCTGCATGACCACCGATAGGTCCTCGACATAGAATATGGCGCAGAGCACGGGCAGCAGCAGTTCCTTGTGTATGAGTATGGCGAATACGGCTATGATGCCGCCTAACGTGAGCGAGCCGGTGTCGCCCATGAATACCTGGGCGGGATAGGCGTTGTACCACAGGAAGCCGATGAGGGCGCCGATGAAGGCCGACATGTAGACCACGAGTTCCTCGGAACCGGGCACGAACATGATGTTCAGGTAGGAGGAGTAGACGACGCTCGCGCCGAGGTAGGCCATTACGGCGAGAGTCACGCCGATGATGGCCGAGGTGCCTGTGGCCAGGCCGTCGAGGCCGTCGGTGAGGTTGGCGCCATTGGAGGTCGCTGCCACGAAGAAGATGGTGATGACGGCGAACACCAGCCATCCGGCTGTCTCGGCACTGCCGCCCAGCCACGAGGTCAGCGAGGAGTAACTGAAGTTCATGTCCTTGACGAAGGGAATGGTGGTGACCGGAGCCTTTCCGTCGGGCGAGAGGTAATACATGGTGGCGGCGACAACGATGCCTATGCCTATCTGTCCGAAAATCTTGTATTTGCCCTTCATGCCGTCCTTGTTGTGCTTCTTCACCTTCTTGTAGTCGTCGAGGAAGCCTATGGTTCCGAGCCACAGCGTGGCGAAGAGCATCAGCAGCATGTAGGGGTTGCCGAGTTTGGAGACAAGCAGGCAGGGAACGACTATGGCGATGATGATGATGATGCCGCCCATGGTCGGCGTGCCGGTCTTTTTCATCTGGCCCTCGAGGCCCAGGTTGCGGATAACCTCGCCTACCTGCATCATCTGCAGGCGGTTGATGATGCGGCGCCCTATGAATATGGCTATGAGCATTGACAGCACGAATGCCGCGCCCGAGCGGAAGGTCACATACTCGAGCAGGCGCGAGCCGGGTACGTCATAATCTGACAGGAATTTGAACAGATAGTAGAACATGGATGCTTATGATTGTTTCAACCTGCAAAATTAATTGAAAAAATTGGCAATACCGTAATTTTATTTCGTTATCCTCGCGTCGAGGGCGGCGCGGACCTGCTCGTGGTCGTCGAAATGGATCGTGCGTCCGTTCTCGAACACCTGGTAGGTCTCGTGTCCCTTGCCGGCGACAAGAACGACGTCGCCGGGAGCGGCCTCGGCGATGGCCTTCCTTATAGCCTCCGCGCGGTCGAGAACGGTGTCGACGCGGCAGCCGGTGGGGACGGACGCGGCGCCTTCGGCTATCGCGGCGGCTATCACGACCGGGTCCTCGTCACGCGGGTTGTCGGAGGTGATGATGAGGCGTGCCGACAGTTTGGCGGCCTCGGCTCCCATGGTGGGGCGCTTGCCGTGGTCGCGATTGCCTCCTGCGCCCGTCACGGTGGTTATTGCCGCCGACGGAGCCACGGCGCGGATGGCCGATAGCACGTTGGCGATGGCGTCGGGAGTATGGGCATAGTCGACGACCACGGTGACGCCGTCAGCCGATACGGCTGTCTCGAAGCGTCCGCACACGGGACGCAGGGCGCTGATGGTGACGGCGGCATCCTCGGGAGCGACACCCATCAGTACCAGGGCGCCGAACACGGCGGTGAGGTTGCAGGCATTGAAGCGTCCGGTGAAGCGTGTGGTGAGTTCGATGCCGTTGATTGACATTGTCGTCGAGTCGAGACGCATCTCTGTCACCTTGCACGAGAAATCGTCGAGCGAGCGCAGCGAGTAGCCGCTGACGCGGGCGCGTGTGTTCTGCACCATCACCCTGCCCTGCTTGTCATCGTCGTTGACTAGCGCCCAGGCGCCTGTCCTGAGGTTGTCGAAGAATTTCTTCTTGGCGCGGATGTAGTTGTCGACGGTCTTGTGGTAGTCGAGATGGTCGCGGGTGAGGTTGGTGAATATCGCGCCGTCGAAGTCGAGTCCGGCTATGCGGTTCTGTGCGGCTCCGTGGCTCGACACCTCCATTGCGGCAAAACGGCATCCTGCGTCGACCATGCGGCGCATAAGGGCGTTTATCTCCATGGCGTCGCCTGTGGTGTGTGTCGACGGCACTACCTCGGCGCCTATGCGGTTCTCGACGGTCGAGAGGAGACCGGACCTGACGCCGCGGGCGGTCCATGCCTCGTAGAGCAGGGTGGCTATGGTGGTCTTGCCGTTGGTGCCGGTCACGCCGACGAGGGTGAGTTCGCGCGAGGGATTGCCATACCACTGCGAGGCTAGGAAACCCATGGCCAGTGACGAGTCGGCCACCTCGATCCAGGTCACTGCGGGATGGGAGGCATGGTCTTCGGGGACATGCTCGCAGACAACGGCGACGGCGCCTTTCTCCACAGCCTGGGGAATGAAACGGTGGCCGTCGACGCCCGTGCCGGGAATGGCTACGAACAGCGACGAGGGCACGACCGCGCGCGAATCGGCGGTCAGCACTTTAATGTCAATCCCGGAACCTTGGGTTCCGGGATATGTTTTCTTTATGTCGATGGATGAAACGAGTTCCTGAAGGGTCATTTTTTCGTTATATGGGTTTGACTATATGTTCTGGCTGAGACTGATGGTGACACGTGTTCCGCGCCTGATGGCGCTCCCGGGCTCGGGCGACTGCGTGGCCACATAGCCCGAGCCGCGCACACTGACCTCGCATCCGGCCTTCTCGAGCGTGGCGACTGCCTGGCGCACGCCGAGTCCGCGAACGTCGGGGACCCCGCCCTTCTGTCCTGCCGGGGCCACTATGCGGTCGACGGCGGGAGTGCCGAGCATGTTCTTGAGGTCGGCTGTCTTCTGACCGCCGGAGGCGTAGACTGTAGGGCGACTGCCGCTGCTGGTGTTCACGGCACGGTAGTCCGAGCGGTTGCCGAGCATTCCGTGCGAGTACATCCTGCGTGCAATTCCTTTCAGCACCATGCCCGACGTGCCTCCCGCCGAGCGGAACTGGGGCGCGGGACGCGATATCATCACCACGCAGGTGTATCTGGGAGTCTCGTAGGGGAAGAATCCGCAGAATGTCAGGTGATACTGGCCGTCGACATATCCGCCGCCGGTTCCGGGAATGACCTTGTTGGCGGAGTCGCGCTTGGCCTCGATTGCGACCTTCGACGTTCCTGTCTTGCCCGCGATGTCGACGAGGTTGTCGCGGAGCATGCGCGCGGTTCCGGCATTGCCGTAGATGACGTCGTGGAGCATGGCGCGCACCTTGGCGGCGTTCTCGCTCGAGCAGATGCGGTCGCGAACGTAGGTCACGGGCAGTACGGAGTCGCCGCGCGGGGTGCGGATGGCGCTCACCAGACGCGGACGCACGAAGCGGCCGTCGTTGGCCACGGCGTTATAGAAGGCACAGGTGTAGAGCGGCGGAATCTGCGAGGCGTAGCCGTAGATCTGACGGCTGAGCGACACGAGCCATCCGTAGTCCTTGTATAGTTTCGGGAAGTGGGGTATGCGCTCGCCGGCGATGCCTGTATTGAACTTGTCGAGGAAACCCATCTGCTGCAGGCGCTCGCGGAAGCGGTTGGGATTGTCCTGGAAGTGTGGGGCGACAAGTTTGGTCATGCCGATGTTCGACGAGTATTCGAGGAAGCGGCGCACGGGCAACTGTGCCGGCGAGTGGGTGTCGCGTATGGGTTTGCCTCCGGCGTATGCGTAGGTCGAGCCTATGCTGTACATCTGGTCGAGGTTGGTGACGAAACCGTCCTCGAGGGCTATTACCATCGATATGGTCTTCATTACCGAACCCGGCTCGAAGCCTAGCAGGGCGTAGTTCTGGGCCTCGATGTATTTGCCGGTGCTGTCACGCTCGAGGTTTGATATGGCCTTGATGTCGCCTGTGGCAACCTCCATGAGCACGCAGGTTCCCCAGGCGGCCTGGGTGGAGTCGAGCATGGCGTTGAGTTCGGTCTCGACTATGTCCTGCATGGAGATGTCGATGGTGGTGGTCAGGGTATAGCCGTTGCGCGCGGGCTTGTCGGTCCAGTTGACGATGTTCTTCGTCAGGGGAACCTTCTTGTAGACTCCAGGATAGCCATAGAGCAACGAGTCGAGCGCGTACTCGAGTCCCGACATGCCGTGCACCTGACGGTTGGGGAGTTCAGTGACGCGGCCTACCGAACGCCTCGCCATGTCGCCGTAGGGGTAGCAGCGCTTGACCTTGGTCTCGCGCACATAGCCCGTGCTGTTGCGGTTCTTAGATTCCTTGAAGAACGGATAGTTCTTAACGGCCTCGCTCTCGTCGTAGGTGAGGTCGCGCAGAAGCAGGAAGGAGTTGTTGCGCTCTTTCTTGGGTTTGTTCACCTGTGCCTCGAGGCGCGCCTTCCACTCCTCGGCAGATCGTATGCCGTGACGACGGGCCAGGGTGTCGGCCAGGGCCGGAAGGGCGGCGCGGAACTTGTCGTCCATGAACTGGCTCGACTTGAAGTCGATGCGGATGTTGTAGTAGTTGACGTTTGTGGCCAGCACCGATCCGTCGGCGGCAAGTATGTCGCCGCGCAGGGGCTGTATGGTGTCGACGCGGGAGAGTTCCCTGTCGGCTTTCCTGTTCCATGCCTCGACGTCGGTGACCGTGGTCTTGACGGCAGAACGCACTATCATACCCGAGAACACGAGTATGCCCAGCGACACGATGGTGTATCGCCAGATTATCTGGATGCGGCGCGAACTTTTATGTGCTGACTTCTTTGAAGGCATAATGCGGATGATTTCTGAGGGTGAGAGAATGTTCTGTCAGGAGAAGTTTATTTTTTCACAGGGTCGAGATGGAATGGCGGCTGTTCCTGCACCACCAGACCGGGATGTACCGAGTCGGCCAGCTGCTGCATAGCCGACTCGCGTATGCGGCTCATGTATGTCGAGCGCTGGCGTATGCGCTCGGTCTTCACCACCTCGAGCTGGTTGGAGAGCCTGCGTATGGTCTCCATGTCGGTCTGGCACTGGTATTTCGTGGAGATGTATATCATGATGAGCAGAAGCAGCACGAAAATCTTCAGCCAGTGGCGCACGATGAAGTCAGACGATATCACCGAGCCGAAGATGATTCGCCGCGCTATGGACTGTTTTCTCGGCTTACGCTCGTCGCCGCGTCCGGATTTTCCGGTATTGCTGTTTTTTTTCATCGTGACTGATTTTTGAGGCTTTGCGGAGAGATGTTTTTTCAGAGTTTCTCGGCCACGCGGAGTTTGGCCGAACGGCTGCGGGGATTCGCCGCTATCTCGGCCTCGTCGGGAACCACTGGCTTGTTGCCTATGGTCTTCAGAGGCGAGTCGCTGCGTCCAAAGATGTCCTTCTCGACGCGGCCCTCGAGATTGCCCGTGCGCATGAAGTTCTTCACCAGACGGTCCTCGAGCGAGTGATAGGTGATGATGGCGAGACGTCCTCCGGGACGGAGTATCCTCAGCGAGGATTCGAGCAGACGGCGCAGTGCGCCTATCTCGTCGTTGACGACTATGCGCAGCGCCTGGAATATCTTGGCGAGTTCCTTCTTCCGCCGCGCGGGATTGATCATTGGCTCTACTATGGCGAGCAGGTCGCCGGCGGTGACGAGAGGTTTCGCGGCGCGGGCCTTAACGATGGCGCGGGCAAGGTTGCGCGAGCCCTGCACCTCGCCATACAGCCGGAATATCTCGTCGATGCGCGCCTCGCCGGCGGTGTTCAGAAGGTCGGCTGCGGTCGTGTGCGAGCGTGTGTTCATGCGCATGTCGAGCGGAGAGTCGCTGTCGCGGAAGGTGAAGCCGCGCTCGGCCGTGTCGAAGTGGTGGAACGACACGCCGAGGTCTGCAAGTATGCCGTCGGCCTCGCTGACGCCGTAGTAGCGCATGAAGTTCTCTATGAAGCGGAAGTTGGAGTAGACCATGGTGAAGCGCCCGTCGGTAATCGCGCCGCGGACCGCGTCGATGTCCTGGTCGAAGCCGTAGAGGTGGCCGCGCGCGTCGAGCCTTTCCACAATGGCGCGCGAGTGGCCGCCGCCGCCGTATGTGACGTCAATGTATGTGCCGTCGGGCCTGATGTTCAGGGCATCAAGGGCTTGCGGCAGAAGCGCAGGTATGTGGTAGGGTTCGTCAGCCATGATTCACTGTCCGTAAGAGGTGATGTTTTCCGAGCGTAAAATTAGTGATTTTCCACCTAAAAATTTACAATTCCAAACGAAATTTTAAAATTATTTATCTACACCGGCTCGTCTTGATAAACAAGCGTTTTATGTTCAACTGATTACGGTGTTTTACTATATTTGCATTTGCAAACATTTATCCCTGTCCCTGGCGAGTTGGGCGGCAAGTTCGTCAACCGAGCCGAAACGCCGTTCGTCGCGCAGGCGGCCCATGAATTCCAGGGTCATCTCCCTGCCGTAGAGGTCGCCGTCAAAGCCTATCAGATGTGCCTCGATACTCAGAGGAGCGCCTGTGGCGACAGTAGGGTTGTGGCCGATGTTGACCATTGCGGGAAAGACTGTCTCCCCTACCCTCGCCCTCGCGCAGTAGACTCCGGGAGCCGGAACGGCGAGACCCGCAGGCGGCTCGATATTGGCTGTCGGAAAACCTATGGTGCGTCCCAACTGACGGCCCGCGACCACATGTCCCGCGAGGCTGTAAGGTCTGCCGAGCATCAGCGCTGCATCCTCGGCACGGCCTTCGGACAAGGCGCGGCGCACCTCGCTCGAACTCACTATGTGGCCGCCGACCTCGAAACGGTCGCAGCGCACGATCCTGACAGACGATGGAGCGGCCGCGGCCTCGTACTCGGAGGTGTCGCGCAGGCGGTCGCTGCCGAATCCGTGGTCGTAGCCCATCACCAGTTCCCCCACCCCGTAGTCGGCGGCAAGCATGGCTATGAATTCTCCGGCGGTCATCGAGCGCAGACGCCCGTCGAACTCGAGCACCACGCACTGTCCTATTCCCGTCGAGCGTATCAGCGACACACGCTCTTCGAGCGTGCAGAGCATCAGAGGCACGCTTTCGGGCCTTATCAGTTGCAGGGGATGGCGGTCGAAGGTGAAGGCCACGGGCTCCGCGCCGCAGCGGCGCGCCTCGTCGGCGACTTTCCGCAGGATGTGGCGGTGGCCCAGATGGACGCCGTCGAACATTCCGACGGTGGCGGCACGCGGCGCCTGAGGGTTGGTTTTCGACATCTCTTTATTCTTACTTATAAGTTTTAAAGTTTTTAAAATCTATATAATAATAATAATTGCTGTAGATTGCTTTGATAACTTTTTTACCGAATATTTGCTTTTCTCATTGTCAACATCGGAACATGTATTGCCTACAGTGTTATGAACAGCCGTCATCGCTGAGTGCTTGCACGTTGCAGACTTTGCTGACATCTGTCAACAATTCCGCTGCGTTGAAAAGTTTTTCCTGCAGATGGCTGTCGGAACAGTAGAAAAACGCCTTTTCCGCTACTCAAATCTTTTTGAAAACTCATCGGGGCGAAGTTTTGTATTTCTGATGCAACTTTCATATATGCGATTTTTTACGGATTTTCCAAATTTAGTTTTTAAAACTTATTCATGCGTTTTTCGACATGTTACTGACAGGTTTTGTGGTACGCATGAAGAAGTATAGGAAGAATCCTCCGGCGGTGAAAAGCGACACGGAGAAACTCAGCACTATGCCCCACAGACCCAGTCCGCAGGTGAAGGCCAGGATATAGGTTGACGGAAGTCCGAGAACGAGGTAAGAGAAGAAGGCTATCCACAGGATGGGCATCACGTTCGACGTGCCGCGCAGGGCGTTGGCGAAGGTTATCTGCGTGGCGTCGCCCAACTGGTAGAGCACCAGCGGCAGAATAAGTGACGAGGAGACGGCTATGACCGCGGGGTCCTCGCTGAATATGCCCATCAGGTCACGTCCGAAGAAAATGAACACAAGCGACGAGAATGTCATCAGCACGAGCATTATCCTGTATCCGGCGAAAGCCACGCGGCGCATCTGACGGCGTGTCCCGGACTTCGCCGAAGTGGCGTTCGCCACCTTGGCGGCGATGGCGGCGCCGAGCGAGTAATAGATGCAGAATCCCAGCGTGCCGACGATAACTATGCTCTGGAATGAGGCGAGTTCTATCTTGCCTATCCAACCGGCCATGACAGCCGAGAGCGAGAACGCTCCGGTCTCGAAGGCCATCTGCAGGGAGGTGGGAAGCGAGGTCTGCCAGAATTTGCGGACCGACACGGGATGGAGGTCGCGTCGGCGCCAGCCCGCGCGGTAATCAAGGTTGCGGCGCGAGGTGAAGAAAATAACGAGCATCACCGTGGGGCACAGCAGACGTGCGGCGAGTGTGGCTATGCCGGCTCCCGTCAGTCCCAGTTCGGGCATGCCCCAGTTGCCGTAGATGAGCAGCCAGTTGAGGAACACGTTCAGGGCGTTGGCCGCGAGTATTATCCACATGGGCGTGCGCGAGTCGTTGACGGCGTAACTCCACTGGGCGAAGACGTTGAACACTGCCACGGGTATCATTCCCGCGAGCACTATCAGGTAGTAGGGCCGTATCAGCGGCAGAAGTTCCTCAGGCTGTCCCAGACGGTCGAGGAAGAAGTAGAGCGCCCCCATGACGACGGTCATCAGGACGGTGAAGAGTATGTTGATGTTCAGGCCGCGGCGCACCACAGCGCCTATGTCCTCCTTCTTTCCGCGTCCGAACAGCGCTCCCGCCAGGGGCGTGATGCCATAGGTGAATCCTACGGACGCCAGGATGGCGACGTTGAACACGTTGTTGACGAACGACGACGCGGCATAGGCCTCGGTGGTGTAGCGGCCGACCATGATGTTGTCGGCGAAAGACACAACAATCATGCCGAGTTGACCGATGAGGATTGGCCACCCCAGTCGAATCAACTCGGCATATATGTTATGTTTCCTGCCCGCTGCTGTTTTTTCCACGAGCACTGTCTTGCTAAAAGGTTATGATCAGTCGTTGCTGTTGCCGAAGAAACGGAGCAGATAGAGGAACAGGTTGATGAAGTCCAGGTATAGGCTGAGTGCGCCGAGGGTGGCGAGACGGCCTACGCCTGCGGCGGGCATCTGCTGGGCCATGTTCTTTATCTGCTGGGTGTCCCATGCGGTGAGGCCTACGAAGATGAGGACGCCGACGATGGAGATGATCCAGTCGAGACCCGAACTTGCTACAAACATGTTGACCACCGAGGCGATGATAAGGCCGATGAGGGCCATGAACAGGATTGAGCCTATCTTGCTGAGGTCACGGTTGGTGGAATAGCCGTAGACGCTCATCGCGGCAAAGGTGCCGGCGGTGATGAAGAATGTCTTGGCTATGGACACGCCAGTGTAGATTACGAACACGCCGCTAAGCAGCAGTCCGTTGACGACGGCGAAGAGGTAGAACAGCAGTGCGGCCGTGGTGCTCGACAGTTTGTTGATGCCTGCCGAAACGCCGATGACGATGCCGAACTCGGCTATGACGAGTAACCACATGAACCACGAGTTGTGGGCCATGAAGTTGAGGTATTCAAAGGAATTGCCGCAGAACATGGCGATGAGGGCGGTGACCACGAGGGCGCCGGTCATGCGGAGGTAGACGCTCTTCATCACGTCGCTGACGCGGGTGACGAAACTCTGGCTGTTCCAGGTCTGCTGGTAAGCCTGCTGGTTGTACTGAGGAGGGTAATTGTTCATTTTTCCTTATTTGGTTTGTGGTTGTTTTATTCTTGTTCTGATTAGGCCGGGGACTGCGCCCGCCGGAAATTGATTTTCCTGTGCGCGTGGCAGCGGCCGTTCTTCTATATTAGACAGCGCAGAGGCAAAAAGGTTTACATGCGCTCGGGAACATTGATGCCGAGCAGGTCCATGGCCGACTTGACGACACGCGCTGTCTGTTCGCTGAGTTCGAGGCGCAGCGAGCGCACGGCCTCGTCCTTCTCGCCGAGTATGGTGCAGTCGTGGTAGAACTGGTTGTAGGTCTTCACCAGGTCGTAGGCGTAGTTGGCGATGAGCGCGGGCGAGTAGGAGCGTCCGGCCTCGGCCACGACGCCGGGATAGTCGGCGAGTTTCTGTATCAGTGCGATTTCCTTCTCGCCGGGAACGGCCTGCGAGTAGTCGCCGATGGCCATGCCCTCGGACTCGGCGCGGCGGAGCACCGAGCGGATGCGGGCGTAGGTGTACTGGATGAAGGGGCCGGTGTTGCCGTTGAAGTCTATAGACTCGCGGGGATTGAAGGTCATGTTCTTGCGCGGGTCGACCTTCAGCAGGAAGTACTTGAGGGCGCCGAGTCCCACGGTCTCGCAGATGGCGCGGGTCTCCTGCTCGCTCAGGCCGTCGAGTTTGCCGAGTTCCTTCGATACTTCGGTGGCTGTCTTCACCATCTCGTCCATCAGGTCGTCGGCGTCGACGACGGTGCCTTCGCGCGACTTCATCTTGCCCTCGGGCAGTTCGACCATGCCGTATGAGAAGTGCACGAGGTCCTTGCCCCAGGCGAAGCCCAGGCGGTCGAGCAGCAGCGACAGGACCTGGAAGTGGTAGTTCTGCTCGTTGCCGACAACGTATATCATCTTGTCGATGGGATAGTCGCGGTAGCGCAGTTTGGCGGTGCCGATGTCCTGGGTCATGTAGACCGAGGTGCCGTCGGAGCGCAGCAGCAGTTTCTGGTCGAGTCCGGCATCCGAGAGGTCGGCCCATACAGAGCCGTCTTCCTTGCGGAACATCACGCCCTTCTCGAGGCCTTCGAGAACCTTCTCCTTGCCCTCGAGGTAGGTCTCCGACTCGTAGTATATCTTGTCGAAGCCTACGCCCATGCGCTCGTAGGTCTCGTCGAAACCGGCATAGACCCATGAGTTCATCATGGCCCACAACTGGCGGATCTCGGGGTCCTTCTGCTCCCAGCGGCGCAGCATCTCGCGGGCCTCGAGCAGCAGCGGTGCCTTCTGCTTGGCTTCTTCCTCGTCCATACCTGCGGCCACCATCTGTTTGACCTCTTCCTTGTAGTGCTTGTCGAAGAGCACGTAGAAGTCGCCGATGAGGTGGTCGCCCTTCTTGCCGGTAGATTCGGGGGTGGCGCCGTTGCCCCACTTCTGCCATGCGAGCATCGACTTGCAGATGTGGATGCCGCGGTCGTTGACAATGTTGGTCTTGACCACGCGGTTGCCGCATGCGCCGAGGATGCGGCTCAGCGACCAGCCAAGGAGGATATTGCGCAGGTGGCCCAGGTGCAGGGGCTTGTTGGTGTTGGGCGATGAGTACTCGACCATCACCAGAGGCGACTGCTCGGTCACCTCTTTCTTGCCGTAGTCGGGATTGGCGGCGATGCCCTCGAGGACCTTGTTCCAGAAACGCGGTTCGATGACGATGTTGAGGAAGCCCTTGACGACGTTGAAATCCTTGACGGCGGCGCAGTTTGTCACCAGCCAATCGCCGATCTCGCGGCCCACGGCCTCGGGGGCCTTGCGTGCGGCCTTCACCCAGGGGAACACAACGATGGTGAGGTTGCCCTCGAACTCCTTGCGCGTAGCCTGCGGCACGATATCCGCTGCCGGGCAGTTCACGTCATAGAGCGCCTCGACTGCGAGGCTCACGGCCTCGCTGATAGTATCATTGATAGACATGACTTATATTCTCTAACTTATATTTGTTTCTTACAGATTAAAAATTCACTGAAGAATGCGCAACGCGCACCCTTTCAACCTGCAAAGTTACAAAAACTTTGCCAATCTCCCCCACCCCGTCACCTTTTTCAAAAAATCCCCTCAAAGAAATACCCAGGGTCAGCGCGAATACAGCCCCGAATCCCTGAAATAATTAAAACTGGACAAATTTAAAGTCGCACTTTAAATTTGTCCACAAAAATAGGAAATATTTAATAATCAGCAAAATAATCTGTCAAAATATCGCAAACACCATTTGGTCCGGCAATCACAATCCGGATGGGACGGTGCGTTTTATTTTTTAATTCCGAACTGCTGTTTGCAGTCAAATTTTTTGACCGCAAATCTCCAATCTGTTTAATCCCGGTACAAAGTTGTTACTTAACCACATACAAAGATACAAAGATTTTCTGAGGTGGCAATAAAACGTGTCGTGAAACTTAAAGGAGAATTCTAACATAAACCATGTTGAATGTCGGGAATTAGACAGAATAAAAGTTATTGCCTTCGGAATCTTAAAAGTTGACCCGCCCAATCCCATTGCCACGTCGGAATAAATCGCTATATTTGCATAATTCATAAAACATTATGTATTCTGAAAGAACTGACTGCTATGGCTAAGGAGATACAGTTTGTGCTATATAATCTGCCTGACAATTCCGGGACGGTACAGGCCTACGTGGAAAATGAGTCACTGTGGCTCACACAGAAAGCCATGGCGCAGTTGTTCGGGGTTGATCGCACTGTCATAACCAAACACCTCAAAAATATATTTGAGACGGGTGAGTTATGTGAAGATTCAGTATGTGCAAAATTTGCACATACTGCTGCTGACGGGAAAAAATACAATACCTCGTTCTACTCCCTCGACGCCATCATCAGCGTGGGTTACCGCGTAAACAGCCGTCGGGTCACGCTCTTCCGCCAGTGGGCGACGCGGGTCCTCAACGAGTTCAGAATCGCATCATCTCGGCAACCCGGAGGAAGAAGTCGTTGGACCACAGGTCGAGTTCTCTTGCGCTACGCCTATCGTAGGTTGCCTTCAGTTTCCGGAGTTTAGGGTTTCGCAATCATCGGAATTATAATCACATCTTCAGGATTCTTTGCTATGGCTGTCCGCTCGTAGAGCATGCTGTCGATCTTCGCCTTGAGGGTGCGTACCGACCATCGCTGGTCTGCGGCCATAGTTAGGTAAAACTCACGCTTCAAATCATCTTCCATAGAGATAACTTGCAGAAAATGAGTCCAAGACAATTGTGACACCACTGATGTCACAATTTTAATATCAGGGAAAGCGGTTGCGAACTGCATCATTCTGCGAAGGTTCCTTAAAGAAAACTGAGAACCGCCATATACATCTGTCAATTGTCGCGACAGCGTCGCGATAATCTGTTTGCCGTATGCAGCGCGCTCGCCGCCGAGCACTTCCCGGTTGATGCGTTCGCCGATGTGCCAGTACATTAGTGTCATACCGGCATTGACGGTAGCCGCCACCTGAAGCCGCGACTGTTCTATTATTGCCTGAATATCGGTGACTATCTTATTTTCAGCAAAATTTAATATATGTTCCATAGGTATTGCGAGATTTAAGAGTCAGTTGATTAATCCCCGAAATGTTTACTGTTTTGTGATTTTTGCGGCTTGGTCTATATCACATGTCGTCTAAGGTCAGAAGTCGGGTTTCGACTTCGTATTTCATCAGCAGGCATGTCTTGATGCGCTCTACTTTCGCCATGAAGTCTTTGTGGCTGTAATTCTCGCGCTTACGTTTCACTTCCGCCACCAGTGCGTTTTTACCGTCAATGCTTATGGCGACAATATCTATTTCGTTGGCTTCCTTACCCTTCTTTCTCTCCCACCATGAGCCGATGTCGGCATAGCGGTGACTTTCCGCCAACTTCATGCGAAACCACTTTTCAAGCGCAAGTCCGGAGAATGTCGGATAATCCGATATGACAATATGGCGCAGGTACTCAAAGTTATTAAGTTCAACCAATGTCTGGTTACGGTCAAAATAGTTGAACCAGAATTTCAGGAAGTTGTCAGTGATTTCGTACTGCACGTTCTGCGAGCGTGGCTTCGACATTATCGGACGCACGCGCCTGATGAGCGAATAATCCTCAATCAGGCGTTTCAGGTGTCCCGCCACAGTAACTCCGCCCAATGCGCCCTCGATGGCGCCCTGTGTGTTTATGCCTGACGCGATGCAGTTCAGCACAGAGAAATACAGCCCGTAATCCTTGCCGAATTCCTCGATCAGAAGATTGCGGCCCTCGTTCACGAATGGTGAATTCTCCCTGACGATATAATTGAACATACCCTCGATCGACAGGTCAGTGTCCTCGCACAGCAGTTCGATATACTTTGGCACGCCTCCGGTGACACAATAGAAGGCGAGCAACTCGTCGTTGGAGTATTCCGGACGGAAATCGCGCATGATTTCCTTCATGGTCTCGGTGCCGAATCCCGTTAGGCGTATTGTTGCATCAGCCCTGCCGAACAGTGGCTCGTGATAACTTTCAAATATCCTGTGCATCATCGAGTACACCGAACCCATCAGCAGCAGGTTCACGTGTGTGTCGTTTCGGTAAGAGTCCCAGATATTCTGCATGTCGCTGAAAACAGAGGAATTGATATTGTAGAATTCCTGGAATTCGTCGATGATAAGGTTATACTTTATGGTCTTCCCCGCTTCCATCAGGAGATAGAACATTTCACGGAATGATGTCACACCTGCTGGAACATGGATTCTAAGTTGAGAGGCTATCAGTGTTGAGAACTCCGAGCATAGTGCAGCCTCATTCTTTCTGCTCACGAACAGATAGACTGTCGGACTTTCGCCTTGGGTGGCGCGCAGGGCGAGTGATGTTTTGCCTATGCGGCGTCGGCCGGTAATTACAGTCATGCGTGATCTTGATTCAAAGGCACGCCTCTGGATACGCCGCAGTTCTTCTATTTCTTTTGTTCGGTTGTAGAATTTCATGTTTTATAACCACAGTAATTATTACCACGGTGACAAAATTATAAACAAACATTGGAACGACCAAAAAATTAAGCAGTTATTTGATGAAAGACACTATAGATTTTGAAGTAATTTGAAAAAATCGGGGAGAAGGTGGACAATGGTGCGGAAAAATCGCTAATTTTGCAGAAATGCATAAACGCGTGAAGAGTGGACTTATCCCCCACCCCGGCCGGATGCGCGATTATCCTGCTCCGATCGCGGAAATCCAAGGGTAAACCCCACGGAAGCCCTACGGATAACCCCAAGATAACCCAAAGGATATCCGTTGTAAAAGATTTCGAAAACCCAACATTAACTTCTAAATTCATAATCTGTTATGATTTCTCCCAAGATTGAAAAAGCAATCAATGACCAGATCAACGCTGAATTCTGGTCGGCTTATCTTTATCTCTCGATGGCCACTCAGTGCGAGGCTTTAGGAATGCACGGCATAGCCAACTGGTTCAAGGTTCAGTTCAAGGAAGAGCAGGCTCACGCCGAGATCTTCATGAACTATCTGTTCTCGCGTGGCGGCCGTGTCGTACTCGCTCCCATCGACGCTGTTCCCGTGGAATGGGAATCGCCCCTCGCCTGCTTCGAGAACACCATCGCCCACGAGCAGAAGGTCACCGGCCTCATCAACGAACTCTACTCTCTCGCCGAGGCTGAGCACGACTACGCCACACGCGGCAAACTCGACTGGTTCGTCTCCGAGCAGGTCGAGGAAGAAGAGACCGCCCAGGGCCTCGTTGACCGTCTGCACATGATCGGTGACGACAAACTCGCCCTCTATATGCTCGACCAGGAACTTGGTGCCCGCACTTACAACGTTCCCTCGCCCCTCGCCGCAAAGGCCTGATCAATCGCCTGAACATCACACAACAGCGCCCCGGTCCGTCAAGGCCGGGGCGCTGCCGTTATGTTATGCCGTCAAATAAAGCGTCACGGACAGCCGTAGAACCCAATCAGTAGTGGAACGACGAGCCGCCCAGGAATTCCCTCAGCAGCGACGTGGGCGGTATCATCTCCGAGGGGATGGGCTTGAAGTAACTCAGGAACTTGCGCAGGCGGTAGGCCTGGGCGTATTCAGGCGCCGTGTTGGGAACGGCGGCCAGAACCTCGTCGCCGTATTTCTTCATCACGCCCAGTTCGAATAGCAGCGACGAGTTGAACATGGCGTCCGCGTTCTCCTGGTACGGGAAAATCCACTTCTCCTCGCCGCGGCGCACCGACGGCCAGCGGCGCAGTGTCTCCAGCGCCGACGTCCCGCGGTACTTGCTGTCGCGTATTATGCGCCTAAGCAGACGGTTGTCGGTCGTAGGCACCCAGTTGTGGTCGTCGATCGACAGCGTGGTCAGTGCCGAGACATAGATCAGGTACTTGTAGTGCTGGTCGACCGTGTTGGTGAGTTCGGGATTCAGGCCGTGGATGCCTTCTATCAGTATTATCGACCGCGGACCCAGTTGCACCGTGTCGCCTCGGTAGTAGCGCGTGCCGGTCTCGAACGAGTAGGTGGGCAACGCTACCTCGCGGCCCGCGATGATGTCGCGCAGGTCGCTGTTGAACTGTGCCAGGTCGAGCGCGCGTATCGACTCGTAGTCGTAGTCGCCGCTCTCGTCGCGGGGAGTGAGCGTGCGGTCCACGAAGTAGTTGTCGAGCGATATCTGTATGGGGCTGAGCAGGTTGGTGCGCAACTGCACGGCCAGGCGCTTGGTGAACGTGGTCTTGCCCGACGATGACGGTCCGGCTATCAGCACCACGCGGGTTCCGTCCTCCTCGAAGCGGCGTGTGATGTCGTCGCTGATGCGCGAGATGTACTTCTCGTGCAGCGCCTCGGCCACGTTGATGAGTTCCGAGGTGTGCCGGTCTATGTCCACGCGGTTGAGTTCGCCGACGTTCGACACGCCGATGATGTTGTTGAAGGCCGTGTAGCGCGTGAATGCGTCGAACATCTTCTGCTGGGGTATGATGTCGGGCGTGCGCGAGGGGTCGCTGCGGTCGATGCCGCGCAGCAGGGCGCCGTCCTCGTAGGGAGTCAGCGCGAATACGCCTATGTGGCTCGTGTCCGGTGCGAGACAGCCGTAGTAACTGTCGGCGAGGCCGTCGAGCGTGTGGTACACGCTGTACAGGCTGTCCTGGGTCCTCAGAAGTGCCACCTTATCGTCCAGGCCCTGGCGCTCGAACAGTTCGATGACCTCCTCGCGCGGCCTCTCGTGGCGCACGAATGGTAGGGCGGCCTTGTGCAGGCGCCTCATCTCCGCCTCGATTCCGGCTATTATGGCGGGTGTCAGTTCGAGACCGGGGAAGCGGCAGTAGTAGCCGTTCGACACCGAGTGCTCGATGCGCAGGCGCGAGCCGGGGTAAAGCCTGTGGACCGCGGCGTAGAGCATCATGCACAGCGAGCGCACGTAGGCCCGCGAGCCCGAGTCGGACGTACTGTCGAGGAAGCGCACTATCTTAGGTGCGTAGACCGCAAAGTCCAGTTCCTCGGTCTTGTTGTTGACAGTGGCGCATATCGGCCTGAATTCCTTGCCGCTGTCTTTTCCGACTATCGCGGCTATCTCGGCGAGGCTTGTTCCGCCTTCGACCTCTATGGTTTTGCCGAAGTCGGCGAGTTCGACACTTATCTTCTTTGCTGACATGGTATTACTTGTTTTTTTCGGTTATTTACTTTTCCTGAAATCGCGTATCACCTTCTCGAAGTGCTCGACATACCGCCGTGCCACGACTCCGCAGTCGAAGCGGCGCTCGCATGCCTCGTGCTGCAGGCGCCTGTCGTGGCCCGCGAGTATGGCCCTTTCCGTCAGGGCAGCGATGCTTCCGGCATCGTCCGTGGTGATATCGCCGTCCACACCGTCGGCTATGATGTCGGCCTGCCCTCCGTTGCCTGTTGTCACTGGCCATGCTCCGGAGGCCATGCCCTCGATGAGTGTCGTGGGCAGTGTCTCGAAGCGCGATGTTGACAGCACCACGTCCGTATGGCTCAGCACGTCGGCCACACGCTCCTGTGTCAGCGGTCCGAGGTGGACGTAAGGCATCCTCAGTCCGTCGAAAGCCCCAGGGTCCCTCACGCCGCCGAAAAACACCGCCGTGGCGGGCGTATTGATGCGGTTCAGGGCCTCGACGGCCAGCGGAAGGTTCTTTATCGGGTCGTCGAGCCGCGCGGCTCCCATCGTTATCAGCGGGCCTTCCGGAAGCGAGAGTTTGGAGCGTGTCCTGCGCGGCTGCCAGGAGTAGTCGCCGACCGGGAAGACGTTTGGAATGACCTCGACCCTGCCGCTGTCTATGAGTCCGCCGGGCCACACCTCCTTCAGCCATGTGCTTACGGCGATGAAACTCAGCGCGGGGTAGGGGACGTGCCCGTACAGCCTGAGTTTGTCCATGAACACCTTGCGCGACAGGTCCTCGTATGAATGCGTCTTCAGCAGCGGACACATCCCGCAGCGGCTTGCGAGCCTGTCGCACGAGTCGGGCACATGATGGCACACGCCCGTGTAGCACCAGCGGTCGTGCATCACCCACACCACGGGCTTCCGGCGCGCTATACGGGCGATTTCGTCCAGCGACAGCGTGCCCTGGTTTATCCACGCCAGCACCACGATGTCGGCCTCCTCGACCAGCGGATGGCGCGAGAGGCCCATGCCGAAGCGTCCTGTGGATATCTTGAAGAGGTTGTCGCGCGAGAATTTGTTGTGTGCCACGATGTCGAGATGCTCGGCCGCGAAACTCAGTCGGCGGCGCCACTGCGAGCCTTCCTCGACAAGCGGCGAGTCGCCTTCCTTGTGGCCCACAAGCATCGTGGCGTCGACGCCGGTGTCATGCAGGGCCTCGGTCAGCCTCAGCGTCACCACCGAGGCTCCGCCGCGCACGTCGCTATGGTTTATCAGTACGACTTTCATCTTTGCTTTCAGTTTTGCGTGGTCAGCGTCGCACGCCCTTCAGTATGCTCCTGGGACTGATGTTCTCGCGGCGCATGACTATGGCGAGGAATCCGCACAGCAGCACGAAGCGTATGCCGAAGCGCAGTCCCTCGGGCAGGCCGTCGAGAAGCGGACAGCCAACGTACCAGAAGCCGGCGGCGAGCACCATGTAGCCGAATATGCGCCCCGTCTCGTAGCCTATCGGGTACTTGGCGCGTCCCGTGAAGTAACTCAGCACCATCATCGTCGTGTAGCACGCCAGAGCGGCCCACGCGCAGCCCATGTAGCCCATGCGGGGCACCAGCACGGCGTTCATGCCTATGGTGATGGCAAGGCCTATCAGCGAGAAGTACATGCCCCATACGGTCTTGTCGGTGAGTTTGTACCACAGCGACAGGTTGAAGAATATCCCGAAGAACAGTTCGGCTATCATGATTATCGGCACAACCTTCAGGCCCGCGAAGTAGCGCGGCGAGATGAAGTAGCGTATGATGTCCAGATAGTACATCACGCCGAGGAATATCAGCAGTCCGAATATCACGAAGTATTTCATGGCGTCGCGGTAGGCCTGAAGTTTGTTCTCGCCCTTTTCCTTGCTCTGGGCGAAGATGAACGGCTCGTAGGCGAAGCGGAACGCCTGGATGAACATCACCATCACGATGGCTATCTTGTAGTTGGCGCCGTAGATGCCGAGGCCTTCCATTGCCTCCGAGGGGTCGGAGACGAGCGCCGGGTAGAGTATCTTGTCAATGGTCTGGTTCATGATGCCCGCCACGCCGAGCACAAGCAGGGGCAGCGAGTAGAGTATCATGCGCTTCCACAGCCTGCCGTCGAAACGCCAGGCGAAGCCGTGGAGTTCGGGCAGGAGCATCAGCAGCGTCACCGCCGACGCTATCAGGTTGGCGAGGAATATGTAGCCGATGCCGAACGAGGCGTCATAGAACCAGTCGACGGTTCCCGGAGCCACGCGCATCAGCCACGGGCACATCAGTATGAAGAACAGGTTGAGGAAGATGTTGATGCCGATGTTCACCAGACGCAGAGTGGCGAAGCGTATCGGACGCTTGCGGAAGCGCAGGTACGAGAAGGGCAGGGCGGTGAAGGCGTCGATACCCACGCACACGGCCATCATCATCGCCCACGACGGATGGCCCGCGCACTCCATCCACACCGTCACCGGACTGAGGAACACGGCGACAAGCACGATGAATGCCGTCGAACTGACCGCCAGCGATATCAGCCCCGTGGAGTAGACCGTCATGGGGTCGCGGTAGTCCTCGTGGTTGGCGAAGCGGAAAAAGCCTGTCTCAAGGCCGTATGTGAGTATGATGAGTGCCAGCGCCACCACCGAGTAGACGAATGTCACCACGCCGTATTCGGCGGCGGGGAACATTATCGTGTACAGCGGGACGAGACACCAGTTCAGAAATCTGCCGATAATCGAACTCATCCCGTAGATGGCCGTATCCTTCATCAGCGACTTAATTCCTGCCATGTGAGAATGATTTTTTAGATTATTTAATTTATCGTATGGACGTGCCTCTTTGTACGGACGTGCCTTTGGCACGTATCATATCACGCATCACGGCACGTATCTTTGCCCCCGTTCAGTCGAACAGGCTCGGCTGGCTGTCCGGACGCGACATTCCGAGATGCCTGTATGCCAGGTCGGTGACCTCGCGTCCGCGTGGCGTGCGCTTGATGAAGCCTTCCTTGATGAGGTAAGGCTCGTACACCTCCTCGACCGTTCCGGGGTCTTCGCCTATGGCCGTCGCAATCGTGGTCAGGCCCACGGGACCGCCCGCGAACTTGTTGATGATGGTGGACAGAATCTTGTTGTCGATTTCGTCCAGTCCATAGCGGTCGATGTTCAGTGCGCCGAGGGCGTAGCGCGATATCTCGGTGTCGATTACGCCGTTGCCCTTCACCTGGGCGAAGTCGCGCACGCGGCGCAGAAGGGCGTTGGCGATACGTGGCGTGCCGCGCGAGCGAAGCGCTATCTCGTGGGCCGCCTCGGCGGTCATCTCCACGTTCAGCAGTGACGCCGAGCGGCGCAGGATACGCTCCAGCACCTCGTGGTCGTAGTATTCCAGGTGGCACTTGATGCCGAAACGCGCCAGCAGGGGCGAGGTCAGCAGGCCGCTGCGCGTAGTCGCGCCTACGAGCGTGAACGGGTTGAGGGTCAGTTGCACCGATCGTGCGCCCGGACCCTTGTCTATCATTATGTCGATGCGGTAGTCCTCCATCGCCGAGTACAGGTACTCCTCGACCACGGGGCTCAGGCGGTGTATCTCGTCGATGAACAGTACGTCGTTCTCATCGAGCGTCGTGAGTATGCCGGCGAGGTCGCCCGGCTTGTCCAGCACGGGACCCGAGGTCACCTTCATGCCCACGCCGAGTTCGTTGGCGATGATGGCCGACAGTGTGGTCTTGCCCAGACCCGGAGGGCCGAACAGCAGCGTGTGGTCGAGCGCCTCACCGCGCATTCGCGCAGCCTGGACGAACACCTTCAGGTTGTCGACAATCTTGTCCTGGCCGTTGAACGCGCCGAAGCGTCCCGGGCGCAGGGCCTTCTCGAACTCCTTGTCGCCCTCGCCGCGCCGTATGTCAAAATCTTCTTCCATAGAATCCTTTCATTTGATTGGTTTCAGCGCCCCGAGCACGCGCCGTGCCACGTCCGAGGGCTTGATCGAGCGCATGCACATCATGTCGCCGCGTGCGCAGGGCTTGTTGCCGAATACCGAGCAGGGACGGCAGGGCAGGGCGCTCTCTATTCTGTCCTCCGCGCCGGTGTGCCATGCCGCGAAGCCCGCGTAGGCGTGGGTCGCGCCCCACACGGACAGCACGCGTGTTCCGGCTATCGCCGCGAGGTGCATGTTCGCCGAGTCCATGGTCAGCATCACGTCGAAGCGCGACATCAGGGCCATCTCGGCGGCGAATCCGGCTTTCTTGCCTGCCACGGAGACAACCTTGCCTGGGTGCCTGGCCTGCCATGACTCGAGCACGGCCTGCTCGGCAGCGCCGCCGCCGAACAGGAATATCCTCAGCGAGTCAATGCCCGCGAGTTCGTCGACGACACGTTCCATCAGGTCGGCGGGGTAGACCTTGCCGGCGTGTGCGGCGAAGGGCGCTATGCCTATCCACCGCTCGCCTCCGGGTCTCGGTCCGCTCAGCGCGGCGAACATCGCTTCCGGCGCCTCGCCCCCGAAGAGTCCCCCGAAGGTGTCGCGGAACGCGAATCCGGCACGCTCCAGCGCCTCGGCGTAGCGTTCTGCCGAAGTCATCAGCGGCTCGAAAACCTTGTTCCCGGCGCGGGTCAGCGCGCGGCGTCCCGCGCGGTCCTTGATCAGCGTAGTGACCCTCGCGCCGCGTACCCTGAGCCAGAGGCCTAGCATACGCGTGCGCAGCACGTTGTGGATGTCCACATAGTCAGTGACGCCGTATTCGTCCACAAGCCGCGAGGCAAGCCTCCTCAGGCCCATGGCCCCGGCATACTCGCCGTCCACATCGGCGCCGACGAGCGTCAGGTTCCCGGGAGCGTTGACAAATATCTGCGTCAGCCGCGGGCGCGTGACGAACACCACGCGCAGCGACGGATACGTCCGGCACAGCGAATACACTGCCGGCACGGCCATGGCTACGTCGCCTATGGCCGAGAAACGGGCCACGCCAAGCGTGCGCCCGTCCGCTTCTGATTGCACCTTTGCTGTCAATTCGGGGTGGGGTAGGCTATGGTTTACTTCTTGGCGTATAGCACCGGGTTGGTGTCCGCGTCGTTGTACATCTTCATCTGGCGGTAGACCTTCATGTACTTGCGGCCCGCGGCGATGTCGTCGAGCAACTGGTCGATGGCATCGGTCAGGTCGGTCTGCTGCTCGAGCAGGACGGCCAGTTTGTCGGCGCACTTCTCGCGGTGCTCGTCGCCGGCGTCCTCGCGTTCGGTCTCGGCGCGCATGTGCCATATCTTCAGCGCCAGGATGGACAGGCGGTCGAGGGCCCATGCGGGCGACTCGGTGTTGATTGTCGCGCCGGGCAGGGGCTTGACGTCCCTGTACTTGTCGCGGAAGTACGAGTCGAGTTCCTCGACGACGTCGGTGCGGCGCTGGTTCGAGGCGTCGATGCGGCGTTTCAGTTTCATACCCTCGGCGGGGTCGATCTCGGGCTCGCGTATCAGGTCCTCGAGGTGCCACTGAACGGCGTCGATCCAGTTCTTGTCGTAGAGCACATGCTCGATGCTGCCCGCAGGGTAGGGGTTATGTTCCTGAGCGTCAACGTGGTCGCTCTCATGATAGTCTTTTGTCGCGCGCTCGAATACCTCGAACGCCATTTCTGCAAATTTCATATGTGTTTCAGTTCTTGGTTGTTGTAAATATTATAAACCGCTCAGGCCGCCTTCAAGTTTATGTCCGGAGGCACTCAGGCCGTGAAACGCTTCAATGGCAGGCCGCAGGCGGCTGCCGTCAGCGGACGATCTTGCCCGAGCGCGTGCCCTGACGGTAGATGTACAGGCCGGGAGCGACGGTGGTGTTACTGAACTCGTCGAGCGAGTCGAACGTGCCGACCTTCGCGCCTGTGAGTGTATAGACGCTGACGGGAGCGGTGCTGTCGGTGTCGGCGGCGATGTTGCCTGCACCGGCGTCAATGGGCGCTCCGGCCTCTAGTTTGACGCAGTCCCAGTGTACGCCGCCGTTGCGGCCTATGCCCGACTGGGTGAGCGTTATGGTGTTCTTGCCGACATTGAGTTCCGAGGCTTGGAACTCGACGAAGCGGACGCTGTGGCGGCCTCCGAGGATGGCGCTGCGGTAGATGCCGGCGTCGTTGTAGAACGACCAGTTGGCCTTTTTCTTTCCGTTGACCTCGACTGCTATCCGCGGGTTGTTGGTGGCGCCGGCAACCGATGCGGTGAGGATGGCCGAGCCTTCGTAGGCGCGGTCAAGGTTGAACTCGATGGTCCACTTGCCGTTCTTGGTCTGGGCGTAGTACCAGTTGTTCTCGGGAGTGCTCTCGCCGATGACGTATGTCAGGTTGGCCTCGGGACCTTCCCAGTGGCCGTATGAGCGGGGATGCTCGCTGAGTCTGAAGCCGTCGCTCATGCGGTTGTTCTCGCCGATGTTCCACAACTGCGACTCGAGTGTCACGGGCTCCCATCTGATGGTGCCGAGGTCGGTGTCGCCGCTGACGCTGATGTCCTTCTTCTCGAGTTCGTCGGTGATGATGCCCTTGGTGGCGTAGGCGTAGAGCGAGTAGTCGCCCTTGCGGACGTTGGGAATCGCGAAGTAGCCGTTCTCGTCCGCCTTGGCTGTGTACATGTAGCCGCCGGTCTGCTGGTAGAGTTCCTTGCCGGGAGCGGCAAGCACCACCTGCATGCCCTCGGGGCTCATGCCGTTGGTGAGGGTCAGTTGGCCGCTGACTGTCGCGCGGTCGAGGGGATAGTTCTCGTTGACGAACCACTCGAAGGGCCATTCGGCCTGCTTGGCCGAGGCCTTGGCCTTGGCGTCGGCAATCATGGCGTCGGTGCTCTCGCCGCCGTTGACGTAGACGAAGAACGGGCCGTAGAGTATCTTCTGGCCTTCGGCGAGGGTCATGGCCGAGGCGCCGAAGTGCTCGCCCTGGAGCATCTGTATGGTGATGGGCGACTTGCCGGTGGCGTGGACGGTAAGTTCCTGGCGCATCGGGCCGCCGTTAAGCCACTCGTGCGAGCAGGCTATGTTCCAGATACCGTTCTTGTCGTTCATCAGGCCGTGTACCGAGTCGTTGACCACATACTGCGCCCAGTCGTACTTGGTGTAGATCGAGCCGTCGTTGAGGCGGTATGTGGCGTCCTGGATGTTGCGGTCGGGGTCGTTCTCGGCGGCAGACATCTCGCCTACCGAGGGAAGTTTGCCGTTCATGCTGTCGTCGACATAGCCGTTGAGGAAATTCGACTGGGCGCGCACGCACACACGTGCCTCGCGTATCTTGAGCGGGGTGGCCGTGCCTTCCATCAGGATGTAGGTGTAGAAGCCGCACTCGCCGCGGCGCACGATGAAGCCCTGCGACATGCGCACTGCCGACGTGGTGTTGGAGTATAGCACCTCGGCGTAGTCATCGTCCTGGCGGATGACCTCGAACTTGTCGGGCTTCAGGGCCGCGTTCTTCTCGGCGGTGTAGTCGAAGTAGACGCCGTTGGTCGAAAGCATGTTGAGCGTCGCTCCGGCGCCTTTCATCACCGACACGCGGGCGGCGTCCGAAACGGTGAAGTTGATGAGGCCGTTGTTGAAGCGGGACGTCTTGCCGCTGACGGTCAGTTTCACGGGGTCTCCCTGGGCTGACGCGACAAGGGCGCAGCCGAGCACACAGATAAGCGAAAGAATCTTTTTCACGGAATAGTAACTGGTTTATAGGATTTGTTGGTTTTGCAAAGGTAAGAAAAATATTTGGGATTCAAGCCATTCAGCCCGCAGGCGCGAAAGGGGCTTCCCCGCGTGGTACGGGCAATCCTTTCCAGGGGCGTCAGCGCGACACGTTCCTGTCTTTTTACGGCGTGGATTTTGGCGTTTCCGCGATTTTTATTAACTTCGTGGCAAACTCATAAAACCTTTACTCCAATGGAAACCAAATACCAACGTATTCTCCTGAAACTCAGCGGCGAATCGCTCGCCGCAGGTTCGGGACACGGCATCGATACAGAGCGCCTCACCGAATATGCGCGCCAGATCAAGGCCATCGCCGACCGTGGCGTCCAGGTGGCAATCGTAATCGGCGGCGGCAACATCTTCCGCGGACTCTCCGGAGCGGCCAAAGGCTTCGACCGCGTCACCGGCGACCAGATGGGCATGCTCGCCACCGTCATCAACTCCCTGGCACTCCGCTCGGCCATCGAGAGCGAGGGCGGCGCTGTCCGCGTGTTCACTGCCGTCAACATGTATCCCGTAGGCGAATACTACTCCAACCGCAAGGCCATCGAGTCACTCGAGGCCGGTGAGGTCGCCATCCTCGCCGGAGGCACAGGCTGTCCATTCTTCACCACCGACACCGGAGCCGCACTCCGCGCCGTCGAGATCGGCGCCGACGTCATGCTCAAGGGCACGCGTGTCGACGGCATCTACACCGCCGACCCCGAGAAGGACCCCGCGGCCACGAAATTCGACCGCATCTCCTACGACGAGGTCTACAAGCGCGGACTCAAGGTCATGGACCTCACCGCCACAGCCATGTGCATGGAGAACCACATGCCCATCGTGGTCTTCGACATGGACACCCCCGGCAACCTCATGCGCGTTGTCTCCGGCGAGCCTATCGGCACCGTCGTTTACTAACAACCTTAAATCAGCAAATTTTCTAACCTTCCCATAAATATGACCGAACCTAAAACCTATCTCGACCCCGCGGAAGAAAAGATGGATCTCGCCGTAGCATATCTCGACGAATCCCTTGCCCGCATACGCGCCGGACGCGCCAATCCCAAGATTCTCGACGCAGTCCGCGTCAACTACTACGGCTCGCCCGCACCCCTGTCCAACGTCGCCAACATCGCCACTCCCGACGCCCGCACCATCGCCATCACACCCTGGGAGAAGAACATGTTCAAGGAGATCGAGCGCGCCATCATCAACTCCGACCTCGGAATCATGCCCGAGAACAACGGCGAGGTTATACGCATTTCCATCCCCCCGCTGACCGAGGAGCGCCGCAAGCAACTCGTCAAGCAGTGCAAGGCCGAGGCCGAGAACGCCAAGGTGTCCGTCCGCAACGCACGCCGCGACGCCATCGAGGGCCTGAAGAAAGCCGTCAAGAAAGGCATGCCCGAGGACGTCGAGAAAGACGCCGAAGGCAGCGCCCAGAAACTCCACGACCGCTACATGAAGAAAATCGACGACATCTTCGCCGCCAAAGAAAAAGAAATCCTCACCGTCTGATTTCCCCTCCCATGGTCTGACCCTCTCCCTCACGCCACCCGGCGGAAACACCGTCCAGACATTCCACAAAAGTTACCAAGTCTTATACCCAAGACCAGTCCCCACAACGGAGGCGAGCCACCCGGCCCGCCTCCGTCCGCGTATTATCAATCATTTACTTACTTACTACCAATAGGCGGTATTGCCGTCTATGCGCGACACTCTATCGTCCGGGTGCGACAAGGACTTTTTCCGCCTTGTTGCCATGACGTCTGATGAAGATGCCGCTATGGGTCGGCCTGTCGACTCTTGTGCCCTGAAGGTCATAATACTCCACGTTGTTACTTTGTGCGGGTGACCTGGTGTATCACCTTTCCGTCTCTGTCGACCATCGAGAGCGTGAGGATGGACGGAGTGGCTGTAAGCACGGAGAACCCGGGAACACCGCTGCAGAACACGGTGCCGTCGGTGGCCGATACGTCAGGTCGGGAGAGCGAGCCGGAGGTATTGACCACATAATCGATGCCGTCGCGGCGTATATGCTGGAAGTTGTGGATGTGTCCGCAGATATACATGTCCACCTTGTGTTTCCGCAGTATCGGGTCTACCTTCCGCTGCATGTCATCGCGCTCGCTGCTCTGTTTCGGCGTCTGCGCGTAGACGGGGTGATGACCGGCAACAATTGTCCAGTCGGCATTGTCGTCGCGGCTGAGCTCATTGTCGAGCCATCTCAACTGTGTGTCCACATCCTGTCTGGCCGCATCGGGGTATTCGGCGGTATTCGAGTGGTATTTGTCGATAATCGGCGTAGTGTCTATGAAAACGACCTTGACGCGTGTACCGTTATTGTCGAATATTCGCGTATAATATCGCGAGGGCATCGTCCACCGGCGGCTGACCCCTGAATAGTCAATCACCGCCTGTGTGTTGCCGCGGTACTCGTGGTTGCCCAGGACCGGGCACCATTCCACCTGAAGTTCCGGATGTGTATAGATCAGTTCGTAGTCAGTCAGCCACAACGGGTCGCTTACTGATTCTATTCCCAGATAGTGATGGGTGTCGCCAAGTGCGAGAAAGGCATCCGGGCCCACTGCCTCGGCGACTCTGCCCATCAGTTCTGCTATGTGTTTCTGCTCATAGTATCCGTTGCGTCCCAGGTCGTTGCCAATCATCAGTTTGACATCGCCGTCCAGTTCTGTTGCCGCCGTCTGTGCATTTGCGCTCAGGCCGGCTGCAAGTACCAGCAGTATGAATGAGAATATTCTGCGTATCATGGCCATGGTCATTTTGCTCCGAATGCGCCGAAATAAGGCTTGAGGGCCGGTGACTGATATAACTTGCCGTTGATTTCAAGACCGTCTGCAAAGCAGGGGGTGACGTTGGCCGATGTTGCCCTCAGGGCAGGAGAACCTGCTGAAAGATGGAAGTCCCATGCCGGGTTGTAGGCATATTCAGTCAGACCGACTGCATTCATGTCGTAATTTACGAAGTCCGGATTCACGGGATTTTCTTTTGTGGCGATAACGCTGTGAGTGTCAATTGCGGGATTATAGTTCTTATGCTTATAGTTGTAGCCTTCGTAAGCGAAAGCCACGTTGCTTTCTTCGGGATAGACAATCTGACTCTTCTGTGTCCCTGATGCATACATATTGTAGTCTATGACCGATTTGTCGTCAAAACCGGCGTCTGGCGCATTCGGATTCTTGTAATTGGGAGTCATGGCCCGGAACTTGCAGTTCACCATCAGGTTGTTGACCACGTTGGCCAGGCAGTTCTTCTCCACATAGACGCATCCGCCTTTCTCACCGTCGCGCCGCCAGCCGGCATTGATGATGGTGTTGTTGTAGGCGTTGGCGATGGCCTGTCCGCGGGTCTCGCTCTGGCCCGAGGAGGAGAGTTTGAGTCCGTTTGTATTGGGACTGAACATGATGTTGCCGGCTATGTCGGCCTTCACCCCGGCCTTGATGTTGACGGCTTCGGCGCCGCTGTATCCGTTGGCTGCGAAGACATTCCCTGATATTATGGCTGAGCCGCCCATGAGATAGATTCCGTCGCTCCATCCGTTGCGGAGTATTGAGTTCGTAATGACGTACTTGCCGTTGATGTTGTTCGTAGTTATCTGAGGATAGGCGTCATCCCCGGCAGTGTAGATTCCGGCAGTGGCGGACGGCGAGCCTTCTATAACCTGACCGCCTGTATACTCGATAACAGCATGGTCAATCACCATTTCCCCGCACGACTCTGTGGCTACAATGCCTCCCCACAGGCCGGCGAACGTGTTGGCCGCCGTGCGTCTGGATTCGTCGACCGTGAAGAGTACGGGCTGTTCCTCGCTTCCGAGCACATAGAGGTTTCCCTTGACAATTATCTCTATGGGGGTATGGTTCACCCCGACTCCCGAGGTCGATACGATCACTTTCACTCCCGGCTCGATCGTGAGGCTTTTCCCTTCGGGAATAACCAGGTGGCGGTCGAGCCTGATTTCAGAGCCCGCGGCCCATGTCCCTGATACTCTCATTTCGGTGTCTGTAACCTCGGTATTTACCGAAGGTACTTCCGGCTCGTCGTTATCGCCGCATGAGGCAAGCGATATTGCCGCGCCAATCATGGCGGCAAGTACTAATTTTTTCATCTGCATGAATTTGTTGTTGGGTTGGTTTCTTATGTTTATTACTCACAGTTTGAATCTTATTCCAAGCAATACGGTCTGTCCGTATCGTTCCTTGCGCTCCACGACATTGCCTCCGGCTCGCTCCACGTCGGCAACGCTGTCGGTATGAGGACCTTTGTGGTAGTATCTTATCATCGGGAGGTTGAGCAGGTTGCTTGCCTTCAGGAATGCTGACACGCCACATCTGAATGACTTCTCCGCCGAGATTTCCATGCGGAAATAATCGTTTTCCCAGATGTCGTTGTCATACCAGTTGCTCACGTCCGCGAGTCTGCGGCTGATGTAACTGCCGGTGACCTGAGCGTCCCATCCGTCACGCGTATCCTTGAAGAGAAGCGAGAGGTTGGCTACATGCGCGGCCTGGCCGAAGAGCGGGCGGCTTTGCCTTACGCTTATTATCTCGTTCCCCTGCATTGTGCGCTTGTCCGTGGTTATGCGTGAACGGGTAAAGGTGTAGTTGGCCTTGACGCCGAATTTGTTGAAATACTTCAATATGTCGATTTCCGCCCCCATATTGTTGGCGTTGCCCATGTTCACGGGCATGTAATAGGTGTCCTGGCCCTCGTTGATGAGTCCGTATTCTATGGGATTGCGGAGGTGCTTGTAAAAGAGTCCTGCCATGAATTGCTCCGAGGGTCCGGGAAAGTATTCCCACCGCAGGTCGATGTTGTCGGCTACAGTATGTCTCAGTGAAGGATTCCCCTTCTCCTTGTATTCCTCGTTTATGATGCTGTACGGGACAATCTCGAAGAAACTCGGGCGGTTGATGGCACGGGCGTAACTCAGGCGCAGGTTCATCCGCTCCGTCAGCATGCGTTTCACGTGGATGCTCGGCAGACAGTCCGTATACTTCTGACGTCCCTCCGGATCAACGTCACGCGGGAACCTCAGTGAATAGCCCTGGCTGGTGTTCTCAATGCGCAGCCCTGCGATGAATTCCCAGTTCGGCATGTGCAGTTTTGCCATGGCATATCCGGCGGCGATTGTCTCATCCGCGTCATAATTGAGAGGGTCTCCCACATTGCCGAACTCACGGGGAATTATCAGTATGCCGTCAAAGTTGTTCCAGTCTTGCCCGAACACCTGGACATCACCGTTCCCCGTAGCCGAATCGAAAGTGTATTCATTGAAGAAACTGTTGCGTTTCTTTGAGCGGAACATCCCTCCGGCCGAGAAATCCCAGTTGCTGTAAGCATAGGAGAGATCGACATATCCGGCCCTGTCGCGGTCGGAATTGTGCTCCCAGCGGCGCACAGCCGCCTTGCTGGTGGCAAGATGGTTGCCCTGGACATGTACAGTCGCATTGTCGGGTGTACGGTTCGTTGCATTGGAGAATACGCCCTTCCACTCAATCCTGAGCCTGTCATTGAACAGCAGGTGGCATCCCCGGAGCGTTGAGTTGAATATGCCCTGACGGTTCCATCGCATACGCACTGACGCGCTTTTCTCATCCTGCGCCTGGCGTGTCTGCTCATTTGTCATGCCGAGCCATCCGTTGTACCACGAGAGTTTGTGCTGGGGTGAAAAGGCGTAGTCTGTTTTCCCGTGGACGGCAAGACGCCGGCGGTTGTCCGAATACTCCCTGTGCTCTACTCCGTTGGTCATATATGCCGGCCGGTAATACCAGTCACTGTTCTTACCGCGATTGAGATTCTGGTAACTCACCGACGCTATGAGTCCCAGCCTGTTGTCGATGAACCTGTCGCCGTATGAGATTCCGGCAAGAATATCAGGCAGTGGACGTGAACTCTTCACGCGCAGGTTGGAACTGGTGAAATCTGATGCCTTCACGCCGTAGTCGCCGCCTGTGCCTTTTATCTCATTGGGTGATTTCCTATGAATGTCATCATGGTTGAATGACAGGAAATCACGGTCAAGATACAAGGCGTTATATCCCGTCGTGATGTCTGCGTGAAGTAAGCGCCGCGTCGGCGCGTCTTTCATCACAAGGTTGACCGCACCTCCGATTCCGTCCCCTTCGAGATTAGGCATCATTGACTTGTAAACCTCTATGCGGTCAAGTATTTCAGACGGGAACAGGTCAAGAGGGACAAAGCGGTTCTTGTTGTCGGGACTCGGAATCTTCACGCCGTTCACCAGGGTGTAGTTGTAGCGTTTGTCCATCCCCCGCAGAATGGCATACTGTCCCTCGCCCGATGAGTTGCGTTCGGTGGTGACTCCTGACATTTTCTGAATGATGTTTCCGACAGTTATGTCAGGGGAAAGTTCCATGGCCCTGGCACTCATCACATTGACGACATTCATTGAGTTTCGCTCTATCATCCGTGCCCCTGGCTCAGTGTTTGAGACTGATGCCGTAACCGTGACTTCCTGCAGTTCGGCGGCGCATTCAGTCATCTTTATGGTCAGTGGCCCGTTGCCCGGCTTGCTTATCACTTTGGTCTCATATCCGAGATAGGAACATACCAGAGTCGGCTCGCCGGCCTCAGTGGTCAGCCTGAAGGACCCGTCAAGTCCGGTGGTCGTTCCGGATTTGGGCTGTTGCTTTAAATAGACCGTGGCACCGATAAGAACTTCGCCTGTTGACGAATCAGTCACAATGCCGGATATTTCGCGCCCCAGGGCGGCGTAGGATAGAATAGAGGCAAGGATTAGCAGCGTGATGCGTTTCATTTGATGATGATATGGTTTTACGCTGCAAAATTACCCCCCGGATATTTCAAATTAATTTAGTTTATGTGAACAAAATATTAATTGTTATTTTGCGACGATATCCTATGGGTTTGAATGCCAGCCCCCTGCAATATAATCCCGCGGGTCCCGTTCTCACCCTCCGCAGGTTGCTTGCCTCACTCCGGCAAGTCCCAAGAAATAAATGATACTACAATCTGTATTCCGGTCGCAATTTGCGACCGGTTCATGGGGTGTGACTTTATTTTCGTTTTTTCTGTTTGCCGATGAGGCGTTTGAAGAAGCGGTGCCAGACTTTCGAGCGCTGGTAGGCGGCGAGTTGGCCCAGGGCCTCGCGTTCGGTCTTGGCGGCGTCGAGCGAGGCAGCGGCGGCGTATTTGCGGGCCAGACGGGCTGTCTCCTCGGGCTTGAGGTTTATGGCGCGGAAATTGCGCATAAGGTCATCGTGGCCGAATACTCCGAACTCCATGCGGTTGACGTCCAGGACGTTGAAATGTCGCCGTCCGGCCTCGTCCCTGCTCACCAGGAAGTTGCCCGGCGAGAAGTCGCGGTGTAGCACTCCGGCCCTGTGCATGCGCGTCATGTAGGCCGCGAAATCGTCGAGCAGCGACTCGGCGTCGGCCCGTTTCTCCCAGTCGCGTATCGTCTCGCCCTCGACCAGGTCGTTGACGAAATAACTCTCCCGCAGGCGTCCGTTGCGGCGCACCTCGACATAGCCTCCCGGCGCCGGTGCGTCGAATCCCATCTCTATCAGCCGCAGCGAGTTCTCGAACGACCGCCGCGCCTTGGAGTCGCGCAGGTGTGTGTAAATCAGTGAATTCGGCAACGACGGACGGCGGAACGCCTTGACGCAGTAATCCTTGTCGCCATAGCGCAGGATGAGCACGCGGTTGCGGCTCTTGTACAGCAGTCGGGCCTCGTCGGGCACACCGTTCCCGGCCAGACTTTCGAGCAGCGGCCTGAGATTCTCGCGCCCTTTGGCGACCACAATTTTTATATCTTTCTTGCTAATCATTTCTTGTTTCGGTGAGACTGATTTATGCCGATTGTTTCACGTGAAACGTTCTACGCCCTCAGTTCTCGTTTTCCTGCAATTCGTTGACAATCAGCCTGCGGGCTATTACCTGCGCCTCCTTTGCCGAGTCCGCTACCACACGCGCAATGATGCGTCCGGTGCGTCCGTCGTACATCGCCCCGCGCTTCACCATCATGCGCAGATAGGTCCTTATCCATGCCATCGAGGGAGCTATGGTGCCGATCCTGTCCTGTCTGGCGGCTATCGCGGCGCCGTTGAGCCGCGCCCTCAGAGATTCCTTGGCGCGGAATTCCTCGATTGTGTTGGCGCGGTAGTGCAGGAGTTTCCCTTCGAGCAGACATGGACGCAGTGCCTCGCTGAAGGTCACCTTCTCGCCAAGGTCCATAAGGTTCCACTGCGCGTAGCGCTTGTTGAAGAGGCGTATCTTGGGACGTGCGTCGATGGCGCAGTGGCGTGCCTCGGTACCCCAGTAGTATTCGGCGACGGCGAACGAGTAGACGCGGTGGTCGAGTCCCGTGCTCTTGATGCGGAGGATGCTCTGACGCAATTCGTCGGACAGCACCTCGTCGGCGTCGATGGCGAGCACGAAGGTGTGTGAGGCAAGCGACGAGGCATACTGCCGCTGTGATCCGTAGCCGTCGAACTTGCGCTCGGTGATGTGGCAGCCGTAGCGGCGGCAGATGTCGACGGTGGTGTCGGTGCTTCCCGAGTCGACGACGATAATCTCGTCGGCGATTCCGTTCAGCGAGTTCAGGCACCTTTCGATGTTGGCCTCCTCGTTCTTTGTGATGATGGTGGCGGAGATGTGATTCATTTTTGATCGGTGGGGTGGGGGATTGCAACCCATTGCAAAGGTAGCGCTTTTTTGTGCATTTTCCGGCTTTGAGGTTCTGAAATTCTTTAGTCCTGCCCGAGTTTGGCCGGTTTTTTCGATTCTCAGAGGCTCAAAATTGACCTAAGGGCCTGTTTGAGAGATTTTAAAGCCGATTTTTGCTGTTCGCGATTCGGGACAAAATAGACGGAGAATGTAAACTTTTGTTAATTTTTGAGACCGGATTTTTTATTTTGCGACTTCAGTCAAATTTTAGTAATTTTGTAGGTTAACTTCCCGAAGAACGGGCTGACGGCTTCATGCCTTCACGACACCCTGCCAGTCCGGGACAACACATAAGGCATAATACGCAGAACAATGACGATTGATTTTAGAACAGAGAACGTCCCCCTGCCCGGACTCGACCTCGAGGCCGTCAGGCAGTGGCTTCAGTCTGTCGCTGCCGCGCACGACCGTCGCATCGGCTCGCTCGCCTATGTGTTCTGCGACGATCCGAAGATTCTCGAGGTCAATGTCGAATTCCTGGGCCACGACTATTTTACGGACATCATAACCTTTGATTACTCGCGCCGGAGCATCGTCTCGGGCGACATGTATATATCTCTCGACACCGTCGGGACCAATGCCGAATTGGTGGGAGCGACCTACGGGCGCGAACTTCTGCGCGTCATCGTCCACGGCCTCCTTCACCTGTGCGGCATCAACGACAAGGGTCCCGGCGAGCGCGAGATAATGGAAGCCCACGAGGACGCCGCTCTCGCCATGCTGCCCGACTCGCTGAAATAAGGGCGAGTTTGAATTTTATTCGCTGTAATACATTAATATACAATAAGTTCCGACTTAAATGAAGTTCGATTACGATGTGATTGTTGTCGGCGCCGGCCATGCCGGCTGTGAGGCTGCCTCGGCTGCCGCACGCCTCGGTGCGTCTACGCTGCTCATCACAATGGATATGAACAAGATAGCCCAGATGAGTTGCAATCCGGCTGTCGGCGGTATTGCAAAGGGGCAGATTGTCAGGGAAATAGACGCTCTCGGCGGTATGATGGGAATCATCACCGACCGCACGGCCATACAGTTCCGCATGCTCAACCGCTCGAAAGGTCCCGCCGTATGGTCGCCGCGTTCCCAGTCCGACCGCATGGCATTCTCCACCGCATGGCGTCATGCACTCGAGAATACCCCGAACCTGGACATGTGGCAGGATTCCGTCACCGGTCTCGACATCACCGAGGGCAAGGTAGGGGGCGTGCATACGCTCAACGGTGCGCATTTCACGGCAAAAGCCGTGGTCCTCACAAACGGAACCTTCCTGAACGGCCTTATGCACATAGGCCGCACAATGGTTCCGGGCGGACGGACAGCCGAACCCGCCTCGCGCGGCCTCACCGAACAACTCACCGGACTCGGTTTCCGCGCCGACCGCATGAAGACAGGCACTCCCGTGCGCATCGACGGCCGTTCCGTCGACTGGTCGCTCACCGTTCCGCAGGAAGGCGACCACGATTTCCACAAGTTCTCCTATCTTCCCGAGGTGCACCGCGAACTCCGCCAGCGTCCCTGCTTCACCGTCTACACCAACCCCGAGACACATAGAATTCTCCGCGAGGGTCTGCCCGACTCGCCCCTATACAACGGCCAGATTCAGAGCATCGGTCCGCGCTACTGCCCCTCGATCGAGACAAAAATCGTCACCTTCGCCGACAAGAACGAGCACCAGTTGTTCCTTGAGCCCGAAGGCGAGGACACACAGGAATTCTACCTTAACGGTTTCTCCTCGTCGCTGCCAATAGACATTCAGATTCGCGCCCTGCAGACCATCCCTGCGCTCCGCGACGTACAGATCTACCGTCCCGGCTACGCCATCGAATACGATTTCTTCGACCCCACGCAACTGCGTGCGACACTCGAGACGCGCCCTGTCCGCGGCCTGTATTTCGCCGGCCAGATAAACGGCACCACGGGCTACGAGGAAGCCGCCGGCCAGGGTCTCGTCGCCGGAGCGAACGCCGCGCTCGCCGTGCAGGGTAGGGGAGAATTCACCCTCGGACGCGACCAGGCCTACATCGGTGTCCTCATCGATGACCTAATCACGAAGGGTGTCGACGAACCCTACCGCATGTTCACCTCGCGTGCCGAGCACCGCATCCTCCTGCGTCAGGATGATGCCGACATGCGTCTCACTCCCCTCGGTCACGAGATAGGGCTGGTCGATGACCGCCGTTTCGAACTGTGCGAGGAGAAGCGCCGCCTGCGTGACGAACTCATCGAACTCGCCTCGCGGACCTCGGTGCGTGCCGACCGCGTCAACCCCTGGCTCGAGGAACACGGCGTCCAGCCCCTGCGTCAGGGCGTCCGTCTCATCGACCTTATCCTCCGTCCGCAACTCGGCATCGACATGCTCTGCGAGATCATCCCCAGACTTCGCGCCGCTGTCAAGACCCTCCCCGACGACCGCCGTCAGGAGATTGTCGAGGCCGCCGAGATACTTATCAAGTACGACGGCTACATCCGCCGCGAGAGGGTCATTGCCGAGAAACTACAGCGACTCGAGGACGTGGTCATCGAGGGCCACATCGACTACGGCACCCTGACCTCGCTCTCGACCGAGGCCCGTCAGAAACTCACGCGCATCAATCCGCGCACCATCGGACAGGCCTCCCGTATCCCCGGCGTCTCGCCCTCAGACGTCAATATCCTTCTGTTACTCATGGGTCGCTGACGCATTGTTCCACGTGGAACAATTGACCATATAATTTTCGCAAAATCAAATATTTAAACCCGTTTTTGAAAATGGAATATATCAAGTCTAAAATTCGTGACGTCTACGATTTCCCCACCAAGGGTATCGTCTTCAAGGACCTCACTACTGTGTTCAAGGACCCCCGCGCACTCCACATCATCGGATGGGATCTCTCGCAACTCTACCGCGACAAGGGCGTGACAAAGGTTGTCGGAATCGAGTCCCGCGGTTTCATCGGCGGCTCTATCCTCGCCTTCGAACTCGGCGCCGGTTTCGTGCCCTGCCGCAAGCCCGGCAAACTCCCCGCTGACGTTATACGCAAGGAATACGCCAAGGAATACGGCACCGACACCATCGAGATCCACAGCGACGCCATCACCGAGGATGACATCGTGGTGCTTCACGACGATGTACTCGCCACCGGCGGCACCATGGCCGCCGCGTACGAACTTGTGAAGAGCCTCAACCCGAAGAAAATCTACGTCAACTTCATCATCGAACTCTCATCCTTGTTTATATCCCATTGCTGTTCTGTTTCATCAGCCTGAGTATCA
>ERZ1106943.468-NODE-468-length-53404-cov-8.726293_pt1 | contig 53404 bp, 40 predicted proteins | sample MGYA00403671_ERZ1106943 | MGnify/ENA primary metagenome ERZ1106943 (study PRJEB35170, sample SAMEA104062427) | human gut metagenome | biome: human gut; feature: human-associated habitat; material: faeces | place: Denmark | collected 2012-06-14 ...
ACATAATCATATAAATTTCAGATGATTATTGTTTTAGTTTGAAGTTTACAAAAAAAATCTCAAAAACCGGTAAAAATGGTTGGTCAGATAAATAAAAAATCGTGTCTGACGGTGTAAGGTGTTGCAATACGGCAAAAACCGAGGGGCCTCACCGGCGGGTGGGACGCGGGGTGGCGGAGGTACCGGATGACTGCTGCAGGCTGCCGGGGCCGAAGCCTCCGAAGTTGTTGCGGTTGCCGCCGCCGGAGCCGTTGACGGGGTTGCCCCATTCGTCGACGTCTTCCTCGTCTTCGGGATTGGTCTGCTGCTGTTCGTTCTTCTTGAGTTTGGGCTTGTTCTTCTTGATGTCGGACGGCTTCTGCTGGTCAAGCGGAATCTCGTAGGGGTTCCATGAGAGTTCGTTGTCCCAGTTGGCGCGTAGTGTGATCTTCTTGGGATAGTAGGCGACGTCCTCTGGCTGGAGTGATTCGGCCACGTTGCCGGTGGTCCAGGCGCCGTCGCCGTTGCGGTCGAAGAAAACGCGGGCATAGTAGACGTTCGGAATCACCAGAGGGAACATGGCGCGGTGGTCCCTGTCGACGGCGGCAGTCCTTACGGGATTGTCCTGACCGTCGAGCAGTTCGACGACCATGGCCGTGGTGTCGTCGGAGTTGACCGTGAACATCAGGTTGGCGTACTCCTCCAGTTTCTTGACATTGAGTTCAACCTCGTATGTGGATGAAGGAGTCCCGTAGACCGACATGACGGCGGCGGAATCGGCGTGCAGCCGGTATTTCGCTCCGGGTTCCCAGTCGTAGTCGATGCGTCGGTCGGTGAGCGGCGCCGCCGGCACCGTTATGATCGGGGGCATTTTCTCGGCTGTCCATGTGGTGTCGACGAGTTTCTCGAAGGTCCACATCGTCGAGTCGAGCGAGGCGATGGGCTCCGGGAAGCGGAAGACCAGCGGACGGCTCAGTTCCTGGTTGGTTGCCGTGAGAGTCTGTATGTCGATGGGCTGGATGGTCGGCACGGAGTCGGTGTGGGCGTTCTCGTCCTTGTCCTTCTTGTCCTTCTTCTTGGGTTTGGGGGCCTTGTAGTTGAATGCTATCGTGTCGGTCTTCCATGAGAGTTGCGAGGCCGTGTCTGTCGCGAGATACCTCACGCTCAGCGAGATGGAGTCCTGCGCGAGCAGTCCCGGGTCGGTAATCCAGTATGTCAGGGTGTCGCGTGTGGCCGAGGCGGCGAGCAGCGCCAGCGAGTCGAGCGGCCTTCCGGCCAGGGGTCCGCGTGCGACGGTGAGGCGCGGCAGGCTGTCGGAGGGCGCGGCCATGCCGAGGGTGATGCGCCGGCGGTCGGGACGGTCGTGGTCCTTGAGGTACTGAGTCCTGTAGTCCTCGTTGAACCAGGTCATGATGATGTCGTCGGGCATGAAGTGTGTGGCCTCGCGCGAGACGATGGAGTCTGTGCCCTCGGACGAGCGCAGTGTGTCGCTGACGTTCACGCGCTCGGATGTCGGTGTGACGGTGACGTCGTAGAAGGCGATGTCCTCGGTGCGGTCCCACAGGCGGTCGCGGTTGACGTCGTTGATGGCGTAGACGCGGTAGGTGCCGGGCTTGAGGTTGCGGACAGTGAACTGGCCGTACTGGTTGGTGCGTGCCACGCGCTCCATGGGAACTTTTGTGAATGCCGTGTCGGAGAGGTTGGTGGTCACGGCCACGGTCATGCCCTGTGCCGGCTCGAGGGTGCGGGCCTCGAAGAGCATTCCCGAGATGCGGAGCGTGTCGATTTCGGCGCCTGTGGAGAAATCGAGCGCGAAACCGTCGATGATGTTGCCCTCGTTCAGGTCCTTGATGGCGTCTCCGAAGTCGATGGTGTAGGTGGTGTTCTCCTGCAGGGTGTCGCGGAACTCTACGGTCACGCGGTGGCCGAGCGAGCGAACGACCGGAGTGGAATTTCCGGCGGGCGATACGATGACCTTGTTGAAGGCGTCCTCGAGTTCGACGTTCTCGTCGAAGTATATCTCCATGCGGCCGGGACGGGCGTTCGTGGCCCCCGGCATGGGACTGGACCGGACGAACTGCGGAGGGTTGTAGTCGCGTGGACCGCCTTCGGGGCGGCCTATCGATGCGCAGGCCGCCATGATGATTGCAAGGACGGCCGCGAGCAGGGCAAGTATGGGAGTTCTGGCTGACATAAGTTATTGTTGCCGCAAAGGTACGAAATTAATTGTGAATTCCGTACCTTTGGGTGCCAGTGGGAGCGTAGAACGTTATTGAAAAGTGTATGTCGTGGAAATGCAGCGGGTGGAGAGGGCTATTTGGGAAGAAGGACAGGGTTGGCCGGCGAGGCGGTCGGGTCGGGGGCCGGAACGGGAATGCCGAGACGCGAGGCGCGGAGACGCAGGCGTCTGTCGACGCGGGCGAAGTAGCGCGAGACCACGATGGCGAGGATGTAGTAGACGGCGGCAAGAACCCACAGGGCGATGTACGGCGTGGTGTTCTCGGGAATCGTCGCGCCGTTTGAGTTCATGCGTATGAAGCCCTCGACGCCCCATGTGGCGGGAACGAGGTCCCCGCACCATATCCAGACCTTGGCCATGGCGTAGCGGGGCCAGGTCAGGCCGCTGAGGAACAGGAACACCAGCGAGGAGAACACCACGAGCATGAAACACATCTCGCGCTTGCGGGAGAAGAACACCGAGGCCTGGCCGAGGAAGGCCGTCGCCAGCAGAAGAGGAAAGAAGAAAATGAGTTCATGGGTGAAGTCGCCGTAATGCGGCAGGTCGAACATGGCGGGAACCCAGTGCAGCACATAGAGGGTCATGGGGACGTAGCAGAGGACGTAGCACATGGCGCGGCCGAACACCACGGCCGAATGTCCCGGCAGGTCGCCCTCCACAGGGTCGTAGCCCTGGTAGTTGAGGCGACGCTCGCGGCGTGTGCCGCCGATAAGGGTGCATCCCAGGAGCATGGACTGCTGCAGGATGAGGATTATGATGCCAGGCATGATGAACGAGGCGAAGCCCTGTGTGGGGTCACCCATGATGTTCTGCGTGCTCTGCACCGGTACGGAGGATACGGCTCCCGAAAGTCCCGTGGCGCCGAGCCGCTCGGCGGTGATGTCGGAGACCAGGTTCAGCTGCACTTCGGTGACAGCGGAGAAAATCTGGCGGTAGCGCAGCAGCAGTGACATGTCGCAGTAGGCCTCGACCTGTGGCTGCTCGAGGGTACCTATCTTTCGGGCGTAGTCCTCGGGAATGACGAAGTAGGCGTGGATCTTACGGTCGAAGAGCATGTCGCGGGCCTCGTCGGTGCTTGCGGCCTGGGTATAGATTTTCATGCTCTGGGTGGCGTCAAGCTTGCGTATGAGTTCGCGTGACTGGGGTGTCTGCGAGCGGTCGACGATGGCCACGGGAATGTCCGTTACAATCTCGGGGTTGTAGATGAGGGTGTATGTGACAGGATACAGCAGTGGCAGCACGAAGAAAAACAGCATGACGCCGACATCGTGGAAGACGACTCGGAATTCGGCGGTCATGGCCCGGGCGGCGTTGCTGAACCAGCGTATAAGCATTTTTTCTGAGAATTTATGAGTTTGGGGAAAGTCGGTCGATGCGGATTACGGACAGTAAGTCTGTTTCAGGCAGGCCCGCTTGAGAAGGGGCAGGGGAATCGCCGCCACGAGAGGAAAGATGATGAGCGCGGCGAAGTGAAGGCGCGAGTAGTATAACGGTGCGTCCCACAGCACTTCGGAGATGTGTATCTGGAAATAGTAGCGGACGGGCACGAGGTACGAGAAGACCGCGATCGGGCCGTACATGTCCTCGACCGGGAAAGAGAATCCGGCGAATGAGAATGTGAGGATGCACGTCAGGGCGCCGAGCGAGAACGCGAGCCGCGGGTTGGGCATTATCGAGCATATGAAGAGTCCGAATGCCTGGCAGGCGACTATGAACAGGGGCATGGCCAGCACCATGACCCAGAGACTTCCGGCAACAGGAAAGCGGAACCAGCAGAACATCAGCGACTGGATGCACCAGCCCACGATGGTGAATATCACGGTCTGCGGGAGAAGTTTGCCCGTGACTGCCGCGACTATCGAGCCGCCGGCTCCGCGCAGCCACTGTATCGACGTGCGGTATTTTATCTCCATGGTGATGGAGAAGATTGTGACAAGCACAACCATCAGTGCCACGAGGCCGCCTATGAACGACGGGGTGAGGTAGTAGGAGTAGTTGAGCCAGGGATTGCCGGGGCTGTTCAGGTTGATTGCGACCGGCTGGATGAGGGCCGGGGTCACGGGCGAGTCCGCGCCCATAGACGAAAGCTGCATGCGGACCATGCCGGCGGTAGTGGTTACGACCATGGTCTTGAAGCCCTTGAAGACAAAGGTTCCGGGCACGAAGTAGGTCATGTTGCAGTAGTAGTCGAGCGACGGACTGCGTCCGGCCACTGCCTCACGCTCGAAACCTTCGGGGATGATGAAGAATCCGAAAATCCTGCCTTCGCGTACTCCTGCCAGGGCGTCGGAATATGAGTCGTAATGACGTGTGATCTCGATGGCCTGTTCTGAATTGAGTTCACGGGTTATCTGCCGCGAGAGAGTTGAGTGGTCGAGGTCGACGACGGCCGACGGCGTGCGCGTCGGAAGGCCGGGACGCAGCAGCGAGAGGAAGAATATGGTGCAACCGACAGGCACGACAATCATGGCGAACAGGTAGACTGTCCGTGAGCACAGGCGCCTGCATTCGCGCCGGATTGTCGACAACAGGGGATTCATTTTGTTTCTTTTCGGTGGATGGTTGCGGGTGAGGTTAATCCTTGTACAGCGCTGTCATTCCGGGGCGTAGTCCGGGGACATCTCCGGAGGGACGGGCCTTGATCTCGAATGTGCGCGAGTCCCAGTCGCCGGTGGCCTTGGTAGCGCGCCAGGTGGCGTAACTGCCCTTGTCGCGGATATAGTATATCCTGGCCTTGACCTCCTTGTCGAGTGCGGGGATGCGCACGTTGATTTCCTTGCCCATGGTCAGGTCCTTCAGCAGGTCCTCGCGGACATTGAAAATCATGTAGCGGTCGTTCTTGAGGATGTTCATTATCGGAGAGCCCATGGCGACGAGCTCGCCTTCCTCGGGGAACACCTGGTCGACGGTGCCGTCGCATGGAGCGATCAGGTACGAGTCGTCGAGTACGGCCTCGACCATGCCGACACCTCCTCCGGCCGCGCGGACCATAGCGGCGGCTGCCTCCTTGTCCTGTTTCTGGGCGCCGGAGACGGCGAGGTCGAGCTGCGAGCGGGCGGCGTTGCGTCCTGCCACTGCCGCGTCATATGCGGCCTTGGCCTCGTCGCGCTTCTGGGCCGTTGTCACGCCCTCCTCGTAGAGACGGTTCACGCGGTCATATGTTTTCTGTGCTATCGTCACTGCGGCCTCGGCCTGGGCCAGGAGGTCGCGCGCGCCCTGGATTATCTGGCTGCGGGTGCCGGCGTCGACCTTGGATGACGTGGCCTCGGCTACCTGGCGGAGTCCCTCGGCCTGGCTGAGCTGGCTCTCGACGAGCGAGGAGTGGATGTGCACCAGTGTGTCGCCGGCGTGTACGGTGTCGCCTTCGTGCACATAGATGCGGTCGACGCGTCCGGCCAGTTTGCCGGAGATGCGTACGGAGTTGGCCTCGACCTGACCTTCGAGAAGGTTGTCGGGACGGTTGAGGAAAACAAAGCCTATTACGGCGATGACGGCCACGGCGGCGATGATTACGCCCATGGATATCAGCAGTGTCCTGGATGCGCGGCGCTCCTCGTCACGCGAAGGCATGGGATAGAGGGCTGACTGAGGCTTCTGCTCGGGGGCGGGAGATGTATTTGTCTGAGACATATTTTTGTTGTGATGTTGGGTTTTCGAAGAATGTTGTCTTGTTGTGGCGGACGGCTTATTCGGCGGAGACGGGAAGAGTGCCGAGGACCTTGGACAGGTAGGTCTCGCAGAGGTGTATGTCGATCATGGCGTCGATGTTCTCGCTGTTGGCCTTGAGCCATGCGGTCTGCGCGGCCATGACGTCGTCGGAGGTGACCACACCCTCGCGGAATCCGAGAGTGGCCACGCGGAGGTTCTCGTCAGCCGAGGCGAGGTTGGCGCGAGTGGCGGTGTAGGTCTTCATGGCCTCCTGGCTGCGGTAGCCGGCCTGGGATATCTGGAGGTCCACCATTTCGCGGGCATCGTCGAGGCGAAGTCGCATGACGTCGGCGTCTACGCGTGCCGCCTTGTACTTGTTGTAGTTGCCGCCCCAGTGGAAGAGGGGAATCTTCAGTATGGCGCCGACCGAGAACTGGCCGTCGAACTTGCGGCTGAAGCCGTTGAACATGTTGGGGTTGGAGAAGGTATAGGCGCCGATGAGGGCCACGTTGGGGAGCATCGACGACAGGGCCACCTTCTTCTGTTGTTCGGCTATGTCGATGCCGTACTGCAGTGCGCGGAGGTCGGGACGGCGGCGGAAGGCCTCGTCTATGTCCTCCTGAGTGACGGCCCGGGGCTCGCGTATGCCCTGCGCCTCCTCGTCAACGAGAGTCATCGGCGAGTTGACCGGCAGGCCGCAGACCTGGGCCAGGGCCATGCGCGACAGCACAAGGCCGTTCTCGACCTTGGTGAGGTCTACGCGGGCGGTGTTGAGTTTGACGTCGACGCTGAGCTGGTCGGCCTTGGTGGCCATTCCCTGTTCCACGAGCAGGCGGACATTGCGGTCGAGCGAGTCGAGCAGGTTCACGAAACTGACGGCGAGGTCGCGCTTGGCCTTGAGTGACACCACCTGCCAGTAGGCGCCGTCGACGGCATAGATTACGTTCTGTGCCTCGTTGTTGTGCATCTCGCGTGCCAGGTCCTCGGCGAAGTGGGTCAGACGGTTCATGGCGACAATCTTGCCTCCCATGAATATGGGCTGCGTCAGGGTCACGGCGCCGAAGAAAACATTGTGAACGTCGAAACTCGTGGCCTTGCGCAGGGTGTTGTTGGTGCGGTCGACCAGACCGTTGGCGGCCTTGAGGGCGTCACCGGCCATCTGCTCCATGCCGGGCTGCTGCAGGATCTGCCCCAGGGCCGGATACTGCTGCGCTATCTGTCCGAGGACGGCTGGGGAGATGTTCTGCAGGTAGTCGCCGGGTGACAGCAGGTTGATTTCTTTCTGATTGTAGACATAGCCTCCGGCGAAGTCTATGGCCGGAAGATAGGCGGCGAAGGCTTCGCGGTTCTGATAGTGCGCCTTGTCAATCTGGGCGCGCGCGATCATCAGCTGCTTGTTGTTCTGCAGGGCCAGCGAGCGGCATTCCTGCAGCGTCAGCGGACCCTGTGGCGTCACGGAGCCTTCCGTGGCCCGGGCTGCGGCGGGAAGGATTACTGACAGGGCGGTTATTAGTGAGATAAATAGTCTCATGGTCTTTAGGATCATCAGAGGAAGGTGAAACGTGTTTTATATATTTCGAATGTATCCGGGAGCGTGCGGCGCTCCTGAGTCAGTATATTTTATAACGGACGAATATTGAGGAAAGTTTAGGCTCCTCTTCTCATAAGTTTTATTGCGTCGGCAAATTTATCAATTATTGAAATCCGTTGTCCGGTCAATTCCGCTTTTGACCAACTATTAAACTTTTCATCCAAAAAAATGTATTTTGGCTCCATTTTACCTGTCTCCGTCCGGATAAAAACGGCCCCTGTCAGGAACAACCGTCAGGAAAAAGGCCCGAGGGTGGTTTTTGTGATGGCCTCGCTGGCGTTTTGTGGAGAAAAGTGGGGGTTTTGTCCATTTTGGCGCCCGATGTTTGCTTTCGGGTTCCGTGGGACGTAATTTTGTGGTGTCAAACGAAAATGACAGTATCAAGTTGAAAATAAAAATAATAATATAACTTAAAAACTAAGAATTATGAAAACTGACGAGACCCGCATCATCAACGAAGAAACTTCTCTCATCTCCGAAGATACCAACTGCATCGACAACACCGGCATGAATACCTCGGACACCACCATCCTCGAGGATGAGTCGCAGGAGAAGGCCGCTCCCGAAGCAGGGAAAGAAAGCAAGGCAGGACGCAACGCCGCCTTCGCCGCAGCAGGCGTGGCAGTAGGCGTAGGCACCGGACTTGGCGTGAGCGCCATGGCTGCCGGAGGCAGCAAGTCGGATGGACTTTCGAAGGCCGCCACCCCCGATGACGAGAAGACCGCCGACGAACTTGCCAAGAGCGACATCGTCGACCCGTCGATCGCTCCTGAAGAGGAGAAAATCGAAATGAACATCACCGAGGAACACAGTGCCGACTCCATCGCCTCGGCCGGAGCCAGTGCCGAGCGTGAGGTACTGCTGAATCCCGACCGTCACAGCGAGCCTGTGCGTGACGGCAGGGCAGACGTGAATCTTGTTGACAGCACGCCGTCTTCCGCCGTAGAGCAGGAAGTTCCCGTTGCCGTAGAGCAGGATGTTACGGAGCCGGGACTCGCCCAGGCCCCCGTGAACGTAAACGTCACGGTGAACATCGACGGACAGGAGGTAGCCGTGACACCCGTGCAGCCTGTTCCCGAGGTAAGCGTAGAGAGCATGGGCGTCATCATGGACAGCGAGGGCAACGTGATCACGCATGCCGAGGTTACTGTCGACGACGTGAAGGCCGTACTCATAGACCATGACAACGACGGCACGGTGGATGTGGCTGTCATCGACGCTGACAATGACGGCGTCATCACCGAGGATGAGATCGTCGACATGAGCGGCACCGGACTTACCATGACCGACGTGGCAAGTGTCATGACCGAAGGCGGCGGACAGTTGCCCGCTGACGACACGCTCGGCGACCAGCTGGCCATGAACGACGATTTTGCTCCCGACATGGATATTGACCTCTGATACTCATTCTCTTCTTTTTCTCCCTGGTCCAGTTACTCTTCGTAAGAAAGATACTCTTCTCTCAACTTGTGGAAACACACTGCCCTCTCTCCCGGGCCGGCACCTTGTCCAAGGGGTGCCGGCCTCTGTCATGAGGGCGGTTTCCATGCGTCCATACGCAGGCATGAGGCCATAGTTTGTTCCGTTTGGGAAAAATGTTGGCAGATTTGTCTGCGTAGATGGGTGGCGGTAGGGAAAAATCGCTAACTTTGCGCTCTGATTCCCCCACTGATTCAATGAAAAGAGCGTTTCACATTCCGGTCTTGCTCAGGACGCTTGCGACAGCGTGCCTGCTGTCGGTCGCGACACCGTCTGTCGGACAGATCATGGCCTCGCCGGGCGAACAGGCCCTTAATGCCGATTCGGTGCGCAGGGCATTTGACGAACGCCCCTACTTCGGCCTGTACAAGGACAACTACTTTGTCTTCGGCCCCGCCATCGGACAGAAGATCACGAAGAAGAACACGAATGTGAAGTTCCAGATATCAATCTCGCAGAGACTCACCAAGTCGGTGCTTCCCGGTCACACCTACCTTTATCTGTACTACACCCAGAAAGTGTTCTGGAACGTGCTCGAGAACTCGATGCCCATGACCGACCTGAACTTCAATCCCGGCATAGGTCTCGGCAAGCCCCTGTTCGTGAAGAACCGCTACATAGGTACGGCGCAACTGTGTCTCGAGCACGAGAGCAACGGCCGCGACGGCGATGCCTCGCGCTCGTGGAACAAAATCTCGTTCGGCGCCAATATCATCATAGACCCCATGCTGATGGTTCACGGCAAATTCTGGATACCCATAGTCGACGGCCAGAACAACAAGGATATCCTCGACTACAGCGGCATCTATCAGGTGGGAATGCAGATGTTTTCCCGCAACCGGCGCTTCACGGGGTCGGTAACACTGGTGAAACGTCGCGGCTGGAGACTTTCGTACAACACGATACTCGAACTCTCCTACCGGCTGTGGAAACGCGACAACCAGTATCTCTTCATGCAGTACTACAACGGCTACGGCGAGGGTCTTCTGGACTACAACAAGTTCCACTCGCAGTTGCGTTTCGGCATCGTCATCAAGCCAACGCTCTTCTCGGACTATTGACCCCGTTTACCCGGCGTCTCCAGCCTGAGACAAATCCCATTTCGCTCTTGATGATAAAACAGGCGATGCCTCACGGCACCGCCTGTTCTTGATATAAATCGTAGTTATTGCAGAAAAATTCTTTATCTGATAAAGACCTTGCGGGTCGTGCCGTCACTGTAAAGGACAATGTTCACACCCTTCCAGGGACGCTCGGACTGAACACCCTGCAGGTTGTAGTAGGCTACAACAGTGGCATCGGTGCCTTCAGTCTTTATGTTATCGACGCCTGTGGAGACTTTCGGGAAACGTACAGCCACGTCATCGTAGGCGAAGTATGCGGGCTGTGAGAAACCATAGCCGTTGTCGCTTGAGCCCTTGATGTTGAACTTGACACTGGTTATCTCGCCAAGGCTTGACAGGTCGAATTTCTCCCAGCCTTTCTGGATGTTCTCAGGACCGTTGACAAGATAGTGCTCGACTTCGCCGACCTTGTCGGTGCCTTTGTAGCCCATAGCCACAATCTTGACCCAGTCGTCCTCGCCGATGCTTGCGGTCAGGTCGTTGCCGTTGACATAGCAGAAGATGGCGTAGGTTGTGGGTGCAATCCACATGTGGTCGATTACGCGGGCCTGTCTGTCAGTGAAGAACAGTTCGGGGAGATATTCCTCGCCGAGGCCATAGCCCGAGTTGTCGGCATATCCGAAGTGGACGGCAAAGTTGTCGGAGCCGTTGTGGCCATGGCCGCCCCGGGTGACTTCGTCGGAGGCGTTGGCGTCAAGTACGGTCAGCTGCGATTCGTATGTGCCGTATTCCTCGACATTCGAGGTGCCGTAGCTGGAGATGGCGTGGCCGTGCGACCAGTAGCACCAGGTAGCCTCGCCGTCAGACCAGCCCGGAACACCGTTTTCGGTACACATGTAGTGTCCAAGCATGGTGTTGCCGTTGTCAAACCAGCGGTAGGCGTCCTTCTTGTTTGTGACACCCATGCCGTCCGGGCCGTACAGCAGCGGACCGCCGTACTGCGGATCGTCGATAAGCGATGACCATGTCGACTGGCCAAGGTAGTTGGGCTCGCCCTTATAGTCGTTGTCCTCGAAGGTCAGTACGCGGAGGGTATAGTCGTTGTCCTCCACAGGTTTTTTCTCATTGTAATAAGAGTCGTTCTCGGCGTCGTAGAACACTTCCTTTCCGCCGAATACGGGGTGCGCGTCGGTTCCGATGGTCTGGCCGAAGGGTTTGCCGAGTCTGTAGGCAATCTCGCCGGAAGCCATCTGTTCTGTGGTGACAAGTTCATAGCCGTTGGCTACATTATAGTCCTTGATTGCGTATGCATTCTGTATCTGGTCAAGTTCCGAGGCGCTCGTCGAGCTGCATGCTATCGACGAATTGGATGCGCCGTCGCCAATTTCGCCTACGTTGAATACGTTCCTGACGTTGGCTGCGCCGCCCTTGGTGGCAATGTTGCCGATGATGCCGCCATTGTAGTTGTGGCCCATGACTGTACCGGCATTATAGCAGTTCGAGACGGTCGATGTGTTACGGCCCATGACGCCGACAATGCCGCCGAAGTAACTGCCGGTTGCGGTGGCGCGGATGGTAGCGTAGTTGGCACAGGTGTCAACGTCGGCGTACTGGTTCAGATAGCCTACAATACCTGCCGAGTTGTTCTTGCCGGTAATCTCGCCGCTGACGGTCACGCCGGTAACGGCGGCACGCTCGGTCTCCGATACGCCCTGGATGTATCCGAAGAGAGCCTGATACTGTTTGTCGTTATTGATGTAGAGGCCGTCGATGCGGTGGCCGCAGCCGTTGAAGACACCGTTGAATACCTTGGTGTTGCTGCCGATGGGAGTGAAGGCATAGTTGCCGAGGTCGAGGTCGTTGGCGAGAACGGCCCTGGACTTGCGCTCCTCGGCTGTGCCGCTGTTGATTCTGTTGGCGAACCACTGCAGTTCGGCGGGAGTGGTGATTACGTAACTGCCCTCGCTGTTGGCGGCAGGCTCAGTGGCTGTCGTGCCGTCCCATGCAACTGCCATCTTTTCGGCGGGAAGGGTGAAGGTCTGTGTACCTTCGGCATCGTCGGCTATGGTGAATGTCATGCGTTCGTAACGGTAGCCGGGAGCGCAGGAACTTACGGCATATTGGCCGTATGAGCCTGTGTACTGTCCGTTCTCGTCGGGAGTAAGTTCCTTGCCCTTGTACGATACGATGATGGTGGAATCGGGGGCAGGATATTCGACCTTGATGCCGAACTGCCTGGCGGCTGTCAGGGGGATGCGTGCCTCGGGGACAGCGCCGAAGTATGTCTTGTGGGGAACGGCGGTGAAGTTGGCGTTGCGTCCGTAGCGGTAGTCAATGTCGCGGTGGTTGCCGATTGGGTCGCCGTAACCGTTGACCTGGATGACACCCTCGTTCATGACAATCTCGGGAGTTGCCACGACGTCAGTATTCTCGGGGATGTCGACTGTGACAGCCTGTGCCGAGGGCACCGAGCCGAAAGTGTACTGGCCTGCGCCGAGAATCAGGGCGGTGCCGTTGGGAACGCCGTTGTAGGTCACGTATGCGGACATGTTGTAGATGCCGGCCATCTTGTTGGCGGGGTGGAACAGACCCGAGAACTGGACCTTGGCCTGGTCGCCGGGAATGAAGAACTTGCTGCCGGGACGGCTTACGTTGACAATCTCGCGATGGCATGGCCTGGCGGTGAGCACCTGGTAGCACGAATTGCCGGCGGCGTCGGTGAGGCGGACAATCTGGCGTCCCTTCTTGAGCAGCAGGGTGTATGAGCCGTCGGCATTCTTTGTGACGCCGTCATTGCCGAAGCCGGTATATGTGGCCATGCGCTCGCCGATTGTCGGATAGGCCATGGTGACGTTCTCGGCGTTCTTCGGCGTGAAGGTGTAGTGGAATCCTTCCTCGGTGTCGAGGTAGTAGAACACGTCATGCTCCGAGTCGACATACTCGCCTGCGCGTTTAAGGGCACCGCTGTTGTATTCCTCGTTTATTTTCATCTCCGGCTCGACTGCCGAGGGTGTCTGGCCGACGGTTACGACGTATGCGGCGGTGTTCTCGGGCCAGATGGCGCCCCAGTATTCGCCGCCCAGATACGGTGTCTTGACGCCGGTGCTCGAGGCGTAGTAGTTCAGTCCGATTGCATCGTAGGTTACAAGAACAATCACTGTACCTGCTTTTTTGGCCGTGATGTCGGCCCATGGCGAGCCGGCCTTCCGGTCGATGGTGATGACTGAATTGTCGGGCTTGCCGTCCAGACCGAGGACCGTGTAGTGGAAGTCAGGCTCGATGAAGTAGTTGTTTGTGGAGTTGTCTGTCAGTTCCCATGAGCGCAGGGCGTGTGCCTTGAATGTGTCGCCCACGTTTAGGCTCAGGTGTCCCTGACGGTTGATGTTGACGAATATGTCGCCTGTCTCGTAACCGTCGTTGCTTTTCACGTCATGATTGATTCTGGCAGGATCGAAGGCCTTGTAGTCGCTCTCGTTGAAAGCAAGCACGGGACGCTTGGCCTCGTCGCTGTTGACGTTAAAGTATCCGGCCATGGTCAGTCCGCCTTCCTTGAACGTGCGGTAGTTGTACGTCTGGCCCATGGCAAGGCGGTATGTGAGTTTCTTCAGGCCGCCTTCAACGGTCTCTCCATTGGGGTCAACGGGTTCGACGGGGGCAAAGTCGACATAATGGTTGTAGCCGTACTTCTGACCGATCTGCATCGTTGCGTCGGCAGGGAAGGTGACGGAATAGTCCGTTCCCATGGGAATCTCGCCCTGGGCGGTGACTCCGGCTGTGAGTGTCGCCGTAAGGTAGAGGGTCATGTAGCCCTCGGCCTTGTGTGCGTCGGACGGAATCAGTTCCACGCGGTACGAGTCGCCGTTCAGCGCCAGGAACGAATAGCGGTCGGCTGTCGTGCTTTCGCCCAGGGTGATGGGATGGTTCACACCCTCGCGGCTGCTGACGCTGGCCTTGATCGTGTAGTCGCCGTTGCTGACGGTCCAGCCTTTGTTGCGTGCGTATGCGGTATTCGTGAGCACTGTGATCTGCTGCTGTGCCGAGTCGCCCACGCACACTTCGATGGTACCGTTGTTGACGGTACCGTTCTTCGCATAGCCGGTGATGATGTAGTCGCCGGGCTCACATTCGAAGGTGTAGATGAAGTTCGTCGGCTCACCAGTCTCGATTTTCTTGCCGGTGGCTTTCGACTCAATCGTCATTGTGGTCGACGTCCTGTTCATCTTCACCGTCAGATTGTTGGCCGATACCGACATGGGCGTCAGCATCAGCGCAATCAGTGTCAGTGATAGAAATTTGCTTTTCATTGAGTTGATTGGTTAGTTATAAATGAGTTATCGTTCATTTGCAATGAACTTACGGCCGTTCTGGATGTAAATCTGTCCGGGTGTGGGCTGTGTGATGCGCATACCCTGGAGGTTGTATATAGGGGCATTCGGGTCGGGGTCGGTTATCATTGGCCCGGCGGTGATGTCCTCAACGCCATTGAAGTGTCCGTCGGGAGGGAGGGCCAGGAAGTGCGCGGGATTGATGTAGATCTTCCACTTGCCGACATACCTGCCCTCTGGGGTCCACTGCAGAAGCGTGCCGGCGGCGACATAGTCGCCGGCATCGGTGGCGTAGATGTATCCGGTGTAGGGATTGACATATATGCCGTAAGGCATCTTCAGGGCCTTCAGGTCCTCGAGCACGGTGCCGGGCAACTCCTCGTCGACACCGCTCGTGCCGTTGTATTCCATCACCCTGACGGGGTCGATGGTCAGGTAATTGAAGGTGTACTCGTTGGTATAGTATGAGAAACGCGAGCCTATGACAAAGAACTTGCCGTCGGTGGTGGGACAGTTGTACGTGGCGGCACATTCCAGTTTGACAAAGCAGTCGGGGTCTGCCTTGCCGTCGAGCACGGCCTGGCAGTCGAAAATCAGAGTCGCGCCCATGACGTCATAATAGTCTCCGGGGGAGTTTATGCACAGGTACTGACCCACCTGGGACATCTTGCCATAGAGGTTGATGGTCTCCGTCTCGACGCTGCGCACTATCCTCATGGTCTCGGCATCGATGACATCGACAGTGTGCTCGTACGGATGGTCCTCCTGGAAGGCGTAGCCGCCGGTGTTCGCGACAAAGAGATGGCCCTTGTACAGGGCGATGCCCTCCGGCTCATAGCCGACCTCAACGGCCTTGATGACCTTGAAGGTCGAGAGGTCGACCTTGGCGACATAGCCGCGGGTAAAATATTCCATTCGGCCGTTGACCATGCACTCGTGGCCGTAGGAACTGATGTAGACATACTTGCCGTCGCTGCACAGTTTGCGGTTGTTGGGGACGTCCTCGGTGGCGGCAACCGCCGTGCCGTCGGGACGCAGATACTGTATGATGTTCGACCAGTTGATCGAGATGGCGAGCAGGTTGTCGTTGATCTGGATGATATCGTTCGGGGTGTCGCCGATCTTGAATCCGTTTTTCTCGCGGAACCATCTGTTGGTGACGTTACCGTCCTCGAAATAGGAAAGCTGGCCGTTGTCGGCCTGCCAGTTTCCCTCGTTGACAATGATGAGTTTCTCCTTGGCTACAGCGGGGGTTGCCGCTATTGCGAGCGAGATTGCCAGAGATGCTAATTTTCTGAGTATCATTTTGTTTTATTTTTGCCTATGGTGTACGAAAGCGAGAAGCGGAATGTGCGGCCCGGCATGGGATAGCGCGGAACGTGCTCGTACTGGACGTCGAACAGGTCGTTGATTTCGAGCGAGGCCGTCAGCCGGCGCCATGTACCCGACAGTTTTACGTCGACGTTGTCGTAGGGGGAGAGGATGTCATCAGGGTCGGCGTATGACCACATACGGCGCGACACATGGAGGTCGCTGACCGTCAGCGAGTAAGTGCGCCAGGCCACAATGCCGGTTATTCCGCAGGAAAATTTTGGAGAGTAGCAGATGGGCATGTCGTAGGTGTCCTCGTCCTCGGGGTCGGTGCGGTTGACGTCGTGCTGCAGCGTGAACGACATAAGGAGCGAGAAGGTCCAGTCGCGGGGCATGTATCGTCCCGAGACCGTGGCGTTGAGTCCGCGGCAATAGGTCTTGCCGTAGTTCAGCATCGACCACATGTAGGTGCCCTTGAGCGGCAGACAGACGATGCGGTCGTCAATGTGGTTGATGTAGGCGTCGGCCTGGGCCGACGCCGCCCAAAGGCGTGAGTCGTAGTGGTATTCGGCACCTATATTCCACTGACGGGTATATTCAGGCTTGAGATTGCGGTTGCCGACCTGGGTGTAGTACAGGTCGTTGAGGGTAGGGGCGCGGAAGATGCACTTGTACCATGCGCGTGCCGCGAATCCCCGGTAGTTATAGCCAAGGATAAATGCCGGAGTCCATTTCTGCAGCGGGTCGGCGGCTCCGACGTGAGCCTGCGTGTGGTCGCGGTAGTGCTGGTACAGCACCGATGAGGCCACGCTGAACCCGCGCCAGTTGGCCTCCATTGCCAGCACCGCCTTCTGGTCGAGGCGGCGCACCACCTTGAACCGCTTCACATCGCAGTCGAGCCATGACATGCGGGCGTCGTAGCCGGTGTTCAGGCTCAGCCATCGGAAGGGCCTGACGGCATAGGTAGCCGAGGCGTAGGCATCGTTCTGCCAGTAATGGTTGTCGGCGCGCGCCGTATTCTGGTTATCGGGATAGTCCGTGTTGTATCTGAGATACTCGTGCGAGTATTTCATTACGGCCTTGAAGTTGTGGATGCCGTCAAATTTCTTCTGCCACGACCCCTGTACGAAGAAGTCTGTGTCCCACTCGCGGCCCACATTGGTGTATTTGTCACTGAGACGGCGCACGATTCCGCCAGGGCATCCGCGCTCCGATATGTAGAGATAGGCGTGTGACGAGAATCCGCCTTTAAACAGGCCACCCTCAAGGCGTACATATTCTATGTCCGAGTTGCGGCGGTGTCCCACGGTGTCTTCCCACTGGCTCTTGTAGCGGAATGGATAGTCGCCCTTCCAGTTGAGGTATTCGGCATCGAGGAATCCGCTCCAGCCCTTGCGGGCGAACTGGGCGTTGGCACGCGCGCGCCACAGTCCGAACGAGCCGACTCCCCCGAGCACAGTCAGCGAGTCGCGGTCAGGCCGGCGTGTCTGCAGGTAGACGGTCGCCCCCGAGGCATACTCGGAGGCCGACTGGCACTGTTCCAGCCGGTTGGCGTTGTACAGCGACACCGATTCGAGTGTAGACAGGGAGTACTTTCCCAGGTCGATGGTGCCGTTCTGCGCGTTGGTAAGGCGCACGCCGTCAATGTAGACGCCCACATGCTGCGAGCCCAGGGAGCGCACATTGATGGTCTTCAGGCCGCCGAGGCCGCCGTAGTCCTTGATCTGGACACCGGCGAAGTACTTGAGCGCGTCCGCGATGGAGGTTGACGAAAGGGCCTGGAGTTTGTCGCCGGCGAGGGTCTGCACCGTTGCCAGCGGCTTTCGGTGACCTATCACCTCGACCTTGCGCATGTCGTATACGGTGTCGATCTTATCGCTCTCTTCGGCGTTCGCGGCACTACCGCAGACATCGCCGGCGGTCAGCAGTGACAATAATATAAGTGAAATAAAACGGGGTTTCAAAACGAATCGGTTTACAAAAGCAGTTAATAAAAAATCTCGGTGCGACAATCACGCATCGAGACACATCGTACTGCTTCATAAACTTTTCGCAAGCGGCAGACGCCGCAATGTTGGCAAAAAGCCGACAAAGTTGCATGCCCATAGTCCCGTAGGCGCAATTATCGCGAGGAGTCAAGCGCGTCTTCTGACTTATCCCGGCTTCGTTACGCCTTCCCAACCCGGCGATGGGGTCAGTGGCGGGAGGTAACGGGCCTTGTAAACGGGACTTACAGCAGCGGGTACTGTCACGGATTCTCACCGTGTTCCGTCGGACACATTCGTGTCCTTCGCTTTTCCTCGCTGCAAAGGTACAATAAAATTTAATTATCGTCAAACGGAACCTCGATTTTTTAACGTAATGTCAATACGGTAGGATAATTGCGTATGGTTTGGAATTCCGCACTTTTTACTGCTGTTGACCTCCGCCCCGGGGCAATAAAAGACAAGGCGTGCGCGTTATTATTGTCAGCGGCGGTATGTCCCGCCGCCGGGGAAAGTGTGTCCCCGTCAGAAAACAACGAGCAGTGAAAAGAAGCAGTCTGCGTACAGGCAATCTGTGGTACGCCGTGGCCCTGGTGGTCATGGCCCTCGGCGTATGCGGCTGCAACGCCCGCAAGAACAACACTGCCGCCGCACGCCAGTACACCGCCTTCATCACGCGCTACAATATCTATTATAACGGCGACAAGCACTACACCGAGACCCTGGCCGACATGGAGAAGAACTACGAGGACGACTACACCTCGCAACTGTTCATGCATCCCGCCGAGGCCAAGGCGCACGAGAAGGCCCCTCAGCCGTCGGGCGACTTCAACCGCTCGATCGAGAAGGCGCAGAAGGCCATCCAGTTGCGCTCGATAACCAAGAAGCCCAAGCGAAAGCCCGGCAAGAGCAACGACCCCGAGTACAAGGCGTGGCTCAAGCGCGACGAATACAATCCATTCCTGCACAACGCATGGATGATGATGGGCCGCTCGCAGTACATGAACGGCGACTATCTCGGCGCCGCGTCGACATTCTTCTACACATCGCGCCACTTCTCGTGGCTGCCCAACACTGTCGTCGAGGCCCAGTTGTGGCAGGCCCGCTCGTATCTCGCCATGGACTGGCTGTTCGAGGCCGAGACCATAATGAACCGCATCAAGCCCGACCAGCTGAACTCGCGCGAGGCGGTGAAACTCTACAATTTCGACTATGCCGACCTGCGCCTGCGCGAGAAGAACTATGCGGAGGCCGTGCCCTATCTCGTTGAGTCCGTCAGGCATGCCTCGGGCATCCAGAAGACGCGCCTTCGCTTTCTGCTAGGCCAGGTCTATGCGCGCCTTGGCCGCAAGAAGGAGGCCTACGAGCAGTTCAAGAAGGTCGGCGGTGCGAACAGCGTCACCTACCGAACAAAGTTCAACGCCCGCATCAAGCAGAGCGAGGTGTTCGAGGGCAATAATATCGAGAGCGAGGTCAAGGCCCTTCGCCGCATGACACGCTTCGACCGCAACAAGGAGTATCTCGACCAGATATACTATGCCATAGGCAACCTGTACCTGTCTCGCGGCGACACCACGAAGGCCATCGAGAACTACCGCCTGGCCGCCGAGAAGTCAACCCGCTCGGGCATAGACAAGGCCATCTCGCAGATAACACTCGGCACGCTGTATTACGACCGACACCAGTATGAACTCGCCCAGCCGTGCTATGCCGAGGCCGTTCCTCTGCTGCCGGACGACTACCCGGGCCTGGACACGCTTAAGCGCCGCTCGGACGTGCTTGACGAACTGGCCGTCTACTCGCAGAACGTCACCCTGCAGGACTCGCTGCTGAGACTGTCGCAACTCGACTCGGTGCAGCAACTCGCAGTCGTGAACAAGATAATCGACGAACTCAAGAAGAAGGAAAAAGAAGAGGCAGACGCCGCCCGGCGCGAGGCATATCTCGCCGACCAGGCCGCCCAGGGCTCGAACCTTCAGCAGAACAACACGCCGTCGAACTTCACCATGAACACCGACAACTCGTGGTACTTCTACAACACGCAGACCCGCAATGCCGGCAAGACCGAGTTCCAGCGCCGCTGGGGCTCGCGCAAACTCGAGGACAACTGGCGGCGGCGTAACAAGTCGTCGTTCTCGCTGGACGACAACTCACCGGGTGAGGAAGACGAGCAGGGCGAGGGCGACGGAGCCGGGGATGTTGCCGAGGAAGAGAGTCCCGAGGACGCCGAGGCGGCCAAGCGCGCCGACGACCCGCATTATCCGGAGTTCTATCTAAAGCAGATTCCCAACACTCCCGAGCAGAAGGTCACGGCCAACGATGTGATTCAGGAGGGTCTCTACAACATGGGCGTCATACTCAAGGACAAACTCGACGACCCGTCGGCAGCCATCAGCGAGTTCAACCGACTGCTCAAGGACTATCCCGACAACGTGTACCGTCTCGACACATACTACAACCTCTACCTGATATTCATGCGCGCCGGCGACAAGGCACGCGCCGAGGAGTATCGCCAACTCATCCTCAAGGACTTCGCCGACTCGAAGTACGGTCAGGCACTGCGCAACCCCGACTACATCGACAACCTGAGGCGCATGGACTCCGAGCAGGAGGCGCTGTACGAGCGCGCATGGCAGTCCTATCTCGACAATGACAACAATGCCGTCCACGGTGCGTACGATGAGATTTCCGGGCGCTTCCCGATGTCGAAACTGATGCCGAAGTTCATGTTCCTGCACGCCCTGGCCTACGCCACCGAGAAAAAGCCCGAACAGTTCCAGGAGACCTTGCGCGACATGCTCGAGCGTTACCCCGACACCGATGTCGCACCGATAGCCTCGGCATGGGTCAAGGGCCTTGCCGCCGGACGTCAGCTGCAGACCGGCACGGGCGGACAGAACATGCGCGGCATGCTATGGGAGATTTCTCTCGGCAATGACTCGACAGCCAATGCCGGAGACGGCAACGGACCGCAGTTCAGCCTCGACAATGACTCGCGGCAGTATCTCGTATTCGTGTTCCCCACCGACCGCGTGTCGCAGAACGAACTTCTCTACGAACTGGCACGATTCAACTTCAGTTCGTTCGTAGTCCAGGATTTCGATCTCGAGCCCATGAACTTCGGCCTGCTAGGAATGATAGTCGTAAAATCCTTCGACAACCTCGGCGAACTCAATCACTACCGCCGTGTCATGGCCTCGTCGCCGAACTTCAGGCTGCCCCGTGGCGTTATGCCTGTAGTAATCTCGCAGGCCAACTTCGACGAACTTCTTAGGTCGGGCGCCTCGCTGGAGACCTATTTCCGCTATCTCGAGGAGCAGAACTACAAGGACGCCCAGTCGGACATCCTGCCCTACGAGGCCATAGAGGAACTCGGCGAGCGTGAGGAACACGACGCAGAGGAAGCGGCTTCGCAGTCCTCCGGAAACGAGGCGGCTCCCGCTCCCGAGGAACTTCCCACAGCCAAGCCCGAGCCGGAACCGGAGTTGACCCCCGAACCTGCTCCCTCAGAACAGCCGACCGCAACTCCCGCCGCGAAGCCTGAAACCAAACCTGCGCCGAAGCCTGAGACAAAACCGGCTCCGAAACCGGCTCCGAAACCTGTGCCCTCGTCGCCGCTGCCTGCATATGACCCCGGTTCCGAAGGCGACGACCCTCTGCTCGAATAATCCCCTCTCACCATAAAACAGATATCCACATGCCCCGCATACTATGGGCCGATGACGAAATCGACCTCCTCAAGCCCCACCTTCTGTTCCTGCGCAAGAAAGACTATGACGTGACGACCGCCAACAACGGTTATGACGCGCTGGAACTTGTGTCGAACGAGCATTTCGACCTCATAATCCTCGACGAGAACATGCCCGGACTTACCGGACTGGAGACCCTTCAGCGCATAAAGCAGGCCGCACCGCACATCCCCGTAATCATGATTACCAAGAGCGAGGAGGAGAACATCATGAACCAGGCCGTTGGCAACAAGATAGCCGACTACCTGATAAAACCGGTCAACCCGAACCAGATTCTGATTGCCCTGAAGAAACACCTCCACGGCGAGCAGCTTGTCTCGGAGACCGCCGCGCGCGACTACCGCGAGGATTTCATGCGCCTGTCGCAGATGACCGGCGAGGCCTCGTCGCTCGACGACTGGAAGGAACTGTACTCGCGCCTCGTCTACTGGCAGATGGAACTGGCCTCGGCAGAGACCAGCATGGGCGAGATGCTCGAGATGCAGATGAACGAGGCCAACCTCGCCTTCAACAAATATGTCACACGCCATTATCATGACTGGGTGACGGCCCTGCTGCACGGCGAGACTCCCGACGACCTTCCCCTGATGTCGCCGCGAATCATTCCGACAAAGGTCTTCCCTCTGCTTGACGCCGGAGACAAGGTCTTCCTCGTGGTCATCGACAACTTCCGTCTGGACCAGTGGCGTGCGGTCAAGCCTCTGCTCGCCGACTGCTTCACCTTCGACGAGGAACTCTACACCTCGATTCTGCCTACAGCCACGCAGTATTCGCGCAACGCCATCTTCTCGGGACTGATGCCCGACAGGATAGCCGAGATGTTCCCCGAACTGTGGGTCGACGAGGATGCCGAGGAGGGAAAGAACATGAACGAGTCGCCGCTGATCGAGACCCTCTTCAAACGCTATCGCCGCCAGTGCAAGTTCTCGTACAACAAGATAAACGATTCGGCGGCCGGCGAGAAACTGCTGAGGGAATTCAAGTCGCTCCAGCAGAACGAACTCAATGTGGTGGTGCTGAATTTCATCGACATGCTGTCGCACGCGCGCACCGAGTCGAAGATGATACGCGAGCTGGCGTCATCGTCGGCGGCCTACTGCTCGCTCACCGAGTCGTGGTTCCGCCACTCGTCGGCGCTCGACCTGTTCCGCAAGATAGCGGAGTCCGGGGCGAGGATAGTGCTGACAACAGACCACGGCACGATACGTGTCGCCAACCCCGTGAAGGTGGTCGGCGACAAGAATACGAATACCAATCTGAGATATAAGCTCGGCAAGAACCTTGCGTACAACCCGAAGCAGGTGTACGAAATCAAGCAGCCCCACATGTACGGACTGCCCGCGCCCAATGTGTCGACGACGTACATATTCTGCCGCGGAAGGGACTTCTTCGCCTATCCGAACAACTACAACCACTACGTGCAGTACTATACGGACACGTTCCAGCACGGCGGCATCTCGCTCGAGGAAATGCTGATTCCCCTGATTACGCTCACGCCCAAGGGCATCTGAAAGAGGAATCAGGCCGGCTTGGGTGCGTCGGGATAGGCTATGCGCGAGTGATAGATGGTCATCAGGCGGCGTGAGAACGCGTCCTTGATGATGGACACGTCGCGGAACGAGAGGGATGAGTCATTGTGCAGGCCTTCGGAAATCTGGCCGTCGATGATGCGGTTGACGAGTTCGCGTATGTTCTCGGGGCTGTAGTCCTTGAGCGAGCGCGAGGCCGCCTCGACCGCGTCGGCCATCATCAGCACCGAGGCCTCGCGTGTGCGCGGGTTCGGGCCCGGATAGGTGTAGGGCGCCGGGTCGACCTCGCTGTCGGGATTCTGACGGCATGCCGTTATGTAGAAATACTTGGCTTTGCCCGCACCGTGGTGCTGCGAGATGAAGTCTTTGATTACCGAAGGCAGTCCGGCGCGGTCGGCGCGCTTCAGACCCTCGGTTACGTGCGAGATGATGATTTCGGCGCTCTTCTGCGGGGCGAGGCCGTCGTGCGGGTTGACTCCGTGCTGGTTCTCGGTGAAGAACACGGGGTTCGTGAGTTTTCCTATGTCGTGGTAGAGGGCGCCGGCGCGTGTCAGCAGTACGTTGGCGCCGATCAGCCGGGCGGCGTCGCCGGCGAGGTTCGAGACGGCCACGCAGTGCTGGAATGTGCCGGGACATTCGTCAGAAAGTTGCCGCAGGAGCGGCGTGTTGGTGTCGGCGAGTTCTACCAGGGTCACGTTGGAGATGAAGCCGAAGGTGCGTTCCACCAGCGACATGAGTATGTAGGCCATGGCGGTGAGTGCGCCGGAGACGGTGAGTGCGCCGACCATGCGCAGCGAGAAGTCCTCGAACGAGCCGTTGGTCATGATGTTGATTCCGGAATAGGCCGCCCATAGGGTGACGGTGACTATCGCCGAGGTCTTCAGCAACTGGAGGCGCTCGGTGAGGTCCTTGAGCGAGAGCACGCCTGCCACCATGGCCACGGTCTGGACGAATATGAATTCCAGGGGATAGTTCGTCAGTCCTCCGCAAAGAAGTATCAGGTATGTGCCTGCGGCGAGCGCGAGGCGTCCGTTGAAGAATACCTGTATGAGAATGGGGACTACGGCCAGGGGAACCAGGTAGGCCCCGCTGTCGGAGCGTACAAGCCACGTGACGGCGACCTGGATGGCGAAGAACAGGGCGACGAGTCCGAGCAGGAAGGCCATGGTCTTGAAGGAATTGAAGACACGCGGCTCGTAGATATAGACATACAGGATGAAAAGCAGCGTGAGCAGGGCGATATACACGAGCTGGCCAAGGGTCATAAGCAGGTCTGAGCGAGAGGACATGCCGCTCTCCCTGGCGAGTTTTTTCTCGTAGTTCTGCAGGTTGGTGTAGTTCTGTGCCGTGACGATCTCACCCTTGCCGATGATTTTCTGACCTGTGATGATGCGGCCTATCGGGGCTATGAACTTGCTTTTTTCCTGCTCGAGGTACAGTTCGTTGAGGTCCTCGTCCATGGTCAGCGATGGCGGGAACAGGTTGTCGATATGGGAGTTCATGAGGACGTTGCGGCATGAGAACTCAGAGGATTCGTCGGTGAGTTCGGCGAAGAGCCTGCGCGGGGTGTACAGGTCGGCCACGGGGCATTTCTCGATGTCCGTCTCGGACTTGCGCACGCGTATTGTCTGCAGGTCGGCGGCATCGGCATCGCTGATGATGCCTACGGCGTATGCGTGTCTGACTGTGCGCTTCATCTGCTCGATGAAGGGTTTCGTACGCGGCACAGAGATGAATCCGTCGCCGCCTTCGGTGTTGTCGGCCGCTCGAGTGAGCGCGGCGGCGGCAAGCCTGGTGAGCGAGTCTATGTTGACGCTGTGCGTCGAGAAGAAAGGAATGAACTCGCGCTGTACGGAGTCTATCTTGGTGTTGCGCGTGACGGAGTCGAGCATGATGTCGAGGTCGAAGGGCGCCATCAGGTCGGCGTAGTTCCACGGCGAGCCCTGCTCGTACTTGTAGTGGCTGACCGTGGGATGGGGATAGATATAGACCATCAGCGCGACAAGAGCCGAGGCAAGGATAATCAGTCGGGGGAGTTTGTTCTTCATCGCGGGTGAAGATTTTTTATTGATGATTTCGGAAGGCAGGAAGGCCGTCCTGATAAGTCGGGTATTCTAAAGTATGCGCAGGGCCGATTCTACGCCCTGGACGGATGTCAGTCTGTGGCACAGGTCGGATACGACTGCGACGTCGAGCACACGCACCCAGATGTCGGAATGGAAGACCTCGTTGTCGGCCTCGATGTCGAGGCGCCGGAGGTCGATTTCCTCCTGTGTGGCGATTGTCCGCGTGATTTCCTGGAGTATGCCGTGGCGGTCTATGCCTACGACATGTATGTGGGCCATGAACTTGCCGGTCGAGGAGGCCCAGCGGGTAGAGACGATACGGTTGCCGTATCCGGCCTTGAGGACCAGGGCCCGCGGACAGTTGAGCGCGTGGACCACTACCTGGCCGTCGTCATCGATGAAGCCCATGACATCATCGCCGGGAATGGGACAGCAGCAGTCGGCAATCTTGAAGTTGGAGCCATTGTCATTGTCGTAGCGGAGGACGTAGGTCTGCTTTGTGTCGATTTTCTGCGGCTTTGATTCCTTGTTTTCTACGGGTGTCTCTTCGGTGGCATCCTCGTCCTTGTCGGTCTTGGTCGAGACGCCCGGGATGAGTCCGACGGTCGCGTCGAATATCTTGCGCATTCGGCCGCGGCGTTTTTTCGCCGCCGGGGCACGCAGCGACTGGGCCACCGATTCGTCGAGGGTGATCTCGCCCGAGCCTATGCGCTGCAGGAGTTCGTCGCGGGTCTCGACGGTGAAGAGTTTCTGTACGCGGTTCGTCGTCTCGGTGGTTTTGGGGAAGCCGTTCTCGTCGAGCCATTTGTGGTAGATCTCGCGGCCTTTGGTGGCGACACTCTGGCGCTCGCGGCGCAACACGCGTCCAAGGCGTGTCCTGGCGCGCGCGGTCTTCAGGAAGGACATCCACTCGGGATTAGGCTTCTGGCTCTGCGAGGTGAGGACCTCCACCTGGTCGCCGGAACTGAGGACGTGCGACAGCGGCACGAGTTTATGGTTGACCTTGCCGGCGATGCAGTGCAGGCCAAGTTCGGAGTGGAGGTGGAAGGCAAGGTCGAGCACTGTGGCGCCTGCAGGTAGGGTTATGAGTTCGCCGCGGGGCGTGAAGACCACGATCTCTGAGGCGAAAAGGTTGAGTTTCAGTGTGTCGAGGAAGTCGATTGCCGAAGGCTCGGGGTTGTCGAGAATGTCCTTGATGGTCTTGAGCCATACGTTGAGTTCGGACTCTTCCTCTCCCTCGCCGATCTTGTAGCGCCAGTGGGCGGCGAAGCCCTTCTCTGCAATCTCGTCCATGCGGCGCGAGCGTATCTGCACCTCCACCCAGTTGCCGTCGGGACCCATCACCGTAAGGTGAAGGGCACGGTATCCGTTGGCCTTGGGGACTGAGAGCCAGTCGCGCGTGCGCTCGGGATGCAGTCTGTACAGGTCGGTGATGATGGAGTAAATCTGCCAGCATATCTGTTTCTCGCGTGCGGGATCGTCACATTCGAAAACTATGCGCATGGCGTACAGGTCGTAGACCTCGTCGAAGGGAATGTGCTTGGACTCCATCTTGCGCCATATCGAGAAGCATGACTTGACGCGCGCCTTGGCCTCGTAGACCAGGCCCATCTCGTCGAGTTTAGCCTCGATGGGTGTAGCGAAGTTGGTGTAGACGTCGTCGCGGTGCGCGGCCGACTCGGCTATGCGGCGCGTGATGTCCTCGTATGCCTTCGGGTGCTCGTACTTGAAACTCAGGTCCTCGAGTTCGGTCTTGATGGCGAAGAGGCCCAGACGGTGGGCCAGGGGAGCGTAGATGTAGAGCGTCTCGCCGGCAATCTTGTACTGCTTGTTCGGCGCCATTGACCCCAGGGTGCGCATGTTGTGGAGACGGTCGGCCATCTTGATGAGCACGACGCGAATGTCCTCGCTCATCGTCAGCAGGAGTTTGCGGAAGTTCTCGGCCTGGGCCGAGGCCTTGTCTCCGAAGATGCCGCCCGAGATTTTGGTTAGGCCCTCGACAATCATTGCTATCTTGTCGCCGAAGTGGCTGCGTATGTCCTCGACGGTGTATTCGGTGTCCTCGACGACGTCGTGGAGCAGCGCGGCGCAGATTGATGTCGAGCCGAGGCCGATCTCGCGCGAGGCAATGCGGGCCACTGCAATCGGATGCATGATGTAAGGCTCGCCCGAGCGGCGGCGCACGCCGTTGTGCGCCTCTTTCGCGAAATGATAGGCGCGCTCGATGATTTCAACTTTCTTGCGGTGGTTCGACGCCAGATAGCCGTCAAGCATCTCGCGGAATGCGGCGTCGATCATAGCATCCTCACGGGCGGCGGCAGAGTCGCCACCCGGCATCTGGGGAATGTTTGCGGGAAGGTTAGTTGACTGGTCCATAGTGGTTTCCGATTGCAAGATTGTGGAAAAAAAGGGACGGCGGGCGCCAAGTTCCGCCATGCGCCGATGTTAAACGACAAATTTAGCAAAAATTTTTCTCAAACCTGCTCCTAACCCTCATAAAAAATCAGACTGAAGATACGATTTCCCAAAATTATTTTTTAATTGTCTGTCAAATATTGTTGGTCGAAAGCCCCTTCAAAAGTATTTGCGTTTTTTTTATATTTTTAACTTGTAAATATTGTTAAAATTCCCTAAATTGCGAACACGAATAAATCAACTCGAATTTCGAATCGATCGCTCCGAAATCCAACTCTGTTGCCGCACAGTCATGCTATAACAGCCCCTCTTTTGTCACACTGCAGCAGAATTGCATACAACGCATTGACACCAGTCGAATTATACTTTGAATCCAGCCCATGAAAATCAGAATTGCCAATTTCTTATCCGTAACCGTTATTGCAGTGTGCGGCTTAGCCCACATTGCTTATGGCGAGGATTATGACTATACCCAAAAGGATTTTTCTATAATAAAGCCACCCTCAACAGTCTGTCATTTTTTTGATTTCAAGGAATATGAGGTGGATAATTTCAGAGGCATTCTTTGTCTGTATATAAATCCACCCAAAAAACTTTCTAATCACATAATAAAAATAGTAAATGAAATCATCTACAATCAAAACAAAAACAAATAGAATAGTGATGTTTGTTTTTTTGCTCCTAAACATTTTTACCTGGGAGAATGCTTTATCGAAATCAAAGACTGTTCTGGAATGTATCGGCAAGAATGTCAATCTTGTGACAAAATATTCTTACCGTACCATTGATATTGACTCAGCTCAAAAGACCGACAGCATGCCCAAATATACGGTAGCGCAATATTCATTGAAAGCCACAGATTCAGACCTTATACTATATTTTTATAAACTTGCCAAAGTAAGAAATTACTGGCTAACAGCCAAACCACAACTCTTATTTGATGAGGTTACATTTGACGAAGACGAGGACTTAACTCCGGTTTTCCCAAACAGTTTCTTCAAACTTATTAGGAAAGGTAGCACAGTCACCCTAATAATCATATATCCGTACTCTACCGAAATAGAATCAATACTCTCGAAGTTGATTGTTTCCGAAAGAGATCTTTCGCATGTTTCGGCATTTCCGGTAATAAAAAATCTGAATATTCAGTCAGATACAATTGTGCTGCCATTAATGGATTATCAGATACAATGACAGCCCGGGCAGAAAGGCAAACACATTCCTCCCGGATATTGAACCTATAAACGAACCAACTATTGGAAGATCGTATTATTGAGGCTGAAAACGAAGCAAAAAACAATTACTATAGCAAATAATTTGATATGATTCGCAAGATTTTTTTTATTATTGCAGCGTTTGTGGGAAGTGTATATTGCCTGTCGGATTCGACCGACGAAACATACTTTTTTTATGCAGAAGATAAAGAAGTTTCGTTAGAAGTTCCCGAAGGTTATCATATCTATCACTTATGGAGCAGTCATTATTATCCGGGGAGCAACCTTTTCTATTTGTTAAAAGGAAATTACACTAAAGACAATTTTTTCTTTGTGGAATGGGGCACAAGGAAAATATTTCACTATAGTGCCGGCCCCGGCAGCATGTGTAAAGACTGTCTGTCTCTATCTTCTGATTCTTTAGAGTCAATTTATTTTGACCCCGCGGATTCGACGTATTTTCTTGACCGTTACATTCCGGAAATAAATTTTGACCTGAGTGCATTTAAAGTGACAGAAGACAAACTGTCTGAGACAAAACAAATTTTAAATTCCCTGAAAATCCATCCCCTGAAATATACTTCAAGATATAAATTATATGACATAATCGATTCGACGGGTTGTTCGACAAAGGATTTACACAAGAACACCGGTCCGTTCGCCGACCCCGGCATCAAGTTCGTGACTCCTCCCCGCGAATAAATACTATGTTAAGAATGTATTCGTGACAATCTTTTTTTTACGGCAGTGTTTATATAAGGCCAATTAACCGAACTCTTGTCTCCCGGCTCTTAAAAAAAACGCCCCTGCTTCGGGATGAGGCAGGGGCGGGTGTATGTCGTTGATTTCGGGGCGGAATCAGATGGAGAGGCGGCGGAGCGTGTCGAGGAGGTCGGACTTGATGGGTTTGTCGTTCTTGATGGCCTTGGAGAAGGGGACGTAGGTGATCTCGTCGTTGCGGATGCCTATCATCACGTTGCGCTGGTCTTCCATGAGGGCGTCGATTGCTGCCGCGCCCATGCGCGAGGCTATGATGCGGTCGAATGCCGTGGGCGAGCCGCCGCGTTGCAGGTGGCCGAGGATAGACACGCGGACGTCGTAGCCGGGATACTCGTTCTTGACGCGTTCGGCCAGACCCATAGCGCCGCCGGTGACGGGGCTTTCGGCGACGAGGACAATCGACGAGTTCTTGCTCTTGCGGAAGCCGTTCTTGATGAGTTCCTCTAGTTGGTCGACCTGAGTGGAGATTTCGGGGATGATGGCGGCCTCGGCGCCTGCGGCGATTGCGCCGTTCAGGGCGAGGAAGCCTGCGTCGCGTCCCATGACCTCGATGAAGAACAGGCGCTCGTGCGATGTGGCGGTGTCGCGTATCTTGTCGACGCACTGCATGATGGTGTTGAGCGCTGTGTCGTAGCCGATGGTGCAGTCGGTGCCGAACAGGTCGTTGTCAATGGTGCCGGGGAGGCCTATGATGGGGAAGTTGAACTCGTTGGCGAAGACGCGTGCGCCGGAGAGCGAGCCGTCGCCGCCGATCACGACCATGGCGTCGATCTCGTGACGCTTGAGCACGTCATAGGCGAGCTGACGGCCTTCGGCTGTCATGAATTCGGGGCAGCGCGCGGTCTTCAGGATGGTGCCGCCCTGCTGTATGATGTTTGACACGTTCTGGGTGCGGAACTCGACGATTTCGTCGGCGATGAGACCGCGGTATCCGCGGTAGATGCCTTTGACCTTGAGTCCGGCAAAGATGGCGGAGCGTGTGACGGCGCGAATCGCGGCGTTCATGCCGGGAGCGTCGCCTCCGGAAGTGAGGATGCCTATTGTTCTGATATCTGCCATAGCGTCTGGTTTTATTGTCTTTTCGGTGTGATTGCTATAAGAGTAGTCGTGTCGTGGATTTTTCGGAGGACAAAGTTACGCATTTTTTTTGAAAAACGCCTTATCCTGTTTTACGAGCCTGAACGTGCTGTCTCCGGATGGCGCGAAATGCCTGTCTCTGTATAAAACAATGCGGGGGCGCTGTGGTTCAGACTTATTCGTCCGCGGTGGGGTCGTCGATTGCCACGGGGTCGGACGCCGAGGCGGGGTTGGCGAGGGTTGTCTCCTCCGCCATGGCCTCTATGTCCTCCGGAGTCATGCCTAATGTGAGGGTGGTCTGCTGGACATTGATCAGAACCTGCTGGCGAGCGGAGTCGGCGTTCCATTTCTGGGTCAGGTTCCAGTATTTTCTTGACGTGGCGTCGCTGAAGTTGGCCTCGTTCGAGTCGAGGGCCTGCATCAGGCCGGCGGCGGCGTTGAGCAACTGGGGTGTCGGGCTCACTGCCAGGGTGTCGAGGGCTCGGCCGAGCACGTCGATGGCATCGGAGAAGTTTTTTTCGCCTGGGCTGGCGCTTACGCGTTTTGCGGTGTCCTCGCATATCTGGAGTATGGATTCGGGCTGTGCTTTTTCCTGCTGGCCGGAACATGCGGCGAGGATGACTGCGGCAGCGGCGAGGACTGCGGTCCTGAGGGCTTTCATTGTGTTTCTGGTTATGTGCTTGATGTGATGGGTTGTGTTTTGTGCGGGGGAGGCTGAGCCGGGTCAGATGTCTTCCCACTCTACGTCGACAATCTGTGATTCGGTCTTGGTGGCCTGACGGGTCTTGCCCTTGGAGCCGGTGTCACCGGTGGTGACACGTGAGACGGCTATTTCCTCGAAACTGACGTATTCGCCGACCGAGGGATCGATTTTCTTGCGGGGTTTGGGATTTTCCTGGCGGGGTGTCTCGCCGCCGGGCCTGTTGCCGTATGGATTGTTGCCGAAGTTGTTGACGCGGCGTGCGAACTCGCGCATCTGTCTGCGGGCACGGTACACGGCCATGCCGACGCGGAACAGGGGGATGACAATAAAGAAAACGAGAATGAATATTAATAACAAAGAAAATAAATCCATTATTTATTGTTGCGGTGTTTTTTTACCCGCTGTTACTGCCTGTGGGGACGCGGGCGCATGGCCCGGTCAGACTTTCTGGCGGCAGAACAGGGAGATGAGGAGATAGAGGAGTATGGTCCAGGCGAAGCCTGCGAGACCGTAGATGCACACGAAGGATATGGCCGCGAGTATGATGACGTAGCGGCGGAAGTTGTCGCGCAGCCCCCATGTCTTGAATTTCAGCGAGAACATCGGAAGGCGCGAGACCATGGTTACGCTCATCAGCACGATGAGCACGACCATGACGGCGAGGTCGGGAAAGCGGTAGGATGATATCCATCCGGCCATGCCGGTCCAGAACAGCGCGTTGGCGGGAATGGGCAGGCCGCGGAACGACGTGCTGCCGGCGTCGACCACATTGAAACGGGCCAGACGCAGCGCTCCGAGGGCGGGGATGAGCAGGGCGACATAGTTGAGCCACGCCTCGGCCCCGGTGTTGTGGTGGCTCATGATGTTGAATATCATCAGGCCGGGAGCGACGCCGAAACTCACGAGGTCGGCCAGGGAGTCGAGCTCGCGTCCTATGTCGCTGTAGGCTTTCAGCAGACGGGCGGCGAAACCGTCGAGGAAATCGAAGACGGCGGCCGCGAAGATGAAGATGCAGCACCACTGCCAGCCCTGGAGGCCGGCGGCGACTACCTGGTTGCACCTGAAGGCCATGATGATGGCTGCGCAACCTGACAGAAGGTTGCAGAGAGTTATGGAGTTGGGTATTTTGCTTACGATTCTGTTCATCGTGAGTTATTGTTATTTGAGGTCGGGGTCCGCGTCGGGGCGCAGTAGAGCCACCTGTGTGACGCCTCCGATGGTCTTGTCGCCGATGGCAACATATATCTCCGAGCCGACAGGGAGGTAGAGGTCTATGCGCGAGCCGAATTTGATGAAGCCCATGTGGTCCTCGATTCTGGCCTCGATGCCCGGGTGGGCGTAGGTGACTATGCGTCGTGCCATGGCGCCGGCAATCTGGCGCATGAGGATTTCCTGTCCGTCGGGTGTGCGTATGACAACGGACGAACGCTCGTTCTCGGTCGAGGATTTGGGGAGGTATGCGGCCAGGAAGCGGCCCTTGTGGTGTTTTGTGTACACGACCTCGCCTTCGACGGGAAACCAGTTGGCGTGTACGTTGAAGATGGACATGAAGACCGAAACCTGGATACAGCGGCGCTTGAGGTATTCCGGCTCATACACTTCCTCGACGGCGACCACCTTGCCGTCGGCGCTTGAGACTACGGCACGGAGCGGATCGCCGCGGAAACGGCGCCGGGGCGAGCGGAAGAAGTTGACTACAAGCAGATAAAGGACTCCCCATATTGCCGTCGATACAATGGCGACGGTCAGCGGGCGCACCCACAGCCACAGCGGCACGTTGATGACTGCCACCAGCAGGAACAGCAGCAGCAATATGTTGGTACCTTCGTGATGTATCTTTACGCGCATTGTCTATATACAGGGTATGATTGATTCAAATCTTTACAATTCACAAAGGTATTGCTTTTTTTTGAGAAATGCCAATCGAGTTGCGGTTTTTTGTGATTTTTTGCGATATCACTGATAATATAAATGTAAGATTACAGATTGCGGGCTACGGTCCATGCCACGAGGGCCACCAGCAGCATGACCGGGGTCAGCGGATGGTGGACGATGCGCGACACGACTTTTGGCGAGCGTTTGCTGTCGCCCCAGAAGAAAAGCACGGCAAGCGGAATAGCGAAGAACAGCGCGGGGTTGAACGCCCAGGCCGCGGCTATGTCTCCGTGTGCCAGGGCGTGAGCCGCCCGGAGGCTTCCGCAGCCGGGACAGTCGTAGCCCGTGATGAGTTTTGACGGACAGCGCGGATAGATTGGCGTTTGTGACGGATCGAAGACGAAAATCACCGCAACGAGTGCGACGGCGGCAACGATTGCCGACGCGATGAGTACGCGTCGCCCGGTAGGAGTCATGGCGGTTTGCGTTACATTATAAAGGACGCCGGGAAAGTCAGTGCCTGGATGATGCCGCTGAAGAATCCGCCGACCAGTCCGAGGACGATGGCGAGTATGGTCCACAGCTGCGCGCGCTGCGAGGCCTTGTATGATCCGGCGTAGTCGTGTGCGATCCATTTGCTGTTGACCTGCGTGGCGAAGATTATGGCCACGATGCCCAGCGGGAGACAGCAGCAGATGGTCGAGACTATGGCCCAGCCGAGATAGGATTTCGGTGGCTGTCCGTCAGGGTAGGGACCCTGCTGTCCGGGAGCGTACTGGGGTCCGTAGTTGTACCCGCCGAAGTTGTTGTATCCGCCGTAACTGGTGTCCTGCCGGCTGAAGTTGGTCTGGCTGTAGCCGCCTTGCGGGCCCGATGACTGCTGTCCCTGATTCTGCGAGGCGTCCCCGGAGGACGAGGCTGAGGACGGCTCGCTCTCGGCGCCGTATGCGCTGCCGCCGAACAGTCCGGCGGTCGCGGGAGCCACGGAGGCCGGGGTCCAGTCGGCGAGGCCGCTGTACCACACGGGAGTTCCGGGACTCAGGTTCATGTCCTTGAGTTGCTCGATAGAGTAGGGGCCTTGCTGGGAGCCGTTTTTGTAGATGAATATTTCCATTTTTGGAGCGTGGGAGAAATGTGAGTTGCCGCAGGGTTCCGGTCCTGTGGCATGGCGTTGGAGGGAGGTGTATGTTAACCGGGGCCGGGCACGTCCGGCCCCGGGATATTGTCGGAGCGGAATCAGAAGAACTTGGTCTCGGTGCCGAGTATGCTCGAGAGCAGGTTGTTGGCCAGACGCGATGCGCCGAGACGGAAGAACTCGTTGGTGAGCCACTCCTCGCCGAGGACTTCCTTGACGACGGTGTAGTACTTGACGGCGTCCTCGGTGGTGGCTACGCCGCCTGCGGCCTTGAAGCCGACCATGGTCTTATGCTCTTCGGCGTATTCCTTGATGCACTGGCACATGGTGTAGCAGGCCTCGAGCGATGCGCCGGGGTACTCCTTGCCGGTGGAGGTCTTCAGGAAATCGGCGCCCGAGTAGAGCGAGAGTATCGAGGCGTTGCGTATGTTCTCGGCGGTCTTCAGCGCGCCTGTCTCGAGAATGACCTTGAGGCGTGCGTCGCGGCAGGCGGCCTTCTGCTCGGCGATCTCGTCGCAGACGGCCTCGTAGTCGCCGTCGAGATAGTTGCCCACGTTGAACACTATGTCGATCTCGTCGGCGCCTCCGTCAACGGCAAGCGAGGTCTCGGCGATCTTGGTCTCGAGGAAACTCTGTCCCGAGGGGAAGGCGCCCGACACGCAGGCTATGTCTACGGCATCAACCTCGAGGACAGCGCGGACAACCTGGGCGAAATTGGGGTACACGCAGATTGCGGCCACATTCTTCAGTTCGGGGTGCTCGGCGTCGAAGTCGTTGACGCGTTGAGTGAAGGCGGCTACCGAGGCATTGGAGTCGGTGGCCTTGAGGGTGGTGAGGTCTATGGTGTTGAACAGGAACTTGTAGACCTCCTTGTTCATGTTCTCGGCGAGGTGCTTGTCGAGGATGTCTTTAACTGCTGCGGCTACGGCTGCGTCATCGGTGGTGACTTTCGAGGCCGCGATTTTGTCATGATACTTGTCTGCCATGGTAGGAAGCGGTGTTGGGTATGTTAGTTAATCAGTTATGAGTTTTCTTCGCTCGTAGGGGCAGGTGTGCGGAACCTGTCTTTATCACGAATGTTTTTTTTGGCCAAATTGTTCACGAATGCCTGCTGAAGATCGACGTCCGACTGGTTGGCGATGGCGAGAGTGACCCAGAGTATGTCGGCGAGTTCATCGGCCAGGGCCGCCTGCGATATGTCGTCCGATGGCTTCGCGCGCTGGTCGCCGTCGGTGCGCGCGATGATGCGCGCGAGTTCGCCCACCTCTTCGGTCAGGACCGCGAGGTTGGTGAGGCGCGAGAAGTAACCGCCTCCGGTGGTGCCTATCCACCGGTCGACGGCGGCCTGTGCTTCGGCTAGTGTGATCTTTGCGTTATTCATGCAGAGGGCAAATATACAACTTAATTTTAAAATCAACAAAAAAACGGTGTGTCCGGCCGGACACACCGTTTTATGGGGAATTTGCTTATGCTCGCGTGGATTAGCCGTTGATCTTGACCATGGTTGCGATGAGGTCGAGAACCTTGTTCGAGTAACCGATCTCGTTGTCGTACCAGGAGATGACCTTTACGAATGTGTCGGTCAGGTATACGCCGGCGTTGGCGTCGAAGATGGAGGTGCGGGTGTCGCCGAGGAAGTCGCTCGAAACGACTGCGTCTTCGGTGTAGCCGAGTACGCCCTTGAGTTCGCCTTCTGCGGCTTCCTTCATGGCGTTGCAGATGTCTTCCTTGGTAGCGGGCTTGGCGAGGTTGGCGGTGAGGTCAACTACGGAAACGTCGAGGGTGGGGACACGCATCGAGATGCCGGTGAGTTTGCCGTTGAGTTCGGGGATTACTTTGCCTACGGCCTTTGCAGCGCCGGTCGACGAGGGGATGATGTTGCCGGAAGCGGCACGGCCGCCGCGCCAGTCCTTCATCGAGGGACCGTCAACGGTCTTCTGGGTTGCGGTTGTCGAGTGAACGGTGGTCATGAGGCCGTTTACGATGCCGAATTTGTCATTGAGGACCTTGGCGATGGGGGCGAGGCAGTTGGTGGTGCAGGAAGCGTTCGATACGAACTGGGTGCCCTTTACATATGTGTCGGCGTTTACGCCGCATACGAACATGGGGGTGTCGTCCTTCGAGGGAGCGGACATGACAACATATTTAGCGCCGGCTTCGATGTGGGCCTGTGCTTTTTCTTTGGTCAGGAAGAGGCCGGTGGACTCTACAACGTATTCTGCGCCTACGGCTGCCCAGTTGATTTCTTTCGGGTCGCGGCATGCGGTGACGCGGATGTGCTTGCCGTTGACGATGAGTTCGCTCTTCTCGAGGTCGTACGAGACTTCGCCGTCGAATTTGCCGTGCATTGTGTCGTATTTGAGCATGTAAGCCATGTAGTCGACGGGGAGAAGGTCGTTGATTGCAACTACTTCGATGTCGTTACGTTTGGTAGAGGCGCGGAAGACGAAGCGACCGATGCGGCCAAAACCATTGATACCAATTTTTGTCATAATTCTTAAGTTTTTGGTTTTATCAGGTTATGATTGTTATGTTGTTTTTTGCTTGATGTGCTGTTGGCGGTGGATAGAGTTTCTACGCTGCGTTTCAAGAAGTGCGTATCGTGTTCCTGTCGTTTGGTGTACCTTGGGGTCTGTTGTGTTTTATTTGCCTGAGATGTCGGCTGTTGGACGGTTGAAGGAATAATCCTTGTAATCCGAGTGCAAAATTAGTATTTTTTTCTGATTTGTTGTAGCGGAAGAACAAAAAAAACCAAAAAAATGTTGGTCAAAAAAGCCTAAACCTTGTGAAATATTACTTGCGGGGAGGCACCGGGTCGTAGCCTGACCCTCCCCACGGATGACAGCGGCATATGCGCCTGACCGACAGCCATAATCCGCGCACGGGTCCGTGTACGCGCAGGGCCTCGAGGGCATACGCGCTGCAGGTTGGCGTGAAGCGGCACGACCGCGGGAGCATGGGCGAGATGCACATGCGGTAGAAATGTATCGGAAGCGAGAGTATGATGATCAGTCCCCGCCGCATGTCTTAGGGAGTTTGTCGAGCAGCCGCCGCATGGCGCGCTCTATGCGGGCGTATGGCTCGGGATTGTTGGCCACATAGACGAAGGCCACGTCCAGCCGGCGCGTGGCGTGCTGCCGCGTCTCTTCGCCGCCGTTGGTCCTGATGGGGTCGTTCGGCCGGTTCAGGCGGTAGGCCTCGCGTATGCGGCGGCGTACGGTCACGCGGTCGACGGCGTGGCGCAGTCTTTTCTTGGGAACGGTGATGGCGAAGCGTATGTCGGCGTCGTTGTGGCGCCCGGGGTTGGGAAGCCACACCATGCGCAGGGGGTAGACGAGGGCTGACCCGCCGCCACGTTCGGTGGCTCCGGGGGCGAACAGTGCTTCGACGGCTGTGTCGCCGCAAAGTTTCTCTTTCTTATAAAGGCGGCCCTGCAATTTATCGGAAATGTGGATTCAGGCGATGACGGGGGTGTTCTGTTCCTTGAGGTAGAGGTCGATGGCCGCGGGCATCGACGGGGCTTTGGCCGAGGGTGCGTCGATGTCAAGGCGCAGGCCCGCGTCCGTGACGGCCTTGGCGGTGTTGGTGCCGAAGGCGGCTATGGAGATGGCGCCCTGGTTGAAGTCAGGGAAATTTTTTGTCAGCGACTCTATGCCCTGGGGCGAGAAGAAAACCAGCATGTCGTAGTCGAACGGCTCGTCGGGCGTGAAATCGTTCGAGACGGTGCGGTACATTACTGCGCGCGTGTGCTTGATCTTGGCGTCGTCAAGCAGTTTCGAGTCCGAGTTGTTGTTGACGTCGGCCACCGCCAGAAGGAAGTTCTCCTTCTTGTGCTTGAGGATGTAGGGCATCAGGTCCTCGAGTTTCCCGGTCTGGGCACAGAAAATCTTGCGTTTGCGGAATACGATGTATTTCTGCAGGTAGAGGGCGATCGACTCCGACGTACAGAAGTATTTCATCGTGTCGGGAATATTGATGCGCATTTCCTCGCACAGGCGGAAGAAGTTGTCGATTGCGGTCTTGGCTTTGAAGATGATGGCTGTGAAGTCGGGTATGGAGACCTTCTGCTGGCGGAACTCGCGAGCGGAAAGTCCTTCGACCTTGATGAAGGGACGGAAAACAATGTCCAGGCCGTATTTCTCGGCCAGTTCATAGTAAGGCGATTTTTCGGATGAGGGTTTGGGTTGGGAAACCAGTACTTTCTTTATGCTCACTGTAATAAAATCTTTTCCGACGCGGAGAGAAAACCGCAGTGGAGTAAATGGAATATCGGTTTGTCAGGAAAGTGTCCTTTGCTGTCAGGCGAGTGTAATCTCGCGGCTGACGGTGGTTTACCTTACGGTCACACGGCCCCGTCTGAAGCCATGGAAAGAGCGAGTCTGTATAAGATAACCATAGGAACAATTTCTAGGGCGCAAAGATACAAAAAAAAGTAGAGCAAAGACACTAAATTTTTGTGAAAAATTCTAAAACCTTTGGCGATAAATGCTAATCTTGCCGCGACATAGATGGCTGCGCCCGCTGTCAGGGCGCAGGCTGTGGAACCGGGCCAGAACACCGCGCATATGGCGGGTACGCTAAGCACGAAGCCCGCCAGGACCTGTGACGCGTTGAAGCCCCGGAGCCACTGTGAGGCAGCCTGCTCGGACGGAGCGAAGGTGTAGCCCGTCACCCGGTAGGCGCACTGCGCGAAGACGTAGTAGGCGCCCCACATCCCCACGAGCGGAAGGGTGAGCGCCGACGGCGTGCCTGCTTCCGTTCCCGGCGCGATGAGCCTCAGTCCGCTCTGCGTGAGCAGTCCCAGGAACGCCGCCAGCTGTATGTAGAACACCGCTATCAGGCGCTTGTCCGCCGGCGTGCGCTCGTCGAAGCCTTTCTCGCGCGAGCGTATGCTCGTGAGGTCGCGCCAGAGCATGGCGAAGAGCCTGCGCGAGTGGCGGAGGCTGACGGCGAGAATCAGGAACAGCAGCAGGAAGATGCCCGCTACCGCCGGGTCGCGGGCCGCGTCGACGGGCCGCGTCACGGGCTCGAGTCCCGAATGCCATGCCGGAGGCGCCGGAGGCGCGACGGGTTTCACGGCAACGGGCGTGGCGGCGGCCAGGGAGTCTGCGCGCAGCGAGTCGACGGCCAGCGAGTCGACGGCCAGCGAGTCGGTGGCGACGGTGACGGTGTCATCGCGCAGGGCTGTCTCGTGGTCGGCGCGCGCGTCGTGCTGAGGGACCGGTGCGGACTCGGCTGTCACGTGCGTTTCGTTGTTCAGGCTGTCGGGCATTATGTCTTGTGGAGACTATCGGTTGAGAATTATTTCCATGGCCTCGGCGGGAGACGCGGCCACGGAATACAGCGGAGGATTGGCGTCCATGAAACCCTCGCATACGGCTTTCTCGAGCATGCGGGCCATGTCGTCGTAGTAGCCGTTGATGTTGCAGAACACGGCCGGCCCGTCGAAAAGGCCGAGTTTGCGCCAGGTGATTATCTCGAGTATCTCCTCGAGGGTGCCGACACCGCCCGGAAGGGCTATCACGGCGTCGGCCATGCGCGCCATCGTGGCCTTGCGGTCATGCATGTCCTCGGCGACCAGCGTGTCGCTGAGGCTCCTGTGGCCCCAGCCGCGTTCGTGCATGAAACGCGGAATCACGCCAATGGCGGTTCCTCCGGCCTCCAGACAGCCGTCGTTGACGGCGCCCATCAGCCCGGAGGAGCCCCCTCCGTCTACGAGCGTGCAGCCTGCGCGGGCTATCAGCGCGCCGAGTTCGCGCGCGGCATCGAAGTATACGGGGTCTATGTGTGGGGATGAGGCCGCGTACACGGCCACGGTCCCGGTGTGGGGTGCGGATGTGGTGTTCATGATTCTTCCTGTGCGTGGTGCCGGCGGTCCGGCGCTGTCAGTATTGCTCGTCTGCGTTGGGGAAGTCGCCCGACTTGACGTCGCCGATATAGTTGCCGACGGCGTTGTTTATGTCGCGGCCTATGCTGGCGTAGCGCCGCAGGAACTTGGGCGAGAAGCCGTCGTTCATCCCCAGCATGTCCTGGAGCACAAGCACCTGGCCGTCGACACCGCCTCCGGCTCCGATGCCGATGACGGGAATCGAGACCTGCGAGGCAACCCGGCGGGCGAGTTCGGCGGGAATCTTCTCGAGCACAAGCGCGAAACAGCCTATCTCCTCGAGCATCATTGCGTCCGAAATCAGTTTCTCGGCCTCAGCCTCTTCCTTGGCACGCACGGCGTATGTGCCGAACTTGTTGATGGACTGGGGTGTCAGGCCGAGGTGTCCCATCACGGGAATGCCGGCCGAGAGTATGCGCTCCACGCTCTCGCGTATTTCCGAGCCGCCCTCGAGTTTCACGGCCTCGGCGCCGCTCTCCTTCATGATGCGGATGGCCGACGACAGCGCCTCCTTCGAGTTGCCCTGATACGAGCCGAAGGGCATGTCGCAGACAACCAGGGCGCGCTTGGCGCCGCGTGTCACGCACTGGGCGTGGTATATCATCTGGTCAAGGGTGATGGGCAGCGTCGTGGCGTTGCCGGCCATGACGTTCGATGCCGAGTCGCCTACAAGTATCACGTCGATGCCTGCGCCGTCCACAAGGCTGGCCATGGTATAATCGTAGGCGGTGATCATTGCGATCTTCTCGCCCCGCTGTTTCATTTCGGCAAGACGCAGGGTAGTGACCTTGCGCTTGTTGTCTGTTGTGTTGGTTGACATATATATTAATGTGTATTTGGTGAATTGCATTAATTCGCGACAAAGGTACGAAAAATTGAATACATTAGCCAATGTAAAAATCTCAAAGGTCTCTCCCGGGGTGCTTCTGACCGAAAACATGCCGCGAACTATAAAAACCCTAAAAAATATGTTAATAACTCTTAATTGCGCGCCACGGTTGAAATTTTTTTGTAAATTTGAGCGATTTATAAGAATCTGCATGATTCAACCATGAAAAGACTTAGGCTGACGCGCAATTTCCTATACATACCTTGAATTTAATTAATTATCTATAAACCAACTCTTTTATTCACCTAATCATCATTGTCATGAAAAAATTACTACTTTCGGCAGCGGTGATACTGGCAAGCCTCACGGTTTCAGCACAGGTAGTGTCGGTCAAGTCGATCGACGCCGTTCCCGGCGATGCACGTGTCGAGAAAGCCACTATCAGCGCTGACGGGTCCTTTGTCGTGGGCTATAATCCCGCGTCACAGGCTATCGTGAAGATTGACGCCGCATCAGGCCAGAGCCAGAGCGTCGCAACGGGTGTGGACCTCTACAATGTCCGCCTCAGCGGTGACCAGCAGAACGTTGTCTTCACCCGTCCCTCCTACAACAAGAAACACATGCGCCATGTATCGCTCGAGGCTGCTTCCCTCGCCGACGGCAAGGTGCAGGTTCTTGTCAAGCCCACACGCAATCTCAGCCATGGTGTCGCCCTCAGCGGCTCGACTGTCTCGGCCGTCGAGAAGGGCAAGGTCCGCACCAAGACCCTCGTCAAGGGTGAGAAATCAGTTTCCGCTCCCTTCGCTTCCATTTCCTTCGGTCACCTCCAGATCACCAAGGACGGCAAGACCGTGACAATCGACCCGCAGGGCCGCGGCTCATACCTCTGGGCTTCGGTTTCGCCCGACGGTCAGAAAGTGGTTTACTGGCTCGTCGGCCGTGGCTGCTTCGTCGCCAACCTTGACGGCAGCGACGCTCAGAGCCTCGGCAACCTCCGCGCCGCCGTATTCGCCGGCAACGACATGGTTGTCGGCTGCGAGCAGCTGGGCAACGACCAGGTCATCGAGAAATCCGACCTCGTCATCTGCCGTATCAGCGACAAGGCACGCCAGACCCTTACCGCAAAGGGCGTGTTCGCTTTCGACCCCTCCGCTAATGCCGAAGGCTCAAGCATCGCCTACACCGACGCCAACGGCCGCGTTTATCTAGTCAACTTAACAAAATAACCCATAGAAACTCGAAAACATGAAAAAGCATATCATTCTTTCGGCTCTCGCTCTCGGCGCGGCCGCTATGGGTCTCCAGGCACAGGATGCCTCTGAAATCCGCGTTTACATCAACCCCGGCCACGGCTCCTGGACCCCCAACGACCGTCCTGCCACACTCGTGGGCCACGGCGCATACTCGCGTACAAAAACCGATACACTGTCCTTCTTCGAGTCGAACACCAACCTCCGCAAGGGATTCGGTCTGCTCGAGGCTCTCGTTGACGCAGGATTCACTTTCGACCGCACCCTCAACCAGGAGGGCGACCGCGCAAGCATCGGTGCCGCTCGCGACATGTCTAACAACATCGTGATGTCCCACGTAAAGTGCGGTCCCTACCACGATGACAACGGCACCGCCAACCAGCTCGGCGACGCCACCCCCGCCGACATCTACGCCTACAACCGTCTTCTCGGCGAGATCTGCGAGGAAGTCGACGAGAACATGTTCGACTACTTCATCTCAATCCACTCCAACGCCGCTACCGAGGGTACTAACACCAACTATCCCCTCTTCCTCTACCGCGGTTACGACGCGCCCGCCGACGGACAGTCCGTTTCCAAGGACTTCCAGGACAAGTCGCGCGCCATGGCCGACAAGTGCTGGCCCTATGCCTACGCCAACACCCACGCCGCATGGACTGCCTACGGTATGGACAAGAAGAACCTCCGTGGTGACATCAACTTCTACGGCAGTTCTTCCACAGGTGTAACCGGCGCAGTCGGCTACCTCGGCGTCCTCAAGCACCACTCGCCCGGCTTCCTCGTCGAGGGATACTTCCACACCTACCAGCCCGCACGCCACCGTGCAATGAACTGGGATGTATGCCGCCTTGAGGGTAACGCCTACGCCCGCGGCCTTCTCGACTACATCGGCCTCGACAAGCAGAAGACCGGTACCATCTACGGTATCATCCGCGACAAGAACACCAAGTTCAAGGACGCAGCATACCACGGCAACGCAACCACCAAGGACGCCTACATGCCCCTGAACGGCGTCAAGGTCATCCTCAAGAAGGACGGCAAGGAAGTCGCCACATACACCACCGACGACTACTACAACGGCGCTTTCGTATTCAACAAACTCGAACCCGGCAAATACACCATCGAGACCGAGCACGGGCAGTACCTGCCCATGGAGGCTCCCCTCGAGGTTGAGGTTGCCGCTCACGCCGACGTCTATCCCACCATCGACCTCGTCGACAAGGACTGGACCGCTCCCCTCGTGACATACGAGAACTATCCTGATGTTTCTGTTCCCGGCACCTACGCCGCCGACGAATACGAGTTCGCACAGGATTACCTCGACGAGGCTATCCCCGAACTCGAAGGCAAGGAAGTGAAACGCGTCATCGCACGCGAGAACCGTCTCTATGTCTTCGCACGTGACGAGGCCAAGGCTCCCACCATCCTCGTTTACGACGCCGAAGCCAAGGCTGTCGCTGCCACCGTCTCCACCAACGGCGCCGAGGGTACTGTCAACGCAATCGGCGACATCCAGGTTTCTGCCGACGGTGTCCTCGTTGCAACCAACGAATCACTCAACCAGTTCAGCACCGAGCAGATGCTCGAGGGCGAGACTCGCGGCTTCAACCGCATCTATCGCTGGGCAAACGATGAGAACGGTCTTCCCACAGGCGATCCCATCGAGATGGGCAGCTCGGCTCTCTCGGCCAACATGTATCGCGGTTACGTAGGCTCTGCACTCGTTTACTCCGGCACAATCGCCGAAGGCACCGCGTTCGTTCCCGTATACTCATGGTACGAGTCGACCAACCACCGTTTCTTCTTCAACATCTATACCATCGTTGACGGCGAGTTCGCTTCCGCTACATTCAACAACGGTCCTAACCCCGACTTCCTCGCTCCCGAGGTACTCGGCCAGTACTCGTTCAACGTTTCTCCCCTTGACAAGGAGTCGTTCATCGTCAACAGCACTCTGCTGTCTCCCTCACAGTTCGAGTTCACCAACGTCAAGACGCCCGTCACAATGCCCAAGGGCCTCGCTGACAATTCGGCCACCGCAGGCTTTTTCCGCTACAACAAGCACGCCTACATGCTTACCGCCGAAAACGGCACTTTCGAGACGGCTGATTCCGATGGCCAGACCACCGTTTCTGACGTGACTGTGGGCTTCCGCCTGACCGACATCACCGACGGCCTCGCCAACGCCAAGTCCGTAGGTCTTGTCAACACTTCCATCCCCGCCGGCGAAATCGGCGCAGTCGCCGCCTCCGTAGTTCCCGTCAAGGATGCCGAAGAGAACATCACCGACGCATACCTCAACCTCTACCTCGTTCGTCCCGGCAAGGTTTCGCACCTCACCACCAAGAATGTCACCGTCAACGCTACTCCCGTGCCTCTGGCATACGCTCTGGGTATGGAGAAGGGCGAAGGCCAGTACAATCTCACCTTCAAGTCTACAGGCGATGCTGACGCAGAAATCGTTCTCACCAACACTGCCGACGCAAACGACGTAGTCACAATCGCTGTTCCCGCCGTCAAGGGCGAGACAACCTCCGTTGCAGTCAACCCCGCCGACCTCACAGCCGACGCTAACTACAACTGGGCTGTCGTCCTCCACGGCAAGACCAACCCCGTATCGGGCGCATACCGCGCTGAGGAAACCAATGCAGGCCCTACCCGCGGTTCCGTAATCCCCTTCACCGATCCCCGCTACGACTCGTTCGGCTATGTCCTCACCGCTCATGGCAAGAACCAGGGTATCGACGTCTACGATCCCGAAGGCAACCAGGTTCAGAACAAGATCTTCAAGGGTCACGCAATGTTCGGCGGTCCCAATGATACCAACCAGTCCGATCCTTTCCGTGGCAACGAACTCCGCGGCGAGGCTGTCCTCGCTACATGGGGCGACAAGGGTTACGGCGCTGTCCGCGTCAATCCTCTCGATCCCTCGCAGGAACCCGCTACTCTCTTCGCCGGTGAGAAAGAGGCTTCCGGTAATTTCGTTTACAACGAACTCGGCCTCGGCGGCGGTACATCAGGTATCTGCTTCCTCGGCGAAGGCGAGAATACCGCAATGTACTCCTTCTCTGAGGATCATCCCTCGTCGATCGTTAAAGCCAACAACATCGTACGCTACAACCTCGGTGCAGGCTGGCTGATCACCGAACAGCCCACGGCAGTAGGCTTCGGCGGCCGTCTCGCCAACACCAACGTTGACCTTGTATCCTATGGCAACGGCTTCTTCGCATCTCAGGTCCGTGGTGCCGGCAACAACAACACCGGTACTCCCGCCTTCATCTACGTTGACGCTGAGAATAACGCCGAGACCTTCAACTCTGCCACACTCAATGATCCCGAGACAAACACTGTTCTCCTCACTGGCAGCAACTCTGGTATCGCAATCTCGCACGATGGCAAGACCCTCGCCGTATTCGACGCAAACGGTGGCAAGTGCTTCGTCTATGACGTGGCATGGGACGGCAACAAGCCCGCTCTCACCTACCGCTACAACTTCGCTGCCCCGACATCGAGCTGGAGCACCGCACGCTTCGACTACGCTGGCAACCTCCATGTCTACAACCGCGACAAGAACACCTACTACGCTTACGCTCTCGCACAGGAGAACCCCGTAGTCTCTGTTCCCGCAAAGGCTGAGTATGTCATCACCGGCACTACCACCGGCATCGAGGACATCGCTACCGATCTCGAGCAGCAGGACGCTCCCGCAGTTTACTACAACCTCCAGGGCATCCAGGTTGACGCCGAAAACATGACTCCCGGCGTCTACGTCAAAGTCCAGGGCAAGACCTCGACCAAAGTCGTCGTCAAGTAAACCATAACCCCATCGCCGTCATCACCACGACGGCACCACAAAAACGCCCGCGGCACTCCCGCGGGCGTTTCCTTTTTAAATCAACATTGGCCCAAAAAGTAGGGACGCGATTCTTCGCGTCGGCCCTCTGTAGGGACGCACGGCTCGTGCGTCCACATATTATCAATGACCGCGCATCCAAATGCGTAAAAATCTTACCCCCGATAAACCAGTTCCCGCGTCTCCTCCGGTCCGAGCGTGAACAATGCCCCAAGTACTGAAATCCCCTCAAACTCCCCTCCCCGGAACGCCGACACGGCGGGTCGCACGAAATCGTCATAACTGTCATCCATAGGCACGCTCACCGGAGTGTCAATCGAAAGAATCTCGCGCACTGCGGCATCGATCGACAGCGTCAGGTCCACCAGCGGCGTGCCAGGCAGCGAGTTGTTGAGCAGAGCCCCGAACCGCGGCCACAGATACTCGTAGTAAGGCGTCCGCCCGTACACCGTGGCTATCGTCCGCGCATGCTTGTCCCACCATCGGTCATGCTCCGAAATCAGTACTGACGAGAGCGGAGTGTGTGCCGCGAACTTGCATATTGCCGCCGTCAGTGTCTGGCATTCCTCCTTCTCCGGATTCAGGCGGGAGGCAGCCTCGGCGCGTCCCGCGATCAGCGTGCGGTGAACGGCCTTGTAGCGTCGGTCGGCGCGCATCGACGTGTCTATGACGGCACGCTCGGCGTGCGCCAGCGCCCTGTACCACGACAGCGGCGCGAAATACAGCGGCGGCAGTACGATGCTTCCCGTGGTCTGCATTTTTATCCCTCGTTGACCTCCACGCCTTACTTGTCGGGGTTGGCGTCCTTGAAGATGCGGTTCCAGCGGATGCCGCCGTTGAATATCGAGCGGTCGCGGTCAAACGATATCAGCACGAACATCGGCGTGCCGATGATGTGGTCCTCGGGAACGAAGCCCCAGAAGCGCGAGTCGAGCGAGTTGTCGCGGTTGTCGCCCATCATGAAGTAGTAGTCCATCGCGAAGGTATAGGTCTTCGCGGGCTTGCCGTCGACGTACACGGTGTTGCCCTTGACGTAGGAGTCGGGATGGTTCTCGTAGTTGCGTATCACACGCTCGTAGATGGGCCATGTCGACGGGGTGAGTTTTATGGTCATGCCCTTCTTGGGGATGAGTATGCCGTTGGCGCCGCCGTAGTTGGCCAGCGTCCAGTTGTCCGACAGCGGCTTCGGGAAGAGCATCCCGTGGCCGTCCAGGCGGTACTGCCAGGCCGGAACGTAGTCGGTGAGTATGCCGTCGGCCTCCAGGCGCCTGATGCCGCCGGCTGTCAGGGGCATGATGTAGAAGTTGTTGGTGGGCGACGATTTGGTGAGGATCTCGTGCATCCGGCTCTTGATTTCGGGGTCGTCCGGTACGGTCACGTCCGCGGGGTTGATCTCATACTCGTGGACAAGTTCCTCGGTCAGCGGCTGGCTTGTCGATGCTATGTAGTTGAACTGCACGTTCTCGGGACGCGCCTGCTTCTTGCCGTTGATGTAGATGTCGCCGTCGACTATCTTCAGGCGCTCGCCGGGCATGCCTACGGCGCGTTTCACATAGTTCGTGCGGCGGTCGACGGGGCGGTAGATTATCTCGCCGAAGTGCTCCTTGTCGTTGTGGACGGCCTCGCGTCCGTAGCGCTCGACGAGGTCATAGTACGTGCCTTCGCCCGATTCCTCGTACTTCACGGCCACCGTGTCGCCGGCGGGGAAGTTGAACACCACGATGTCGCCGCTCTCAACGTTGCGCAGGCCCGGCAGACGGCGGTACTCGTTCTGCGGCCAGTCGAGATACGACTTGGTGCCGAGCACAGGCATCGTGTTGTGTACGAGCGGGAAATGCACCGGCGTCATAGGCACGCGCGGGCCGTAGACGAGTTTGTTCACCCACAGGTAGTCGCCGGTCAGCAGAGTGCGCTCGAGCGACTGCGACGGTATCTGGTAGTTCTGGCCCACGAAGTTGAACACGAAGTACACCAGTATTAGCGCGTAGACTATCGCGTCGACCCACGACATGACCGCGCGCGTGGTCTTCGATTTCGACTTTTTCCACCATGTGAAGGGAATGTAGCCCGTGATGTAAATGTCGAACAGCAGCGGCAGACCCAGGAGGAACCAGTAGTTGTTGAGCCAGATCACCCACAGCAGGTAGACGAAGGCTACTATGCCGAAGCGCCACCACCGTGTCTTCTTGACGGGCTTGCAGCGGTTCCTGATATCGTTGACGAATCGGTCGAATGAATTCCGGTTCTGGCCCCCGGACTGGGTATTCTCGTTTGGAGTGGACATTGTGATATCTTCTTTGGTTCGTGAGCGCTCGGTCCGTGATGGAAATATATCGAAAAAAAGGACCTCGCTTATAAGGACGCAAATTTAGCCAAATAATTTCATAGCGTCGGCAAGTTAATGTTAAATTTGCCTATAAACTCAATGTTTTATAACTTTGCATCTCAGCAAACATAACTGTACAATATGTCTGAAACAAAAATCACCATCGCCTCGACCGACGACCTCGACCGCGCCGCCGGCGAGTTTGTCAACGCCATCGACCAGGCCACCGTCTTCGCATTCTTCGGCCCCATGGGAGCCGGCAAGACCACATTCATCAGCGCGATAGCACGCCGCCTCGGCGTCGACCCCGACGAGACTTCCTCGCCGTCGTTCGCCATCGTCAACGAATACCGTTCGGACACAACCGCCGAACTCATCTACCACTTCGACCTCTACCGTCTTGAGTCGCAGGCCGAGGCCATGGACATCGGCATCGAGGACTACTTCGACTCCGGAGCCCTATGTTTCGTCGAGTGGCCCGACAAGGTTGTCGACCTGATGCCCGGGGACGCTGTCCGCGTCGACATCGTCCCCAACGAGGACGGCTCGCGCACCGTCACCCTCTCCCAACTCGACTGACCCCATTTCCGGCGCATGATAATCTGGAGGGACACCTGCCCGTCGACAAACTCCGACCCTGCGGTACTCGACCCCGAGGCACCGCACGGCCTCGTCGTGGCCGCACGCGAGCAGACCGCCGGACGCGGACAGCGCGGCAACACCTGGGAGTCCGGGCCCGGACTCAACCTGTCCTTCAGCATCGTCCTGCGTCCCGGCGACCTTCATGCCGTGCGACAGTTCTGCATCTCCGAGGCCGTCGCCCTCGCCGTCGCCGAAACCGTCGAGGAAGAACTGCGCAGTAACGGCGTCGACGACCCCGTCTACGTCAAGTGGCCTAACGACATCTACGTCGGCGACCGCAAGATCTGCGGCATCCTTATCGAGAACACAGTCACCGGCACACACATCGACAAATCCGTCGTCGGCATCGGCCTCAACGTCAACCAGCGCGAATTCCACTCCGACGCCCCCAACCCCGTCTCCATCATCCAGCTCACCGCCCGCGAGACCCCCCTCCAACCCCTCCTCGACCGCCTCACCGCCCGCCTCCTCACCCTGGCTGGCGGCATCCCATCATGGAAAGGCGGCATCCTGCCGCCGATCACCCAATCCACCAACCCCTCCCCAAATCACCAACCCCCTCCACCAGACCTATCTTTCACGCCTTTGGCGCAACGACGGCGCCCTCCACCGCTGGCGCGACCCCTCCACCGGCGAGATAATCGACGCCTCCATCGTCGACGTCGCCCCCGACGGCATCCTAACCCTCCGCCACGCCGACTCCACCCTCCACCCCTACGCCTTCAAGCAAATCACCCCCCTCCTTTAATCCGAATAATTGTATCAAATTACCGAAATTTACACAACTAATGACTCTGATTCCTCTGATACACCACAATCACCCCAAACCCCAAGATTTTTTCAACCTTCTCTGATAGAGTCAGAAAAATCTTACTAAAGAATTTTTTTTCTCCTTTCCCACAACAGTCTAAATTATTTTTGCACAATTAAACCAAAATTACTATTTTTGCAACAGCGGTTACAGTAACAGCCGTTGCATTAATATGAAATTCTACGACAGAGAAATAGAGACCGAAACGTTACGGCGTATTGAGGCGACTTCGCATGAATATGCACAGATGACTGTCATTACAGGCCGTCGCCGAATCGGTAAGACAACTCTAATCAAACACGCTTATCATGAGGCCGAGATGATTTATTTTTTTGTGGCACGCAAAAGCGAGGCTTTGCTCTGTCATGAACTAGTCTCTACTGTACGCGAAACTCTCGGCGAGGACATTGGCGAATTTACCAGTATGGCTCGCCTGTTCGCGGCGCTGATGCAGATTGCCCGACGGCGTAATTTCACACTGGTTTTCGATGAGTTCCAGAATTTCAAATATGTCAACGAGTCCTTCTTCAGCGATATGCAGAACATCTGGGATAGCAACAAGAACGATGCGCGTATAAATCTTGTCGTCTGCGGCTCGCTCTATTCCATGATGACGAAGATCTTTGACGACCGGAAGGAACCCCTCTATGGCCGTGCCACTTCGCGCATTCGGCTTCGCGAGTTTCCCCTTGCCACTCTCCGTGAGATTATGCGTGACAACAATCCAGATTATTCTCCCGATGACCTTCTTGCAATGTATATGATTACCGGTGGCGTCGCCAAGTATGTCGAGCAACTCTCTATGCAGAAGGCTTTCACCAGGGATAGTATTATTGAGGCTGTCCTGTCGTTCGGCTCCTATTTCATCGACGAGGGCAAGGAATTGCTCTCCGACGAGTTCGGCAAGGATTATGGTAATTACTTTTCGATACTTTCTGCCATAGCCGGTGGTTACAACGAGCGTGGCGAGATCAAGTCCTACACAGGCATAGAAGCCGGAGGATATCTCGACAAACTTGAGAAAACATATGACCTCGTTTATCGCTGTCGTCCTTATCTTGCGGGCGAGAACAGCCGTAACGTTCGCTATGGAATCAAGGATAATTTTCTCAACTTCTGGTTCCGCTTCATCTACAAGTACCGAAGCGCTGTTGAGATCGGGAACATCGCTTATGTGCGAGAGAAAGTGCTTGCCGATTATTCCACATTCTCCGGATGGATTCTGGAACGTTATTTCCGGCAGATGTACCGTGAGACAGGAATTTACAATATTGTGACCAATTATTGGGAAAAAGACGGCAGCAACGAGATTGACCTGATTGCTGTGAACGAGGCTGAACGTGAGATTGTGATAGGAGAAGTCAAGCGCAATCCACGCAAGATTGACATGCATGTCTTGGAAGAGAAATCGCGCGACATTGTATCCAAACGCAAGGGCTGGCATATTGAATACGTCGCCCTCTCGCTTGATGACATGGGCCGTTGAGTTCTCAACCTCGCCCTAACATGGGAAAGGCGGCATCCTGCCGCCCTAATCCCACGCACGCACCTCATACCCTCCCACTATCGCGATTCTCGCGATAAATCGTGATTACTCTCGATAAATCTCACCCACATCCCCTTCCTTAACCCCCAAAACCTTATTAATTTTGCCAATCTATTCACCATACTATGTTAAATTTTAGTTAAATTCATATCAAGTTATTGCTTTTACCATCCCAATATATTACCTTTGCATCAGCGTTCGAGGCTGATTGGCCTCAGTTGGTGATTTGGTGAAAAACAGCCCCCGTGAGTATAAACCTTTAATACTAATCTTTAAAATCTTAATCGACTATGACCCCCAAAAACAAAAACCCCGCCCCGCGATCCAATCCTCCCTGTTAGTAGGGACGTGATTCTTCACGTCCGCTTTGAATACCTTGTAACTTTGACTTCCGACCTAAATCCCGTCCTTTGCTCCTTTCCGGGAATCTCGAGATTCTCGGGCATCTCGGGAACTTCGGGAATCTCCCGCCTATTTGGCGCTCCCTGCTTGTGTACGGACGTCGATTCTTCACGACCGCCCCAAAATTCTCTTCCAGCATCTCACATTCTAATTATGCATTATGCATTCTAAATTCTTCATTAACTAAATCTCCCAATCTCCCTCGAACGCACCCACCAATCACCCCAACCACCCAATCACCAACACCTAATCAGGGCCCTGATTTCCATTAACCCAAACAACAAACCTTTGCGACACAAATAATTATGAAACGAACACCCCAATACCCCAACCTACTGACCCGGACCCGCCCATCCCTCCATCCCCCCTGGCCGGATGGCACAACGCACCCCACCCACAACGGCTTATCCTCCGTCTTCCATTCGATCAACACTGACTCGTATTATAATTCCATATCTTCCTTAATGCTTAGATTGTCTAATTTCATTCCATGTTTTCCAAATCCGCCGTATTCAACTGAATGAGTCCTACTATCAAGCATTGTCAGGAAAATTGCATCTATGTCACTGTCTAACGAGATGGGGCAACCCTCAGTAAGTCGTGCATGATATTCAACTGATTCTGAATTCACGAATACGATACAATTCGATTTGTTGGCGAAATGCAACACTTCCGAATCATTTAATCCAATCCGCTTAAACAACTTGTCTAAACTTTCGCCTATCAAAAGATTTTTGTTGGGATTGACTTTATTATTCCTGACGATTCCCCTTGCCAACTGGTAATTAGCCTCGGGGACCGGAGTCTTTCGGTAAATCAGCGTATCTCCTTCCGACATGACAAAGGCCCCGATGGGAAGCGCTTCATCCGCATGAATGACGTCCGCGTGCTTAAATTCTTTAGACATCTCTTTTCGCCCTAAAGAATAGAGAGGAGAACTGAACAGCGCATCACTGTCCGTTACGATCAACAATGTATCATTCACGTTAAGGCACAGATACGTTTTGTCCGGATTATTCACCTTTGACCATACCCAAACGCCACGATAAGTAACATTATCGCGCGTAAAAGTTGTCGATACCGAATCCATCGCACCGTTATGACATGCTTCTGCCTGTCCCCGATTATAACCGGTACAAAAAACTGAAACACAACAGATAATAAGAATTAAAACCAGAAACTTCTTCATGACGCCAAAATTAAATGTAATCGTCTGCAATTTAGCCCATTTTTCCTTCCTCCGCAAGCCCCATCCCCAAAAATATTTCGCAAAATCCTAATACCCGCTTCATCACCCATTATCAATGATAATTGTGTGCGGATATAAACCTCGATTTTTTCAAGTTCCGAACAAATCATCTTTCGCAATGCCGAGTCAAATTTATATAGAGAATATGCATCCTCGAATTTGGCTCCGTATTTGAACCGGCGTGAATGTGGTTGGCGCAAAGGCATAAGATAACTTTTCATTCGGAAAAGACTTATGTTTTCCCGAATGTGTTGTGCCTTGTTTTCATTAGAGAAATTAAGACCATCCGATTTGAGAAGTCTTATTTGGTCGGCAACCGAAATGTGCGGCTGATTGTAAGGCGGAAGTTTCATAAAAATAAAAAAACTTACCCTGAGCGCGCTGTTCTTACGTACAACCGTCCGCGATAGCGTATTGAAGCCTGCCTGTATAAGTTCTAACTTTG
>ERZ1106943.478-NODE-478-length-52624-cov-5.101505_pt1 | contig 52624 bp, 73 predicted proteins | sample MGYA00403671_ERZ1106943 | MGnify/ENA primary metagenome ERZ1106943 (study PRJEB35170, sample SAMEA104062427) | human gut metagenome | biome: human gut; feature: human-associated habitat; material: faeces | place: Denmark | collected 2012-06-14 ...
GTAAGCCAGTTTACCACCGAAAGGCGGTAAAGTCAAGCGGATGCCCTGGCAGGGTCGCACCGCTCAAACAAAGCGGCCCCGCCCCATAACCCCGGCAGCCCGCCGGGGCAAACCTGAAAAGCAAAGGAGCAAAGAACATGACACTTGCAAAGAAGATCACCACCGCCGCCGCACTGGCGGCCGCACTGCTGGCAGGCACCGCACCGAAGGCTGCGGCACAATGCCCCTACACCGTCGGCCCCCTGGGCCGCTACATCGCCCCGGCCATTGTGCAGGGCATGACCGCCACCGATGACGGCGCGGTTGAAGTCTGGTGCACCGACGCGCTGGACGGTGACGACTGGTATTTTGTGGTGGACGCTGAAACCGATCTGCGAATTTATGACCGTGTTGACCTGGTGGTTGACGCGAACGGCACCCCGGAAGATTTCAGCGATGACAAAGTGATTGACGCGCTTTACTGCCACGGCTGCACCGAAGATTGAAAGGAGCCTGCACCATGATGACACTTGAACAGATCCGCGAACGGAACCGCAAGGAGAACGCCGCAGCCCGCCGCCTTCAGGCCGCTGGGTATCGGCTGGAAGGGTGGGACCCCCGCACCGGGCAGCGGATCGCCGCACGAATCACCGGCGAGAACACCAACGCAGAGCGCCGCACGTTCTACGCCTTCCCCACCTGGCAGGATGCCGCCGCCGCTCTTTTGGGCTGAACGCCCCGGACACCTTAGCAGGGCCGCACCGCAAAGCGGCCCCGCCCCACTACCCCGGCAGCCGCCGGGAGATCATCCCGAACATCAACCACAACGAACAAAGGAGAACGAACCATGAAAGGCATGACCAACAATCAGATCATCATGAACGAAGCCGCGAAGCTGGACCCCGCCACCCTGCACGCCATCGCCACCGCGCACCACACCCCGGAGCAGATCGCCGCAATGGCTGCAAACGCAGTCACCACCGACGAGAACGGCGACGAACAGCCCGCCACCATCGCAGACGTTGAAATCATCCTTGCAGCGGCAGAGCTGCACACCTTCGATCACTGGAAGAAAGAAGGCAAGAGCGTCAAGAAGGGCGAAACGCATTTGATTGAATGCTACCTGTGGAAGTACACCACCCGCCCCAGCAAGGCCCAGCGGGAAGCCGCTGAAGCCGAAGGCAAGGAAGCAGCCCCCGCGCCGCATTTCTACCCCACGAAATCGCACCTGTTCAGCTGCTTGCAGGTACACGACGCAAAGCAGGCCCCCGCCGGCCGCTTCGGATCTGTCGCCGCCATTATGGAGTATAACAAAAAGCTGGCCGCAGAACGCAAGGCCGCAAAGGCAGCAGCAGAGCAGACCGCCAGCACCCCGGCCCCCATCATCACCGAAGAGCACCACGAATTGCCGGAGCTGGTGCACGTCGATCCGCTGCCCACGAAAAAGCCCGCCCCGGATGTGCTCCGCAAGGCAGAGCGGGAAGCAAAGGCCGCTTTCCTGGCTGTTCCCGAAACCGACCGCAAGGGTCAGGCCGCCGCGCTGGATGCCTGGCGCAAGACCCGGAAGGCCGTAGAGGACGCAAAGCAGGCCCCCGCCGCCGTAGCCGCGCCGGATGAAGCACCCGTGAAACAGCTGGACTTTGAAAGCATCGCCGCCGGGCTGCTGGCATGACCCACCACCACGAAACCGGATATTTTGGCAGGGCTGCACCGGGCAAAGTAACCCCGCCCCACTACCCCGGCAGCGCACCGGGCACGAAAAACAGAACGAAAAACGAAAAGGAGTTTTTGCAATATGAAAAGAGCAACCAGCACCCTCGCCGGGCTGAACGTGAAGAAGATCACCGCCTATCTGAAAGGGCAGGCAAAAAGCCGCAACGCCGTTCGGATCACCTGCCAGAGCGGCAGCGTGTACATCATCACCGGCTATGCAGCGTTCAAGCTGCCCTCCATCCTTTACCGGGATGTTATCCAGCCCGTGACCATGCAGGACGCACCCGCCGACGGCGTGACCATCGTTTCCAGTGATGCCGGGTTTGTGGTCAACGATCCGCACCAGCTGACCGCCGCGCAGATGTTCCAGAAGTTCAGCGCCTGCAAAGAAGAAGTCAAACGCACTTCGATCTTGCAGGAAGTCGAAGCAAAGGGCAAAGTCTGGGGCACGTTCCGAATGTTCCGCAACGGATCCCGGCCCATCATGATAAATTCGGAGTATGACGCTTTTGTGGATCATCACGAATTTGTTTACCACAGCAGCAACAGCCCGTTTGCGCCCATCCTGGCAACGGACACCGTAGACCCGAAGAAAGCCGCCGTTTCCGTACTCATTGCCCCGATGAAGGCGAACGACGAAATACAGCAGGTATGCAACCGCCTGTTTGCATGATACGAAAGGAGAACGAAATCATGAAGAAGTTTGACAACATCTTTGAACAGGCCCGCGAGATCATCCGTCAGCAGTGGACACTGCAAGACCTGCGCCGGAAAGCCCAGTGCACCGGCAGGCCCGAAGAGGTCCGCCAGCAGATCGCCGCCGCCCGGCTCCGCCTCATCTGCGCCCGCCGCGGCTACCAGCTCAACGCCTGACACGAAACCGGATGCCCTGGCAGGGCCGCACCGGACAAAGCGGCCCCGCCCCACCGCCCAGCATTCCGCCGGGCATATCACGAAACACGAAAAGAGGTTTACACCATGACCACCCCAAACGATTCCCTGGACTTCTACCCCACGCCGGACAGCCTGGCCTTTGATATGGTTTTCTCCCTGCGGGAAGTAAAATCCGGGTTCACCACCTACCCGAAACCCATCCTTGAACCGTCCGCCGGTGATGGAGCGCTTGCGCGTCAGGTCCACGCTTTAGCGTTCAGCGTCCACCACGACCACAAGACCGGCGAGGTTGACCGCTACGACAAGGAAAAGGCGCAAAGCGCAGAGCTTGACTGCATCGAGCTTTCCAGCGACTTCCGCGCAAAGCTGAAGAAAGACGGTTTCCGGGTGGTGCATGATAACTTTCTGACCTTCCGCCCCACCACGAAATACGCCGCAATCGTCATGAATCCGCCTTTCTCCGCTGGTGCCGCGCACCTGCTCAAAGCGCTGGATGTCATGCAGGACGGCGGCAAAATCCGCTGTCTGCTCAACGCCGAAACCCTGCGCAACCCCTGCACCAACGAACGGAAAGAGCTGGCCGCAAAGCTGGAAGAGCTGCACGCCACGGTAAAATACATCCCGGATGCTTTCAAGAATGCCCGCCGGGCTGCCCGTGTTGAGGTAGCGCTTGTATCGGTGGACATTCCCCAGCGTGAACCGGTGAGCCGGATCCGGCTGGATCTGAAAAACGAAACCGCAGAGCGTTTGAAAGAAAACCCGGAGTTTGCCGCCCTGGTATCTTCCGACCCCATCACAGCAGCCATTGAACGGTATAACGCCGCGGCTGAAGGTGTGCGCCGGATCTATGAAGAGTACAACGGAATCAAGTCGTTGTTTTCCTCCGCCGGCGCTGGTAAGAAAGAAAACCCCGTGATGGCTTTCACGAAATCTTATAACGACGCTATCCGGGAACTGCGCGGGATGTACTGGAAACAGCTGTTTGAAATGCCGCAGCTGTTCGATGCGATGACCTACGAAATGCAGCAGGATTACCAGAAGCGAATCAAAGAGCTTGAAGGCTACGACTTCAGCGCGTACAACATTCTGACCGTCCGGGAAGAAATTTCACGAAATCTTCTTTCCAGCATCGACCACGAAATTATAAAGCTGTTCGACGACTGGACGAACCTGCATTATAACGACGAGTACAGCAAGAACGTGCATTATTACAACGGCTGGTGTACGAACTCCGCGTACAAGATCAACCGCAAGGTGATTTTCCGCTGCAACGCCTTTGATACATACGATGGGCGTTTCTGCCCCCGGTACAACGCAACAGGCCATGTTGCCCAGATCGAGCGGGTGCTGCACTTCCTGGACACGAACGGCAAGCCCTACAATGGGGACGAACTCCGCGCCGTCCTGGATGCCGCCGAAAAGAGCGGCCAGACCCAGAAGATCCAGCTGCACTATTTCACCGCCACGTTTTACAAGAAAGGCACCTGCCACATTGAGTTTACGAACACGGACGTTTTGAAATCCTTCAACCTCTACGCCGGACAGCGCAAAGGCTGGCTGCCGCCCACCTACGGCAAAAAGAGCTATCACGATATGGCCGCCGCAGACCGCCGGGTGGTTGACAGCTACGAGGGGGAGGCCAGCTACACCGACACCCTCACCCGGCACCTGATCCCCACGCAGAGCACGTTTTTACAGCTGAACGCCTGACACGAAACCCGCAAGGCCGACAGCGTTCCCGCTGCCGCTGGTGCAAGCCCAGCCGCCCCAGACCGGGGCGGGCGCTCATGGGTAACAGCCCATCCGGCAGGCCGCCGGGAGTATCAGCACGAAATACAGAACGAAAAGGAGTAACAACCATGAAGAACCAGAACGCCATCGCCCAGATCGCCTACATCGTCACCGCCGACTACTACACCAACGGCAAGCCCACCACCTGCAAGATCACCGTGCAGCCGGTCAACTTTGACCCCGCCCGCCTGATCGACTGGTCCGACCGGATCAGCAAGACCCACATCCGCGAAGTCGAGAACTTCACCACGCCGGAGGAAGCCGCAAAGCGGATGACGGAGATCATCGAAGCCGCCGCAGAGCACGCTGCCCAGATCCAGCGCCCAGAATCGGTGACAGAACGTCACCACTTGACCGTGCCCCGCCTCGCCGATCTGGCAGCTCTGCCCGCCGTCCACGCCTGAACACGGACCCGGAAGCCCCGGCAGGGTCACACCGGTCAAAGCGGCCCCGCCCCATCTTCCCGACATTTATGCCGGGAGCATCACGAAATAGAAAGGAGGTGTTTTCATGGTTCGATGTTGGATATACTCCGCTGGGCCGGATCAATGCCAGTGTTACAACGTAGATGACGAAAATCTGGCCGATCTGGCAGCACAAGCGCAGTTTTTGGAGGACTTCCGTGCCCAGCGTGCAGCAAACCCGGCTTTATACCGGCAGCTTCTTAATATGCTGGTTCCCGCCGCCGATGCCATTCCCATGCGCAACTATACCGGCCTGCCGTTTTGACAGCCATCCCCGGCAGCCCGCCGGGGTTATTCTTGCATCCCGTCACGAAATCTTGTTCTAATTTATTGCTTTTATTTGCGTTTTGCTCTATCATGACAGTAACGAAACACGAAAAGGAGGTTTCCCGTTATGACTATGATTCCCGCCTTCGGCCCCTGGACAGAGCATCCCGCAGACACTGACGAAGAAAAGCGCCTTGCCAGCGCCCAGCAGAGCAAGACCACCCCGACCAGCATTGACCGTGAACACGAAACCGGTGTTTTTTACGGCTCCGGCAAAGACCCTTACCAGACCACCCTTGCAAGCTGCACCTGCAACGACTTTGTGCGCCGGAAAAAGCCCTGCAAGCACGTTTTCCGGCTGGCTATGGAACTTGGCATCATCGACACGGCATACAAGACCGGGCGCAGCACCGGCGAACGAAACGAGGCGCAGATCAGCTTTGCGGACAGCATCGAACTGGTTGAACAGCTCTCTGATGCAGCACAGAACGAAATCAAGGAAATGCTGTACTACACCAGTGAGCGTATTGAGACCCGCCAGAAGCCCGTAACCTGTCACGAACTGGATCTTGTGCCGGAACTGCGCACCTCGCCGCTCCTGCACGAAAATCCTTACCCGCTGGAAGAAGTGCTGAACGACCTGCCAAAGCCCTTTGTTGTGCAGCTGCTGGATCTGGTGCACCGGGAAGGCAAGCCAAAACGAAACGCAGCTAAAACCGTAATGGCTGCATGGCTGGCGCAGAACGCGCCCATGCTGGCAACGGAATTGCCGCCGGTCGCTTCCTTCTCGTTCGTTGAGGTGTTCGACAAAGCCCAGCGTGACGCTTACAAGTACCTGCACCGCAAGTACGACACGGAAACAGACTGGTACACCGGCGCAGAGTATCCCGCCGGGGCTGTGCCCGCGGCAGACGGGTCCACTTACTACTTCCCAGAGGACAGAGTTACCGATGCCCTCACGAAACGCGGTTTCAATCGCTGCCTGAACGGTTACATCCCGGAGTAAAGAATCTTACTTCACGAAATCTTACTTTTTGACCACGAAATTTGCAATTTATCTGCAAAAATCCAGTCTTAGCCACGAAAAGCAGCTTTTTAACCACGAAATTCAACTTTCCAGCTTCAAAAAGTTCAATTCAATCACGAAAACCCGCTTTTTTGATACATTTTCTCTCACGAAATGAGGTTTTGCATGGAATACGAAGAATTTTTCGCGCCGTGGCGTTTGGTCGCTGCTTTTGCGGACGGCTCCCGCCTGCTGTTCGATGGCCTGACGGAAGAACAGGCCAGAGACGCAATGGAAGCCGCCCAGGAAGAGCACGGCGACATTGGTTACTGGAACCGGGTCACGGATCAGAACTATGAGGACGGCAGGTATTACAAGACCGTCCCGCCACCGCCCTGCATCAACATCGTGGACTACGACGGCTACACTGGGCCGCTGGACGAAAACGGTCTGCCGGTAGGTCTGGCTGAACAGATTGCCCAGGCCAGCACAGAGGAAGGTCGTGATCCCAACGAGGCGCAGATCATCATCAAGCGCAACGCTCCGCCGGATGACCAGCCGCCACACGAAAAGTAAATCACGAAATTCAAAAAGCCCGCCGGGTCGATGACCTGACGGGCTTATGGTGTTGAAAGGATGGTTTGTATGAAGTTAAACATGGATTGCGTCCGCGCCGTTATGCTTTGCGCAGAAGAGTACACAGACTATAACCACTATTGCTATTTCATTTCTTACCAGAAAAACAATGTGAACGACTTCCTGCTGGATGACCCGGAAACACCGCCAGCCTACCAGCTTGAACTTGAAAAGACCTACGACAACGACGATCTCTTTTACGCCGTTGAGTATTGTGTCAAATCCGGGTTTGTTGAAACGCTTTTCTCGAAAGACACTTATCGCATTCCCATTTCCCGCATTACGCCTGATGGGCATAGATTTCTTGAAAACATTCGGTCTGATACGAACTGGGAAAAGGTCAAAAGCGTTGCCAAAAAGGCCGGTTCTTTCAGCACAGATGTGATAATCGAGATCGCAAAGAACGTAGCTGTGGAAGCGGCCAAACATTTTTTAACCAACACCTGACGAGCCTTCCTACCTCCGCATTTTCCAATTCGGTTTGGATTGCCGCTTCGTTGTGCCAGATCTGCTTTTCTTTGATTCCAGTTTTCACGATTTCCTTTGCGATGGTTCTAACGGCATATTCTCGCGGGCTTATCATGCCGCTGTCAATCTCAATTTTAATCTTCATTTTGCCCTCCTTCGCGTAAATCCGGTTCAGCCGCCCGCCTTTCAGATTGGCAGTCCAGCAGCGGCTCTCCTGAATCCGAGAATATCGGTTTTGCTCTAATTTGACGTATCATAGCTTCGCACAGATCCTTTACCTCTTCTTCCGATTCAAGGACTATTTTGCCATCATTTCCGCCAAAGACTTCAATTCCGCCCTCTCTCCGCGGAATCACAGACCAGCGCAGATCAAACAGCGCATCCTCGTTCCCCGGAAATTCTCTGCCCGGAAGGTCAAACATTGCTATTCCGCCAGACGGTTCAACAATTTCATCATCGGTCAGTTCAATTTTGATTCCCATTTTCAGTCTCCTTTGCACGAAACCCGGTAGGCCAACTGCCCGCCGGGTTATTTCTATGCCTGTTTTCAGATTTTTGGGGTAGTCGTGTTTGTTTTTCTACGACCATCGGACACGATTTTGCGGAAGCGCCTGCACATGAAGTTCCGCAGGCAGCCTTGCCTATAAGAGAATGTCACCCTCTGCCCATGCATCCGCTCGGCGCTGTCCCTCGCGCGTGTTTAACGCACGCGATAATAAAGCGGCGCACTCCGGGATCCGTTCCAGGTTCCTTCCCAGCTGTGCAAGAGCGACGTTTCGCAGGTACTTCAAGTGCTGCACACTGTATGGAACTTTCTGCTGTACTTCGTGCCATTTTTTGTGGCTGATGTAGAACTCCGTTAAAATCAGATTGTGGCCACTGTCCAGCCGGTTCATTTGTCCCCGGATAATGTTCTGATCTTCCAGCAACACAGCCCGCTGCCGTTCCAGCTGACGTAGTTGGTCTCCAATTCCCAGTTCATCCATCCGGCAGGCCATCGCCGCCGTGCTGTCCCCAGGTGTTCCGCCGCGGGGCATTCCATCGGTGCCCATGCCCCGCATAGGGTCCACTTCATCGCTCAGTGCGGTACACTGACGGCGGATGATCTCTATCCGCTGCGGGATGTCCGCATAATATTTCAAGATTGCCTCCGCCTCGTGTACTTTCACTGCTCAGTCCTCCCAAAAAATCAAAAATCTTTCTTGAAAAGGGGTTCTCCGAAAATGGGTTCTTCGCCCTTGACGTGCTCCACCATGGCACCCACGCCGTAAATGTCCTCAATGACACGGCGCAGACGATCATAGGCAAATTCTTCTCCGCCATCGTCCACCCAGCCGAGGAACTGCTGGTAATTTTTCTTGATTTCTTCCTTCACGGCCTCAATTTGTTCAGGGGTATATTCCATTTCTTCCAATGATTCCGCAAAGAAACGAACGATCATCTTTGCAGCGTCCCGGCGTTCAGCCAGAACACGCAGCTTTTTTTCAGAGCCTACCAGACCACCCGCCGGGAGCCAAAATTCTTCCGGCATCAGGTGGGCAGTGCGTGCTTCCAGCCGCTTGAGGGCTTCCGGTGCACCGTACTTGTCGTGATCCATGATATACCTGGATGCAGCATTGTTCATCTTCAAGGTCAGGAGCGTAGATTCTTTCTCGCCCCAGTCCCAGAGATCATGAGCCGCGGCAACTGCGCAGTACGAAACGACCTGCCCGATTGCCTCACGGTTCAGCGTCGTGCGGTGCTTCGACTTGCCGATGTTGATTTGCTGATTCACTGCATTCTGGATGCTCTGCCGGTAGAATGCTGGCATCCTTGCCCTGCTTTTTCCCATGATGAATCCTTTCCCGCCTGTTCGGCCAGGCGCTTCCACTTTCTGATTTCTTCCGCCGTATCTGGCGTGATATGCTCAATAAACCGCCAGTGCTGCGGTTCTGCCACAAGATCGATAAACATACGGCGGCGGTGGATGTAATCACGCTGCTGCCGCCGGGTGAATTTGCTTTTCACTTCCACCACCTCAACCGTGCCATCAGCATAGGTCAGCACAAAATCCGGGGTATAGTGCGCCGCCGGGAGCTTCACATTGCCGTATTCTTTTTCCGGCAGCATAGTAAACCTGCGGTGCAGCTCTACCTTCACGACCTCGCCACTCTGGACTTTGGGCAGAACAGTTCCCATGTAGTAGTCATACTCGCCCCGGCTGTCAAACTCGTGTCCGGTCGATCTGGCGGCATTCACAGCGGCTTCCAACGATGCAGGTGCAGCTTTGCCCCCGCACCTTCTCTGTGCAAGCTGCTTTTCCGCCTGCACACGGTAGCGCGGCGGCAGGTCGTCCAGTTCCAGTCTGGCGCTCATGGCTGGTTCCTCCTGTTCTTCCGCCGGGTGTCCGGCTTCTTTTTCAGTTTCACGATCAGGTGCTTGGTGTTGTTCCCCGTGATGTGCTGTTCGCACTCGCGCAGGGTATAACCGGGGTATTTTTTCTCCCAGTATTCACGATCATCCGGCAGGGCAAACGCTTCGTCAAAGCGCTTGCGGCTCCATCTGGTGTCGTTCGGGCGCGGGGTTTTCGGTTTTTGCAGCCCTTGGCTCTGCCGCCAGCGCCGGATACGGGCGCGGGCTTTCGTCATGTAGGTTGTCAGGCGTTCAAAGCTGGAACAGGTCAGGTCGATAGGCTCAACTTTCACAAGTCCCATCGGCCGCCCGGTGCTGTCCCGCCACAAGTCCTTGATCTCCTGCCATGTCAGATTGCCTTGCAGGATCACATGATGGTGGTGTCTGCCGGTAACTTTCCCGTCCTCGTCCACCACGCTGTACTCTGCAACCTGCATCCACTTGGATGCTTCCCGCCCCGTCTTTTTGCAGAAGCGCTTCAAGCGGCGGGTAAAATTCGTCCAGTCCCGGTCTACCTGGTCAAAATCTCCGGGCGCTGGCTGGTGGTCGTGGTCGTATGTAAACGTGGCTGCCCAGTCGCTTTCCCCGAAATTCGTATAGGCCAGCTGGCAGAAATACCGCCTTGCTATCATGTCGTTATACTTCTGCTGCGCAATGGAGGTCGCCAGCTCTCTTTTGCGGCGGGTGCTCGCGGTGTGTTCCTTGTCCGTTGTTTCAAAGAGATCCACTTCTGCATAATCGGATGTTCCGAGAATGTGTTTCTGCTCCCGAATGTACCATGCCCGCACCGTTCACTTCCTCCTTCCGCAAAGTTCTACTGGGATTTTCTTTTCTGTGGACCAAACACACGCGGCTTCGCAGGACAAGGGGGACACAACGCCGGGCAGGTCTTTCTAAGTTTCCCATTCCGTCAAGCCATACAGACCCGCCCTCGTTTTCTCCCCCTTGACCCCCGCTTTCCCCGGCTTGTGTTCTTCTGTGGTCGCTAGATTAAGTTACACATACAAGCCCCTTGCCGCCTCGTCAGGGCGGCAATTTAACGACGGGCTTGCTTAATTCTTGATTAGAGCTTGATTAGTTTACTTCGTAGTCACCGATGCTGTTTTCTTCCGTTCTGACTTCCCAGCACTCGCAGGTGTCCTCCGGGTCAGTGAAGTCGGCACGGTTCGGAGAATTGCCGTTGAAGCATACCCAGGTGTAGCCCTCATGCCAGCGGCAGGTGCAGCAGGTTCTTTCAGGTTCCATCATCCTGTGTTCCTTTCGTCACGGTTCTAGCAGTGTGTGGCAAATCGGACAGGCGTGCGGTTCCCAATCTGTCCTGTACCCGCATACCGGGCACTCATACCAGCCGTATGGAAACACACCGGTAGCGTCATAGAATTCACGCTGCCATTTAAGTGGTTTCGGCAGTGGGGTGCCGGTCGCTTTCGCAAATTGGGCGGCCCGCATAGCAGTTGCAATGGCATCCCTTGCAGGTTTCAAAGAATCGTGTTCTTCCTTTTTCTGGGAGTTATCTGTCTTACCCTCCATGTCGGCCACCTTCATAAAAACGATCCATCGTTTCGCGGTACACTTTGTAGCACTCCGGGCACAGGTCTCCGATTCCATGGATGTTTCTCATTTCAAGCGCCCAACCATCCAATGCTTTCTGGTCAAACACACCATCGTCGAACCGTTCCGCGAACACCTGCTTTCTGCACCGGTTGCAGATAAACATTGCTCCGTTCTGTCTCATGGTGCTGTCTCCAACTTTCCAACTTCAAAATCTTCAAGGTTCGGGTGCAACTTCTTCCTCTCGATCCCGAACTTTGCCCTTGCTCAGTGCCAGAGGACCACGTTTGACGAATGGGCCAGATATGTTGTTCCGTTAATTTTGACCTGTAACTGGTCGCCTTCATAATCGTTCCAGCTATCCACCTTGCCCTCAATTACGGTTCCATCCGGCATTTTAATCTGTGCCTGCGAATATTCGTAGGTCAAATCAATTACCTGCTTGTTGCATCCCGTCATCAGCAAAACGCTTGCCGCCGCAGATGCTCCCACCATAAAAATCTTTCTCATTTCTTTGCCTCCTGCTTTTCATTGAGTTTTACTACCGGCTGCGGCTGGTCGCTGCGGTTCAGCGGCTTATCAAAGCACACATTCCATGGATCGCCCTCCGGCTTGTCATGCCATGCCAGGGCGTGGCGAATGGCAAGCCATACCTGTTCTGCCCGGTACGGCACCTTCATTACGTCTGAGGTCGGGGCCGGGAGAACGCATCTGCTGTACAGCCGTTCCATTTCTAGCAGCATGGTATTTCTGCGGCCTATCGCAACATTAAAAGCGTTTTTACGCTGTTCCTCGCTCTGAAACGCATTGTTTTCCGCGTCCGAGTAGAATTTTGCAAAGCACAAGTCTTCTGCCAGATCCCAAAACTGTCCCATGTGCAGCCGCAGATACCACTCGCAGGCCGCTTGCACAGCCTCGGCCACCGGGCGGCTCATGGTCAGCGTGATGGTCTCGATTTCGGTAGGTGCGTCATTCTTCTTCGCCATAGTGCGGCTCCTTTGCCCCCGGCCAGTGACGGCGCTGGCTGCGCTCAAACTTCCGGGCCATCGCTGCTGTCTGAATAGCTTCCACGGCCAGAGCAACAGCCCGGTCATATACACCCTTCGTGGAAATCTGCGGATTGTTGGAGTAAACATTCATCCACATTGCATTGAGTTCCTGACGCAGACCGTTCATTTCCTGCACAGCTTCCACGACTTCTTCTTGGATGATTCCCGTGCCCTCATGCGGCCCTGCAAACATCCGAAACTTCTTGTTTGCAGCGGCCAGCTCAATTTTGACCAGCCGCTTCACGTCATTTTTCACTGCATCCATGATTAGCCCTCCGTCCGGCTCTTGATTTCGGCCAGCATGTCATCCAGCGGAACATCGGAAAGCGAAAACCCGGCCTCTCTTTCGTCCTCGACAGAGACCAAGAGTGCAGAGGAAAAGCACAAAACGGGGCGAACACCATAGTAGTAGTTGTACCAGCTGCTGTTGTTGGAGCCATCGGTGAAGACGTTCCAGACGCTGTTGCCATCGTTGGTGTACGGAGAGCTGTTCGGCGTACCGTAAGGAGTTGCCAGCCACCACGGCACATCTGCCTTCGGAATCAGCCGCCAATACTTGCCATACTGGCGCAGGGTCAGCAAGCCAATCCGGTACTCGACAGTTCCATATTCAGTCTGGCCGGTCGTATCCTGCAGATCAATCTTGAACGGGATGAAAATATCCAGCGGCGTGCCTTTCTCGGTAAACTCTGCCAAACGGTTGCCCAGATACGACATGATCTCGCTCCGGCGCAGATCATTGGGGCATTCCGGGTCGTCACCTTCACGGAACGGCATTCTCGTCCAAATTTCCTTTGCCAGTACAAGGCAGCCGTGTTCGTCCGCATCCAGCTTCACAAACTCCTTGCCCAGCGCTCTGAAGATGCCACCATTTTTCACATCACCCAAGGTTACACTTTTCAAAATCTTGCTCATCGTTATTCCTCCACTAAAACCACATTGGCCCAGCTGGTCTCGTATGTTTTCCCGTCAATCGTGACTTTCACGATACGATCATTGTGTGCAAACGAACTTACCTTGTCCGCCCGTCCTTTGTCCAGTAAAGTGCCGTCCGGCAGGTAAACATATACCGTCTTGACCGGTTTTTCACCGCTTGCTGTGCCCTTGACTGCTTCACACCCAGTCAGTGTTACGCACAGCGCGGCAGTGCAGGTGGACAAAGCCAGCAGTTCCAAAGTCTTACGCATCGTTTTTGTCCTCCTGTTCGCTCAAGTCCTCCACATCGGCAACATCCCTAGTCTTTTTCACCATGTCGGCAAGCTCACGCAGTCCAGACTTTGCCAGAGGTTCCAGCTTTACAGGAAGCACCGCGCCGCGCACCACCATTCCGTCCTTGATAACATAGTAGCGTCCGCCGCTCGCCATCTTCCTGGCGCAGTATTTGAAATATCCACTCTTGCGGATTTCATCTGCTACTGGCATGATCTGCTTCGCATCCACAAAACCGACCGTTCCCGAAACAGGCTCGATCATTGGAACCAGTTCACACCCGCAGTACCGGACACCGATTCTTCCGGTCACGCAGTCCATTTCTCCGTCTGCCGTGTCGTCCAAATCCATCCCTTCGATGTGATGGAGATCATCCGGGCAGTCATTATCAAACTCGATGTCTGCCCATTCCTTTTTGCTGATGCCCAGGAGGGTTGCCAACTCACTTTCATTTTGTGCCTTCGGAAATCCGGTCAGCGGGAAGATTGCCGTTTTGGTTCCAATGTACAAATCATAGGTTCTGCAATCGTCATAGAACACTTTGTAGAGTTTACAGTACCCATCTGCCTTAATGAGCTTTGCGATTGCTGCCAGCTTCATTTGCTTCTCCTTTCAATTTCGATAGCCTGAACTTCAAACTTTTCGTACTCCGGGTAATGATTCTCGGCCTGCTCCTTGGCTTTTTCAACAGCCTGTTCGGCGCTGTCCGCATCCAGCCGGTACGGCAGCCAACCCGGCCACCCACCAGCACCGGTCGCTTTCAGCAAAATGTAGTACCTCTGCATCGGTGTGTTCTCCTTTCAGTTTTGGGCAATCCCGGAGTTGAACCGGGCCGGGCCTGTTCCCATGCTCACAAAAAAGGCCGCCGCAGCGGGTGGCCTGTGTCAGGAGTTGTGCGACCTTATTTTCAAAATTTTCTTTGCTTCCTCTGCGTGGAGAAGGACGCTGTCCCGGCAGGTCATACCCGGTTCTTGCAGCTCATAGAGTTTGCACTCTTTCGTGCATCCCTTACTGCCTTTTCGGGCCTGCTCATTACACGTTATAAATCGTGCGGACAGAATCCGTGTCAGCGTTTCATTGTCCATCATGCCACCAGATAAAGCCAAAGGAACTTAATCAGTGCGGCAGGCACAAAGAAAATCAATGCCGCCCACAGTGCCACAGCTGCCAAAACCATCAGAACACCCAGTGTTTTCACAAATCCGTCCATTGCTTTTTCTCCTTTTAAGTTCAATTCTTGCCCAAGCTGCAAGGTCTTTCCAGTTTTCAGATTCCCAGTGACATGGAGTATCGCTGGCGCGTTTATCAACTGCTTCTGCAAGTTTTTCAACGCACAAGTCAGGCAACTCCTCAATGTGTGATTCAAAAAACATAGCCATGACATCCAACGGGGCACCCGCAGCAGCAATAGCCAAAACTTCTGCGTCATTTTTCTTGTCTCTGTGCGTTTGGAGCTTGCCCCACATCACTTCGCTGCCTCCTGGATGATCCAGACCCGGTGCGTTCCATAGCCTTGCCAGCTCAGTGCATCTTCGTGGCTTCCAGAAACGGCTATGTCCAAGTGTTTTCCCTGGATTCCCGCTCCTTTGTCCTGAACGATCCGCACTCCTACATCCTCGATATAGAGGACAGTCCCAAACGGGAACACGTCCGGGTCTGCCGCCACCGTCACATCAGCTTCCACGGGGGCACCGCTGGCTGTGATCCCGGTTCCCGTTCCGCAGATATGTTCCCGCTTTTCGGTGCAGTAGGCCGTGCAGAGAAAATCGCCAGCATCCTCAACTAGCAATTTTCCATCCAGTCGGTCCCGTGCTTTCAGAGAATCCCGCAGGGTATCGGCGTACTCTGCAATCTCTTTCGACACGCCCTCCCAGTCCTCATACCGGGACTTGTAAATATCCCGCTGACATTCCAGATCATCAATACGGTGATAAAGCACGCCGGTCTGTATGCCTGCAATCATGACCGCCACCAGAGCGATTTTTCCCACATCAATTTTCATATTCTTTCCTTTCCGGGAAGCGTTTCTTTGTAACGGCAATCGGGAATTCTTCAATCTCCGATGCCCACCGAGCAGTCCCGATGCCGTATGTAGTTTCCCATACCAGTGGGAAGCCGCCAATCCCGTCAAACAGGCTTCCCAACTTTGCGCCATCGTCCATGTACGGCTTCATTTTCTGTGCAATCCAGAACCACTGCGGCAACGCAATGGAATTCCCAAGTGCTTTATAGCGTGGGCTGTCTGCCGGTTTGTGCTTTTTGCCCTTGGTGTCCGTCCATTCCCCAATGTCTGTCCATCCGTCCGGATAGCCTTGCAGGCGTTCACACTCTGTTGGTGTCAGCCTGCGAACGATCCATCTTGTTTTTTGCCCGGCAAGCACTGCCTGCTGGTTCCCGCCCGCTGATTCTCTGGACGGAAGTGCTGGGAATGTGCCATCTTCGCCATATACCCGCCGTGCCTGGGTGTCCCATGGATTCAGGCAGCCGGAGTATTCGATTGCCACAGCCTGCGCATCGTGCATGGTGTCCAGCGTCCCGGATTTTTCCTTACTGGCGTAGGCGTGTGCCTGTCCATTGCCGATGCCGTAGCTTGTGACCTGCCCCGGCACGGCCACGAGCGGCGTATTTCCCCCACCTGTTCCCCAACGGGCTGTTACAGTTGGGGAACAGGTGGGGGCTTCCTTGTGCCGTGCTTCCTGCGCATGGTTTTCAAAAACAACAGGCTTGTCTGCTGGATGGTCCGTAATCATTGGGACATACCCGCCGCCAAGGCCCATACTCGCCGGTAATGTTGGGCAAATACCCGTCTGCGTGACCGTTGCGTGAACCTGATTGCTTTCCAAAACTACCGGTTGCGCAGGGTTTTCTTCTTGAATGCTGTATACCACCGCGTGCCGGTCAACAGTGTTAACTGTAAAGGATCCATTTTCTCTTACGCCTGACCTGTTCTGGTTTGTTTTCCGGTCAACCGTATTCCCGCTAATGCAGTATGTCGGTTCTCGAATCAGTTGGAAGAGCGTTTGGTCTTGGAGTGTCGATAGTGTCCCGACTTTTTCTGTTTGCACAAGAGCGCCCTTTCCGCCTCCGGCGCACCCAGAGCGGATTTTAAGCGAATACGCAGCTGCTTCACTGCTATTTCTTCCAGGTGTTCTTTCCTCTCGTTCAGAGTCGTCAGCTTTTCCTGCCTTCTCCGTTTCTGCTCTTCCGCTGCCAATGCTTCCATCACTCGTGCAGAAGCCCCCGGCTCCCACCACTCGACCATTTCCAGCAAGGCGGTTTGCAACAATTCCGGCAACTTCTTTCCACGCCGGGATGCGCGGGTCAGGATGCCTTGACAGGCTCGTGCGCTCAAATAATATTTCTCCGGCGCGTTGACCTCCAAGGTCGAGGATAAGAGCGATACGCTTTCTGCGCTGGGCCACTCCGAAATATTGACTGTCCAGCTGTCGCCAAGCCAAAGACCATCCGTTTCCGGTGATTGCACCGGCCTTGCTCCATCTGCCCCCCCCTCGTAGGTCCAGGAATGGCAGCGTCTGGTTGTCCAATGCGGGCAAGTTCTTCCAGAACCGCCCGGAAGTCTTCTCCGTTGTTGCTGGAAAAGGCTCCGGGTACGTTCTCCCAAATAGCGAAAGTTGGACACAATCCATTTGTGCTTGACCTCATTTCCTTTATGATCCGAACAGCTTCCATGAACAGTCCAGACCGTTCTCCTGCAAGACCTGCTCTTCGTCCGGCAATGGACAAGTCTTGGCATGGGCTTCCAAATGTGATGCAGTCCACCGGCTCGATTTCATCACCGTGGATTTTTGTTATATCTCCCAGATGAATCATATTGACCTCATTTCTTTTTGCACGGACGGCCGGCATCGAACCGGCTTTCCTGCTCATGGGGGATAGTCAGAAGCAGGGTCATCCTCTATGCGTCCGCATATCAGACCCGCCCGGCAAGAGAGCGCCGGACGGGGCGGCCACGGCAATGGCCTACCGCTTTTGTTCCTGGGCGGATTGAACAGGGCATTTCTACGCTCATGCTGCGGCGCACCCGTTCCCGTCGATTCCATGCGGGTGCGGCTTTTGCGGAAATGGCAGCCCGGTTTTGCACCGGGCTTTAACGGAAAGGAGGACGCTGCTGTACAGCACCATTCCGCTATGTCGGCCGGCTGATTTCCTGACCGTACCGGCTTCCATGGAAAACTCAACTCGGCACATACAGGGTCCGGCCCTGCTTGCAGCGCTCAATGCCTAGAAAAAGCGCCATGCGCCATATAAAAGCAGCCCCGCTTCTGCGGTGCAGGGCTGCTTATTTCACGTTCGAGAAGAACCATGCTTTGTATCAGCGGCACTGTTTTTCTCGTAGTGCTTGCACTCCACGTTGTAACCACTGCAAGGTGCGCACCGGGCTGCGGTTATCTTGAATGTGTGCTTGCACTGTTCTTCAGTACCCTTTTGTTTTCCCTTGTGCAGGGATGCTCTGGTATGTGTACTTCTTGCCAAGCTCTTGATCTTCCTCGCTTTATATAAATAGGTGTTTCGGCCCAAAGGCTTTGGGTTTCGACGCTTGTCCTGCACCGCTTCCCAGCGCACCGGTGGATTGAAGTTTTTCCGCAATTTCATCCAGATTTTGAAACTGCTGAAGTCGCTTTCCCATGTTCCGAATGTTTCATCCATCCACTTGAACATTTCTTTTACGGCTTCTGGCAATTCAAATTTTCCATCACATAGGGGTCCCGGCACTTCCTCAACATCCGGCATGGTTGTCGGCAGTTCTATTCGCTCACCATTCGGAAGATCATAGTAGGCGGTGCCTCTGCTCACTCTTCTACCTCCATGATGTGCGTTGCGATCATGTCAGCCATGTGCAGGCACAGGGCTTCCGGGCAGCGGTCGTATACTTTGCTGAGCGTTCCCCAGTCCTGCTCTCCGCTATATGCTCCCATGTGCCACCTGATTGCCAGGGCTTCCGTGTCGGTCAAGAAAATCCAGTCTTTGATAATGCTGACGGATGCTTCGCCGTGTCCCATCAAGTGACTATCTTCATAGCTGTAACTGCCATCCGGCTTTTTGATGTACTGCCCAGCCTTGCAAACGTCATGGAGTAACGCGGCGGTCAAGACTGCGTCCTTATTGCATTTTGCAAACTGCGGCATCTTGTCGCACAATTCCAGGGCAGCTCTTGCCACATTGAGAGAATGCAGCACCAGACCGCCGGGGACATTCAGGTGATGCTTCGCGCTGGCCGGGGAATTGTAAAAGTCCAGTTCTTCCAGCACCCGCATCAGTGCCACACCGCCGCGCCTACCCTCAATAGCCCGTACTAAAAGGCTGTTGAACTGGTCTTTCAGCGAGATTCTTGTTGCTTCATCCATAGGTCGTTCCCACCTCTCAATCCCAGTCCCGGACTTCATTGTTCCAGTCATAAGCCTTTTTGACCAAAGTGTCCAGCAACACCGGCACTGCCCATGCAACGGCAATGAGATCTGGGTTGTAATTGATTTTGAACAGCCAGCAGACACCCCAGATCAGGGTTGAAAAAATGCCATACAGCACGCCGAACACCAGCAGGCTTTCTCCCAGGTGCAGCGCATCGCGGCGGAAGCGCCGCCAGTTGAATGTCTTGTTGAAGTTGTTGATTGCTCTGTGAAGTTTTTCAAGAATCATTTTTTCTTTCCCTCCATGTGAAACAGGCTTGTTTGACTTGTGTGCTCAGAAAACCGTTCTTCTTCCAACTGGAAATAGAACGGATCAATTTCAAATCCGATAAAGCCAAGCCCTGCCTCATATGCTGCTATGCGGCTGCTTCCGCTTCCGAGGTGGGTGTCAAGGATCTTCTGCCCTGGCTCTGCATAGTTTTTGAAAATCCAGTCATAAAGAGCAACCGGCTTCTGCGTTGGGTGGATTCGCTTTTCGTTCAAGCTCTTGTTTCCCTGCATGGTGTCGCCTTCTGTGATGCTTTTTCCCTGCATCATGCCGGACCACATATACCGGAACATTCTTACTGAGGAAAACAAATTTGTCGCCGCAATCTCGCAATCTGAAAAGCTAGAATTTCCATTGCACTTGTCCCACACGATCCGCCCGGTAGGAAACTGGTAGTCAAAATAGTTGCAGCCCCATACAATATAGTGGCGGCACACTCGAAACAGCTCCTTGAAATACTCCGGCTCTGGTTTACTCCAAGCAGGAGAGACGGGGTAGTCACGGTGTACGCCTATTTTGCTGACTTTGGATCCGTAAAAGCCTCTGCGTTCCGGACCAGAGAAATACGGCGGATCCACAACCGCCAGATCAAAATAATTATCCGGGAACAGTTCCATTGCCGGCAGGCAGTCCATGTTATAGCAATGGTTCAGCTTAAACACTTCTCCCATGCCTTACTCCGCCGGGCAATCCGCCCGATACCTGAGCCGCTGCTTTGCGTTGTATAATCGCTGCTGCCCAAGCTCTGCGCTATATCCTGCGCGACCATTGGCATCCATCTTTCCAGTGTCACCGCGCTTCAGTTCCTTATAGATGGTGGAATAGTTGAAGCTCATCGCCCTGGCGATTCCGGCAACACTCTGTCCGGCATTGTACCGAGCTTCCAGCACCTTGCGGTCATCCTGCGTCATGTGTTTTGCCATTCCTGTTCCCTCGCTTTCCTGAAAAATGCGCAAAAAAATAACGCAAGAGAATCCGCTAAGATTTCTCTTGCGTTTTCTCTTGCGTTTATTTTACAAATTCAGCACTGAAAAGTAAAGCATTAAATGCAACAAATTTTCGGCTCTGTTTTTGTGGATTTTAGCGTAAAGCAAACAAGCCGCCAAGCGCACCCCGCTTGCGGTTATCCCTTATTGTTCATTTTTACCAGTGATTTTCTGCTTTCTATGTGCTTTATGCTGTCAAACCAAGCTCCCGCAGGCATTCGCGGAACATTGTGCCGGCGCTCTTATAGCCGAAAATTTTTCTAGGATAGCTGTTAATCCAGTTCTCCGTGGCTGCGATTTCTTCCGCTGTGACCTTTGAGAAGTCCGTGCCTTTCGGATGCCGGCGGCGGATCATGCCGTTCACATTCTCATTGCTCCCACGTTCCCAGGAAGAATACGGGTGGCAGTAATATACCTTCGTCCGCTTATCCCCGGTGATGCAGGACTGTTCCAGCTGATCGGCCAATGCAAACTCACTGCCGTTGTCCACCGTGATGCTCTTATAAATGATGCCAAACTTCTCTGCGCCCAACTTCCGTTCCAGCGCATTGATTGCCTGCACGGTCGTCTCTGCACGGCGATCCGGCACCATTATAATATTTTCGTTCCGGGTTTTGCGCTCGGTCAGCACCAGCAGTGCAACCGTACTTTTCTTCTTGCCGGAATACACCGTGTCCATTTCCCAGTGTCCAAATTCTTCACGGTCTTTTACTTCCGCCGGGCGTTTTTCGATACTCTCGCCAGCCGGCGCACGGGCAGGATTCTTTGTTTTGACCTTTTTATAGTCGCCCTTATGCACGCCATGTCTGGGCAGAGCCTTTTGTGTCAGATTCAGGAACACACCCTTTTTGATGTAGCTATATATGGTAGGCACCGATATATGCGTTTTGAATGTCCGTCCTTCTTCCATGGCATAACCATACACCGCAGCCGGTGAGCAGTCCTTATCTATAATGGTCTGTTCGATATAGCTTGCAAGCTCATGATCCTTGCCGATTTTAAGGTTTGGCCCCTTTTCCCGAAGATGTGCCTGATACCTTTGCTCTGCAATGTCCGGGCTGTATGTAGGAATCAGCTTCCACGTCTTACCGTCCAGCTTGTCATAACTGCCGCGCTTCAATTCCCGGTACACCGTGGACGGGTCCACTCGCAACCTGTCTGCGATTTCCTTTACTCTCAGCCCATCTTTCAACCACTTTTCGATACGGATTCGGTCTGTAAGCGTAAGCTGTTTGAACACTCGCACGCCGTTTTCCTCCTTCCGACTATGGCGTTTATTTTCGTTTTAAGCGTAAATTATACGGTGTACCGTTGTCAATTCGCAAACTTTCCACACTTTGCACATTTCCTTTGTGCAAAACTTCCAGACAAACAAAAAATCCCCCGCCAGCAATCCATCAGGATGCCAGCGGGGGATTTTCATTTCAGTGCAGAAGCATCGTCAGTTCATAGGCCACAAGGCCGGAAACCAACGCCGCAATCACAGCCCACCAAAGTTTGTTCCCAAATGTTCCGGGGGCTTTTTCCAGCGCGGTCAGGCGGTCGTCCTGCTTTTTGTTTTGAGCCGTTACAATTTCAAGGCTCTTGTTTGTGTTTTCGAGTTGCTGGATGGTCAACTTGATATTGGTGTTCATGCCGTTTACTGCATCGGTCAGCTTCCCCAGCTCGTCCAGCCGGTGGGTGTTGCTCTGTGCACGGTTTTCGACCGCTGTCAGGCGATGTTCCAGTTCCTCGTCAGTCATTACGCTTGTCCTCCCCCGCCTTACCGAAACGGGCCACAGTGGTGGTTTCCACGGATTTCTTTGCCATGTAATCTTCGAGCTTCTTCTTGGTAAAGTCGAACACAAGCTGTACGATCCAATCCAGCGTCCGCTCATTGATTGCCCAGTCCAGCCAGTCCGGGGTGTAGCCGCGCAGCACCGCGATAACGTGCGCTTTCTTCTCTGCGCCTGCACCCGCGCCGAACTTTTCTTCCGCGTTGACGATCCACTTGTACACGGTCTTTGCGACCACAAGGCCGTAACCCAGACGTACCGCCGCCAGCGCCGTGACCACAAGGCCGACCACCATGAAGATGCAGGCCAGCCATTCAGGGAATGCCATCAGAAAAACTTTCAGAATGTTCTCCATACTGTTTTCCTCCTACTTTCAGCTTACCCACCGGCTCTTTGCCGCGCGGGTGTCGATATGTACCCAACCAGCAGGGCGTCCCGCCTTTACAGGATAGCGCCCGATGCCGCCACGATTCGGCAGTAGGGTCTCGGCATAGGCAGCCACAGCTTCAACACCCACGCCCTGCACCCGGATGTCCGCAGCCTTGCCGTAACAATGCTGGCTGTAGGTCGCCCCCTTCACCGCCTTGTTGTGGGCGGCGGTACGGTATGCACTCGTGATCGTCACAGACTTCCCGAAATGATCCCGGATTTTCTGCAGCAGGGTCACAAGCTCATCGTCAATAAAGATCGGGTCACTCCCATCCTTGCAGCGGAACTCCTTCACCGCAAAATTTGCGGAGAGCTTTCTGTTCCCGTCCTTCGCATACGAATAGGCTTTAATCGCCATTGCTACCATCTCCCTTCATGCCCGGATCAGTCCCGCACCCGCGCATGGCACAGTCCACCATCAGCACCCCGAACTCTGCACGCTCGGTGCTCATGTTCTCGCCCTGCGCTTCAAGCCGGGTCAACAGCTTCTCACACAGCTCAGGCCACGTCATAGTCGTCACCGGTGATGCGCTTGTAATCCTCGGCGGTGATCTCGCCCTTGTTTACGCGCTCGGCCAGAACTTTCTTCACGCCAACGCGGCGGGATGCGGGCATCTCTGCCCAAGTCTTAGTGCCTGCAATCAGGCGGTTTGCCCAGATAATGTTCATGGTGATACCTCCTTATTCATTGTTCAGCGCTGCGTCCAGCTCACACAGCGCGGTTTCGATGTCGGCCAAACGCTTCTCGTTGGCTGCGTCCTGTTCGCACATTGCGTCCTCGACCTCGGCCACGCGGTCAGGCAGGCCGTCTTTCTCAGCCTGCTTCTTGGCTTCGGCCAACTTCTCTGCCAGCGTGGGCAGATTGTCCTTTTTCCACTGAATCATGGTGACTGCCCTCCTTACTGGAATGCGCCGGAGACGGCTTCGATGTAGCCGCCCTCGCCGCTTGCGCCGCGCTCCACGCTGACGCGGAAATTGAATGCCGCGCCCGCCGTGGCGGTCTTGTTCTCAAAGACGATGTTCACACCTTTCCGCACCTCGGTGGTGACATCCTGCCACACCGGGGCCGCGTCCTTGGCGTTGTTCGTGACCTCGGCCTTAAAGACAGCATCGTCCGGGATGGAGCCGGTCACCTGAAGCACGGCAACGGTAATGTCGCCCTCAACGGCCAACGGTTCAGCCAGCGTCACGCTTGCGGCGTGGACGGCCTTGGTAAAGGTCGCGGACGTGCTGACGGTTTCCTTGCCGTCGCTCACCTCAACGGTGATGGTGTGGTTGCCGTTCAGGATTTTCTGGAATCCGGCAGCGCTGGCCGTCTGCTCAAAGGTCAGGGCCGTGCCGCTGGCAACGCCGGTGCGGGTCTTGGTGGTCTTTCCGTCCAGCTTTTCGGTGACTGTCAAGGTGTCGCCGTCGGTATCCCTGACGGTGTACTTCCACGCAAAGGCCGCGTTCTTCCGCCCCAGAGCTGCGCCGTCCGTGCTGACGGTAGGTGCAGTGTTGACACTGACCGTGCCATCGTCAGAGACCACGAGTGTAGAGGGAAGAATGAAAGCGGGGCGAACACCATAGGAGTTGTAGCACCAGAGGTTGTAGTAGGAGCCATCGGCGCGGACGAGCCAGACGCCGTTGTCATTGCCGGCGTACGGAGAGCGCAGCCACCAAATGGCAGCGGAGCTGCCATTGTATGCAATACGCTTGCTGTTACCGCTGGAGCTGTTGCCAAAGTATGCCAGCCTCACACCGTCCTTCGGGAAATAGCCGTTGTCGCTGGTCGTCCAACCAACCTCATAACCAGACAGCAGGAACACTTTGGTGCTCAGGCCGTTGGAGCCGGTGGCAAGGCTGCCGCCGGAACCAGTGCCGTTCTGGTACGGGATTTTCACCTGCTTAATAGCCGCCCGGATGTTGCTGTCGATGAGGTTGTAGAACGTTCCGTTCAGGTATGTGTGGATGCTGGAATCCTTGTAGGAGTTATTGTTGCCGAACGTGGACGTGGTGTAGATGTCCTTCATCAGCAGCCACGTTCCATTGCAACTCGAATCATAGGTGCTGGTGTTCGGGTTGCCCTGCTGCACAACAATAAAATCTTTGGACGCGCCGTTGACTTTGATTTTGACAATGCTGCCAACGGCTTTCGTGCCCAGTTTTACGTTTGCCATTGTTACCTCCTTGTTTTCGTTCAGGCCCACGGCATGATCTCCGTGGGCCGCGTGTTCTGCGATACAGAGAGGGACAGGGCTTTGTGCTGCTTCTTGTAGATGCAGCGGCATTGCCTCGCCCGCCGTCTGTCACGCGCGAGTTTGTTCGAGTTGATTTTTCGATAGATAGGGATTTTACAGTCAAGCAATTTTTCGAGCCGGTCAGCGTACTTGCGGCGTAAAGAGTAAGTATCACCATGGGCGGCATGGGCATCCCACGCATCAAAGCTCCGCAGGATTTCCTGCTTGGTCACTTCGCCTGCGGGGTATGCCGTCTCCCAATATCTGATCTTGTTCTTCATCCGCTTGGAGCTATCCCGGCGCAGCTTTTGGATGACCGCGCCGGTGTCGGTCAGGTAGCTATGGAATCCCAGAAAATCAATACCGTTCCGCAGCGGGAAAATGGCGGTTTTCTGGTTCAGCTCAAGGCCGTAACTGTCCATGAGCGCCCGAACATCCCGGAGAATGCACTGCAATTTCTTCTTGTCCGAACAGATGATGTAGAAATCATCCATGTATCGGCCATAGTATTTGATGCGGTACTTTTCTTTGATGATGTGGTCGAACTCGTCCAAAAACATGAGGGCGAAAAGCTGGCTCGTCTGGTAGCCCAGCGGCAAGCCGTCCTCCATCACGTCGATGTAGATGCAAAGCAGCTCATAGACACGCGGGTCAACGCCGCGCTTGTCCAGCACGGCTTTGAGCTTGCGTTTTAGCTTCCGGTGGTCGATGCTGGCGAAGAAATGCCGCACGTCGCCTTTCAGCACCCAGCCGTCCGCGCCGTGGCCCTCACGGCGGTAATAGTCCACCATGTGGGTTTTCAGGCGCATCAGGCCGTCGTCTGTGCCTTTTCCGGTCTGGCTGGCGTGGCTGTCCCGGATAAAGCTCTTTGTCAGGGCATCATACAGGATGTTATCGACCAGAGCGTGCAGCACCACCTTGTCCACAAATGCGGGGGCGTGTACCATGCGGCGCTTCGGCTCGTAGACGGCAAAGACCTCAAACTTACTTGGCACATAGCGTATCTGCTGCCGAATGCTCCCGTCTGGCTGCCGCACATTGCAGACAGCCAGCTTACGGGAGAGCTTTTCCGTGCAGGCCAGCGCCTGCGCCTCGTACTCGATTGTTTTGCTTTTACTGCGCTTTCCCTTCCGGGCTTCAAGGTAGGCTTTGTAAAGTACCTCAAAGCTGCACAGTTCTTCGTATGTCAAAATGACCCTCCGCTGGTTCGCGTTACGGTAGTGGGCTGCATCCGGCAGGGATGGCCCACCTCAGCGGGATGTATTTATCACTTGCCTGCATCGGCAAGCGACAGGATGCGGTTTCCTTTGATGGGCGCACTGCTTTCAGCTTATGCCTACTCGTCACACGGTTCCATCAGAGCGGGGCGAACACCATAGGAGTTGTTGTACCAGTTGTTGTTGTTGGAGCCATCGGTGTTGACGTTCCAGACGTTGTTGTTATTGTTGGTGTTCGGAGAGCGCAGCCACCAAATGGCAGCGTCAGACAAACAAACCGCACCCTTTATGCAAAGCGGTTGCCCGCTGTGCGTTTACGGTTCCGGGTAAAGGACGGCTTTCAGGGCGGCAGCCTGTTCGGTCAGCCGTTTCCGTTCCGCTTCTGCCCGGAGTTTTTCGGCACGTCCGCGTTCCGACGTGAGCCACTTCATCGCCGGGTATTTTACGTCCGTGACCTTCTTTGTCCAGATACCGGCTTTCTTTGCGCTGATGATACCTTCCTCCGTGCAGATGGTCAGGTATTCCAGCAGCAGAGAGCAGCCGTCCACAACTGCGCCGATCTTCTCAACGCGCTTGTCGTAGTCGGTCTGGAAATTGACGTTGTTCGCCGCGTGTGCATCCAGCAGGATTTGCCGGGCAGTCAGCCGGATGCCCTCACCGTACAGACGGAAAGTGCTTTTGGAAAAGCCCTCCCTGTCCCGTGTGTCGAGTGCATGGACGGCAGTGCCGCACACCTTCTGGATGTCGCGCACATCTTCGAGCGCCGCGACTTTCTGGATGATCTTCCGGGCATCGCTCCGGCTGATGTCATCGGTGACGATGCGGGTTGCCCTCTGAGTGTAGCGCAACAGCTCCCGCGCATTCGCGCCGACCTTGAATGTTTCAGCCATCAGAACTCCACCCTCGCCTGTTCTGCGTTCCAAACGCCGGCAACGGTCAGGCCGTCAAGGCTGCTGAATGTGGCGCTGAACGGGTTCTTGGTCACGTTCGTGCCGAACTTCAGCTCAATGGCCTTGATGCTGGCGTTCATAGCTGCCGCACTGGCACGGATGTCGCTGTGGGCGTTCTCCGCACCGTTGTGAGCGTCCACGGCTGCGCTGATGCGCTGGTCGGTCTCAGCCTTGGTGTATGCGTCCACCGCCGGACGCTGCGATTCAGACAGCTTACCATCCGCATCCAGCGTTGCCACGCCGCCGGGGGCACCGGCCTGTTCTGTTTTCAGATAGCTGGATTCATCGTTCGACACGCCCGGCACGGAGACATTCACGTTTCCATATGCCATGTGTTAGTCCTCCTTTGGCTTTTCGCCCTGAATGATCCGGTACTCAGCAGTCAGCGTTTCCGCCGGGGCTTTCTTCGCCCAGATACAAATTTTCCCGGTCTGCGTTTCGCAGGTCTGGCAGACACCGCAGTCCATCGCGGTGGTCAAACTGTTCGGCGACAAGATGATGTCTGCGCTATCGGTCGCCGTCACATCTGCGGCAGTGATGTCATAACGCATGGGGTATTCCTCCCACGTTTCATCCTCCACCCAGCCGTCTGCCTTGATCATGACAGACACAGAGGACAGCCGGTCAACCTTTGCCCTGTCCATTTCCTGCATCGCTTCCAGCGTTGCATTGGACAGCTCACTTGCCAGACTTGCCGCATACTTCTTTGCTTCCTGTGCTACCAGTTTCAGGTGGGTTACGAGTGCGATAATATTCATTCACGCTTGTCCTCCCTAAAAAGCAGGAGGGGCTGCCCCATGGTAGCCCCTCCCCTTGTACTTCTTTGGTCGGTCAATCAGCTCATGCGCCGAAAACTTCAGCCAGCATCGCGGTCACATCAGCGTCAGATGCAATGCTCATGCCGTCCAGCTTCTTCTTGTCGTCTGCGCTCATCAGGCCAGCGGCGGTCTGAGTGGCGTTGCTGTAGGTGGTGTCCTGTGCAGGAATGCCCAGACCGGTGATATCAGTTTTGATGACCTTGGCGGTCGCGGTCACATGGCCCAGAGCATCCACAGTCACCTTGTACAGGCCGCTGGCGGCAGCGGTGTGGGTGGGGTGGGTGTACTTGTTTGCACCTTCCTCGATGTTGCCCAGCTTGGTCTTTTCGGCGGTGGTGTAGTCGTTGGTGGACAGGCCCTTGCCGCTTTCCTTCTGGACGTAACCGGACAGGTCAACGGTGGTATCATCCAGCAGTTCCATCTTGTCGCCGACCTTGGCGTAGATGTCGTAATGGCCGGTCTTGGCGTTCATCACCAGATACAGGACATTCTCCTTGGCGGTCGCCGCAGAGGGAATGCTGTCGGCCTTCTCAAAGCTGGCGTGGCCGGATTTGGAAATGGCAATCTGGATGGCGGTAGACACCTGAGTTTCAGTCTGGAACTTCTGGTCGTTGGTCAGGTCGCCGACTTTGGTCGGCATCTTGATGTCCACAGCCTTGTTGGTGATGGCCTGGGCAGTGCCGTTCACCTTGATGCTCTCAATGACGTTGGCCTGTGCGCCGGCACTTTCCAGAGTGGTGACGCGGGTGTCCAGTGCATCGGTGGTGGCCTTGGTCTTTGCGGCCAGATTCTTCAGAGCAGCCAGACGGACGAGAGCATTTGCATTGTAAGCCATAGTAAAATACCTCTTTCTTATTTGTTCATGATAAAATATCCGGCTGCCCAGACTTCCCGGACAGCCGGTCGATTACAGATTGTGCATTACTCGCCGAAAATCTCAGTGAGCATTTCGTTTGCTTCGTCATCCGAAGCAATGGTCACAGCTGCAGCGCCCAGCGGGGCGAGGTCGCCGTTTGCATTCTGGATCACATACGGAGTAGCCGTGCCGTTCACAACGACGGACAGCATCTGGCCGACATAGGCGGTCGGATTGGTCTTGGCGTAGTTCTGGGCATCGGCCAGAGTGGGCCAGACGGTGGAAGGATCAAGGGCAAAAGCGTCCTGACGCTTCATAGCCAGCGGGAACTCCATGTTGGCATAGGTCTTTGCGGTATTATTCACTGCCATTGTCTATCCCTCCTATCAGCCCAGAGTGACCTTGAGAACCGCGGCGTTACCGTAGGCAACAGCAGGCTCAAACACCCAGACATTGTACTCCTTCGCAGCATAGCCGTTCGCGCCCTCAACGGACACGGTAGACTTCACGAAGGTGCCGGTGACATCGGCGTTCATGGCGGTCTCGTTGATGACCTTGGTAACGCCCTTGGCCGTCGCAATGCAGGCAATCGCCACGCGCTGTGCGCCAACAGGCACGTTGATGGTCAGCGTACCAGCTGCATATGCCTTGCCGGTCTTGCCCAGCGCACGGATAGCAGCACTGTCCAGAGCAGGCTTGCTGGTGGCCGCGCCGTAGAACACGTTGCGGAACGGGGTGTAGGCGGCGGTGTCTTTGGTCTTGCTACCTGCCGCAATGGTAACCGCCGGGCTGGATGCAGCACCGAGATTGTCCTTTGCGGTCACGCCTGCGCCGTGGGTTGCAGTCACGCGGTACTTCAGGCTGGACACGGCAGTGTCGCCGCCTGCATCGCCGATGATGAAGCCAGTGCCGCTGTTGTTGTCAGAGCCAGCGGTCAGGGATGCTGCATCAGCAGTAGCCACCTGCGTGGTGGCCGCATTGGTGATACGCTCAACCTTCCAGTTGGTAGCGGTAACGCCGGTGGCCGGGCCGTACTGGTAGGAGCCAGCGTTCAGCGTTGCGCCAGAGTAGGCCGCAGCAGCTACCTTAGTGCCGGCCTCAACAGCACCAGCACCGGTCAGCGTGAAAGCGCCGATGGACGGCTGGGCGGTGATGCTGGGCTGGAGCCGCTTGCTGAAAATCTCGGTCAGGGCATCCATGACGCTCTTGCCTTTGGTAGAGAAAGTGGCCGTGCCGTTCTGGCTCTTGGTCAGGTTGCCGACCTGCGTATAGCCACCGGCCAACGTGATGTTCTCCCGCAGGATGACCTTATCGGCATCCACGGAACCGGTCATGGCCACCCATGCAGAACCGTCATAGAAATAGGCGGACTGCTCATAGGTGGAACCGTCCACGGTGGTGGTCACGACAAAGACATCGCCCTTCTTGGGCTTCACGTCCGTGTTCTGGGCGAAGTAGCCGGAGATCACGCTGTCGTCGGAAGTGGACAGGTCAGCTTTGGTCGCGGCGTACACCGTGCCGCCCAGACCGCCGGAGACAGCTTCCAGCTGTTCCTTGGTGGCGTAGCCGGAAAGATCAACAGTGGTATCGTCCAGCAGGACGACCTCATCATTGACCTTTGCGTAGATGTCGTAGTGCTGCGTCTTGTCGTTCATGACAAGATACATGATGTTTTCCTGCGCTGCGGATGCGTCAGGGATGGCTTCCGCCACCTCAAAGCGGGCATGACCTGCCTTGGAGATGGACTTGAGCCATTCCTGCTGCAAGCGTGCAGCGGTGGATTTGAGAGCTTCGAGGGTCACAAACTTGTTGTCTGCCATATAAGCCTCCTGTTATGCCGGTGTTTCGTTCAACTTTCTGCGGGAAAAATCTCGTCTAGCATCTTGTCCGTGTCTGCTGCAGAGACGACTTCATCCTGTGTGATACCGCTGGTCGATGCGGAGATCGTGCCGTCTGCCGACACGGAAACGCCAGAACCGATTTTCACGCCGCCAAGCCGGGTCGCCGTCGCCACAGGCAGCACATAGGCGGAACCACCGCCCGCCGTACCTCCCGGTGCCCACAGCGCCACCGTGGCGGACATATCCGCCGTCGGGATGTTCCTTGCCCAAAAGCGCAGGACACCGGCGAGAGCCTGCACCGTCGGACAAAGCCCGGCACGCTTTGCGACCTCAATGGCCGCTTTATGTAAGGCAACACTGGGGAACATTTCCTCCGTCACGTCGTCAACTGCAACATCGACAACACACCGGAAGTCATCCATCCCCAGCATTTCCTCGTCATCAGATTCCCGCTGCCAGTCCCAACCGTCTGCGGGAATCGTGATGTCCTTGATGATAGCAGCCCCGCCAGAGCTGCCCTGCTCCTGAATAAGAGCCTTGACCTGTTCTTCGCTTACAACGTCCCCGGATTCCTTGAGGGATTTCATGGCGTTGCCGACGGCGGCGGTGATGGCATCGGCGTGAGCGGAAGCATCTTTGTTGTGCTTCTCGACTTCTGCCTTGACCATTTTTGCGAGAGCTTGCATCTGCGGGTCAACGGTAATGCTGATATTGGCCTTGTTCGACACAGCAAGCAGCGCCGACAGCTCAATCTCAAAATCGCCGTTCACTTTCGTGGACGGGACCTCCACTCCGCGTGCATCCTGCATAATAAACAGGAGTGTTTCGGCATCGTCGTTCAGCCTGCCGTAAACGCCCACCTGATGCATGATGTACGTTTCATCTGCACCGGTGATCTGGATTTTTACCCGCCGAGCCGTCTCACCGCCGCTTTCAACGGTTTCGATGTCCAGCAATTTCAGGTCATGTGTTTCGCCGCTTACCCCGGTTTCCTCCGAAAGGTCTGCGTCAGCCGTACCGGTGCCGCTCACAGCGCGGGTGATTACCAGCGCACCACCGGAGAGAGATTCCGACAGCAGGGCGGCACCGGCGGCGGTGTAGTTAGATTTTTCCCAACTCACGTTGTCTGTCCTCCAATAACAATGTTTATCGCCGTGTGCGACCGCTCAACGGTGCCCGCCGTAAAGGCTCGTGCTTTCACTGCCTTTGCTTCAACGGCACCGGGCAGCGCCACGGCAACCTGCATTTTCGATCTTCCGACCGCACCGGCAACATACGCCTTTGCGCCGATTTCCCGCGGCTTGATCCTACCGGGGACCTTTACGGTGCAGGATGTCGCCATGCCGCAGGGTGCGGCGGCGATATAAGCGGGCGACCGTTCATGCGGTTCGACGATGTAGATGATGTGCTCAAGGTGAGCGGTACAGCGCCGGGCATAACCAAGGCGCTTTTCAATTTCTTCCGGTGTGTAGTAAATGACACCATCATCGGTAATGTCTACGTTCATTCGCCAGTAGCCCGGCCTTCCTCCGTAGTCATACCATTCACTTATCTTCACATTCGGATAAATCGAGGACAGCGCCTTTTGGACTGCCCACTCCGTTCCACAGTACCGACGGACTTCCAGCGCAGTTTTGATGATCCTGCGCTTTGTTTCAATCGGATAGCTGGTGTCGTACCAGTCAACGCGGAACTGAACCGCAAGAATATCCAGAACCGCCTCATCTGCACGGTCAATATCCGTGTAGATTTTCAAGCGTTCGGCAGCTTCCAGTTCCTTCTTGCGCCGCTCCCTGAAAACGGCATCAAGGATCTGTACCCATGGCTCTTTGGCAACATCAGGCGGTAGCCCTTCGACTAGGCCGACTTCGTGGAGTTCAATCATCTTCGATTCCTCCGTATGTCACCTTGCAGCTTCGGAGCTTTGCCACCTGAATTTCGGAGACGGTTGTTTCGACCGGTGCCAACAGACGTGGTCGTTTCGCGCCAGCTTCCCGTACACGCATAATCAGCTCCGCCGGTTCGATGTCCCGGCCGATTTTTCTCTGCCAGGTTTCATACTCCTTCACAGCTGCTTCCACATTTTCCTGAATCGTCGATGCATTCTTGACATTGCTCAAGGCAATATGGTAAGTAAGCTCGATGTCATACGGGATTTCTTCCGGCGCATGGCAAAGAACCAGATCACCCATCGGGCGCTTTACCGTGTCGAAATATTCCTGCATTCCGGTACATTCTTCCCTTGTCGGAACTCTGCCTCCGGCCATCAGAAAGTAAATGTGGATCGTGTATCCTTCCTTGCAAACGATCTTCGTATCTGCCACATCGGACCGCCAGCTCGATGCAAAGTATTCATAGGCATCCACCGGACCGGCCACGGAGAAAATCGAAGGTGCATAGTTGATACGTCTGGTAAATGAATCGTCACCTTCCGTATCCGTACCGCCCGTGCTTGCCGAAACACTTTTTGCCCCGGACACATACGGGATAGGATCCACCAGCACATTGATTTCGCCTTCGGCAATCCCATCGCTGTTGCTTCCTGCCTCATCCGCCACGGCAACTACGTCCACGGTCAGTTCGCCGGGCAAGATCTCCGCATACTTTTCGGTTTTGAAATACCGTTTGTCTGCCGTTCTCACCTGTGTTCCTTCCGGGATTCCGGTTGCACTCGTTCTCGGCGCAGACAGTGTGAATCGAATAACCGCCGTGGCTTTTCCGGCTTCCAGGCGTTCCACTCCAACAAGCGGAGCAAGGTTGTCCAAATTCGGCCCCGTGCTCGTAGGCAGCAGTTCCGCTTTCAGACACGCCGTGCTGTACTCCATGTTGTGATGCGAACGATGTGCCAGTGTCAAAAGGACAAGCCGTGCTTCAGAACACCGTTCCAACGATACCTCACCGTTGAAAAGTTCTTTGTTGTACTTGCCAAACAGTGCCTTGCAATCGGCCACAGCTTCTTCCAGCGTTTCTTCGCCTTCAATGTCGATGTCCGGGATGTTCTCAAACTCTTTTATTTTAGACAAGCTCGTACACCACCTTTGGAATTACAACGCCATGCAGCACATCACTGTCCAGCCAGTCCACCCGCACCACTCTTGCCCGCGGCTCAAACGATGCGGTTTTCTCTGTTACCTCAGCCACATATAATCCCTTTGCCACCGGAAGTGGCTTATCGACAAATATGTTTGGATTGATTCCGAGTTCTCTGTCGCCCTCTTGGCTCCCGATTGGTGTGGAATACAGTGTGCGAAGGCACTTTGCAATGTCCTGCACTTCTTTTTGTTTTTCGCTGTCACCGGACAGCTCAACCACCGTGCTGCTGAAGTCGATCATATGTACTCCTTTATGGTCAGGCTCACCTTGCACTGCATCAAAAGCCCGTGTTTTATCACCGAATCCCAGCTGTCGCTTATTTCAGTGACCCGAAACTTGTTTTGCGATACCGGTGCAAACCCGATAATCAGGTAATGAATCTCTCCGTTCTCTGACATTTCTGTCAGACGGTTCAGCATCTTGCGAGGATTCACGCCGAGTGCTGCATCCAGAAGAATATCAAAGGTGTACTCTCTCAGTTTCGGTGATAAATACTCTGCCCGTGCTTTCCCTCCCAGAACTTCATGTTCCGCCCAGTTTGCGCCGGTCGTCCCCTTGAAGTTTGACGGGGTGAGCACACGCAGGTGTCCCACGGAGAAAATCACATCGCCGAAAATTCCAACATACATTCCAAAACCTCCTTACAGGGGTGCGGATGTTTTCTTGCCAAGGTTTCCGGTGTGCGTATGCGATACCAGCGATTTGCCGGACACAACAACATCGCCACCTCCGCCCTGGATGTTCACTGTTCCAGCGGTCGCATTGATGGTCGATGCCGTCATTTTCAATTCGCCGGATGCTGCAAGCGTGATCCCCGCCGGGGATGTCACCTTGATTTCTCCGCCATCGCTGATGGTCACGGTTGCACCGCCCACCTGGATCTCAAGACTTTTCGCCTTCAGGATTTTCTTTCCGTCCACATAGTCGGTCAGTTCTTTTGCATTTGCATCAAACTTCCGATATGCCTTTCCTCGTGAGTTGGCATAATCCTTTCGGTAGACTTTTTCTTTTCCTTCAGGCGGTTTGTTCTTTTCATTCCAGACGGTGCCCACCACAACAGCATCCTCCGGGCTTTCTCCTGGATGCAGGACAAGCACAAGATCATCAACTTCCGGTGTCTGGTACTCGCCATTGGACAGAAACGGCACCATTTCCGTAACGGTGTCGTCCCTGTCTGGGTAAGTAACTTCGCACTTTCCAGCCTCATAGTCGATAGAACTCACATTGCCGAATCTCACTTCACTGCTCATGCGAAATCCTCCTTTTCCACTTTGCTGGCCTTGACCTGTGTTTTGTAGCCGCTGGATGGAGATATGCTGTGTTCCATCTGATCAACGAAATACTTTCCGTCCATCTTTCCATAGCCAACTAGGTTAAAGCACTGCGCTGAAGCGCCGGCCGGATAGCCCAACATCGTAAAACTGATCTGGGTTGCTCCGTGGTTGGCATTCTTGATGGCCGCTATCAGGCGGGCTTTTGCGTCTGCCTCGCTGCTTACCTTTCCAGTAAGTTTAAGCTGGCGTTCGTCCGTGCCCACCTTGACGTTGATATTGATTTTTTTCTGTTTGTTGGTGTAGGTATAAAGGCCGCCCGTGTATGTTCCAGTCAGCTTTGTGTTCCACTTGAAACTTCCCGGCTCTACGCACAGGGCCGTCGGATTTCCAACGGGCCGGCTCTCATATACCGTCCATACAGGATCTTTCGCCTTGTACTTTTCCCGGTCGTACACCCAGAGCTTTGAAGTGTAGACTTTGATAACCAGTGCATAGGTGCTGCACAGATCTTGCAGAAAGGCACTATCTGTTCCGTCCTGTTCCTTTGCATCAATGCCGTGGTCGTCTCCCTCAAACTTCAGCTCCAATTTGTAACGGCCTGCAATGGTTTCAGCGATTTTCTTTACGCTGGTGTTCTTCCATGTAAAGGTCCGGTTTCTCTCGCTGAAGCTGGTGTCGTTCGGCTTTGCCACGCCGCCCATCGTCAGCGAATCAGGTGCACCGGCAAAACTAAGATCATCCAGCACGAATGCCCCGCACTCGGCGCTGTAATCTCTGTAGCCGCTCTCAATGCCCCCGATATTCCAGTCCTTTACAACAATAGCCGGGTAGAGCTTCACGCCCTTTTCCGGCATCCAGTCATTTTTCCATTTGGCAGCTTTGGCATTGACTGTAATGCTCACACTGTCGCTTTTGGATTCAGCCACATCCGTGTACTTGAAACTTTCCAGATCAGGTGCGATTTCTTCCGAAATATCGGTTTTCTCGTAGGTCAGAAGAACCGCAGCCTGCCTTCCTTTGGGTCTCGCTGCTGTCAGTACCATCATGCACCTGCCTTCCAGGGCGGAAGGTCTCCGCTCTTTTCAGCCGGCAGAGCTGGTGTTGACAGCACCGTGCCGGAATCGAACCGGACGATATGGATATATCTGGGGTTGTTCTGCATCAGCCAATCGGCTTTCAGCTCGCTTCCGTACACGTTCAGGGCAATCAGATCCCAGGTGTCACCGGACTTTGTGGTGTAATCAAGTGCCATACTGCGTGCGCCTCTTTTCGCGTTCGTACCGTTCCACATACTCGCAGAACTTCTCGTAACCTTCGTCCATAATGGAACGTAGATCTTCGGCATTCATGCTGCCGTAGATGGTGAAGTTTGGTGCATAAACATATGTGTTTCCGCTGGAACTCGTATAGGTACGCTGGTAGCTGTTGCTCGATCCACCGCGCTGGTTCCCGGTGCTGCCACCAGAAGCATCTTCGCTCCCGCCGATGGGCTTCAGCTCTACTTCCTGCTGGTAGTTCTGAAGGTCTGCCAGCATCGACAGATTTTGCCTTGTCAGTTCGCTGTTTCCAGCCGTCGGGAAGAAGTTTACATTGCTCAGGTCGTAGTTGTCCGGGTTTGCAGCGTATTCCAGCTTTGCCTTTTCCGCATCTGCTCCCCGGATAAACCGGATTGCCTTCTGAGTATTTTCGTTTGCAAGAACAGACTTGGCACCAGCAATCACTTTCCCGATTCCGGTGTTCAGCAGCTGTTGGGCTTTGCCCTGGTCATCCGACACGGTAGGTGTCGGCATTGCCGCCAGAGTTTCCAGCCCATCTACTGCATAGTTGGTGATCTCCGTGATACGGCTGAACGCCACACCAGCGTCGGACCCCAGTACCAATGCCGCTGCAACAGGCTGAACCATAGTGTCAAAACTTTGAGCCACCTGGTTGTAATACTGCTGGCGACGTGCTCTGTTGAAGTCGATCAGGTTAGAATCTTCTTCTGTAAAACCACCGTCCGCGAGCATCTTCGGTTTTCTGCCGGGCAACCCCAGCAGATCACCCAGACCAACGCCCAGCAGCTTACCAGCGGTCAGCCAGGTATCAATGTTCTTTTCACGAACGCCGCGCCGGAAGCTGATAACGGCTTCCGGGCCAGCCTCACCAGCAATAGACGGTCCCTGCGTCATGCCGCCGTTGGCAAATGCCGGGACAGACACGGGTGACAGGTTGAATCCGAACGACTTACCGCCGATCACCGGAACCGGAATGCCGAACAGCGTTTCCGGTATTGTGAGCTGAATTTTGTTCAGCGCCCCAATGATGAAGTTGACCGCTTTCACGCCGATGGTTGCAACCTGCTTCAGGAAGCCGATGATGCCCAGAATCACAGGCTCTACCACAGGAAGCACCTTACCCACCAGATCCACCGCCACCTTGATGGCGTTGACCAGTGTGGTGCCTACCAGGCTTACCACCGTAGACAGCAGCGGCATGACCGCCGGAATGCCTTCATTCACGATAAAGCCGAAGATCTCAGTCAGCACCGGCTTGATGTGGTTTACTCCCAGATCTACAATCTGAGAGAACACACCGGCGAACGATTCAATCAACGGCATAACCGTCTGGATGGCAGGGGTCATAGCTCCGAACACGTCGCCCAGATTTAGCCCTCCGATACTGAAGCCGGATAGCTTTTCCTGGATGCTCTGCAAGCCCTCCGGGGTGGTGAGTTGCCCGAACACCTGCTTCACGGTGTCGCCGATACCCGCTATCTTTCCGGTGAATTTGTCAAAGACGGCAAGCCCGCCTTCGCCAAATACTGTTCCGACGATGTTGCGGATGTCCTCGAAGTGATCTCCCAACAACGAGACTGCCGCAACGATTGTACCGATGCCGGTAATAACCGGGCCGAATGTGCCAAGCAGTGCCATGAATCCGCTGCCCAGTTTTGCGGCCACTGGGCCTACCGTCGTACCCAGTACGTTCAGCCCTGCGCCGCCGACATTCAAAGCTCCCTTCACCGTGCTCAAAGCGCCGCCGCCGATTTTGGATGCTGCACCCGCCATCTTGCTGCCGACACCGAGGACGGTAGAACCCACTTTGGACTGGCTGACGGTCTGCCATGCATTGGACAGCCCATTTCCAATGACCGTCTTTCCTGCACCGAGGAAATTTTTCACTCCACCGGCCATACCTCCAAGGTCAAGACCGTTCGGTCCTGCAATGCCGGAAAGAATCTGTCCCGCAACACCGCCGGTCTTGGCGATAAATCGTCCAACCGGATTGCCGCTTCCGAACCCCACCAGAGCATTTTTCAGGCCGCCCAGCGATTGCCCGACATTGGAAACATACCTACCGGAGCCGGAGTTTTTCAGCACGCCCAGCAGGCCACCGTTCGTGCTAGCTTCCAGCACATCATTTACAAAACCGGTGTTTCCTTTCTTGGTTCCGCTTCGCAGGCCCTTGAAATTTTTCAGTGTTGCCCAGATGCCGACACCAGCGCCGTCCAACGTCTGCCCAATTTTTCCAAGGCGCGTTGTGGGCTGCTGCGCTCCGGCACCGGCCATCTGAACGCCGTACTTTGCATTTTCAGCAAACATTCCGGCATTCGATTTTACAAAGGATGCGCCACCAACTGCCCGTTGGATCAGGCTTGTGGGTGTCAGTGCGCCCATCAGATTTCGGACAGTGATGCCTCCGAATGTTCCGCCTGGGGCACCGCTCGGTTTTCCGCCGATTGCAATGTTCCCGATGGTGTTCAGCAGCGAGGATCCTGTGCTATAAGCCGTCGGTGCAAAGCTCATAGCTCCGAACGCCGCGACTATGGCAGCAATGGCCCCTGCCACTTCCGGCCCATGCTCTGCAGTGTAGTCGATGCCCTTCTGGATCCACGGCAATGCCGCCTGCGCCGCATTGCCAATTCCAAGCAGCGCGGAGTGCAACATCGGCAGAATGCCATTGACGATGTTGGACAGATCTGGCAAGCTCTCGGTGATACCGTTTGCTATGTCGATCCACATGGATGTCAGTTCTTTCTTTGCCGGAAGGAACTGATTGCCCACATTGATAAGCAGGCGGTCTGTCGCATTACTTGCCATCTGGCTTACCGCTTTGCCGGTGTCCAGACGAACAAGCAATTCTTTCTCCATGCTGCCGCTGTATGCACTGGTATCACCAGCCATAAGCAAGGCATTCTGGAACGCAGGCAAGTTGCCCACAATTTTTGAAACGCCCTCAATGGCCCACTGTCCAAACAGTGTCTTGATGGTCGCAGTCTGCTGGTACTTGTCCTGTTTCGAGATCGCCTCAAAGACTTTGTACAGAGTGCTTGCTGCACCATCTTCTCCGTTCGGCCCGGTGGACTGCATATCCTTTGCAATCTGCACAGGATCAAAACCGAGTTTGTTCCATGCGCCCACCTGCGCATCCGTTGCACTGTTGCCAAGGGTGATGTTTGTAAACACACGGTTCAGGCTTGTTCCAGCCTTTCCCTCATTAACGCCCATAGCCAGCATGGTGGTTGCCAGCGCAGAGGTCGTGTGCAGGTCAACGCCGGCTGTCTGGCCGACACCGCCGGACGTATTCACCACGCTGGCGATTTCCGCCGCCGTGGTAGCCATGTGGCCGCCCAGATAGTTGATGGAATCTGCAATGTCGATAATCTGGTTGTGGGTCTTACCAAAAGCGGTTTCCCACTTTGCCATATAATCGGCCGCAGACTTTGCATCAATGTCCCACGCGGCAGCTAGCCGGGCCGTATCGTACAGGTAGCTTTTTTCTCCGGTTTGCTGGTTATCCAGAAAGATTTGCTCATAGCTCTTACCGGACTGTCCCAGCGATGCGGCGATCTGCGCCATCTCGTCCCGTTTGATTGGGACCTGCGTAGTCATCTTGAGGATCGCGTCCTCCATGGTGGCACGCTTTTCCGGGTCAATGCTGCCGTCATCGTTCATGATGCCGCCAACATACTTGACTGCATCTGCCGCCTGGGCTTGGTATTCCTCTGCCATGGAGGTTGTCTTTTTAATCATGACAGCGGACGCAGTTGTCAGCGTCGCCATGATTCCAAGCCCAGTCTTTCCGATTACGCCCAGAGTGTTTGCTACCGTGCTGCCCAGCGACTTTGTTCCCGTCAGTGCGCTCGCCAGATCACCGGTCAGCCCCTTCGTCTGCTTTATTGCAGTTACAAGGGATGGGTCCACCTTGCCCATGATGCGGATGCTGAGGTCTAGTGCTCCATTTCCCGCCATACGTCTGCCACCTCGTTACACAGATCCACCAGCTCCCGCCGGGGCAGGTGCAGCAGATCCGTCATGTTGGAATGCGTGGCAATGGATAGCTGGATAGCTGCTTTCCGAAGTCCTTTTGCCCCGCCTTTTACTCGAAAAAATCAGAGTTTACGGCATCGCGCAGCTTGACCGCCTCGCACAGCGGCAGACCGGCAAAGAAGTCCACCGGGTAGCCGGTGCCCATGCTGGCGATGATGCAGCAGTACAGGTAGTTGCGATGCGTATTCACCGGTGCAAATCCGCCCGCAGCCATACGGTTTTCTGCCATGGATTCGCTCATAGTGTTCAGTTCGCCCACGCCGGACAGGTCGATGCTGTCAAAGGTCTTACCCTTCAGCTCAGCCTTTTCGCTGCCCTCGTAGGTGTAGGGTGCTGCAAACTTCAGGGTGTGAGATTCCAGCTGTTTTTTCACTTCATCGGCGTTCTCGCTGTTGTCCATACCCTTGACGACCGCTGCCTGCACTTTCTTGATCTTGCCACGGGGCATGAGCTTGAAGAACTCCACAGGCTTACCGGTGGCCTTAACGGCCATTTCCTGTGCAAAAGAAGTGGTCATTTCCATCACGGACATGGCCGCCAGCTCGTTGCCGATATTTTTCTGAATGTCGATCAAGTCCTGTACGGTCATCTTCTCCATGCCGGACAGATCCAGGCTGTCGTACTCCTTGCCCTCGAACTTATAAGGTTTATCGAACTTCACGATATTTTCCATTGCTGTTTCCTTTCCAAAAGACAGTCAGCCGCCCCACGCCGGGACGGCTGACTTCTTCATGTATCGGGTTTAGATAAGGGCGTTGATCTCGGCACGCATATCCTCGCCATCAACATAGTAGCGGCCTGCAAACTTGTCGATGTCGATAACGGTAGTGCCGTCAACCTCCATCAGGTAACGGGTAACTTCCAGCGTGGTGGTGCTGCCCATGGTGTCAGCACGCTTCAGCTTGCCGGGGTCCAGCTCCTTGGGGCGACCACCCAGAACAACGCGCAGACCCTTGTAGGTATAGCCGCCGTTCTTGTTGTCGTTCTGCATGGCAGCACGCAGAGTGATCTGGATGTTCTTGTTGGGGTTCATCATCTTGGTGGCGAAGCTGTACATGGTGTTCCAGTTCAGAGTTGCCTCCATGGATTCAAACTGACCGGGCACGGGAGAATCGACTTCGCCTGCAATGCCCATGCCGGACACGGAGGTGGTCTTGTTCTTGATCTTGGGCAGGGTGACTTCATCTGCCAGACCAATCAGCAGGTCATCTTCCGTATACGCATTGTAGTCATTGATGACCTGGGGAACCAGGTCGCTGGAAATATTCAGAGCCATATGTCATTCCTCCTGCTTACAGAGACAGAGCGGAGGTCAGCGCGCCGGCCTCGTACTCCATGGTGTTATTGATCTGCTTAAAAGGCGGGAACGGCGTGCAGAACTGATAGAAGGAGTAGTGGCCTGCAACCAGTTCAGCGGTCGTGTTGCGGTCGGGGTCTGCCTTCATGCTGTAGCTGGCGCATACCTCGGTAGAGACATAGACGCTGCCCTTCATGTTCTCGCTGTCGATGATGGACTGAAGGCGCTTCTTGTTCATGGGCTTATCCAGCTTGCTCATGTTGTCCAGAACAAAGCTGGTCCAGGAGTGGTTGAAGAAGCGGCGGACACAAAGGAAAGCGTCCTTCGGGTCGGTGTTTTTCGGGTAGCAGCAGGTCTCATTGCCCCACACAACAAAGTCGCCGGAGCGGATGAAGGTCGCCACGCCCTGCTCATTCAGCACATTGCCCTGCTCCTGATCCATCAGGACTTCGGTGCCATCTTCCAGGCAGGCGGAGGAAATGGGTACGCTGACATTGGACGGGCTGGCATTAGGCGTGTCGTTGTACAGGCTGTCGTTGTAGACTGCCGCAGCAGCGGCCAGAGAGCTACCGCTGTAGATGGTTCTGCCGATCTTGCCGTACAGCCACAGGCCATATGCTTCACGAGAAGTTGCGCCCTGCTTGACCTTCTGGTTTGCCACGTCGGTGTACTTGCGTGCACCGGAAGCGGAACTGTCGATGTCAACAAAGCACACTGCATCGAAAACGCCATTGATCTTGCGGCACTTTGCCTGGAGCGCTGCGCACACCATGGGATCCTTGGAGAAGCGGGGTGCCAGCAGAATGCCGGGAACCATGCCCAGCTTGGGGAACACCTGTCTTACCACTTCCAGTCCGGTCTCTGCACCGGTGGCCGCATTCACGCCGCCCACGATGTCGGCAGCGGTGATTTTGGTCGGGTCAAGAATGGAGCCGGAAATGGTCAGAGCCGTTGCGCCGTCGCCTTTGCCGCCGTTGACCAGGGCGATGCTCACAGTGCCATCATCATTGAAGCTGGCCGAATAGTCCTCGTCCGCCGTGAGCACGGTCTGCTCCTTCTTCACGACCAGCTTTTTCAGCAGGATGCCGGTCTCGTCGATCTCTGCAATGCCGTCATTCACCTGAACGGTCTTGTTGGACAGTTCAGTGATGTGCTTTGCATTCGCAGGATCCAGGACGTTGACCACGACGATAGGGGAAATGCCCATCACCTGAAAACTGGCGCTCACCGCCTCACACAGGGTATACTTTGCAAAATCGTCGGAATAGCCCACTGCGGCGGCAGCTTCTTTGAAGGTATTCACCAGCATCGGCGTATTCACCGCTGCTTCCGGGTCATCCAGCATATTAACGGGGGCCGTACCCACAACGATCTGCAGGCCGGAGTTGACCGTTACCGGAGCGGTGACGCTGGTCGCTGCTTCGGTCTTGTTAAAGCCATGAGAAATAGCCATTTGTCATATCCTCCTTACTTCATCAGGTCGGTGGCCTTCTTGTAGAGAATGTTCTCTCTGGTGCCGTCCTGTTCGATCTTCACGCGCATTTCTGCGAGCTTGTCCAGCGGAACGATCAGCGCCTTCAGGAACGGCACCTGCTCCACTTTTTCTTTCAGCTTTTCGGGCAGGCCATCCACGAATACGGTGTACTGCGGGGCAATGCCCTTGACGGTCGGCCCGCAGTACGCCGCAGCGCCGGTGGTTTCCGTCACAGGCTGTGCTTCTTTCACAGCCTCGGTTTTCTTTTCGGTCTTTTCGATGCTCATATCAAAGCCTCCACTTCTTCGTTTTTCAGGGTGTTGGGCGTTTCGCAGATCAGGTTGACAATGCCCCAGTAGTAGAAGTCCATGTCATCATCCGAAAGATCCCATTTGCGTGGATATCCCACTTTGAAAGCCTCGCCAAACACAGGCTTCCGCTTGAAGTGCTGCATGATGGCTTCGATGATGTTTCCGGTGTCCTCATATCCCTGCCGGTCTGTTTTCGGGTCATAACAGCAGATGATAAGCTGCAAAAGGACCAATTGCGGATCCTTTTCGTTCACCACCTCGCCACTCGTTCTTGATACGATGATGCACGGGAAGTTGGATCTATTGGTATCCACATCGTCGTCATCATCGGTCGGGGACGGGATAAACTGCTTGAAGATCTTCAGCGGTTTTTCGCCTTCCTGCCCCGTGAACTTCATATCCCGGAACAGTTCCTTCAACTCGTCAATCATGGCCTGCTGGCACATTTCGCTGGTATAGCCGGTGATTTTTTCAGCCATATCAGATCACACCCTTTCGTTTTGCATTGGCGATCAGTTGCCGGACGCGCCGTTCCGTGTTCTGCTGCAGCATCTGCTCCACCGTCTGCTCCTGCATCTCCCACACGGTATGGTGCATCGCAGAGCCGGAAGGGCTGGACAGTGTTGCCAACTTCTCGTTCGGTTTCCAACGTTTCTTTCCGCTCTCCGTGTAGTCCTTATCCGCAGGTATTCCGAGCTGACGCTGTACCATGCCGATATGCTTCGACTTGAACTGTACCAAGAAGCCCTTGCTCTTATCGCTTGTTCCGCCCAGAGCGATCATTGGACTGTCTTTCAGGACGCGCGCCCGAAAAACGGGCGGCGCATTGCGAACAGACGGACCCATGAAGGGCTTTGTGGGGCTGGTTCTGAAATAGCCCAGGTCTGCCCGGAATGCACCGGGGTCGTTCTTCATAATAGCAAGGATAGCGGTAGGCCGCCGGTTGGTGGCCTTCTGGCGCTGGCGCAGATCTTCGATCATGCGTCTGCCTGCCGCGTTCAGGTCGTAACGTTTCTTCACTTCGGTCAGCATCAGCTTGCGCGTCTGCCGGGCCGTTGTGTTTACGGCCACCTTCAACGCCGCCGGGGTTTTGTTTCCCAGTACGCCAAGAGCGCGGGTCACTTCCGCGTCATCAACGGAGACCATCAGGTTGGAAGCGTCATAGTTGATATGGAAGTATGCCAACTTACCTCACCCTTTCCAGTTCCATGCGATACATACCCGCTTTCAGGGAGCATGATTTGATGTTGTAGATCCGTTTCTTGTCCAAGGTGATCTGCTTGCCACTCTTCGGCATAGGGCCGTAGTCCTTCTGCTTCACAAAAAGCAGCAGGTCGGCCTTGTACATACCCTGGTCAAAGGATTGCTTTGCTCCGCCCTCCCAGTGCGCCGGACGTTCAAGTACGCCGGGGTGCTGCGTGATACAGAGCATCAGCTTATCATCTATGTACCGTTCTTCCGCAAACTCGTTTGAGTTGAAGATCACGTTCTGCACATCCTGCGCAACGCATTCTTTGAACGTAGGGAACGGTTTCGGAGTTTCCGGTGTGCCGTAGTTCTGGTCAACATCCAGCATATCCGCGCTCCTTCCCGTATCAGCAGACGGTAGCAACCAGCCAGCTATCCACCTTGTCGGGGATCAGCAGCGGGTGGGTCTGCAGTTCCAGGAAGCGGCGGTCAGGACGGTGTTCCACATAAGAACGCAGCAGGCGGGTGGTCTCTGCAGTGTGCCACACCTTGTCATCGTCCAGATAGGTGCACAGACCGTATGCGCGCATGAAGTTTGCGTTGCTGGGGATCATCAGCACCATATTATCCGGGATCAGAGGCTTTGTCTCTCCGGTTTCCTCATCCAGATACACTTCGTCATAGCCGTAGATGTCCACGCCGGGCAGATTCAGGTGGCCGTAGTAGTTCAGACCGCCTTCCAGCTCCTTGGGTGCCATAGCACCAATGTCGAACCGGCGCTTGTCCATCAGATCCAGAACATTGCTGTCGCTCATAAAGTGGTTTGCGGCCAGCTTGCCCATAATCACCATGTTTGCATTTGCAAAGCCGTTGCGGCTCACCTGCCGCTTCCATTCGCGCAGGTTGCCCATGGTATCGGCAGCAGACTCACCCCACTGCTTCGTGCCCTCCAGATTGATCTTGTTGGTGAAGCCAAAGTCGATGACTTCATCCACGCCCTTGCCCTTCACCTTCAGCTGACCGGTGGTAAGTACCTGGGCTGCCATCCACTCTTCGCGGCGAGTGGTCATGTCGTTCAGCTTGTTGTATTCCTCGGTCAGCTTTTCTGCTGCACGGTCAGCAGGGGTGCGGCCGGAGTAGATATCCTCACCGGGCAGGCGCTGTAGGAACATATCTGCGGTGGTGACAGTTGCCGGGTTGATAAGCGGCGGTGCATAGGACTTGGTCTCGTAGCCCTCGTTCTGCACGATCTCGCCACCGACCATGGGATGGACGAAAGCTGCCATCTTGCGGTTGCCCTTGACGATATCAATGTCAACGTTCTTAGTGGGGAACGTCTTAACCTTGGAGAAGAAACGATCGCGCAGGAAAGTGCAGATCGGGGGTGCGGTGCGCACAGCCTCGGCCAGATACCGCGGCTCATAAATGTTGATTTCGTTTGCCATTTTTGTTTCCTCCTATCACTTCAGGAAAATGCCCAGATTGCGCAGAGGAACTTCAACGTCGTCCACGCTCACGTTATTGGGCAGCACCAGTCCGTCAGCAAAGAACTCGCCGGTCAGATAAACCGGCACTTCCTTGTTTGCGTCTGCGCTGTCAGCAGTAATGCCGTACAGGCCGGTCAGGACTGCCGTGCCTGCGCTTGCCGGTGCCGCAATAGGCTTCACCTTGCCGTCTGCAATCAGCACAGGGGCGTGTGCCTCCACAGCTTCGCTTGCGGTCTTGGTTGCCTTTGCGATACCAATGTCCACGCCAGCAATGAAATACTTCGGCGCGGTGCTGAAATCTTTTCTTGCAAGATCCATGCTCATGGTTCTTTCCTCCTTACTTCACACCGTTTGCCTTGCGGATCGCGGCCAGGAAAACGTTTGCTTCCGCGTCCTTCGGATCCGGGTCAGCGGGCGGCGGATTGGTGATGTTGTTCGCGCCGGAAGTCTGGGCGTTGGCCTTTGCCTTGTCCAGATAATCCTTGCTCTGCTTCTGCTGCTTTGCCTTCATGCTGGCAATGACGGCCTTCGCAAAGGATGCGGAATCAATGGGCTTCACAAACTTCGCCTCATTCGCTTCATCCTCCGCGCCGGGCAGAGTGGCGTTTTCGATCTCCTGAATGCGGGTGCGCTCGGCATTGATAGCCTCGGTCTCGATCTTGGCTACCATATCCGGGCACGCCTTGCGGAGATCGTCCACGGTCTTGATGTCCTTAATGTCCATGTCTGTTACCTCCCCATGGGTTTTGTTCCCCGGCTGATCCGCCTGGGGTGTATTTTCAGGCTGGGCCGTGGTCTTATCCACCACCCGGCTTCTGACAAAGTTCGGTGCTTTGTTGAACGGGGTGTTCATACTGATGCTGTTGACGAACAGGATGCCGTTACGGTTCTCCACAACAGAATCGTCCGCTTCGTCGTCCACCTCGTCCACAAAGCCCTTCTCCTTGGCTTCCGTTGCCGTCCACCAGTTCGTTTCATCCATCCACTTGGCACATTCGTCCTCGGTCTTGCCGGACTTCTTGGCGTACAGGGTGACGATGCTGCTGCGGATGGTTTCCAGTGCTTTCAGGCAGTTGTTGAGATCCTCTGCGGTCAGGTAATCGCAGACACCCATACTGACCGGATGCACCATGTAGCTGCTGTCTGCCGCCGCCACCACCTTGTCTGCATGGCAGGCAACAATGGTTGCTGCACTGGCACACAGGCCGTCGATGTGGGCGGTCACGGTGGCCGCGTTGCGTTCCAGCATATTGCCAATGGCCTGTGCTGCAAACACATCACCGCCACCGGAGTTGATGTACACGGTGATTTCTTTCACATCGCCCAGGGCGGCAAGGTCATCCGCAAACCGTTTCGGGGTCGCGGCATCTTCCCACCAGCTGCGCTCGGAAATATCGCCGTAAAGCAGAAGTTCCGCCTTCTGGTCATCACCGGCCAGATTGCGGAACTGCCAAAACTTATCATTTGTCATCTTCTGGTTCGTCCGGGAATTGGGTTTGCTCATTTAGCCCTACCTCCTTCATTTTTTCCATTTCGCTCTTGCGCTGCCTCATGTTTGCCCGCCAGTTTCCACCGGTCATCTGTGCAGTTTCCTGCTCATTTGTGCTGATGCCCTGCTGAACACGCAGAATCGCCGCCTCGATTTCTTTCTTGGCATCCAGATTGGTGCGTGCAGGACCGTTCCATGTGCAGCCCATGTAGGCTTTCGCCACAGCCTGGTCGTCAAAGAAGCCGGGCGCATTGATGCGCCCACGGGCTACTGCCTCGGCAAACCATTTTTCGTAGGCCGGCTGGCAGAAGTCCGCTGCAAAGCTATCCCGCAGCACACCGCAGGTTCGCCAAAACTCGTTCAGTGCGCCGCGGCTTGCGGAATAGTTGGAACTGAATTTCTTGTAAAGCACCTCACTTGGGATCTCTACGCCGGTCGCTACCTGATTGGACATGGCCGACATGAAGCCGTCAAAGGTCGTGGTCGGATGCTTCGGGTCGAACGTATCCGTGCTCTCTCCCGGTGCAAGGTCGAACACCGCGCTCGGTGCAAGGTCGATGCCCAGTTCATCTGGCGGGGTGTTCGGGTCCTCCGCCTTATCCGCCGGTTCCTCGCCGAACGGTGCCTGACTGGTCGGGTTTTCATGCTTGATAAACAGCGTGATGGACGATGCCACGATAGCCGCCGCCAGCTCTGCTTCTGTGTATCTGCCCATCTGTTTCAGCGTGGGCAGCACCGGAGCCAGCAAGGGCACGCCGCGCCGCTGCCCGGCACGCTCCCTCTGTGTGACGCACAGAATGTTCGGCTCTCCCGTTTCGGGGTCGCGGGCTTCTACCCGCGTCCATGTCAGCGGCACCGTGCTGTCGTAAGCCAGCGGATGCCGACTTGCTATCCAGTACGCCACCACCGCGCCGTCCCGGTTCGTTTCCACGCCCTGCACGATCTGGAACACGTCATGCTTGTCTATCGTGCAGGGTGCCATTATGTCCGTGCGGTCAGGGCTGCAAATCAGATCAGCCTCGATCAGGCGCAGCCGCAGAGCATACGGCCAGTGCGGATGTTCGTCGAACTGCACCACCGCAAACACATCGCCGTTCATCAGGAAACTGGTGAACGCCAGCGTCTGCAACCGCCAGAAGTTATCCATGCCAGCAGCATCGCAAAGGGTGCTGTCCGCCCAAAGTTCAAATTCGCGGGAGATCTGCGCCTGCAATCTGTCTGCCTGTTCCTCGTTCAAGTGCAGATAGTCCGCATCCACCTGCGGGGTCGGCACAAGGCCGCTGCCCACCACGTTGGTGCGCAGGGTCTTGATGGCACCCGTTGCCAGAGGGATGCCCATATAAGCATCCCGGCTCCGTTTGCGCAGAATATCAAGATTATCTTCGATATCCTCTTTTGCGCTGCCGCCGCCAACGTGCCAGCTTCGCATAGCGCGGGAAATGCGGCTTGCTCCGTAGTTTCCGTAGCCGGTGCCGTTGTTCATGACGGACAGTGCGGCGCGTGCCACAGCGCGGCGATACCCTTTTTCAGGGCTGATTGCCGCAATGGCTTTATCCAGAATATTTGCCATGTAGTCCACCGTCCTTACACATCATGCGGCGAGAAGTGGTAGATTCGGTTTCTGCCCCGGCCTTTTTCTTCTGCTTCCGCTTCGGCTACTTTCTTTTCCCAGAAGATAATGCTCTCCCGGATCTGTTTCAAACTGGCACGGGTCAGCATCATCTGTTCGATCTGGTAGCTTTGCCCTGTCGAAACAGCAGCTTCTGCTTCCATCCACATATCAAGATGCCGCTGCGCGGCTTCTTTTGAGATGATCGGCATTGTTTAGATACCTCCTGATCTTCTTCTGCGGTACTGGCGCGGTGCGGTCTGGCGTGGTGCTTCCTCTCCGGGGATCTCCAAACCGGTGGGATTGCTGATTTCCAGCGCCGCCGTTGCGTAGTTCCGAACGTCAAACGCTTCGTTACGTTTCTGTGCCGGGTCTTTCAGCTCCCACCGCTCCACCTTGCGGCCAGACTTCCAGCGTGTGACCTTGTGCTCCGCAGTAAGCATCTTGAAATAGTTTTCGTCATACCCGGCATCCTCTGCCGCCGGGAAGTGGCAGTAGTTCGGGCCTTTGATAAGCACCTTCAACCGGGCAAGGACATGGTTCTTGCCGGTATCAACGCCCAGCGTAAACAGCTCGCCGCCTACGCGGTTGTTCTTTGTGGGGTTGCGCAGGTATGGTACGTCCATACCGCCACGGCCTTTGATGGGCCAGATGTGCCGTTCCTCGCGCTCTTTGCAGAACCGTATGACCTGATCCGGGAAGTGGCCGCCGCTGTCCATGCAGACACACCGCAGGGACAGTTCCGTGCCGTCCTTCTTTTTCCAAGTCTTTGATAGGAACTCGTCCAGATCCGCCCACACCTGACCGCGTTTCAGATCGCCGTAGATGCGCTGGTACCGGATGCCCCAGCTTTCTCTGCCGATACCCCAGCCAACCACTTCGGCCTCGAAGCGGTTATCCTGGGTATCGACACCAGCCGTCAGGTACACTACGCCGTCCGGGACTTCGGCCTCGTAGAACTCGCGGCGGTCCAGCAGGTTGTTTGCCTCCACCGCTTCGCCCGGTTCCTCCCACGGCAAGCCCAGGTCGGTGTTCACAAAGACCTGCATCTTCTCGTAATCGCCGCGCTGTGCATCCAGGTCAGCGGCAATAAAGTCCTCCACGATCTTGTCCCACCCGCAGAGGGTCGAGCCTATCTTGTTCATGTGGAAGCCCCGCACCGCCCGTTCCGGGTGCTCTGCGTGCCACTTGCCTTTCAGGCTGTTCTTCTTCCAGCGGTATTCGTTGTCAAGGCAGCCACACTCTGCACAGCGGTATTGCACGCCGCCTTCCGGCCACTTTTCCTTGTCGAACACCATGTTGTCCCAAACAAAGGGCTGATAAAAGCCGCAGTTCGGGCAAGGCACCGTCCATTCCTCTTGGGTGGATGCGTTGAACTCGTCCAAAATGCGGCTGTTGTTTTTGTCGGTGGGGGTAGACACCAGCACCGTCTTGTAATCCCAGTAGGTCGTTTGACGCTGTTCGGCCAACATGACCGGGTCGCCTTCTTTGCCGGCGCTGGCTTTGTAAGCGTCCACCTCGTCCGCCAGCAGTACCTTGATGGGGCGGCCGCGCAGATCGGTCGGGGCGTTTGCGCCAACGATGGTGAGCTGACCACCGGCAAAGTTCTTTTTCATGATGGTGTTGCCAGAGTAGCGGCTCTTGTTATCCACAAGGCCCCGAAGCACCGGAGTGTCCCGGATCATGGTAGCCAGACGGTCTTTGCTGAAGCTCTCGCCCAGGTTCACCGTAGGCTGCACGATCATGATAGGGGCCGGGTAGTAGCTCATGTAGTACCCGATGGTATTCAGGATCAGGCCGTCGGTCTTGCCGGACTGGGCGCACATCATGGCTACCACCTTGCGGATATGGACATCCCCGATGGCATCCATGATCTCCCGCTGGAAAGGTGCGTTGTCCGTATTCCAACGGCCTTGTGCTGCGGATGCTTCCGCCGGCAAGCGGCGGTAGTTATCTGCCCACTGACTAAGGGTCAGGTTCGGGGGCGGCTTCAGCGCACCCAGTGCCCGGCTGAACATCTGTGCAGTCTGCGGTTCCAGGTGGATCATTGCCATTGTTGCCGCCGCCTTTCATGACACAGCTGCCGAACGGGCAGAACTGCTGGATCTCATTCAGCCGGGTTCCCCAGACACAACCCCGGCATTTATTCTTCCTGCTCATCTTCGGGTTCCTCCCCCGCTGGTGCTGCCAGCGCAATTTCGGGGTCACTCAATTCCACAAGTGCTTCCTGCACTGCTTTTTGCAGAATGTCGTGGGCTTCCGCCGGGTCGGTCAGCTGGGCCATGGTACTTGCGTACTTAGTCGGGATGGTTTCCAGCCGGTTCTTGAAATTTGCAAAGATGGTTTTCAGGGCGCGTTCTACGTCCTCGGTGCGGTGCAGGTCGCCTTGGGCTTCCTCCATCCGCATTTTCTCGATCTTGCCGCGGGTTTCCTCCCGCTCGGCACGGGCAGCAACAAGACGGGCTTGATCGTCTTTGTTGCCGATCTTGAAGTTCAGGTATTGCCGGACGCAGACCTTCATGTCAAAGACACCGGGCCGGACTTCGGACAGCACGCCCTGATCCCGCAGGTTCCGCACCTGACGGTCAGTGATGCCCAGCCATTCGCCAACGGCCTTACTCGTGTACAGCATCTTTGTCACCGTCCCCCGGTTCTCCGATCTCGCCGGTCGCCCGGATGCGCAGCAGTTCAAGCCGCTGCTGTTCGGTTTCCAGGTGCAGCTTGTCCATTTCGTTTTTCTGCATCTGGGCCGCCGCAGACAGGATGCGGCCATGAATTTTGTTCAAGGCTTCCTGCAGCTGCAAGATACGCTGTGCTGGGGTCTCCTTCTGATACATACCGATCTGCTGGTTTGCGCCGTCCCGCTTCCGCTTGCCACGTCCGCCGGGTACTCGCATATCCATGACGCTGGATGTAATCATCTGGTCAGGCGGTAAAGCCTGATACTCTTTTATCTTGTCCAGAATGTACTTTTCCCGGAGCAGCAGTACACCGATTTCGTGGGAAGTCAGCTCGGTGCTGTTCCGGGGCGCATTCTCTACGATCTGTTTTTCTTCCGGGGTGAGCTTGTCAAAGAAGATAGTCGCATAGGCTCCATCCTTCATTGCATTCTCATTCCCGACAGGTGCCCCGCCGCCGGGGTTGCCCACGGCGTTTTTGTTTCCCGGCTGTCCGCCGGGCTTCCGGGGTGCGGGCGGGCCCCACCCGTCCTTTGCCTTCCAGCGGCGGACCGTATCATATTTAAGATGGAGATCGTCCGCCAGCTGCCGAAGATTCACTTCTCTTTCTCCATCCGGGCAATGTACTCAGCGCGGGCGGCATCGCGCTCATCGCTTCGCCTTGCCATTTGGTTTTCCTCCAATAAAAAATGCCCCGTCTGGCAAATCATCCAGGCAGAGCATTCAGTTTCGCCGCCGGTCCTGCGGCATTTCTTCGGGTCGCTTACAACTTGTAAGCAACAGTGTATGAAAAAGGCCCCTCGGTTCGCCGCCGTGGGGCCTCTCTCCATAATTCCACTGTACTAAGTATAGCACCAAAACCGTCTTATAACGTCTTATCTTTTGGCGGTCGGGGCTTTCAAATGTAAACACTTTATGACATAGCCACCATTTTGCCAGCCCCGGCAAGATGGTCTATCCCGATTTTGTTGACCTCAACAAGATCACACCGGAATGATTTGTTGGCACCGGCAAAACGTGAGTTGCTTACAAATTGTAAGCGTCCACCATCCCGGTGACATTACCGCCATGTTCGCCCCAGACTTACATTTTTTGACCCGTACCCCCTTTTTCGGGTGTCAAAACGCGGAAGCCCTTCAAAAAATTTTGCACCTAGAAATATTTTGGGGCTTCGGAACCCGCACCGCGCCCGCCGGCGAACGGTAC
>ERZ1106943.481-NODE-481-length-52442-cov-8.400099_pt1 | contig 52442 bp, 38 predicted proteins | sample MGYA00403671_ERZ1106943 | MGnify/ENA primary metagenome ERZ1106943 (study PRJEB35170, sample SAMEA104062427) | human gut metagenome | biome: human gut; feature: human-associated habitat; material: faeces | place: Denmark | collected 2012-06-14 ...
TCGGCTGCCCGGACAGACATCCGGAATTGCCCAATCAGAAAATGCCCCGAGACATTTTCGCATCCCACGACCCGCCTTAGCGCCATTTACATAACATCCTTTTCACTCCGCGTCGCCACACAGACGATGCGCTGCTTGCGTGCGCTGTCAAGCCGCAGCAGAATGAACAGCAGTATGGTGAATCCCCGCACGTTCAGAAAAGACGTCTGTCAGAAAGTATTTGTGGAAATAGAATGGCCCTTTTTGTCTTTGAATTTAATAAGGAAGACTATATCATGCGCTTTCATGAATGAGACAGTTTCCTCCTGTAACTGGGACATGAAAGCGAACTTGAATGAATTAAGCAATTGATCTTTCTCCGATTGAGAAAGTTGAGACAGATCCGTGCCGTCATCGAATATTAACTCATGGGTGATGATTTTGTCGTTGTTGTAGACAGAAAAGTCAGAAAAAGAGCCGCTTTCTACTAAAACCTTTTTGACTTCAGGACCATTCATGGCGGATACATAATTATTGATGAAGATCTGTGCTTCATCGTCATTAGTGGTCTGAGCAGTTTTCTGAGCATGAACAGTTGCAGGTAAGATACAGGCCATGCCGGAGCAAAGCAGGAGAGAGACAGTGAGAATTGAAAACTTTTTCATAAGGAAGCCATTTAAGTTGAGATTGCAAATATAATCATTTTACCGGTATCAACTATTAATTCGCTCAGTAAATTCACATAAAGTGTAGTGTAAAGGCAGTATAAAAGCAATAGTTTATGAAAACGGAAAAACAAAGGGGGTTGGTAATGTCGAAAAAAAATTGTACTTTTGCAAGCCGTATGGCCCGGGACGAGCAACCTTTCCGACGTTTTTATCTCGTCCGGGGCTTACAGAGTAAGTATCAAGTAATTTAAACACATATAAAACACCCAACCTCCTGTTATGAACGTAACGTTTGACAAGACATCAGATGTCACCGGCAAACTCGTTGTCAACGTCACCGAGGCAGACTATGCCGACAAGGTGACCGCCGAGCTTAAAAAAGTAGCCAAGACCCGCACAATCCCCGGTTTCCGTCAGGGACACGTGCCCATGGCTCAGATCAAACGCCTTTTCGGCAAGCAGTGCAAGAGCGAAGTCCTCAACGACGAGGTTTACCGCTCTGTAATCGAATATATCCGCGACAACAAACTCAATGTCCTGGGCGAGCCTCTGCCCGTGAACGTCACCGAAATCAACCTCGACGACAAGGACTACACATTCGAATACGAGATTGGTGTAGCCCCCGAAATCAATGTCAATGTGAATAAGGACGTGAAACTTCCCTTCGTGGAGATCGAGGTTTCGCCCGAAATGGTAGCCGAGCAGGACAAGAATTTCCGCCAGCGCTTCGCATCGCAGGTTCCCGGCGAGGAAGTCGAGGGGCGCGCCCTTGTAAAAGGTTCGCTCCAGCAACTGAACGAGGACGGCTCGGTGAACGAGAACGAAGGCGCCGTGCAGGTTGTAGACGGCATCGTCGCTCCCTTCCTGTTCACCAACGAGGATGAGAAAGCCAAGTTCATGGGCAAGAAGATCAACGACAAGGTTGTCTTCAATCCCTGGAACTCGTGCAACGGCAACGCCGTAGAACTCGCCTCGATGCTCCACCTCGACAAGGAAATTGCCAAGGACGTGAAGAGCGACTTCGTGATGGCCATCTCCGAGATAATCGTAGCCAAGGACGCCGAGCACAACCAGGAGTTCTTCGACAATGTATTCGGCCGCGACAAGGTGCACAACGAGGAAGAATACAACGCCGCCGTCACCGAGATGATCAAATCGCAACTCATGGGCAACTCCATCAGCCTGTTCGACCATGACGCACGTGAGTATCTGCTCAAGACCTACGGCGACTTCGAACTGCCCGACACATTCCTCAAGAAATGGCTCGTAGCCCGCAACGAGGAACTGACCAACGAGAACATCGACAAGGAATATGAGGAGATGAAAGAGTCCCTCAAGTGGCAACTCATCAAGGAGCGTGTCGCCCAGCAACTCGAGGTCAAGGTCGAGGAAGAGGACGTCCTCAACTTCGCCAAGCAGATCGCCCACAACCAGTTCCTGCAGTACGGAATCACCAACATGGACGAAGAGACCATCACCTCGACTGCAAAACGAATCCTTGACGACAAGAACTACCGCGCACAGATCGCAGAGCAGGTTGCCGACATGAAACTGTTCACCGCAGTACGCAATGCCGTCACCCTCGAGAACAAGACCGTTTCGCTTGACGAGTTCAAGGCAATAGTATCGAAAATCAACGGCCACGCCGCTGACGCAGAATAATCCCAAAGGAACATATCGCTGACAAACTGTCAGTCGGACATAACAGCCGCACGATGCCTCAGTTACGCATCGTGCGGCTTGCGTTTATGCCATGTAAAACCTTATTGGCATATTGTTTGTTAGTTAAATAGTAAACAAAATACTTACTGAACAAAACACGCAAAATCAGCATAAACGCTTTGCTATGAATTTCAACAACTTCACAATCAAGTCCCAGGAAGCCCTCCAGAAGGCTGTCGAGATTACCCGGTCGAATGGACAGCAGGCTATCGAGCCTGTGCATCTGCTGAAGGCAGTGCTCGAGGAAGGCGATTCCCTGGCAAAATTTATCTTTCAGAAAATTGGTGTCAACGCCGCGCAGGTCACTACGCTTGTCGACAATGCCATAGGCGCCGAGCCCAAGGTGTCGGGCGGCGAGCCTTATCTTAGCCGGACATCGAACGACGTACTCCAGAAGTCCATCGACATCGCCAAGAAACAGGGTGACGAGTATGTGACACTCGAGGCCATGCTGATGGCCCTGCTCGATATACGTTCGCAGGCTTCGACCATACTCAAGGATCTCGGCGTGACAGCCAAGGAACTTCAGGCTGCGGTCGACGAACTGCGCAAGGGCAAGAAAGCCACTGACCAGAGCGCCGAGGACACCTACAACTCGCTTTCGAAGTATGCGATCAACCTATGCGAGCGCGCACGCCAGGGCAAACTCGATCCCGTCATAGGACGTGACGAGGAGATACGCCGCGTGCTTCAGATACTCTCGCGCCGTACTAAGAACAACCCCATGCTTATCGGTGAGCCCGGTACAGGTAAGACCGCAATCGCCGAGGGCCTGGCAATGCGAATCGTCCGCGGCGATGTTCCCGAGAACCTTAGGTCGAAGCAGATTTTCTCGCTCGACATGGGCGCGCTTGTCGCAGGCGCAAAATATAAGGGCGAGTTCGAGGAGCGACTGAAAGCCATCGTGAATGAGGTTACTCAGAGCGACGGCGAGATAATCCTCTTCATCGATGAAATCCACACTCTCGTCGGCGCCGGCAAAGGCGAGGGCGCAATGGATGCTGCAAACATCCTGAAGCCCGCACTCGCGCGAGGCGAACTCCACTCGATTGGCGCGACTACGCTTGACGAGTATCAGAAATACTTCGAGAAGGACAAGGCGCTCGAGCGCCGTTTCCAGAAAGTGATGGTAGACGAGCCCGACGAGGAGAGCGCGATAGCAATTCTCCGCGGACTGAAGGAGCGTTACGAGAACCACCACCATGTACGTATCAAAGACGAGGCCATCATCGCCGCCGTCCAATTGTCCGAGAGATATATTACCGACCGTTTCCTGCCTGACAAGGCCATCGACCTTATCGACGAGGCTGCATCGAAACTGAAACTCGAGATTGACTCGGTGCCTCAGGCCCTTGACGACATCACAAGAAGAATCGCCCAGAAGGAAATCGAGCGTGCCGCCATCAAGCGCGAGGGCGACAATCAGCCCAAGGTCGAGGAAATCGATAAGGAACTCGCCACCATGCGCGAAGAGTCGAAGCAACTGACCGCGAAATGGAAATCGGAGAAGACTCTCATCGACCGCATCCAGCAGAACAAGGTCGACATCGAGCAACTGAACTTCGAGGCCGACCGTGCAGAACGCGAAGGCGATTACGGTAAGGTTGCCGAGATACGTTACTCACGCATCAAGGAAAAAGAAGACGGCATCAAGCAGGCTCAGGAAGAACTGAGGACCATGCAGGGCGAGAAGGCCATGATCAAGGAAGAGGTCGACGCCGAGGATATTGCAGACGTAGTATCACGCTGGACCGGCATTCCCGTGAACAAGATGGTCCAGAGCGAGAAAGTGAAACTGCTCCACCTTGAGGAAGAACTTCACTCGCGCGTAGTCGGCCAGCAGGAGGCTATAAGCGCCATCGCGGACGCAGTGCGCCGTTCGCGCGCAGGCCTCAATGACCCGAAGCGACCTATCGGCTCTTTCATCTTCCTCGGTACAACCGGCGTGGGCAAGACCGAACTTGCCAAGGCGCTTGCCGAATATCTGTTCGATGACGAGAACATGATGACACGTATCGACATGTCCGAGTATCAGGAGAAACACGCTGTGTCACGACTGGTCGGTGCGCCTCCGGGATACGTAGGCTATGACGAGGGCGGTCAACTTACCGAGGCCGTGCGCCGCAAACCTTATTCGGTAGTCCTGTTCGACGAAATCGAGAAGGCACATCCCGATGTGTTCAACATCCTGCTGCAGGTGCTTGACGACGGACACCTGACCGACAACAAGGGTCGTCTGGTGAACTTCAAGAACACCATAATAATAATGACCTCCAACATGGGCTCGCAACTGATCCGCGAGAAATTCGCGACCATCAAGCACAACATGCCCAAGGAGGAAAAGCAGGAGATAATCGATCAGGCCAAGGACGATGTCCTCGAAATGCTGAAGCAGACAATCCGTCCCGAATTCCTCAACCGTATCGACGAGATTATCATGTTCACTCCGCTTAACCGCGAGGAGATTGAAGAAATCGTCCGTCTGCAGATACTCGGCGTACAGCGTATGCTTGCCCGCAACGGTGTAACCCTTGAGGTAACTCCCGCAGCAATATCGTATCTTGCCGACGAGGGCTATGATCCGGAGTTCGGCGCACGTCCCGTGAAACGAGTCATCCACCGTCTTGTGCTCAACCGCCTGTCGAAGGATATCCTTGCACAGAAGGTCGACCGCGAGCATCCCATCAAGATTGATGCGGAAGGAGACAGACTCATCTTCTCCAACTGATACAATATTCCCTGATATAATCAATGCCGCAGGCGTCCGATATTTCGAATCGCCTGCGGCATTTTTTGTTTTATTCTTTTTCAGATAGGGATGGCTTAGACGTGGATGTATCGGCGTACGAGCGACAGCATCAGTGCGGGATCGTTCAATGCGGCATTCGCCTCGGCCTGGTTGTATGAACGAAGTCGCTTGATCTGGCCGTCGATGAGACCGGGAGAGAATATGCCGCGGTCCTCGAAGATGCCACGTGCCTTGTCGAGACATTCGGCAGAATCGGCACAGTTGACGGGGAGTTGGGCAAGATGCTTGAGGACGTCTGCGTTCTCGCTGCGATGGATGTTGACGTCAACGTAGGTCTTTTTGGCGATATCGAGGGCGTTGTCAAGTTCGAGACCGTAACGAAGGGCGACGGCGAGCGAGGCAATGAGCAGATAAATGTCGGCGGAACCGTCGGCCGAGCGAATCTCGAATGTCTGTTTCATAGAGGTGTCGAGGTCGAGTGTCTCGGTGCCCGGGTTAAGTTCGGCACACATGTCCCTGTCGGCTGTCCATCCGAGAGGAACGCGGACCAGCACGGAGCGGTTGCGGTCGCCCCAGCACACATTGGTCGGAGCCTCCTGGTGGGGAACAAGGCGGAAGTAAGAAGTGGGATTGGTGTTGCCGAAGGCTGTGATGGCCGGGGCAAGTTCCATGAGGCCGGCGATTGCGCGGCGGGCGGTTTCGGAAAGTTTGCGGTCGCTGTCGAGCATTACTGACTTGCCGTCCTTGACTATGCGCATGTGGATGTGCAGACCCGAACCGGCTTTACCGGCAGTAATCTTCGGTGCGAAAGTGATGTCGAATCCCTCGCGGAAGGCAAGATTGCGGATGACCCATTTTGCAACCATCAACTGGTCGGCAGCCTCGCGGGCGTCAACCGGGAGGAATTCGATTTCGTTCTGCTCGTAGACAATGCCGTCGAGTGTGAAGTTACCGACCTCGGAGTGTCCGTACTTTATCTGTCCACCGGTGCCGGCGATATACTGCATGCAGCGTGTGCGGAACTCATTGGTCTTGGCGAAAGGCGCCGATTCGTGATATCCGCGCTGGTCAGTAGCGGGAAACTCACCGCTGTCGGGAGATATGACGTAATACTCGAGTTCGCCCATGGCCTCGAAATTCATGCCGGTGGATTTCGTAAATTCCTCGCAAGCGTGACGGAGAATATATTCGGGAGAACTTTCGAATGGTTTGCCGTCCTTGTCAAAGAATGAGCAGAGCATTGTCACTGTCGGGATTTCGGCAAAGGGATCGACGAAAGCGGTAGAGAAGCGCGGAAGAACATAAAGGTCGCTCGATGAAGCAGAGATGAAGGGGAAAAGCGAGGAACCGTCGACACGTTCGCCAAGGGTCAGAATTGTCAGAAGATAGTCGTAGTCATTTATTACGAAATTCAGTGTCTTCAGGCGGCCGTCTGCGGCGGGGTACATGAAGTTGACCATCTCGATGTTGTTATCGCAGATGTATTTGATTATGTCTTCGCGTGTAAAATCTCTCTGGGCCTTATCCAGATATTTTACTATCAGGTTTTTGCTGAGTTTAATTTTACTGTTCATGGTATTCAGGAATAAAAATTAGAAGATTCGGTAGAGAAAAACAGATTTAAGGTAATCAAAATGTGATTTTGCCACATCTCGAACCCAAAATTAGTTAAAAACGGGAAGAAAAAGAATAAAATCCCTGCGAATTAACATTGTTTAATATAAATTGGGAGGTTGATAAACTTCCATGTAGAATTGATTTTAAATGACTTTTATCACTGATAATCAATCATATGAGGAAATAACGGTACAACTATCCATTAAAGAAAAGAGGGAATGAAAAAGTTGCTTTGAGGAAGTGGGAGGGTTAGAAAAGGCGTATGTCTTGAATGAAATATTTAACTAAATCCTAACAGATGATAGATATTTTTATGATTTGGAATTAAAAGCAAAGAGACACTAAAATTCAAGGGAACACGCTGTATGTCAGTTAAAATGTGTAACTTTGCATATTGGCATATATGCCATATCTGAAACAATGGCAAAGATTACAGTCCAAAATACCGAAATAGCAGTTGTAAAATACAACGAGGAGGATTATATCAGCCTGACAGACATGGCTCGCAGCCAGATGCATGAGCATATAATTTTCCGTTGGTTGAGCCTTAATAGCACCATCGAGTATCTCGGAGAATGGGAAATGCTCTATAATCCCGATTTTAATTGTACCGAATTCGGTACAATTAAAAATGCCGCAGGAAGCAACAACTTTGTGCTATCGGTAAAAACGTGGCTTGAACGGACAAATGCCATAGGCATACGTTCAAAAGCCGGTCGTTATGGCGGCACATACGCACATCGGGATATAGCTTACCATTTCGAAATGTGGATAAGCCCCAAATTTCAGTTATTGCTCGTCAAAGAGTATCAGAGATTAAAGACAGAGGAACAAAGGTTGTTGGGTTGGTCGGCGAAACGTGAACTGTCGAAAATCAACTACCGCATACACACTGATGTACTGGAAAGTGGCGATAATGATAGAAAACTATTGAAATAAAATAGGCTATGATACAATTTATTGAAAAGGGTGACATATTCAATATTGTGGGCGTAAACAACTATGCACATGGTTGTAATTGTGCCGGAGCAATGGGAAAAGGAATAGCGTTACAGTTCAAGAATAAATATCCTAAGATGTATTCCGAATATCGTGCCATGTGCAAGGATGGTTTATTCAATCCCGGAGATGTCTTTGATTACAATTATGGCAACGGACACATATATAATCTTGGCACACAGGTGTCTTGGAAAACAAAAGCTCGGTTGGAATATATTGAAGATTCGGTAGGGAGGATGCTTGGATTTGCGGCTTCGGACAACGTAACCAAAATAGCCCTTCCAGCAATCGGAGCCGGATTAGGTGGGTTGAATTGGAATGATGTGAAAGAAATTTTGAATAGAGTCTCCATAAACTATCCTGATATTGAATTATATGTAGTCGAGGCTTACGGCTGATGATATTTCAGTACTCAATACTTGTCAAGGAATTATTTTTTATTGCTATAAAACAGTTTTTGGGACGCATGGAGAACCAATAGCGGTACAAAAAGAGGGGAAATGAGCCTTGAAACGCTGATTTTCACCTGTTAACGAGGGTTCTTTACGGGATTTGTATTATCTTTGCATTCGGATTGAGGCAACTCTCTCCACGACATTTTGAAATAATAAGAAGCGTTATGCCATATCTGAAAGAAATGAAATTCGGTTTATCAGAGATGAAGAAAATACAAGGCAAATAAAGATTATGTATCAGGATAATCTGACATATGAGATGAAGTATCGCTACCGGGTATTTTGACATTGAACGCAGTTCTACAATTTTTTTCACTCTTAATATGATGCTTCATTCACGTCATGGTGAAGAATTTGAAGGGTTCAGTTACACACTCGGTGGAGACGAAGAATATCTCAGAATTTTCGATAAGTACTTTGGATATGACTGGGATAAGAGTATTGCTTCAAGAACTCTTCCGATACAACGGATAACCATGATTATGACAGATTCATTCAATAACTGTAAAATATCATGCGTCTTACAACCTTTCTGAGTTGTCGTTGAAAACAGCAGTGCTAATCTTTTCTTGTGCCAAATTTGAATTATTAATAGAAGTGTGGAAAATCAGCACTCCACAATGGAAATATTTTCGAATGAAATTTCTCTATTTTTTTATTGCATTGTTATCTATCTCATTAATCGCGAATAGCCAGACTAATGAGAATTACATCTATCAACTCAAAAATATAAATGGACATTACTATTTTGATGCAATGGTAGAGCATCAGCCGTTCGAAAATATAATGATTGAGTCTGGAATCCCAGGGCTGCTTATCGGAGACAGTCTTTTTAATAAATGTTTTAACGGTGTAGAAAAAGATTGGAACCGAGAAACAGATAAGAAAATTCGATTACTCAATGACATATATGCCATTCAATATATTCGACCTCTAACTTGCCAAATAGGTAATGGCATCTTTACTGGTAATGTTTTTGTATTAGAAGGATATGATGGCATCGCGTTGCCAGTACAATCGTTAGTATGCGTTGATTCGACAAAAAAATATCTTAAAATTGACTTGAATAATAATCAGATGTGTTTTTTAGGAGAATCAGATTGGGAGAATACGGATGATTATAGTGTGTTTTGTTTGGAGAAAATAAATGGTATGCCAGTTATAGAAACTGATGTAAACATTATTTCGCAGAATATTACTGGGTCAATCGGCAAATCCAAATACATTCTTGATTTTGGGAATGGAGCACTGTTATTTCTGATGAAGGGTAATGAAAATGTTGACCAAATGATAGCATCATCTGGGATAGAAATTTTAAGTGCAAAAAATAAAGAAGGGGAGATTGTCTCTGAGGGGATATACGCAGATAGTTGCACCATCTGCAACCGCAAGTTTGAACAAGTTTCAATAGGGTTGACAGACAAAATGAAGGGATTTCAAAAATTCTCAGGACTAATTGGACTCAAATTTTTCTCAAAACCAGTGGTATTGGATTTCTCGAATAATAAGCTTTATATTTCCCATAGATAAATATTGTTGGAAAGATAGAAAAATAGACAGTATATCAGTTTTAACTTACTTATATTTAACTCCTTGTCCTCTCTCAATCTTCCAGTCATACCGACCTTCCGCTACATCACCAACCTCATTGAGTGTATGGCGATGTTTTATTTCATCAAAGGGCTGTCGGTGTTCCGCATAGTCACAGAGCCATGCGCCGACCGCTTTCTGCTGCTCGGTGGTCTCGTCGTAAGACTGCATGACGTTCTTGATGTCGGCGGCTTCGGAGGGAGAGAAGATTGACTTGTGCCGTTCCGTGGCGAAATGGATAATCGCGTCAATGGCTCGTCGGAACACCTCGCTTGCCTTGTAGAGAATATCGGCGATGATATTCAGAATATCCCGGTTCGATTTCAGCGCACCTTGCAACTGTCTTATGACCTTGTCCTTCTCCTCCGTTTCCCGGCTCACCGCCATGCTGATGCGGTGCTGTTCCCTTCCATTTGGGAATAATAGCGCAGTTGATTACCATGATATTTGCATAAATTAACACACATAAATATATCCAAACAAGCAGAGAGAGTTAATTTTGTAAAAAATTTCATTTTATTACTTATGTGATTATGAAAATAAGAAAACTAATATTTGTTGCAGCGATGGCATTCTGTTCTGTTGCCTGGGGACAGAATAATGAAAAACTGATCATTGTCAATGAAGGTTTGTGGCAATCCAACAACGGACGTCTCTCATACTTTGAGAACGGCAATATGGTCTCCAACCGATGGTACGAGGAAATCAACCATCACGCGCTGGGAGACACTCCGAGTGACATTATCCAAATCAATGATAATCTTGTAGCCATTACCGTAAACGGTTCAAACATAGTGCAGTTTATCACACCCGAAGGAAAAGATGTGGCTGCTAACGAGGAGATTCCCAACTGCAGACGTCTGGCATCGGATGGAAAATATGTTTATGTCACTTCATACGCTCACGAATGCACCGTCAACGGAATTACCAAAAGTTTTGTCAAAGGCTATGTGGCCAAGATTGACATAAGTAATTTCAAGGTCGTTGCCGCGACTGAAGTGGGTTATGAGCCTGATGGAATCGCCTGTTATAAAGGTTGTCTTTTCGTTGCCAACACAGGAGGCTATTCATACCAGGAGGCCCATGATTATGAGAGGACTGTCAGTGTGCTTGATGCCGAAAGCATGGAAGTAAAACGCACAGTCAATACGGGTTGCATGAATCTTTTCGGAAAAATTTCCAGAAGCGGACAGTATCTTTGCATAAATTCTGCGGGTGACTACTATTCACAGAATACAACTACGCTGATTTTTGACTGCCAGGCTGCGATTGATGGCAAGGCTGACACAGAATGTTTCAAGACCTTTGACTATTCCTCCACTTATAATACGGTCTCTCCTCAAGGCCTGTTCTATGTAATCGGATCGCACTTCTCATTCACGACGGGTCAATATAAGAATAACTACATTACGATTAATCCGGAAAAGGCCTTCAGTGCTAATCCCGCATCTGCCGTAACGGAAACTCTGCCAGGCACCATGGTCGAGGATATAAGCAAATTCAAGGCGCCTTATGGCATTTATGTCAATCCTTATACGGGATACCTCTATGCAACAGATGCAGGCGACTATGTTTCTAACGGTACATTGTACCAGTGGAATCCTGAGGGCAAGTATGTCGGCAAATGGAGTACATATATCAACCCGGCCTATTTCCTGGCATTGCCGCCTGACGGACATTTCGGTGCGGTAGATGATATTATCGCTGATGAAAAACGGCCGGTAGATAATACAATATACAATCTTCAGGGAATTCCTGTTACCCAAATGATTCCAGGCCAGATTTACATCCAGAACGGCCGAAAATTCATTTACCGCGAAAATTGATCATTAATCTAGGACAAACATTATAAAGGACCCGGATACGCTAATCCGGGTCCTTTATTATTGTTTTTCTAAAGTACTTCAGGGTTGAAGGATATGCCTGAGGAGTGAGGAGAGACGCTCTGTGCCACGATGATTGAGGTGGTCGGCGTCAAAGAAATCATCATGATTGAAGTCCGGGTCATTCATGAAATCAAGGAGGATTACTCCATAACGATGATACATTAATCTCGCGACATCGTAAAGTTCGGCAACCTGCTGTGATGACATGTTTCTGCGGTAATCTTCGTAGAGCGGGGTTATGAGCAGATAAGTGCGAATATTATATTCATGGCAAAGTCGGCAAAGACGATCAAGCCATTCGGTATTCTCAGTTACGAAGCGGGTCTCTGCGATTGTCTGTTTACGGGCTTTTGAGACTGATTCACTTTCCCAGCCGCTGTAGCAGAACTCGGGTGAGTTGTCAAGCGACAGCCCCAGGGTGTCACACATTCCCTTGCCTCCAAAGAGAGCACGACGCACACGACCGGAAAATATATCCGGCTGCGATATCTCGAAATTGTAGCGGGAGAAATCCGAGTGTTTGTCAATGTTCATATAGATTTTATAGTTGTTGGCCATCCACCATTCGTCCCCTTCCTCGAAAATCGGGTCACGCAGGGAATGGTAGGATAGGGAAAGCACGACTGTCCTCAGATTCGGCAGATATGGAAGATAATGCTCGAGGAGCCGATAATCATATTCATAGTTCTGCGAGACATTGGCAAGGTTGAATGCGCTGTCACCGAGAACGGCAGGATTGATGGCATAGTAGTTATGCGAGTCTCCTAATATCAGGGTTGATATTTTCGACCCATTATCCAGTATATATTGATTTTTATAGGAATAAGAGTTCGTGGAATTGCGCACCAGTACTTCTCCCGCCGCCAGAGTCAGGGCGACAAGCAATGCAAACAGAAGAGTGTTGATGACAAATCTACGCATTTTCAGAACTGGAAATAGATGAAACTCTGTAAGCGGTAAAACAGTATAATGCAGACCACAATCAGCCAGTACACAGTCCACCGGGCGATACGGTAACGCATAAGTCCGTGACCCTCGAAACTCAAGGGCGATTCCTTGTGGCGTGAGAACCATTCGGCAACAAGCAAAACTGCAATCCAGATGAATGAGGCTTTGCCTTCGACGGGAGTATGTACATTCCAGCGCGTAAACATATGGCAGATGTATGTCCATGCGTCAGAAAGACTGTCGGAACGGAAAAGAATCCAGCCGATGGCGACAAGAAGGAAAGTCCTTCCCATCAGCAGGGATTCGTAGAATGACGGCCAACGGCGGTTCTCGGCGACAGTGGAATTCTTGAACATATCCTTCTTACCACGGATGATGCCCGGTATAAACATTACTGCATGGTAGGCTCCCCAAGCGACGAAAGTCCATGCCGCCCCGTGCCACAGACCGCTCACAAGAAACACGACCAAGGTGTTGCGGGCAATCTTCTGACTTCTGACACGGCTACCGCCCAATGGTATGTAGACGTAATCGCGGAACCAAGACGTGAGCGATATGTGCCAGCGGCGCCAGAACTCGCCTATGCTTCGGGAGAAATATGGCAGATTGAAATTGCGCATCAACTGGATGCCGAAGAGTCTGCCGGTGCCGATGCCAATGTCCGAATATCCTGAGAAATCGCAATAAATCTGGATTGTGAACATCAATGCCGCCCCGATAAGTGTCAGTGAACCGGCCGTTTCATAGTTGGCAAAAACGGAGTCGACATAAGGGCCGAGGTTATCCGCCACGACCGTTTTCTTGAAGAATCCCCATAACATTAGCCTGAGGCCGCTTACTGCCATCGCGTAATCGAACGTTCGTTCATGCTCGAACTGGGGCAATATATTCACAGCCCTCTCGATGGGACCCGCTACCAGTTGGGGGAAGAAAGAGATGAATGCAAAGAAAGATACCGGGTCATGGGTAGGCTTTATTTTTTCACGATAGACATCAATAGAGTAACTCAGGGCCTGGAACGTGTAGAACGAAATGCCAACCGGAAGAACAAGACCGAGAGTGATTCCATCGACCGTTATTCCCACAGAGTTAAGCAACGCAGCGAAGTTGGCGGCAAAGAAATCGAAATACTTGAATATGGCGAGAATGCCGAGGTTGATGGCTATATTAAGCCACATCCAGAATTTTTTTTGCCTTCGGCTGTCACTTCCGGCTATAAGCAGACCGGAAGCGTAACTGCACGCTGTAGTAAAAGCGATGAGCAGCAGAAAGCGCCAGTCCCACCATCCGTAAAAAACATAACTCGCAACCACCACAAGAATATTCTGCCACCTTAGCGAGCCCTTGAGACTCCAGTAAGCGGCAAAAACAATTGGCAGGAACAGAAGAAATGTGAGACTGTTGAATAGCATTCAGAAATCAGAGTTGACGGCATTCGTCCATCCAGAGAGCGGATGAAGCGTCAGAAGGCATGCGCCAGTCGCCGCGTGGAGAAAGGCAGACCGAACCGACTTTTGGACCGTCGGGCAAGCATGAACGCTTGAACTGCTGAGCGAAGAAACGACGGAAGAAAGTTGTAATCCATTTTTTTATAGTCTTCCTGTCATATCTGCCGTCGAAGGCCTGTAAAGCCATGGAGAAAATGCGTTTCGGCGAGAATCCATAACGAAGAAGATAGTATAGGAAGAAATCATGAAGTTCATAGGGGCCGACAAGGTCCTCGGTCTTCTGCACGATATTGCCCTTGTCATCGGCGGGAATAAGTTCGGGGCTTACCGGAGTGTCGATAATATCGGCGAGAGCGTCAGCCAGTTCCTTGTCTCCATCCTTGCGGGCATTCTCGCAGAAAGCCTCGACAAGATAGCGGACAAGAGTCTTGGGCACAGAGGCGTTTACACCATACATAGACATGTGGTCACCGTTGTAGGTTGCCCATCCGAGGGCAAGTTCCGAAAGGTCGCCTGTCCCCAGCACCATACCGCCGACCTGATTGGCGATATCCATAAGAATCATCGTGCGCATACGTGCCTGAGAGTTCTCATAAGTGACATCGTGGTCAGCCGGATTATGGCCGATATCGGAGAAATGCTGCTCGACCGATTTGGCGATTGAAATCTCACGTAAGGTAACACCCAACTGCCGCATGAGGGTGATGGCGTTGTTATACGTGCGGCCTGTCGTGCCGAAACCGGGCATCGTAACGGCAACTATGCCATTACGGTCCAGGCCAAGACGGTCGAAGGTACGGGCGGCTACAAGAATCGCAAGAGTGGAATCGAGGCCGCCTGAAATTCCTACCACAAGTCTGGAGCAATGGGTGGCCTGAAGTCTCTTGGCAAGACCGGCGACCTGTATCCCTGTAATCTCGTCGCAACGTGCCGAGAGATTCACACGGACACGCGGAACAAACGGGGTGGGGGATATATTCCTCAGGATTTCTTTTTTTTCAACAGTCTTGGTTTCGGCAACAACTGTCGTGAAAGAGTTGTCATCATCATTATTTATACGTGAAGCGCAGTCCACAAATGAAGATGTGTGCATTCGGTCGCGAGCGATAGCGTCAAGGTCAATGTCGGCGACAATGTAATGTGGCTCCATGGTCCACCGTGTATTCGATACAAGCAACTTGCCCTTTTCGGCTATATAGGCGGGGCCGTCAAACACAAGGTCTGTCGATGATTCGCCGAAACCTGCGGACGAATATACATAGGCACAGAGGGAACGGGCCGAGTTGGCAACTACAAGTTGGCGCTGATACTGGTGCTTGCCAATGAGGACGTCACTTGCCGAAAGATTGAGTATAACATCGGCTCCGGCCATCGCAGCGAGAGTAGACGGAGGTATCGGTGCCCACATGTCCTCACATATCTCTGCGGCGACTTTCGCTCCGGCGACGGAGACCATCACATGAGAACCTAAGGCCGTATTCTGTCCGGCAAAATTTATTGCGACATTAAATGACGGCGCGGAAGTCCACCATCGCTTCTCATAGAATTCGTTATAGTTTGGAACGAATGTTTTGGGGATGAGCGCAAGAAGTTTGCCATTGGAGCAGAGGGCGGCACAATTATATAAGGCATTGTTAGCAGACACCGGAAGCCCCACTGCAAAAGTCAGGTTCAAATCCGCTGACTCACGGAGAATCTTTTCAAGTCCGAGTTCGGCGGCATTTAGTAGAGTCTGCGAATGGAAAAGGTCAGCGCATGTATAGGCAGTGACACACATCTCGGGGAAGACAGCGAGTTCTACGCCTTCGCTGTCAAGTTTCCTAAGTAAGTCGAGTATCGAGGAGACATTAGACTCGACGCCGGCTACATTGACAGCCGGGACGGCTGCTGCAACGCGAAGATATTCCTTTTCAGCCATCGTATGTTATTTTTTTGTGGTTTTCTTCGAAGAGGAAGTTTTTGAGGTCTTCGATGATTTGGAGGTAGAGGATTTTTTGGATGACTTGCTCGATTTGGATTTCTTGGTCGAGGAAGTCTTTGATGTTGGCTTGTCGGCTTTAGGCTGTTCCTGAACCAGAGAATATCCGTCCTGCTGGCATCTCTTCTCCATTCTGCCAATTCGTTTCTCGATCTCGGGATGAGAGGAGAAAAGTTGGTTGATAGGATTGTTCTGTGTAGAGCCGGATGCTTTCTCGAGTTGCTGAAGTTTCTGGAAAGCAAACACCATGGCGGCAGGATTCTTGCCGTTGGACTTCAGGAAGTCATAGCCATAGTCATCGGCATTGTTTTCCTGCTTCTGTGAGAACTTGGCGGTAGCAAGAGCATCCCCGAGTTTGCCGAGTTGCGAGTCGGTCAAGGCTGCTACGGTGCCATTGGTTGATGCTATGCCGTCTTTCAATGCCGAGTTGACAAGGGCCTGCTTGAATGCATTCTTCGAGTCCTTGTGTGCCACGTGACCGATTTCGTGACCGATGACACCGAGAACCTCATTGTCGGTCATTGTGTCCATAAGTCCCGAATAGACGCGTACAGAACCGTCCGCACATGCGAAGGCATTTACCTCATCGGTGAGATAGACCTTGAAGTTCAAGGGAATACCCTCAACGGATGTTAGACCTTGTGTCAGTTTGGCGAGACGGATCGTGTATGGACTGTCATCTGGTGCGACTTTGTTTTTGCTGTCGGAATCGGCTATATACTCTTTGACATAGGAAATTACCTGCGCGTCACTGAGGGTTGCGGCCTGAATGAGCTTAGCGCCTCCCTGCATAAGGCGTCCGATATTGAACTGGGCATTCGCGGCAGGTGAACAAAGCGCGATAGCGCATATTACCGGTATGAGAATCTTTTTCATAAATCAATGTGTCTTGTGTGTTAGTTGCAGAACCTTAATCAGTCAAACTTCTTGCGGCGGAAAACGAAGTTTCGGCCAAGATACTTTTCTCTTACAACAGGGTTTTCGGCAAGTTGTTCGGACGTCCCCTGGAAAAGTATACGTCCTTCGAAGAGAAGGTAGGCACGGTCGGTGATAGACAGTGTCTCGGGGGCGTTATGGTCGGTGATGAGTATTCCTATATTCTTTTCTTTCAGTTTGTATACAACGGACTGGATGTCCTCCACGGCGATAGGGTCGACGCCGGCGAACGGCTCGTCAAGCATGATGAACTTTGGGTCGATGGCAAGACAGCGTGCAATCTCGGTGCGTCGGCGCTCGCCGCCGGAAAGACGGTCGCCAAGATTCTTGCGCACTTTCTGGAGATTGAACTCACTGATAAGTGTCTCGAGTTTCTCACGCTGGTAATCCTTGGGCTTGTCCGTCATCTGGAGTACAGCCCGAATGTTATCCTCGACAGACAGTTTGCGGAAGACTGAGGCTTCCTGGGCAAGATAGCCGATGCCCTTGCGGGCGCGTTTGTAAACCGGGAAACTGGTGATTTCGGTCTTGTCCAGAAAAATACGCCCGCTGTTGGGTCGGATTAGCCCTGTTGTCATATAGAAGGTTGTGGTCTTTCCTGCGCCGTTAGGGCCAAGCAGGCCAACAATTTCTCCTTGCGTAACGTCAATCGAGACGTGGTCCACGACAGTTCGCTTACCATATATTTTAACAAGATTGTCGGTGCGAAGAACCATCTTATCGGGTTCGGACTGCTCATCGGTATGGATGGTTTCTTCCGGAAGATCTGCCTCCGGAAGTTCTGGTGCGGGAACAATATCCTGAACGTCAGTCTTGTCGCGATGGTTAAAGTCAAGTTTGAAAGATAATCCCATTAATAAACAGTGTTAACTTTTTATAATGCAGAATAGAATCAGTGGCTGAGACGACTGCCGATGTAATCGGTGAGCAGGCGTATTGCCACGGTGTTGCTTCCGCCTTGCGGGACAATAAGGTCAGCGAAACGCTTTGAGGGCTCGATATGCTGGCAGTGCATGGGCTTCAGTACTTCCTGATAGCGGTCGATGACCATCTGGGGAGTGCGTCCGCGCTGGATGCAGTCACGCGCTATGACACGGATCAGCCGGTCATCGGCATCGGCGTCTACGAAAACCTTGACGTCCATCATGTCTCGCAGTTCGGCTTCGCACAGTACAAGAATACCCTCTATGATGACTACATCAACCGGGTCGACTCTTACAGTTTCAGGCTGGCGTGTACAGGTCAGATAGGAATATGTAGGCATCTCTATGGCCTTGCCTTCCTTCAACTGTTTCAGGTGTTCGACAAGAAGAGGCCATTCTATTGCGGCAGGTTCATCGAAATTGATTTTCTGACGGTCTTCAGGCGGGATGTGAGACGAATCCTTATAATATGAGTCCTGAGGAATGACGGCAACTTCTCCGGCCGGGAAACTGTCGACTATTTTATTGACTACCGTGGTCTTGCCTGAGCCGGTACCTCCGGCTATTCCGATGATGAGCATATGCTAAAAACTTAAGGTTCAAATTGTTATAAAAGCAAAAAAGTTGGGTCCGCCTTTATTGCCACGAAGTTACAAAAAATCCGGCAAAGCGACCCAACTATATTCTTATTTTTTAACGGTCAGAGTACCGACATAAACGGATATTCCGGCGAAACACCGGCCGGACGGTCGGAATCTTTAATTCAAGATATCATTTTTTCTCTGATTTCAGTTTTGCTCCGACATTTTCGTCAGCGGTTTCAATTACAGGCGCTTTCCCGTTGACAAGGACATTGGTGAGTTTCACAGTCGGATAGTTGCAACGGAAAAGGTCGTTCTTGGCCTTGACGTTAACATTGGAGATGGTGAAATTCTCGACGGTGTCGTCGGGATTGGCTGCAACGGCACCAAGGGTCTTGCAGTCGCCTGTCACATTGTTGATGGAGATATTGCGTACTATGCCTACAGGACGTTCGTCGCTGCCTTCGAGAGTGAAGAACTGTTTCCAGGGAAGAACCTCGACAAGTGTACCGAATTTGCCGGATATGCCGTCAACATGGATGTTCTCGTAAATCTGCCATGTGTCCGGACGCATCTTCATGCGCAGTACCGCGCAATTTGTCTCAAGGCGGCAGTTGCGGAGGATTACACCGTTTGCATGGATGCATTCGCTGCCTAATGTGAGGACACCATGTAGATTGGGACCGAAAGTACAGTTCTCGACAAGGATGTCGGTTACGCTGTCATTTTCATATGAACGGTTAGAATATACACCCTTGCCGCCTTTGAGGCAGACGCCGTCGTCGTCACAGTTGAGGTAGCAGCCGCGGATAGTCACACGATGGCAGCCGTCAAGGTCGATGGCATCGGAGGATGGAGCCCGTACCGGTTCGCGTGGAGCCGTGATAGCGCAGTTCTCGATGAGAAGGTCGTTGCAACGGTAGAAATGTGTTGTCCAGAAGGCAGAGTTCTTGAAGTGAACGCCACTCAATGTGGCATTGTCGCAACCCCAGAGGAAAACGAGGCGGGGACGGTGTACCTCAAGATTGGTCCATTTTTTCTTCTCAGCCTTTTTCTGCTTGACATTATCCCAGAACTGGTTCCAGAATTTCAGTGCGTTGCCGTTTACCGTGCCTTTGCCGGAAATCTTGAAGTTATCGACATGGTATGCGTTAATCAGTGCGGCGTAATAGTATATGCTGCGGCCTTCCATGCGCGAGGGAATCAACGGGTAGTTCTCGATTTCATCGGAACCTTTTATGACTGCCCCTTCCTCAAGATACAGGCTTGTGCCGGGCTTGAAGAAAAGCGCGCCCGTGAGGAAGGTACCTCTAGGAACAACAATCTCGCCTCCGCCCTGTTCCTCGGCGAGGTCAATGACTGACTGGATTGCGGAAGTCTGGAGAATGGTACTGTCCTTTGCAACACCATAATCAGTGATTGTGTACTGTTTGGTCGTTGTCTGGCTGTCGGTGGCATTCGCAAGCAATGATGAATGCGGAACCAAAGCGGTGAGGACGGTGCTCAGTGCGATAAAACGTAAATTCATGGAATAATAAATTAGGATAATTATAAGATTGATTTATTCAAGTTCGGCAACAGTGATTCCGGCTCCGCCGAAACGAACATCCTCGTCATGGAAGTCGCGGACGGATGGAATTGTGGCAAGGTACTGGCGTGTGGCCTGTCGCAAGGCGCCTGTTCCTGTTCCGTGCAATATTCGTACACGCGGAATGGCGAATTGCGTGGCATCGTCGATGAAATAGGTTATTGCCTGTAGCGCCTCTTCGGCACGGAAACCGCGAACATCAAGTTCCGGCTTGAAATTGAGTTGGCGTGAACGGTGTGTGTCGGAGATTTCTGAGGACACTCTGTCGGGTTTGGCTTTGCGCGGTTGGCGTATGGTTGCGGAAAGACGTTTCAGGGGCACAGTCATTTTCAGGCCGCCGAAGGCCACCTGCGCCTTGTTGCCTGAAATCTCCATGATTGTTCCGACTTCTCCGGCATTGTCCAGAAGGACATTTGACCCGACAGCCAATTCCGGTTCTTTGGGCTTGGAAGGCGCGACATTTGGCGCGGTTTTTTTCTTCTTTTTGCTTTTGCGAAGTTCTTTAGGCAAGGAAGGAATGACATTGCCATTGTCTCTTTCAGCGGATTCGAGTTCGTTGCGGAATTCAGAGAGTTGGCCGCGCAGGATCTTGGTAGCCTCTTTGTCGGCCTGGGCCTCGCGAATTTCACGTATTGTCCGCTCGACCGCGGCGTTACTTTCGTCAACTATGCGTTTTGCCTCCTCGCGTGCCTGCTCAATGATTTCGCGGCGACGTGAGCGGAGGTCGTCAGCATCGTTTTCGAGACGGGAAATCGTGTCCTCAAGATGCTTGTTGCGCAGGCGTATGTTTTCGCGCTTGTTTTCCCAGTATCGTTTGTCGCGTGCTATGTCAAGAAGATATTTGTCAATATTCACATAGTCCGAGCCGACAATCTCACCGGCACGGTCGATGATTTCAGCGGGAAGTCCGGTTTTCCTTGCAATCTCGATTGCGAATGAACTTCCGGGATGACCTATCGACAATTTGAAAAGAGGAGCCATTTTCTGGCGGTCGTATAGCATGGAAGCGTTTATCATGCCGGGAGTATCGTCGGCAAGCGCCTTGAGATTCTGGTAGTGTGTAGTCACCACGCCCCACATGCCTTTGCGGTTGAAAGCCTCCAGCAGAGCCTGCGCAAGGGCACCGCCAATCTGTGGCTCTGTACCGGATCCCATCTCGTCGGCGAGGAAAAGAGTCTTTTTGTCACCGAACTCCATGAAATAGCGCATATTGCGCAGATGTGAAGAGTATGTCGACAGGTCATCGTCGATTGATTGGTCATCGCCGATGTCAATGAAAATATTGTCCATGATTTTCAGCGAAGAGTCTGTGCCGAAAGTCGGCAGAATTCCACACTGCGCCATATACTGGACTATGGCCACAGTTTTGAGTGCAACCGATTTGCCGCCTGCATTAGGCCCTGAGATGATGACAATCCTGCCTTGGTTCTCGCCATCACCCATATTTAGGTCAAGAGGTATTATTTCGCGGTTCTGAGAGCGAAGATGCAGCATCAGAACCGGATGAACCGCTTTTCTCCATTCGAAACTGCCGTTCCTGGCGAATCTGGGCATCTGTGCTCCGGTGTCAAGCGCGAATGTCGCTTTGGAGGCGATAAAGTCAAAGCGACCGAGAATAGAGTAGGTAACATACAGGGCCGGGACGTATGGACGAATCTGATTGGCAGTCTCAATCAGAAGACGGACAATTTCACGTCTTTCCTCAATCTCAAGTTCTCGTGAGTGATTGCTGAGTTCGACGATCTCGGCAGGTTCAATGAAAATTGTTTTGCCCGAGGCGCTTTGGTCATGTACTATTCCTGAAATGGATCGTTTGTTCATTGGAGCGACGGGAATGACGAGGCGTCCGTCTCGAACAGAAGGTGCCGTGTCGGCTTCAAGGACTCCGTCGGCTATGCCTTTCTGCACGACCTTCCGCATAGCCGATGATATCCGCCGTGCTATGGTAGACATTTCCGAGCGAATGTGCGCCAGTTCCGGGGAGGCATTGTCACGTACATTTCCGTTGTCATCAACTAGTCGGGAGATTGTACGTACGACCTCTGGCGCCGCTTCAAGATCAGATGCCATTGTGGCGAGAAGCGGGTATTTCCGTGCATTGGAGTCCTTTCCGCCGTTTTCTTCTTTCTCAAAATAAACCTTGATCTGGGCGGCGGTCCTGAGGGAGAGGGAGATCGCACGAAGTTCGGATATCTCGGCGAACATGCCTTCAACCTCAATTTTCCTTAACCATGGAGAAGCGTCCACAATACCTGTGAACTGAACGGGATGTTCGCCGGAAAGCACACCTGTCATCTCATGGACACGAGACAATTCATCGGATACTTCACGCCAGTCGGAAGTCCATCTCATCTCCATGGCAAGAGCGCGGCCCTGGGGGGATATGCATCCGTCTGCTATAATTCCCCGTACAATGTCAAATCCAATCTTTTCTTCTATGGTCGAAGGGTAAATCATATTATGTATACAGGCTACTGTCACATTAGTTGCGTATATATCAGTGATATGATGTTAACAGCAGTGTTAAAAGAAGCGTTTTTGTGATATATTTTCACAGTTCAATGCAAAATTACATAAAAAACTTAAACGCTCAAAACGATTCACATTCCAAGGGGTTTTAAAGTTAAAGTAAGCGGTATGCCGGACAGCGGTCTGGCCCTACTGAAATGAATAACACGTTAAGAACTTTTATCTTTACAGAGCCATGGCTAATACTAAATTTGAACAACAACTTGTGAGCATACAGCCGAACATGTATAACTTCGCATACATGCTCACTTCTAACCGCGACGATGCGAACGACCTTGTACAGGATACAATGCTCAAGGTGCTTTCCTCGGAAGACAAGTATGTCGATAATGTAAATTTCCGAGGCTGGGTACTGACCATCATGCGCAACATCTTTATCAATCAGTATCGCAAAATGGTTCGCAACGCAACCGTTGTGGATACATCAACGGATCTATATCAGTTAAATCTACCTCAGGATTCTGGCCTTGAGACTCCGGAAGGCACTATTGCGGTTGTCGAGATAAACCGTGCGCTCAATTCAATAGGTGATGATTACAGTGTCCCGTTCAGAATGCATCTCGCGGGATATAAATACATTGAGATTGCGCGTAAGGTCAATCTTCCGTTAGGCACCGTCAAGTCCCGTATTTTCTTTGCCCGAAAGCGGCTGCAGGTTGTTCTCGCGGATTTCAGGCAGTCTTCGGCTTCGGATTCCCATCCACAGCGCCACAACCGCTGATCGGCTATTGCAGTGATTTTTATTGTGGCCGTGATTTACCTTGGGTATTTCGCGGTTTATTGCAGAATTTGGTGTAACTTTGCACATTAATTAAAATGCAAACAGAAAATAGTTATCACTGACATATGTTCAAGTTTTTTTCACGCAGCAAGAAAGAAACCCAGGAAACTCTTGACAAGGGTCTTGAGAAAACCAAAGAAGGATTCTTTTCAAAAATACGACGTGCCGTCGCCGGTCGATCAAAAGTCGATGAGGATTTTCTTGATGACCTTGAGGAGATATTCATTACATCAGATGTGGGGGCAGAGACTTCGCTGAAGATAATCGACCGTCTTCAGGAGCGTGTCGCCCGTGACAAGTTCATCAACACGGATGAACTTAACGAAATACTCTATCAGGAAATATCTTCAATGCTTGCCGAGAATGAAGGTCCCGGAACTTCGGGCGACTTCTCTACCGCGCATGTCGAGGGACATCCTTATGTCATCATGGTAGTCGGCGTCAACGGTGTGGGCAAGACCACAACGATCGGAAAACTCGCGGCTCAGTTCAAGGCTGCCGGAAACAAAGTCGTACTTGGTGCAGCCGATACATTCCGTGCAGCCGCAATTGAGCAGCTAGAGGAGTGGGGACGCCGTGCCGGTGTCGAGGTAGTCAAACAGCAGCAAGGCTCCGATCCGGCGGCTGTTGCGTTCGACACATTGTCGAGGGCCAAGGCCCAGGGGGCGGACGTCGTTATAATAGATACCGCAGGTCGTCTGCACAACAAGGTCGGCCTGATGGATGAGCTCTCAAAGATCAAGCGCGTTATGCAGCGTGTGGTTCCCGATGCGCCGAATGAGGTGCTCCTCGTGCTTGACGGCTCTACCGGACAGAATGCATTCGAGCAGGCAAGACAGTTCTCGCAGGCTACCCAGATCACAGGCCTTGTGATTACGAAACTCGACGGAACGGCCAAAGGAGGTGTCGTTATCGGTATCAGCGATCAGCTGGGAGTGCCTGTGCGCTATATAGGCCTGGGCGAGGGAATCGCGGATCTTCAGGTTTTTGACCGTCGCGACTTTGTCGAATCGCTATTCAAGCACGCTAAATAAGTTGGCATTTTTTATGGAAAAGAAAAAACTGGCGCTCATTACCATGGGGTGCTCGAAGAATCTTGTCGACTCGGAGCGTGTAAAACATATGCTCGAGGATGCAGGTTATGTCGTCGAGCATAATCCTGAAAACATCACTGCAGACGAAGTGGTTATCAATACATGCGGATTCATCGGTGACGCCAAGGAGGAATCAGTAGATATGATTCTTCAGTGTGTCCAGGCAAAAAAGGAAGGTTATATCGGCGGTATCTCAGTTATGGGATGCCTATCCGAGCGGTACCGTAAAGAACTTGCGGACGAGGTCCCTGAGGTAGACCGCTGGTATGGAAAATTTGACTGGACTGATTTAGCCGACGAACTTAAAGCCGCATCTGAAATTCCCGATGAATTTGAAAAAGTTAATTCAGGAATTGTAAAAAGAACTTTCCCGGAATGGGAACGTTCGCTAACTACTCCGGCACATTATACATATCTTAAAATTTCCGAAGGCTGTAACCGTTTCTGCGCTTTCTGCGCTATACCTCTTATCACAGGGCGTCATAAATCCCGCCCTATGGATGAAATAATCTCCGAGGTGGAATCCCTTGCCGCAAAGGGTGTTAAGGAATTTAATGTCATAGCGCAGGATCTTTCTTCTTACGGTACTGACCTATATGGCCATCATGCTCTTGCCGAATTAATCGATAGAATGGCCGGCGTTCACGGAGTAGGGTGGATACGTCTGCACTATGCCTATCCTTCGGATTTCCCGTATGATATTTTGCCTGTCATGGCTAAGCATCCCAATGTCTGCAAGTATCTGGACATCGCCCTTCAGCATTGCTCAGATACTGTACTTGCAAACATGCGTCGCAAAATCACTTCCCGGGAGCAGAGCGAACTTCTTGCCCGCATCCGCCGGGAAGTGCCTGGCATACATATCCGCACAACCCTTATGGTCGGTTTCCCCGGCGAGGGACCCGATGAGTTCGAGGAACTGTTGCGTTTCGTCAAGGAACAGCGTTTCGAACGCATGGGCGCTTTCGCCTATTGTGAGGAGGAGGATACATTCGGAGCCCGCAACTTCAAGGATTCTGTGACTCCAGAAGAAAAGCAGTCACGACTTGACAGACTCATGGAAGCGCAGGAAGAGATATCCATGGAACTTAACCGCGATAAGATTGGCAGACTTGTAAAAGTTCTTGTCGACAGTGAGAATGACGAGTATTATGTAGCCCGTACCGAATGGGATTCTCCCGAGGTAGATCCTGAGGTCCTGATCCGTAAGGATGGCCGGAAACTTAAGGCCGGAGAGTTCGCATATGTGAATATTGTCGATGCGATGCCTTATGAACTCATAGCCGAAACACTCTGAAAAGTTATCACGACTGATGAAAGTTGAATCATATTTGCTTGATGCCGCCAATGCCTGCCGCGAACGTCGGATTGCGTTCGCGCTCTACTGTAAGCCATTTTCTGAAGAATGTGTTTTTCTTGCGGATGCCGGCACATCGGAGGCGCGCGGTGGCAGAGAATTTTTTGCGGTCGGATTCAATGGCCATTTTGCTGACCGGTTTGTAATCAGAGACTCGGTCGGCATTACACAAATATATGAATATCCGATTGACCCGATATCAGGCTATGGAAAAGTTTCTGATAATCCCAGCCGTGCTGATTACATCGCAGAAGTTACTTCATTGATTAGTGAGCTGCATGCATCAGGCGGCAAATGCGTGATTTCAAGAATATTTCCCATGTCGTTTGACAGAAATGACTTTTACGATGGCGTAAATGAATTGTTTGCTTCAAATGCGAATGCATTCCGCGCATTGTTTTATACACCTGATGCCGGATGCTGGATAGTGGCATCGCCGGAAGTATTGGCCGATATAAGTGAGAACAATTTTAAGACCATGTCTCTTGCCGGAACGAGGCCAGCAGGTTCTTCCTCTTCATGGGATGAAAAGAATATTCGCGAACAGAGAATTGTAACTGATACGATTGAGGCCGATCTCAAGGACCTGGGTATTAAGCCTGAGTTATCCCGGACATTCACTTTACGGTCGAATCTTGTTGAACATCTATGTACAAATATAAACGCAACCCTTTCTGAAAACATTTCAATCGGGATGCTCCTTGATAAACTTGCGCCGACTCCTGCGATTGCTGGTTTCCCACGTGATGAATCACTTGCTCAGATTGGCAAGTTTGAGGATTTTTCCCGTAAACTCTATGGGGGGTACTTCGGGATTGCCGAAGGAAAGAACCTTCTCGCCCACGTAACCTTGCGCTGCGCGGAAATACTCGATGAGACGCTTGCTGTATATGCCGGAAGCGGAATCACGCCTGACTCGGCAGCCGCGGAGGAATGGGAAGAAATTAATGCAAAGGCCCGGCAATTCTCAAATTGCTTCACCAACTAATCCTACTGACTTAAAATGGCTGAAGAAACAGATAATCAAGATAAACACGCTGACGACAAAAACAACCGTGCGGGAATGCCTTTTCTAATCATATTCCTTGCGGTTGCGGTTTTGGCCGCATTGTCCCTTGTCCCGTGGGGTGATCTGACTGGAAATGTAATGAAGGACTATTCATTGCTTTCAGATCTTTTCCCCGGGTCTGTAAAGGCGGTAGCCGAGGAACTTATCGATCCTGAACTAGAGGCTGCATTGAATGAAGCGAAAAGCGAAGATGAAATTCTTGTTCCCGGTCAGCACAACGATACAACAACTAAAAGAGGTGGAAAACTCGAGGAAGCGGTTGCGATAGCCGTTACAATTCCCACAGCGGACCAGGTTAAACCGAAAGTTGCACCACGCAAAGGTGATAAGGTAATCATTGAAGACTATACGCTTTCGTCAAATGGATTGGAGAATCTGCGTCATGCTCTTGCAGGACGGTCAGGGCGCCCGGCGCGTATAGCGGTAATCGGAGACTCATATATTGAGGGCGATATACTTACCAGTGACCTTCGCGCCGACCTGCAGAATGTCTATGGGGGATCGGGTGTGGGGTATGTGCCGCTTCAGAGTGCACTCACAGGTTTCCGCACTTCGGTTAAAGAGAAATGCTCGGGCTGGACGGTTCACGATATTCGCAAGAATTCAGAGGATGCCTACAAAACACTTTCAGGCGAGTATTTCGTCTCCGGGTCCAATGCTTCAACTTCAGTCAGGGGATCATCTAAACTGCCCCATCTGGATTCATGGTCATCTACCAAATTCCTTTTCATTTCTACCAAAGACTCGAAAATAACGGTTTCTGCAGCAGGTGAATCAAAGACTTACGAAATAAGTGGTTCGCCTGATGTGCAGTGCATTTCTATTCCCGGAAATACGACCTCAGCATCTGTCAGCACATCCACGCCGGGCGTTATCGCGCTTGGACTTTATCTTGACTCCAGTTCAGGAATTGCCGTCGACAACATGTCGCTGCGAGGCAACTCAGGTATATCTCACCGCAGGATTTCCCCCTCGCTGGCTGCTCAGATGCGACGTTATATTGACTATGATTTAATCATCGTCGAATATGGCATTAACGCATTGAGTTCCCAGCAGACCGATTACTCCGGCTACAAGAAACTCATGACTAAAGTAATCACACGTCTCAAGGCATGTTATCCGAATGCCGACATTCTTGTAATGGGTATCGGTGACCGCGGTCAGAAAGCCGGTAGTGTGGTTAAGTCGATTCCTACCGCACAGAATATGGTTGACGTGCAGCGTGACCTTGCCCGTGAGACCGGTACATTGTTCTGGGATACCCGCGAGGCTATGGGAGGTGAAGATGCTGTCGTACAATGGCGTAACAGCGGTCAGGTAAATCCGGACTATATCCATCTTAACGCTAAGGGTGGCAAGGCATTGGCGGCCCTGCTTTTTGAGGCCATAAGCAACGCGGTCAAATAAGTCTTATCGAGTGCCTGTTGCCTAGACTTCTGAAATATCTTATTGAAATCAAAATAATCTCTCTTCTCTAAACTCTCTCCGTATCAATGAACTTTAGAATCACATACACCGTCCTGCTGTTGGCATTATCATTTGCCTTATCTCCCGGGTCATTCGCCCAGGAGAACGATGACGCGGACATTCGTCTTAATCCCGAGATTGAAGACGTACAATCTGCCCCGACAAATGTTAATATCAGGAACTATCCGTTCATAAATCGTGGCGCCAACCACATTGACATGAACGGGCATTCATGGGCCGGATTAAAGAATAAACTTGGTGAAATCAGCGAAGGCCGGACTTTCAGTATAGTGCACATTGGCGATTCACACATACAGGCTGAAGGCAATACGACACAAGTACGCAAACATCTTCAGAAGTCTTACGGCGACGCCGGACGGGGTCTGATAATTCCATTCCGTCTTGCCGGTACAAATCAGCCCCTTGACTATCGTCTGAGTTCAACTCATTCCATGTCCTCGGCAAAACTTTTGAAAACACCCTGGTCAACAAGCATGGGGTTTACAGGAATATCTCTTGCCGCGCCATCCTCGCCCTTCACTCTTACACTGTCGAATGAACAGTCCTTCAATCATTTTGCAATCCTTGGGAAAGGGCATATAAATGTCACTGCAGTGACATCGGACGGACAGCATCTTGATTTTCATGAAAGACGTGAACCTTATGGCACTGAAGTCACAATCGAGAGGCATGTTAAATCTGTGGCAATAACCATTTCCGCTCCGGGAGCAAATATCTTTGGCATATATCTCCGTAACGGCAAATCGGGCATACTTTACAATGCCATCGGTAATAATGGCGCCGCGTATGTTTCGTATAATCAGATTCCTGATTTCGGCAAGTCACTGGAGGTTTTACACCCCGATCTGGTGATAATTTCTTTGGGTACCAACGAGGCATTCGGCAGAATGTCTGATGCTACTTTCTACAATTCCATAAAGACACTTGTCGAAGATATAAGAGTCAATAATCCGGGTGTAGAGATTCTTCTCACGACTCCTTCGGAATGTCAGCGCAGTGTGTGGACAAGAGTCCGTTCCGGGCGCAAGAAACGCCGTCGCTCACGCCGGATACGTTCCTATGCAGTGAATCAGAATGTTGCCCGTATGGCATCTGTCATACGGCGTTTTGGGAAGGAAAACCATATACCGGTCTATGACTTTTATGAAGTGGCCGGTGGACAGGGTGCCTCGGCAAAATGGGTAAACAGCAGACTCCTCGCCGGCGATCGCATTCACAGGACATGGACAGGCTATCGTCTTGAAGGTGATTTGCTTCATGAGGCTTTGGTAAAGGCATTTGGCAATCCGTCCCATGAAGTCTCGGTGAAGTCCGAGACTGAGAATAATGAATTGGCACAGGTTGAAAATTCCGAGACTATGGTAGGCAGCGCTTTTTCTGAGTCAGCCAATAAGGGCGAATCATCCAAAGGGTCTACGTCGAAAGTAAAGGCTAAAGCCAAAACAAAAAAGAAAACTACATATTCAAAAAGAAAGAAAAAGAAGTCTTCGTCACGTAGAAAAAGACGCAGACGGTAAAAAAAAGACATTAAGTTTCCACAATATAAAATCAATTCGACTAATCAATGTTGCAGTTCTTTGAAGGCTTCGACCAGGAGGCCCTGAAACAGATTCTGACTTTCGATAAGGCCAATCCGCTGTTATTCAACACCGGCGCTTTTCTTCTGCTCTTTCTCGCATTTCTGGCAATCTATCAGGCAATGCGTCGATGGCAGAATGTCAAGATGATTTTCGTCATATTGTTCTCGCTGTATTTCTATTACAAATCGAGTGCCGAATACTGTTTTATTCTGCTCGGCGTATGTATCAGCGATTATGTGCTTGGTAACATTCTCGGTGGGCTGAAATCTCGTTTTATGCGAAAGGCAGTACTCCTTATAAATATTGTCATTAATGTCGGAATGCTTGTCTATTTCAAGTATTTCAATCTCATATACGAGACTTTCGCCAACATTACAAACACGAGTTTCGATGCGCTTGACATAATCCTGCCGGCCGGTATATCATTCTTCACTTTCCGCTCAATCAGTTACATGGTAGACATCTATCGCGGAGATATGGAGCCTGCAAAGAATTTCCTGCACTATACGTTCTTCCTTACTTTCTTCCCGCCTTTGCTTGCCGGACCTGTCGTTCGAGCGAAGGATATGCTGCCGCAGATCAAGGCAAATCCTGTTGCGACGCGTGCAATGGTGTCCGAAGGTCTGTTTCTGATTATGGCCGGACTTATCAAGAAAGTTATTATAGCCGACTATATCAGCGGAAACTTTGTTGACCGCATTTTTGAGAATCCCTCACTTTACTCCGGAATTGAGAATGTCATGGGAGCCGTAGGCTTCACTCTTCAGATTTATTGTGATTTCTCAGGTTATAGCGATATGGCAATTGGTCTCGCCCTATTGCTTGGCTATCGTTTCAAGGATAATTTCCGCTCACCGTTCAAGTCACATAATCCTACGGAGTTCTGGCGCCGCTGGCATATTTCCCTTTCGTTCTGGCTCAGGGACTACGTTTATATTCCTTTGGGAGGTAACCGGAAAGGCAAGATGCGTCAGCATGCCAATCTCATGACAACAATGGTCATAGGTGGCCTTTGGCATGGCGCGTCATGGCTTTACCTCGTTTGGGGCGCCTACCAGGGTTTCCTGCTTAGTGGACACAAGATGCTTTCAAAGGTTTTCCGTGCGAAAGAATCGGTAAAAAACAATCCCTTTGTTGTAGGATTTAATATTTTCATTACCTTTGTCCTTACGGTTATAGGCTTTACGATTTTCAGAATGGCTTATTTCCATGAAAGTATTGCCGATTCGTTCACACGCCTGGGGTCTATGTCGACTCAGATTAGCGAAAATTTCCATTTCGATGTCCTGCCGCAGTTTGTCGATGCCTATCTGCTGATTGTCTGTGCGATATTCGTTGGCTTCCTCATGCACTTCGCTCCTGCATCGTGGACAAAGTCATTGCAGAAACGTTATACAGCGGCTCCACTGATAGTTCAGGCTATAATTCTTTGCATGATTCTGTTCCTGGTCATCCAGACACGTCAGAGCGACCTCGTTCCTTTTGTCTATTTGCAATATTAAGTTTTCTGGTTTTTCCGTTCCTCGTTATATATTTTGGTAATAATGCAGAATAATAAATACCGTTTTGAAACCTTGCAGGTTCATGCCGGACAGAAAGTCCCGGGATGTAATTCGACCTCGCTTCCCATATTTCAGACTGCCGCGTATGTTTTCGACGACTGCGCGGATGCCGATGCAATATTCTCGCTGAGCAAGGAGGGTGATATCTATAGCCGTCTGACTAATCCGACACAATCGGCTCTGGAAACACGCATCACCGCCCTTGAAGGCGGAAAGGCTTCATTGGCTCTTGCATCGGGCGCCGCCGCTGTCGCATATTCCCTACTTAACGTTCTGCAGGCCGGTGACCATATTGTTGCCGCAAACAATCTCTATGGAGGCACCTTTAACTTTATCACTCATACGCTTGCGTCACTAGGCATTGATTATACTATTGTAGATATGCGGGACACCGAGGCCTTAAGCAATGCAATCAAGCCGAACACTAAGGTTGTCTATGCCGAGACCTTCGGTAATCCGAACAGTGATGTGACGGACCTTGACAAAGTCTCTAAGATTGCCCATGAGCACGGTGCAATGTTTATCGTGGACAATACTTTCGGAACACCTTATTTAATACGACCGATAGAGCATGGCGCGGATGTTGTCGTACACTCCGCCACCAAGTTTCTTGGCGGTCATGGCACCAGCCTAGGCGGAATCATCGTTGACTCGGGAAATTTTGAATTCAAGTCTAACGCTGACCGTTTCCCGACAATCTGCAGTCCCGATCCCAACTATCATGGGGGAATTTTTGCGGAAATGGCTCCGGAGGCTCCGTTTGTCACAAGGGTACGCTGTGTTCTCCTCCGTGACCAGGGTGCATGCATTTCACCTTTCAACTCTTTCCTGCTTATGCAGGGCATCGAGACGCTCTCACTTCGCGTCGAGCGGCATGTGGCCAACGCCTTGAAGGTGGTTGATTACCTTGCAAAACATCCGAAGGTGAAATCTGTAAGCCACCCGTCGCTGCCGGAACATCCCGATCACAGGCTGTATGAAACTTATTTCCCCAATGGAGGCGGAAGTATCTTCACTTTTGATTTGGATGGAGGCCGCGATGCCGCATGGCGTTTCATTGATGCCCTTGAGGTGTTTTCGCTTGTCGCGAATGTCGCCGATGTGAAAAGTCTCGTAATCCATCCTGCGACAACCACCCACTCGCAATTGACGGAACAGAAACTTGAAGAGCAGAACATCCACCCTGGAACAATACGTCTCAGCATCGGTATTGAAAATGCCGATGATCTTATCGCAGACCTCGCACAAGCCCTCGAAAAAGTATGACCATGGACAGTATAGCCCAATTTCTTGCCTCGGAACATCCGACTGCCTTTTCCTTCGAGATTCTTCCGCCGTTGCGTGGCGGCAGTATCGACCGGACGTATCAAAATATCGAGCGTCTAATGGATTTTGCCCCGGCTTATGTCAATATCACTACCCATCGCACACAGGTTGAATATCGTCCTGACGGCAACGGAACCTATCGCGTTAACACCCAGCAGAAACGTCCCGGCACTGTGGCTGTGGCTGCCGCGATACGCGAGCGTTTCCATGTCCGTCCGGTTCCTCACGTCATCTGTGGAGAATATTCCCGCGCTGAAATCGAGGACCAACTCATCGACCTGTCATATCTCGGAATTACCGATATTCTTGTACTGAGGGGAGACCGTGAGCGAAATGCCGCCGTTTTTACGACTCATCCCGAAGGTCACGAACATGCATCGTCGCTTGCGGCACAGGTCTGTGACTTCAATCGTGGCAGGTTTGTCTCTGGGGACAATGCCGAGCCTCTTGCCAGACCTTTCTCATTCGGTGTGGCCGGATATCCTGAAAAGCATGAGGAGGCGATGAATCTCGGTGCGGATATAAGTCATCTGAAAGAGAAGATTGCGGCGGGAGCATCATATATTGTCACACAGATGTTTTTTGACAACGCACGCTACTTCGATTTCGTGAAACGCTGTCGGAAAGAGGGAATCAAGGTCCCCATTATACCGGGAATTAAGCCTCTCACTTCCTTGCGTCAGAAGTCACTTCTACCCCGCACATTCCACCTTGATTTCCCGGAGGAATTGTCCCGTGAGTTCGATAAATGTAAGGATGACGCAGCAGTCAAGGCGCTTGGTGTGGAATGGGCCCTTCAGCAGGGACGCGAACTTAAGGCCCATGGAGTTCCGAGTATTCATTTTTATGCGATGAACGCCACAGAATCCGTCGCCTCTGTAGCAAGACTACTGTATTGATGCAATTGGTGACTGTTTGACATATATTATTCTCAGGTTTGTGACAATGGCAAAAAAAGATATCAGGGAGGCAATCAGGGAGCGCATTCTTGTGCTCGATGGTTCGATGGGCGTGCAGATTCAGCAACTCGGTCTGGGAGAGGCCGAATTCCGCGGCAAGCGTTTTGCCGTGAGCGAGCGTCCGCAGAAAGGGAATAACGATCTGCTTGTCCTGACTCGCCCCGATGCGATAGAACATATCCACCGCTTCTACCTTGAGGCAGGTGCGGATATAATCGAGACCAATACTTTCAATTCCAATGCCATCTCCCAGGCTGAATATGGAACAGTCGCTCTTGTACCTGAACTTAACTGCCGCGGTGCTGAAATTGCCCGGAGAGCCGCTGACCGATATATGGATGAAAATCCCGGACGCTCGGTATGGGTGGCCGGCTCTATCGGACCGACTGCCGTCGCTGCCTCATTGCCTTCAGATGTCAATGACCCCTCACGGCGTGATGTCACCTTTGATTGTCTTAGCGAGGCCTATCGCGAGCAGGCTTCCGCTCTTATCGCCGGAGGTGTTGACCTCTTTCTGGTAGAGACAATTTTTGATATCCTCAACGCCAAGGCGGCAATTGTCGGTATCAGGGAGGCTCTTGAAGATGCTTGCGTTGACTTGCCGATAATGTTGTCATTTACGCTTTCGGATTCTTCGGGACATATTCTTTCGGGACATGATATCGAGGCGATTGTTACTACTATGTCTTTTGCCGAGCCTCTTGCGCTTGGTTTTAACTGCTCTTTCGGTCCGGAGATGCTGTTGCCCGCGCTACAGCGGCTTGCAGAAACTTCTCCTTTTGCCACAATCGTCTATCCCAATGCGGGTATGCCTGACATTTCGGGCAAATATAAGGTCGATGCGGATTCGTTTGTTAAGGCCGTTAAACCTATGCTTGAGAAACGGCTCGTGAATATCGTCGGTGGATGCTGTGGCACAGGCCCGGAACATATATCTGCTCTTAGAAATCTTGTCGACAGTGATTTAGGCCCGCGTGAAAGCCGAAAAAAACAATCCGATGGAAATGATTCCGATGTTCATTTACGCGGTTGGCTGTCGGGAATGAAGGCTTTTGACGATGGCATGGGATTCATAAATGTCGGCGAACGCTGCAATGTGGCCGGCAGCCGTAAGTTTCTGCGTCTCGTCAAGGAAGGGTCATGGGATGAGGCTTGCGCCATAGCCCGCAAGCAGATTGAGGACGGCGCCCAGATAATAGACATCAATATGGATGACGCTATGCTTGAGAATCCCGCCACGATGGTCAAGTTTCTGCGTCTGATCGGTTCCGATCCTGTTGTCGCTTCTGTTCCATGGATGATAGATACTTCGGATTTTGCTGTTGCCGAGGCATCCCTTAAGGAAATTCCTGGCAAACCCATTGTCAATTCCATTTCGTTGAAACACGGTGAAGACGAGTTCTTGCGCCAGGCCGCCATTATTAAGAAATATGGTGCCGCTGTCGTTGTCATGGCCTTCGATGAACGGGGGCAGGCCGATACGTTTGAGCGTAAGGCTGAAATTTGCTCGCGCGCTTATAGCCTTCTTACCAATAAGGCAGGAATTTCTCCCCGAGACATAGTCTTCGACCCAAATGTCCTTACTGTTGCCACCGGTATGGAGGAGCACAATGCCTATGGCATAGACTTCATACGTGCAGTCCGGTATGTAAAGGAGAATCTTCCCGGCGCCAAGACGAGCGGCGGCATAAGCAATCTCTCTTTCGCATTCCGTGGCAACAATTACCTTCGTCAGGCTATGCATGCCGTATTCCTGTACCATGCGATTGAGGCCGGTCTCAGTATGGCTATCATGGATCCCGGAGCGAAAGTCACATATAATGATATTCCGGAAGCCCTGCTTTGCCGTCTTGAGGATGTTGTTCTTAATCGACGTCCCGACGCAGCGGAAAGACTTGTTGAGGTAGCGTCTGAATACTCTGATAAGAAACCTGAGCCAAAGGCTGCTGATGTTAATGCCGGTGAACATCTGCCTTGCGGGAAACGTATTGCCGCTAATATTATCAGTGGCGATGATACGACTCTTGAAGAAAACTTGAAGGAGGCAATTGCCGAGGGTTTCACTCCGTCTGCTATTGTCGAGGATTTCCTTATGGACGGCATGATGGAGGTAGGGGATATGTTCGGTGATGGCCGTATGTTCCTTCCGCAGGTTGTCAAGTCTGCCCGTGTCATGCACCACGCTGTAAGATTCCTCCAGCCGTACATGGAAGATTCCGGCAATTCTGGAAAAGAAGAAGCCGGCAGGGGCACTTTCCTTCTTGCAACAGTCCGAGGTGACGTCCACGACATCGGCAAGAATATAGTCGGCGTTGTTCTGCGTTGTAACAATTTCAGGGTCATTGACCTTGGCGTTCAGGTTGAGGCACAGACTATAGTCGAGGCTGCATTACGGGAAAAACCGGATTTCATCGGTTTAAGCGGTCTCATCAGCCCTTCTCTTGGTGAGATGGCATCGACCGTCCGAGCGCTGAAGGAAGCGGGCATTTCTGTCCCTGTATTTGTCGGTGGCGCGGCTACTTCCGATTTGCATACAGCCGTTTATATCGCCCCTGAGTATTCAGGACTTGTTGCCAGGATTGCCGATGCGGCACAGAATCCTCTCCTTGCGTTGCGCATCATGGCCAATCCGGATGAAGAAATAAAGAAGATTCAGAATCAGCAGTCTGCCCTTGTCGAATCATGGAAACTGAGCCAGAGAGAATCTGTTTCTGCTGTCAATCCTCCGCTTATCGACTGGGAGAAGGAAAGCCGCGAGATAGTTACGCCCAAATTCATCGGCGCAAGAGTGCTTGAACCTGTCCAGGTTCACGACCTTATTCCTTATATCAATTGGACTTATTTCTATAATGCATGGAAGGTAAGACCTGAAAGCGATGAGGCTTGCAAGATACGCAAGGATGCTGAAGAACTACTCGAAACATTTTCTGTAAATAACTATGGTATTAATGCGTCTGTTGGTTTTTTTAAGTCTTGCTCGAAGGACGATGCAGTTTACTGCGAACTTCCTTCCGGCGAAATAGTGCCTTTGTATTTTCAGCGTCAGCACAATAATGATAAAGAAAAAGAAGATATCTCCCTGAGTGATTTTATTGCCCCGAAAGGCTATGGAGACTATATCGGTGCATTCATGATTACGATAGGCAAAGACTTGCGAAACTATCTTGATGAGTCCCGCGAAGCCGGTGATGATTTTGCTCTTATTCTTGCACAGTCAGTTTGCGACCGACTTGTCGAGGCCGCCTCGGAGTATGTGCACCGTCTTGTGCGTACCGACCTTTGGGGCTATTCTCCGGACGAACCATTGGATTTTGACATGATGAGAAAGGCCCGATACCGTGGCATACGTCCTGCCATAGGTTACCCTTCTGTCCCGGACCAGCGAATGATGTTCGATCTGATAAAGTTAGTCGACCCCGACAAGTTGTCTGTAAGTGTAACTCCCAATGGCGCGCTTTCCCCATCCTCTACTGTTGCCGGTTTCTACTTCGCTTCTCCTCGCTCCCGTTATTTCATCATTGATAATCCTTAATCTTAGATTTTTTCTTATAAAATTTTATTGTAATTTTGTCAAAACGATTAAACTATCATTCAAATCTTTACTTATGCGAAAACTAATTATTTTACCATCGATTGCCCTTGCTTGTGCCGCATCCATGGTGGCATCTCCGCGACAGGCATTAATTCCGGGATTTGGCCGGTCTGCAATAGAAAGGCAGAAGGTATCGCGGATCAATCCTCAAACTACATTCGAAAAACGACATGCGCTTCCGAAGAATATTGTGTCTGCTCCCGAACGCAAAGAAGTCGGTGAATCCGAGGCTGAGATACGTAAGGTCTGGTGTTTGCTGGGTTACGATGCAAAACTCGGCAATACCCAATATTCGGTCAAACGTGATTACGATGAGCATGGTTTTCCGGCAAAGGAAACCTATGACAACGGAAATGTATGCATTTACGATTACACATGGGTGAATCCCGGTAATGTCTGGTCTGCCAGAACAATCAGTACATATAACGGAACAAGCCTTGTCAATAAAGAGAGCGACGAGCGTACTTTCCATTCCAACGGCAAGGTCGCTTCACAGACTGTCAAGAATATGGAAGGTTCATCTATGTACTATGAGTACAATCCAGATGGATATATGGTGCTGAGTCAGAACGTCAATGAAGGTACCATAGAGCGTTGGACCATCATTCCCGGATGTCGTCTGTGGGTATATACGCGTGAGGATCCGTCCTACAGGGAGGTTCTGACTCTTGATGGCGATTATGGCTATGTGATTGACTTCCAATATCTCGAGGAAAATGTTTGGAAAACTCAGAGGAAAGAAGGCCATTGGTTCACTAAATACCAGACTGAGAATGGCTATATGTCCGTCTACTATGACATGAATTCCCAGGGTGTCTGGGGACCTGTTGATGCCGGCGGAAATAGAACCTTTAAGATTGAGAATGGCTCGACTTATGAGGAAGTTACCGAACAAATTGAATTAGATATCGAGAATTCATCTTATAAGTGGGTTCCCATAGAGAAAACAGTTTATTCCTCTAACTATGGGAAAATATGGGAATATGCTGAGGGGCAAGTGCGTACAAGCAATTCTTATCGTTATGAGAATGATCAGTGGACTAAGACTTATGAATGTACATATTCTTGGGTTAACCGCAAAGTCGTGAAGGAAGTAAGTGTCGACTACGTGTATAATGACCCTGTGTCTGTGCGCTATTATATGCCTAAGCAATATGGTTACTCTCTCGGGGATGACATATATTACGATGAGTCGACCGGAAACTATGCGATTTATACATCCGATGATGATTACGATTACTATACTTACTACGATGCCAAAGGCAATGTCGTAAGCCGCTACCGTGAGAAAAATGATTATTCCGATTACCATATTTCTGAGTGGACAGTATGGGATGGTAACGACTGGGTTAAATGTACAGGTTCTCACACCATCTATCAGGACAGCGACGATCACTATGTGATTAAATTCGATGACATGGGCCGTCCTGTTGTTGTGGAAGAATATGAAGAGGGTATTATCGATGGCCGCGTGGAGTACGAATACACTGCTGACGGATATATCAGAAAAGACTATGTTCCCTCATATCAGGGACCGGTCGTATTGGATTCCGTCACCGAATTCACCAGTGATGCCAATGGCGTGACGGTCGAGAAATATACCGAATATGATCTTGATGGAAATGTCTCTCGCCGCCAAGGTCAAAAATATGATCCTACGACCGGAATTCATTATAACCTTCAATATGCCGAAGGCCAGTGGGTTGAAACACCCTCGTGGGTTGACGAAATAATCGAAACGCTTGCCGATGGTACTCAGGTTCGGATCGATCGCGTAATTGACGAGAACGGAAATATTGTAAACGTTGGTAAAGAAGTAAGTCTCATTAATAAAACTTACGAATTGCATGAACGCTATTCCTGGAATGCTGAACTTAACATGTGGATTGGTGATGTGAAAATCGAAAGAGGACGTACCGACACTTCATGGCGCCTCCTGTGGGCTCCTTCCGATCCTAAAGTTTACTATGATGAGTACTTTAAACCTGTCTCCCGAGAAATAGAAGAGGAGGAGCCTCGGCCTGCCGAGATTTGGTACGATGCAAGTTACCAGTGGGATTACGAAAATAACACCGGCTGGATCTGTTTCCAGGAATTGCCTGAATTTACTTATCCAGATGAAACTACCAAGATTAAGGTTACACGAACTATCAACGAGACGCTGACAGAGAAATGGACTACTGCCACTCGTTATAGTTCACTTAGTGGTTATTATGTGGAACATGCCGATCCTTCCGGCCAGATATTGTCCAAGGAATCCCACATTTGGGAGTATAATGATAAATTTGATGTTGTTAAGGATATTGAGAATCGCTCCGATGGCGAAGTGTGGACATACACCTATCGCTATGGAAACATTGATGTTGTCGGTATCGAGGACATCATTGCTTCCGAGCAGGACAAGCCGTTCGATGTCTATAACCTTCAGGGTATCTGCGTCCTCCGCAATGCCGACCCCGAGGCCCTACGCGCCCTCCCGCGTGGCATCTACATCGCCAACGGCCGCAAGATCGCCGTCCGCTAATCTACTGCTGATAATTCCATAACCCTACCAGAAGCGAGGCTGTTCCCACCAACGGCCTCGCTTTTACTATAAGTATTTACTATGTATCTATGATTTAACTTCCTCTGACTCCGATTGAATCTCATTATTTTTTTATACATTTGTAATATGATTTCAGATTCAGGGTCATCAGATTTTAGTTCAGATTCCACGGATAAAACGCAAAATAGTATCGTTTCAGGATTCACAGAAAGCAATATCTGTGGAGAGAGCGCATCGTGTATTGTTTATCGGATGCGTATAGACGGCTTGAGGGTAGCGGTCAAGAGACTGAAACCTGAGTTCAGGACTAATCCCATATATGTTGCTGCCTTTCGTAAGGAATATGTGATTGGATGTCAACTGAAGCATGATTCTCTGCCGGTTTACAGAGATTTCCGTGCTGATTTGGATGAGGTATTTATTGTAATGGAATATGTGGACGGGGTGTCCCTTGATAAGTTTGTTCTTAGCGAATCAGGAAAGGAATATTTTATTTCCGAAGATAATGTCAGACGGTTTTTGCTGGGACTGGTTGGAGTTGTCGCATATCTTCATAGGTCAGGAGTAATACATTGTGACCTCAAACCGGCTAACATAATTATTCGCAATAGCAATCGAGGCGTTATGCTCATAGACCTCGATAAGGCTTATTCAGACACACTTGACCTTACGCATGGCGGTACCAAAAACATCAGTAATCCTTTACCCTCCGGAGAAAAACCGACAGTCGAGAAAGATTATCAGGCAATAGGGAGGATTATAGACTGCATCTCGGGAAATGTACCTCGTTTCCATTTGACAAAATTCAGAAAATTTCGTGACTCATGTCTCGAAGACGGAATTAATGTCGATAGACTGCAAAAAAATTTAAAACCATCGTCCGGAATAAGATGGTGGCTAATCGCAATAATTTCGGTTTTGTTATTGGTCGGATTAATGATTGCCATATTAAAACGTCCTTCGGAAACCGTTGCCTCTGAAGCGATTGAATTAGCAAAAGATACAGTCATGGTTCAACTTCCCATTACGGAAGAAAATCAACGTGAAGTTTTTGAGACTAAATCATCCGTTCCTATTATAGATCCGGATGACAGAATGACTGCATTTATTTATAAAATAGATTCTGTGACATCACTTCTTGAGACCGGGAAACTGAGTGATTCTGAAATACGTTCCTTGACACTTGGTTTAGCCGGAGAATATGCTTCTGAATATGGCAAAATTCTTGCAGATTTAAAGAAAGAAAATCCAGCAATGTCAGGTCTGGATATTGAACTGGCATTGGCAAAGTCATCGGAACATAGCCGAGCCTTAGGTCTTTTAAATCGGTTCACGCAAGCAGCAGCCGACACCCTTAGGATGCATAAGCCTGAGATATACTGACCCTAAACAATGATTTCAAGTGATGTCAGGCCGCCGTCTTTGGCTCCTCGGTAACCTCCGAGTGACTTTCCGTTGCGAATCACTTCCGATACAATCATTTCCTGACCTAATACGAGATTTGTCAGCCTTATTCTGTCGCCCTTGATGAGTTTGCTGTTTTGGGATTCATTTATCAGAAAGTAGTTGTCGCCAATATAAGTCATAACAATTACTCTTGAAGGATCATAGCGGACCTGAATCTGTGAACCTTCATCAAGACTGCTTGCCTCAATACACTTCACGGCGGTAAATTCAGAAGAATAGTCCAGTTCTCCGATACTTTTCAGCAGAGAGTTGTAATTCTCATATCCAAGAAATTGGGAAATGCGGTCCATGGTTGAGGTATGCTGAATACGATTGCGCTCGGCCTCTCCGATAAAACCAAAAAGCCTCTTTGCCGTTGTCTCGCTGACATCGAGTTTTCTTCCGATATATGCACAATCCCGGGAACTTATATTTTTTATCGCGAGTTTATCAAGAATCATCGTCTGAATAGATTGTGGTAACATAACTTACATTCGTTAGATAGACCGTAAAGTTACATTGTTTAAACCGCTTACGCAAGTTCTGAACAAAAAGGACTAATATTAGCCTGAAATTTATATTGATTGATCATAATAAGGGAACAGTAAGTGTAAAAAAGGCGGGTCATCTGTGAACTAAAGATGGGGATAAAGCATAAATGGCACGGACAGCCTAGGAATAGGGCTGTCCGCGCGAATCAATATTCAAGTTTCATTGAATTATCTGATGGCAATTTTCTTGACGTTTTTGCCTTGGCGGACAATATAGAAACCAGGAGAGAGACCAACGGTGCTGTCTGCAACAAAAACGCCTTGGAGGTTAAAGACCTCTAAGGGTGCGCTGAAATCAATGTTTTCTGAGTTGTCGCCGTTGATGAATATTTCATCAGCATCGGCCTCTTCGCCGACGATAACTTCATTTATAGGTCCGTTAGCGTAGAGCGATTCAGCTATAATTTTGCAGGTGGGAAGGTCATCATTAGACAGTAGGCTTAGGTCAGCACGCAAGGTGACAAGACCATTATTGTCGACATAAGCAATGTCGGGGTTAGTTGAACGCCAGAAAATATATGGAAGCGTGACATTCTCGGGCAACAGTTTTGCCGTGAGTTGGAATGTGTCGCCGGGTTTGCCTGTAATAGATTTTGGCGAGTCGTCAATATACAGTCTCTCAGGTTCAATCATTGTTCTGCTGTTGAAGCGGTCCCAGCAAGTGTAGGCATCAAGATATGCGTCCACGGCTTTTGGGCCTTGCAGGTAAAGTTTACCATTATAGTTACTGAAAGTATTGTTTGGAGCCTTGGGCGGCATCTGTGCCGTAATGCTTACCGTCGAGGCCGGGCATCCGTCAAAGACTTTCTCGCCGATAGACTTTACATCATGACCCATGATGATGGTGACGAGGTTGTGGTTGCCGGCGAAAGCCGAAGCGCCGATTGTCCCAACCGAAGGAGGTAATATAACTTCCCTAATGTTTGGACACGTGCTGAAAGCATGGTCACCGATTGTGGTAATGCCACTGCCGAGTGTAATGGATTTTAAGTTGATTGCTCCTGTGAATTTTGAGGAAGGAATCTCTGAGACATCATTGCCGATTGTAAGATTAGTCAGTGCAACTGTCGGCAAATACATATCTTCCATATTTCGATTGCAAAGCAAATTCTCAATTTTATTGAAAGCACTGTAAGCAATCTTAAGCGGCGTAACACCATTTTCGAATATGACATTTTTTGTCGAGGAACTAAATGCCAGTTTACCGATTTTCGTTACGTTACCCGGAATAGTCACAGATTCAAATTCGGTACCGTAGAATGCATACGGTTTAATTTCTTTCACAGTTTCGGGAATTATTAAGTCCGTGACTTTTTTATTGTTGAGATAAAGATCTTTAGCATGGTTCAGAGGGTTGGCTTTCTCATTTCCAAATTCAATATTGCACCAGGCGGTAAGATCTGAGATTTGTACGGGATAACAATAAAATCTGTCAAAAGCATCAGCACCGATTGTTTTAACTGTGGATGGAATATAAATCGGGAATGTTACACCTTCAAATGCTCGGCCGGGGGACGCGAAGGCTTGGGCTCCAATTGACTCCAAGCCTTCCTGCAGATCTATTCCCGTCATATATGTGTATAGGAATGCTCCTTCACCAATTGACTTCACATTTTCGGGAATAATCACATACCTAAGAGCGGAACTGCTGAAGGCATAGTCCCCTATGTCAGTTACTTTCTCAGGAATTGTAATTTGTTCTATACTGGTCCCTTCAAAAGCATGTTCGCCGATCGTTTCAACTGTTTCGGGGATAGTAATTTGTTTTAATGAACTTCTCGCAAAAGCATACCCCCCGATTAGTTTTATGGCATTGCGATTATGGAAAGATACGGAGTTGAGCCATCTGCATCCATTGAAGGCATTATAGCCGATACCGTCGACAATGTAACGAGTAGGCTGTGCATTTTCGCTTTCAGCAGTAAAGCGCCAGGGAATCGTTACATCCGTTAGATGAGTATAATTGCCGGGGACAATAATGGCAATATTATCCTCTCCTTCTTTAGTTGAAGGTATCAAACGATAATTGAGAACACCATGTGAATAAGTTGATATTTTGGATCCGGAAGCCCCGGAGATAATATTTTCGAACTGCGCCCAACTGGTCACCAGATAATCTTCTACGGCAGTTTCGGGTAATGTAAGAGTTGCTGTGGCATATAGTCCACCGAAAGAATCACCGGCCATTTTGGGTGGAATTTCAGCAAGAGAGTTTACAGAAGTTAGGCCTGAACATGCCATAAAAGCCTTGGTACCAATAGATTTAACTGTGTTGTCTACCGTGTATTCACCTTCAAGGGTGAAAGGCGCGAAATATATAGCCGATTTTTCAGAATTATAAATCCAACCATTCTCTGATATGGCATTTTTTGCAGGATATGGCACTGATATACCATTATGAAAAGGATTCTCCAGGTTATCCGGATAGGCCGATTTTTTGAGACTGAAACACCTGGAGAAAGCCTTATCTCCAATAGATGTCACTGAAGGAGGTATTATTACCGACGCTAGTTTTGAACAGTTGTAGAATGCATAATCTGGAATTTTTGTAACATAGTCGCTGATATTCACAGATTTAATATGAGTAGAAATTGCCTCATTTTTAGAATATGTCCAGTTTCTTCCTATGTTCAACGTTTCTATTGGGGCTAAATTTAGCGCGTCAGCACCAAAATCCAAAGTTTGTGTGCCAGATTCAACGGTAAGTGTATTAAGACCGGTGCAACCGTAAAAGGCATTGTCGCCTACAGTAGTTGTTATATTGGGAATCGTATAATCGCCCTCAAGCGTAAGCGGTGCGAAATATATGGCTGATTTTTCAGGTCCATAAACAAAACCGTTTTCTATTATGCTACCTTCCGCAGGATAAGCTATAGTTACTCCGGTATTAAATGGATCCCTTGTATAATTATTTGGATAAGCAGACTTCTTTAGGTTGGAACAACCGTTGAAAGCCTGGTCTCCAGTGGACGCAGAGTTGGGAATCACCACTGATGTTAGACCGGTGCAATCTTTGAAAGCACTATTGCCAATGTGCGTCACTGAGTTTGGAATCACAACTGATGTTAAGCCGGAGCAACCGTTGAAAGCACTAGTGTTAATGTATTTGACGGAGTTGGGAATTGTGAGCGATTTAAGGCCTGAACAAAGACAAAAAGCCGAGTTACCGATTGTTATGACAGAACTTGGAATACTATAATCGCCCTCAAGGCTAAGTGGCGCGAAATATATGGCCGATTTTTCAGGCCCATAAACAAAACCATTTTCTATTATGGCACCTTTAGCAGGATAGAATATCGACACGCCGTTATTAAATGGATCTCTTAAATAATCTGGGTACGCAGACTTTTTTAAGCCGGAGCAACCGGAGAAAGCATCTAAAGCAATGTGGCTTACGGAGTTGGGAATCACCACCGATGTCAGGCCGGTACAACCGTTGAAAGCATTATCGTTAATGTATGTTACGGAATTTGGAATCTCCATTGAAGTCAGTCCCGCGCAGTTTTTGAAAGCCCCTTCTCCTATGGATTTCACGGAGTTAGGAATCTTCGCTGAAGACAGATTGGTACAACCTTTGAAAACTTCGCATTCAATGTTTGTTATAGAGTTGGGAATCTCAATTGATGTCAGGCCACTGCAATCGGAGAAAGCCCATGCGCCTATGTTGGTCACGGAATTGGGAATTATCACTGAAGTCAGCCCGCTACAACTGGAGAAAGCTGAAGAGCCGATTGATGTCACAGAATTGGGAATCTCCACTTCTTTCAGGTTGGTGTTATTGCTGAAAGCATTGTTAGGAATTGTTGTTACTTGATCGCCGATATTTACAAACTTAATTTGTGTAGAAATCGCTTCATTTTTAGAGTACCTCCAATTCCTTCCTATGTTCAGTGTTTCTATTGGAACTGAATAAAGCGCTTCAGCACCAAAATCCAAGGTTTTTGTGCTAGGTTCAACGGTAAGTGTCTTAAGACCGGTGCAAAGGGAAAAAGCTTTATCGCCTATGGAAGTAACGGAGTTGGGAATGGAATATTCGCCCGAAACACTCAGGGGAGCAAAATAGATGGTTGATTTTTCAGGCCCATAAACAAAACCGTTTTCGATTATGGCGTCTTTAGCCGGATAGGCTATAGTCACCCACACATAGGCCTCAAATGGATTCTCTAAATAATCCGGATAAGCCGATTTTATTAAATGGTTACAATTCTCAAAAGCCCCTTGACCAATAGAAGTTACGGAGTTAGGTATTATCACTGACGCTAGATGGCTATTATTATAGAAAGCACTCTCGCCGATTGAGGTTACAGAGTTGCCAATCTCAATTGATGTCAGACTGCTGCAATCTTGGAAAGCAGACATGCCGATTGAGGTCACAGAGTTGCCAATCTCAATTGATGTCAGACCGCTGCAACCTTCGAAAGCGTACCAACCGATTGAGGTTACGGAATTGCCAATTTTTGCAGATGTCAGACCGCTACAATCTTGGAAAGCAGACCTGCCGATTGAGGTAACAGAATTGGGAATTTCGACTGATGTCAGACTGCTGCAATCAGAGAAAGCATTCCAACCTATTGATGTCACGGAGTTGGGAATCTCAACCGATGTCAGGCCTTTGCAACCGGCGAAAACACTTTCTCCTATTGATGTCACGGAGTTGGGGATTACCACCGATGTCAGGCCGCTGCAACCGGCGAAAGCGTAAGTAGTAAAAGTAGTCACTGTGTATTCAGTATTATCATAGTTTTTTGCAATATTCGGGATAATCAATGGGCCTGAGATTTTATCATGGAGGGTAGGATAGACAATCGTGCATGTTTTGGCATCTTCGTCAAGAACGGTGTAGGTGAGTGTTTGGCCCTCGTAGGTATATGTGAAGATACGGGCAACGCCTGGGAGTGATAATAGCACGCCCAACATTGAAAGCAATAGTTTTTTCATTGTAAGATTAGTTTTAGTGGAATACCCAATTATAGAGGATAACTGAGCAAGGAGAATATGTTTAACCAACCCTGCGCCAAAGCCATAATATATGCTTGGCGCAGGGGCTGTATATCAGAGAAAGCAAAAAGCAGTCTTTAATGTATATGTTAATTATTTACAAATATTATCTAAAAGGGCTATTTTGCTTTTGAGGATGTTAATTTCATCAATATCATTGCTGTTATATTCTATTGTATAGTTCACATTAATCTCTACGGGTAATGTGAATTTGGGGAAAGTTTTATCTGTCATTACCTTTAATAGAAGGATATTATCTGCAATCTTAACAATATCGTCTTTGATTATTGCATTTAAGGCTATTGAACCTGGTTCTTGTTTTGTGCCAAAATGATGATACTGAATGAAACCTTGAGAAACTTCTTCTGATGGAACAAATGTGATATTCATTATATACTGTACATGTACTCGTGCGGCTCCTGACACAAGTGGGTTGTATACAAAAAGCGTGGTGCCGATACTGTTGCTCGTTCCACGTTCTGAGGCCTTCGCATTGCCCGGTATTGTTGAACGAGCAACATGCAGAGGCCCACGCGCTTATGTATCACCCAACAGGACGCAGGCTCCTCGCGGAGCGAACGAACTGTCAGATATGTGGTACATATCGATGAACATCTACTGTTGCTTCATCCTGACAATACCTAAAAGTTGCGAAGTTTCAGAACGTCAGAATCAAGCGTCGAGTAAACGCTTTCTTTTATGTCTTGTTGAAGATTAGTCTAATGACTTCTCCACACACTGCAAAAATAGGACTAATATTTTGGTTGACCAAATATTGGTTTAAATTATTTTCACATTTTTGTTGGAGGACAGGCAATGCATTTATGTTGTTGCGAAATCATCCTGAATCTTCTCCGGGCCTCTGCTCACAACAAAGTTCGGAATTAAAGTCCATATCCCATTAGTTCATTTTGTCCATTTACGTCAGGAACATTAGTGTCCTATAAATAAATGGCTTAATTAAGGTATACAAGTCCTCGTGTCATGATTTTAGCCATCATGACTTATAAAGGGAATTATTGTAGATGGGAGTGGGCTGCGGAAGGTCTTTGGGCCTGATTTGATGGAAGAGTCAGCAGTGGGGGAATTTGAGGGAGTGGTATTGGCCCTGGTGGAGGTAGAGGAGGGTTTTGAGCGGGTTGGTGTGGGGATTTTGTCGCAGGATGCGGTAGGCTTTCAGCCATAGGCGGGGGATGCAGGCGAGACGGCCGTATTCAAGGGCGATATAACAGCCCTGGGCGCGGATGATTCCTGGCGTAACTCTCAGACCGGTCGATATGGCGGGGTGCTCGCCGATGATGATGGGGAAAAACTTGCACTTCAGGTCACGACGACGTGCGACCTGAACGAATCGTAGTTCTTCGCCGCATGACATAAGTTCATTGCCAAGTCCGAGACGTGTGTCGAAGCGGATGTCTCTGACAAGTTCACGGCGCACCATTATCTCGACAGAAACCGGCCAATATCCCTTGGGGAGACGTCTCTTGCCAAGAACGCATGGCGAATCAGGGTAATCGGGCATCGAGGGGCGCTTCACAATGAATGTCGAAAGCGCTATGTCCTTCTCGGATTCAATAGACTTGATCGCCGCGATTATACTTTCCTTGTCAAACAGGACATCATCGTCTGCGATGAGGACAAGTTCCGCAGTGCATTTTTCCAACGCATTGTTGCGGTTTGCCGAAAGGCCTTTCTCCGAACATTTAAAAATGACGATATCCTCGCGTTCGGCAATGGTTTCGGGGATTTTGACACCTTCGAATGACTGCAAGGAGACAACATAGCGGACCTTGGGAATGGCAGGCGGATTGGTAGACGCGAAACGGTCCAGGCCCTTCTGTCCGAGTGTACATACCGCTATGTCGAGTTTTGCTTCAGTCTTCATTAGTGTTGCCGAATTGAGTCGTCAGATTGTCGTTTCACAGGGTGTTATGCGTCGCTTGGATTTATTTGAGTTTTGATTCCCAGAAATCAAGGTATCTTTGGGCTACTTTCCGGGATTCGTTGTGTTTCATTACGAATTCACGGGATTGCCTCCCTCGTTCAGCAAGATTCTCGGGGTGGGAGCAGGCTTCGGCGAGAAGTTCGGTAAGTCCGTCGACATCGGTCGGGGCATTCAGAATCGGTCTATTATTCTTCTCTCCGATAAAGTCGTAGAAGTCTTTTTCTCCGCCGCTCACCACGCACAGGCCGTGTGCCATGCCGATGAGGGCGTTGGTTGCGGGCGTGTAACTATAAATCTGGTCAAGCAGAATGTGCGATGAACACATCGTGTCTATGTATTCGGAATAGGGGAGATTCTCGACTATCTTCAGTTCGACACGGCCGGGCATCATCCTGCATACGCGCAGTGAGGCCTCCTCGAGCAGATCGGTGCCTTTCTCAACAAGTCTACCACGGTGTCTGCCAAGAAAGAGCCTGACGCATGCCGGATCAGTTTCCATAGGCGTGAACTTTATTCTATCCGTGTCTATCGGCAGGCCTCCGTAGGCGGTCTTTTCGTCTCCGAGATAGCGTCTTGCCGCGACATCGTATTCATACAACGCCGTCACCGCCCCGTCTATGTTGTCATATACATAATCACAGAAGGCACACATCTCGGACGTGGTGTACCTCCGGATGTAGTCAGGTTGCTCGAGGGCAAAAGGTCCGGGAAGCCCGTTGATACGGAATTCGCTGTACTCCAATCTTGATGACACATCAAGACACTCACGGAGGAACCTTGGGTCTGTTCCGCCGCATGTAAGGAACACGGAACGATTCTCACCCTTGAGCCTGTCGAATATGTATCTTAGGCGTCTGGGCTTGAGAGTCAGGAAATTCGGATTCTGAAGCACTACGATGTCATTGCCTTTCATGTGTCGGCTGAGCGGTCCGTACAACGTGTCGAGCGTAAGAATGACACCTCCTATCTTTCCGGGATAACGGTGTATGTTGACATCACGGACTGTGTCCTGAAACCCCGACCCGGCAGACACAACAGTCACCTCGTGCCCCATTGTCCTTAACGTGCGGCCGAGCTGACTGTGTAGATTGGAGTAGTCTCCCAGAAGGGTTATGCGGTAGGACCGCTGTGATGTCATGGCAGATGGATGTTGTTGCAGGGCGGTCTTAGTTGCCGTAGTTCAGGGTAGTATAGTAGCGGTAAGAACCGTCGTTGGCATAGTCTCCGAAATATGACAGGGTGATGTAGCCGTTGTTGTAGCCCCACCATGTCGAGGAAACATTCCCGCCGCCGTTGTTCTGGACTGAAACCGGGTAGCCGTATTGCGAGACAAACGAGTTATAGAGCATGTTGTAACGGCTCATGTCGTAAACCCGCGAGGAATAGACAAGTTCTGCTCCTGCCAATGCTCCGTTCACGTAATGGAGTTGTGAGGTAGGCCACGAGAAGTTGTACTGGTTGACATTATTTAGATAGATAATGTTGCTTCCGTAACCAGCTACGCTGTAACCGCCGTTCATCAGGTATGAGAGCGAGGCGTCTATCGTTGCTCCAAGGGCAATGCCCAGTATGGTCGAGATACGAGGTGCGCCATAATAAGGCCTGAATGATGGCGGAGGTACCGGGCGTGCCCATGGACGGTATGCGGGAGCATAAGGCCGGTAGGGAGGCCGGTAAGGAGGTCTCGGATGTGGCCTGTGGGCTTGTGGAGGAGGTGGAGTGGGGCGGTAACCCGGGTTATGTCCCGGTCTGTGATCCGGTTTGTGCCCAGGTTTGTAGTCCGGTTTGTGATTTCCGGGACGGTAATTGTTGTTATGTGGTGGTGTAGGCCTGTTGTTGCCGGGGCGGTCGAAACCATTATGGTTGCCATGGCCGGGACGGTTGGCCGAGGGTGGTGCCGGACGGTCGTGACCGCCGTTCCCCGGACGATGGCCGTTGTTGTCGGGACGTTTGTGGTCACCGTTGCCCGGGCGCCCCATGTTGCCCGGGCGCCCGTCCTTATTGTGGTGTCCGTTGTTGCCGGGACGGCCTTGGCTTGTTCTGGGGCGGTCATCCGAACGTGACATGTTGTGACGTCCTCTGTTCTCACCCATCGAGGTAACCAGCATTCCTGATATGAGCAGGAGGGAGATGTATGTAAAAAACCTTTTCATATTCGTTGCACTTTACATTTGTTAAACAATTGGTCTTGCTTCGAGGTTCGCGTCCCGCAATAAAAGATTGCCTTTATAATTAAGAGCGGATGCAAAGCGCTTGGTTTAATCTGTTGAGTATTTTTTACAAATCTGTCTGGAAAAATTGCCAGAAATCATACATTGAAACGGAAGTGCATGATATCGCCGTCCTGAACGACATATTCCTTGCCTTCGACACCCATCTTTCCGGCTTCCTTGACTGCGTTTTCACCACCCAGGCTTACATAGTCGTCATATTTGATGACTTCGGCCCTGATAAAGCCTTTCTCGAAGTCGGTGTGTATTATCCCTGCACACTGAGGCGCCTTGCTTCCGCGCATGAATGTCCAGGCGCGGCACTCGTCAGGACCGGCTGTGAAATAAGTCTGAAGATCAAGCAGCGCATATGCGGCACGAATCAGACGTGCCACGCCCGAGGTCTCGAGACCGATTTCGGCCAGGAATTCCTGACGCTCCTCGTAAGTGTCAAGTTCGGCGATGTCGGCCTCGGTCTGTGCTGCTACAATGAGAAGGCCCGAGTCCTCACCCTCTATCGCCTTCGCAACACTTTCTGTATATTTGTTGCCTGTGGCGGCTGAGGCATCATCGACATTGCATACATAGAGGACAGGCTTATTAGTAAGCAGGAAAAGTTCCTTGGCATATGCAGTCTCGTCCGGAGTCTCAAGTTTGACAGAACGCGCAGGCTTGCCCTCGTCAAGAGCCTCCTTGTATCGTTTCAGCACCTCGGCCTGAAGTTTCGCGGTCTTGTCACCGCCGGTCTGTGCGGCCTTGAGTACCTTGTTGAGTCTGGCCTCGACTGTCTCGAGGTCCTTCAGTTGCAGTTCATAGTCAATAATTTCCTTGTCACGTACCGGGTCGACCGAACCATCGACATGCGTGATGTTGTCATCATCGAAACAGCGCAGCACATGAAGTATGGCATCGCACTCGCGGATGTTGGCGAGGAATTTGTTCCCGAGACCTTCACCTTTCGATGCTCCTTTCACCAGGCCGGCGATGTCGACAATCTCGACAGTCGCCGGAACAACCGAACGTGGATTGCACATCTCCACAAGTTTGTTCAGGCGTTCGTCGGGCACGGTGATTACTCCGACATTAGGTTCGATTGTGCAGAAAGGAAAGTTTGCCGATTGCGCCTTGGCGTTCGACAGACAGTTGAAAAGGGTTGATTTGCCGACATTAGGCAGTCCGACTATACCACATTTTAGGGCCATGATATATTTTCAGTTTTTAATTCAATAATCAATGTGTTACCCTCAAGCAAAAAACTCCGGGAAGTCTGCAAAAGGCGTAATAATATGCAAAATTACAAAAAACTTTGAACATCGCCTAATTCATTGGTCTTTTGATTATTT